>Ga0206102_1000201_pt1 | contig 20604 bp, 18 predicted proteins | sample 1B1Ametagenome_FD_148645 | JGI IMG/M metagenome (GOLD analysis project Ga0206102, IMG submission 148645) | Enriched microbial communities from leaf-cutter ant dump, University of Wisconsin, Madison, United States - 1B1A | ecosystem: Environmental > Terrestrial > Nest > Insects nest > Nest dump... | reverse complement strand
CGCTGAGCGGCAGCACGCGGAAGGTGACCGCATGGTCGCTCAACACATGGTTCCACGTCGTCGGATAGTGGAACAGCAAGAGCGTGCCGATGCGGTCCATGTTGATATTGTCGGACAGGCGCATCTGCACCGCCTTGCGGCCCGAGATGGTGTAGCTGATCGCATCGCGCAGCAGCGGCATGCGGGCGGCGCGATATTGCCCGCCGCGCTCATCGATCGCGAAGCGGCTGGGCAGGCCGATGGCCTCGCATTTCTGCCAATGCTCGGCGATCTCGGGATCGCTTTCCGCACCGCTTACGCCGGTCAGCGACGGCGCCTCCGGATAGGTCTTGCACAGTTCCGGATGGTTGGCGGCGCAATGGTAGCATTCGCGGTTGTTTTCCCAGACGAGCTTCCAGTTACCCTTCTCGACAATGGTGCTTTCATGGGCGACCTTGGCGTCGCGCAGGCGGTGCGGCAGGAAATAGGGCTCCATCGCCGTGCGGAAGGGCGAGAAATCCAGCGGCTCGTCGGCAAGGCTGATGAAGATATAGCCGCCCGCCAGTTCGCAGGCGATGCGCTTTAACCCGAAACCGGCCGTCTCGAACGTCTCGCCCATCTGGCGGGCATAGAGCAGGCTGCCGTCCAGATCGTAGGTCCACTGGTGGTAGGGGCAGACCAGCTTGGCCGCCGATCCCCTGTGCTCCAGACAGACGCGCGAGCCGCGATGGCGGCAGGAATTGTGCAGCGCGTTGATCGCGCCGTCGTCGCCGCGCACGATGACGACGGGATATTCGCCGATCTGCACGGTCATGTAGTTACCGGGATTGGGGATTTCGCAATCGTGACCGACGAACAGCCAGTCGCGGTACCAGATCTGCTCCAGATCCTGCCTGTAGAAATCGGGATCGATGTAGAAGGGGCGGTCGAGCGTGAAGCCCGGTTTGCGCGCCTGAAGGCGCGAAAGCATGTCGGAACGGATATCCATGGTCGGTCCTCGTCAGGTCAAGGACTGGGCATGGTGGACTGAAGGGAAAACGGGCGCCCGTAAGACCGGGAAAACGCCGGACACACGGACTGCGTTCTCTTGATCGCCCACCGCGATCAGTCGAGTTGATGTTCCAAGGCTGGTTTCCGGGCTTGAGAGCCGTCCTTGCGGACCCCTGCGGCGCCTTCCCGGATTTCTCCAGTGGACCATGCCGCAGTTTCTGCTCTGCTACCGTTGCGGGGGCAGCGCCGGCATTCGACCGGCTTCCCAATTATCCCTCGACCCATGCGGGCCGAAGAGCACCTCAGATGCAGGAATGGAACCACAACGGGCCTACCTGCGCATCGCCGTTTGCGACAGGGCCATGGCGCGTTTCAGATAGGGAGGCACAGATGGCCCGGAGCGCCCCGTTTGCCGCCCCGCGAGCATCGTTGCCGATGCGGGCCTTTCCTCGGCGAGGCGTCGCCATATTGCCCACAAGAAGCCATCATGACAGGCGTATTACGCCGCCCGGCGCTGTTTCATTTTCCCTTGCAGAGGATCGCATTTCATCTATGAGCGGAATGGGGCGGCGCACCGGGCGGCAGCGCCGGCCCCGATCGCGCACAGGGCAAGGAGATCGCATGGAGAATATCGGTATCGGCCTGATCCTGCTGCTGGCGGTGGTGGTGAGCGGGACGCTTGCGCGCCTCTCCCCGGTCGCCGTTCCCCTGCCGCTGGTGCAGATCGCGCTCGGCGCGGCGATTGCCGGCGCCACGGGGTCCAGGGTCGAGCTCGAGCCGCATTTCTTCTTCCTGCTGTTCCTGCCGCCGCTTCTCTTCCTCGATGGCTGGCGCATTCCCAAGGAAGGGCTGTTCCGCGACAAGGGGATGATCCTGGAACTGTCGCTCGGCCTCGTGATCTTCACCGTGATCGGGGTCGGCTTCTTCATCCACTGGATGATCCCGTCCATGCCGCTGCCCGTCGCCTTCGCGCTGGCGGCCATCGTCTCGCCCACCGATCCGATCGCGGTCTCGGCCATCACGGCCCGCGTTCCCATCCCGCACCGCCTGATGCACATCCTGGAAGGGGAATCGCTGCTGAACGACGCCTCGGGCCTCGTCTGCATGCGCTTTGCCGTCGCCGCCGTCATCACCGGGGTTTTCTCGCCGATCTCGGCGCTGGGCACGTTCCTGTGGCTGGCGCTCGGCGGCATCGTCATCGGCGCGGGCCTGACCTGGATCGTCATGAAGGCCAAGGACCATCTCTCGCGCAAGCTCGGCGAGGAGCCCGGCTCGCAGATCCTCATCACCCTGCTCATCCCCTTCGGCGCCTATCTTCTGGCGGAGGAGCTGCATTGCTCCGGCATCCTCGCGGCCGTCGCCGCCGGGATCACGATGAGCTATGCCGAGCAGAGCGGCCAGGCCCTCGCCGTGACGCGCGTGCGCCGCAACGCCGTGTGGGATACGGTGCAGTTCGCCCTGAACGGCATCATCTTCGTGCTGCTCGGCGAACAGTTGCCGAGCATCGTGGCGGGCGCGGCGCAGGTGGTGATCGATACCGGCCATCTCAGGCCGATCTGGCTGGCCGTCTATGTCGTCGCGATCAATCTCGCGCTGGCGCTGCTGCGCCTCGTCTGGGTCTGGGTATCGCTGCGGTTCACGCTCTACCGCGCGGCAAGGCAGGGCCGGACGGTCGCCAAGCCCAACTGGCGGCTGGTGGTGGCGATGTCGGTGGCGGGCGTGCGCGGCGCCATCACGCTCGCCGGCATCCTGACGCTGCCGCTCGTCCTCGACGACGGCACGCCGTTTCCGGCGCGCGACCTCGCCATCTTCCTCGCGGCGGGCGTCATCATCGCCTCGCTCGCCGCCGCCAGCATCGGCCTGCCGTTCCTGCTGCGCGACCTGGAGCTGCCGCCGGAGCCGAGCCACCAGCGCGAAGAGGATGCCGCGCGCATCGCCGCGGCGGAAGCGGCGATCCGGATGATCGAAAGGCTGCAGCACGAGCTCGGCGAAGGAAGGGGCGACGCCGACCTCTATGCCGATGTCGCAAGCCGGCTGATGGAACTCTATCGCCAGAGGATCGATACCCGCTCCAAGACCGGCGACGAGGCCGAGCAGGTCAAGCATCTCGAGGAGATCGAGCGGCGGCTGCGGCTGGCCGGGGTGCGGGCCGAGCGCGACGAGATCTACCGCCTCGGGCGCGCCCGCAAGCTGTCGGACGACCTCGTGCGCAAGCTCGTGCGCGAGGCCGACCTCATGGAAGCGCGCTATGCCGCCGCGGGCTAGAAGCCGGCCACGCGCCGAATGCCCATTACCAAGCTGAAAAGGTTCAGGAACCATCCATGGCAGCACTTCCCGGCTTTCTCGTCACGGTCGCTTCCGCGGCGCTGGCAATCCAGCCCGCGGAGATCCCGAACCTGGCGCCCTTCGGCGTCAGCCGATATGCCCGCCCCTCGGAGCTGAACTGCGAGCCGCTCCGGGAGGGGATGCCGGACGCGACGGGCCAGTATGTGTGCCCGGCCCTGCCGCGGCCGAGCCCCGACTATGCGCAATACATCCTCGCCTTCGTCCACGACGTCGGCGTCTGCAACCTGGTGGCCATCACGCCCTACACCGAGGACGACGACGAGGGCACGTTCACGCGCGGGCTCTTTGCCGGGATCACCGCCAGGATGACGCAGGAACTCGGGGAACCGGACGAAAGGGTCGATGCCGCCCAGACGCCCGCCGCCGGGAGCGATCGCCTGTTCAAGCGCACCGTGATGGCCGAGGAGCGCCAGGTCTTCAACCAGTGGAACGACCTGCGGGGGCGGTTCGGCGACCTGCAATCGGCCAGTATTGCCCTGGTCGGCGATCAGGACTATGGCCTTGCCATCTACAGCGCCTATCGCTTCGCCGGCAATGACGACTGCATGCGCCGCCTGGAGCAGACGAGCGGCCTGTCGACGGATCGATGACACCGCCGCGGCGCGATGGCGATGCGGCCCGCGCCGGCATCGCAAACGGATGAAAGGGCTCCATATGCGCCGCCGTGAATTCATAGCCGCCTGCTGCTACGCGCTCTGCACGGGGGGAGCGCGCGCTTCCGGCCTGATCGAGCCGCACATGCATTTCACGCCCGCAAGCGGCGCGCGGCAGGTGGCGATAACGCTGGATGCCTGCATGGGCGCGACGGACATGCGCATTCTCGGCCCGCTGATAGAGAACCGGATCCCGGTCACCCTTTTCGCGACACGGCGCTGGCTCGACCGCAACCCGGCGACGATCGCGCTGCTGCGGCAGCATCCGGACCTCTTCGCCGTCGAAAATCACGGCGCGCAACATCTGTCCGCGGTCATCGGCACCGCCCGCCCCTACGGCCTCGTGCCGGCCGGCACGGCCAGGGCCGTCGCCGAGGAGGTGCGCGGCGGCGCCGAGGCGATCACCCGCGCCTTCGGCACCACCCCGAAATGGTATCGCGACGCGACCGCGCTCTACAGCCCCGACGCCATGGCGCTGATCGGCACGATGGGCTACCGCATCGCCGGCTTCTCGCTCAACGGCGATTTCGGCGCGAGCGCATCCGCCCGCATGGCGCACAAGCGGATCGCCGGCGCCAAAAGCGGCGACATCGTCATCTCGCACATCAACCAGCCGCACCGCCCGGCCGGCGCCGGCGTCATCTCCGGCATCCTCGCGCTCAAGGACCGCGGCTTCCAGTTCCGGCATCTCGACGACGTCGCGACGATGGCCGTCAGCTAGGGAAGCCGTGGACGACCTGGGCCTTGCCGTCGAAGACCGCCTGCCGCGACGCGGCGCGCGGCAGGCGGCCCGATATCCCCGTGCAAACCGTCCGGCGCTAGGCGGATGCGCGGCTTGCCGCCTCGGCGGGAAGGAATGCGTCCGGCAGGCAGGCTTCGCGCAGCCAGCCGAGCAGGCACTCCTCATCGGCCGGCAGTTCGGCCGCCCTGCCACCGGCAAAGGCGAGGAACGCGTCCCGCCATTGCGGGGAGACGCCGACCAGGACCGGCAGCCCGCGGTCGCAGGCCTCGATAATCGCCGCGACGAGCCCCCGGCCGACCGCTTCCTGCTTGCCGAACTTGTTGACGACCAGCCCTTTGGCCCCCGGAAGCCTGTCGTGGACGATCATCACCGCGGCTTCCAGCGCCGCCGCGTCCAGCCGACAGCCCGTCGCCCCCGGCCCGAGGTCCAGGCTGACATTGCGCCTTGCGCCGTCGGGCAGGAGGCCGAGCACGATATTGCATTTCTCACGGGCGCCGCCGGGTTCGACCGGCTGGATCGTCCCCGCCAGCGAAATCCCTTCCCGCCCCGCCTGTTCGGCGACGGCGGCGAGCACCGCGTTGGTCCTGCTTTCCTCGTCGGAGCATATATAGCGGATGTGCATTTTTACCTCCCGGGCGATTGAAGATCGGAGCGCGCGCGCTCGTCCGGCCGGCCGCAAACCTGCCGTCCAAACCGGTTTCATGCCGGATTGCCTGACGAACGATATGTTGTCGAAAATACATCGCACCTTCGCACCGGGCAAGGCTGCAAGCCCCGCTCCCATTCCCCTGATTTCGGCATAGACTTTCACGCCGAATGCGAAAATCGGCCGGCATCGCATGGACTGGCCGGCCACGACGACCACCCGCTCTCGCAATATGCCTGCCCGCCGGTCACCACCGTCGCGCAGAACGACGACGAGATCGATCGCCTCACGATCCGGATGGCCGGGGCGGTGCGGGAGATCGTCCTGCCCGCCCCCGTCACGGTGAATGCCGCCGAGAGCTACATCGCAGCCGCCAGGCTCGGCCTCGGCCTGATCCAGATTCCCCGCTACCACGCGGAAGCGTCGATCGCCGGGAACGAACTCGTGCGGGTCATGGACAGCTTCCCGCCCACGAACACTCCCGTCACGCTGCTCTATCCGCGCAGCCGCCAGCTCTCGCCGCGCGTGCGGGTCTTCATCGACTGGGTCGCGGCGCTGTTCAGGGCATGAGGACGCCCTTGGGATCAGTTGATCCTGGTGCCCTCGGCGGAGAAGAGGTGAATTTTGTCGGCCCTGGGCGCAAGATAGATCGGCTGGTCGGGCCTGAGATCCACGCGCCGGTGCAGCACGACTACCCCCGTCTGCGTGCCGATGCGCACCGACAGATGGGTTTCCGCCCCGGTGGGCTCGACGGTCAGGACCGTGGCCGGGATGCCGCTTTCCGAAAGGTCGAGGTCTTCCGGGCGGATGCCGTAGGTGCGCGCCTCGCCGCCGCCCGCCTCGGCCGGCAGCGGCAGGTCCACGCCGCCTTCGACGTGGAAGCGGCCGTCGCGGATGCCGCCCTCGAAGAGGTTCATGGCCGGCGACCCGATGAAGGTGGCGACGAAGGTGTTGTCGGGACGGTCGTAGAGATCGAGCGGCTTGCCGATCTGCTCGATGCGGCCGGCGCGCATGACGACGATCTTGTCGGCCATGGTCATCGCCTCGATCTGGTCGTGCGTAACGTAGACGATGGTGGTGCCGAGGCGCTGGTGCAGCTCCTTGATCTCGCTGCGCATGGTCACGCGCAGCTTCGCATCGAGGTTGGAGAGCGGTTCGTCGAACAGGAACACCTTGGGATGGCGCACGATGGCGCGGCCCATGGCGACACGCTGGCGCTGGCCGCCCGAGAGCTGCTTCGGCAGGCGCTCGAGCAGGGGTTCGAGCGCGAGGATGCCGGCGGCCTCGTTGACCAGCCGGTCGATCGTCGCCCTGTCGCGTCCCTGCAGCTTCAGGGCGAAGCCCATGTTCTCGCGCACCGTCATGTGCGGATAGAGCGCGTAGCTCTGGAACACCATGGCGATGTCGCGCTCCTTCGGAGCGACGTCGTTGACGACCGCCCCGTCGATGCGGATCTCGCCGCCGCTGATGTCCTCAAGCCCGGCCAGCATGCGCAGGAGCGTGGACTTGCCGCAGCCGGACGGGCCGACGAGCGTGACGAATTCGCCGTCCTCGATATCCACGGAAACGCCGTGGATGACGGACGCCGCACCGTAATGTTTCAGAACGCGGTCGATCGCTACCGATGCCATTGTCTATTCCTCCCTCAAAGCTTGAGCTGCCAGATGCTGGCGGCAGAGACGCCGCCGGCGAGCGTTGCCGAACGTGCGGCGGCAAAGCCCGGAATGCGCTTGGTGCCCGTCCAGCGGCCGTTGTCGGCGAAGACCTCTATGGAGCCGGCATCGAGGAAGATGCGCAGTTCCGAGGGCCTGGCGCCGGCGGCGAGATAGCGCGGCGGCGTTTTGCCCGTGCCGGCGTCGAAGACGATGGCGAGGCCATCGGCATCGAGCTTCACGCCAAGCGTGACATCCGGATGGTCGAAGGCAAGGTCGAAGGCGGCACCCGGCGCGGCAAGATCGAGCACGATCTCGACCGCGCCATTGCCGAGCGGCACCGTCCGGCCGGCGGCAAGCGCGGTGCTGTCGATCAGCGCATGGCGCAGGCTCTCGACGGCCGCGACGGGCGGCGTGAGAACGGCGCCCTCCTCGACAAGCACGCGGCGCGGCAGCGTCATGGCCGTCGGGAAATCGTCCTTCCGGGAGAAATCCGTCCAGTTGGCGAGCCAGGCGATGCCGACCGGCTCCCCGCCGTCGACGAAGGCCTGGAAGGCATAGGCGTCGGAGCCGAAATCCAGCTCCTGCTCGAAGTCCGGCGCGAACGTCCGCCCGTCGAACCGGCCGACGGTGATGGAGGTGAGGTTGCGCCGCCCGGTCGCCGGATCGCGGCTGGTCAGGAGGCCAAAGACCAGCGCCCAGCGGGTCTGCGGGTCCTCCGCCCTGCCGCCGACCGGCACCATGCAGGGGCACTCCGCCGCCGTCATGCCGAAACCGTCCTCGCGGTGGATGATGCCGAGGAAACGCCATCCGCCGGCGCCCTGCGGATCGGCGGTCTCATAGAGCAGCACGACGCCGCCCGTCCGGTCGCGGCTGCCCAGCAGCATCTTCCAGCGGCCGTCCGGCCCCTTGAACACATAGGGATCGCGGAAGTCGGTGGTGAGGTCCAGGCCGTCCGGGCGCAGCGGCAGCACGACCTCGGACGGGCCGGCGACGATGCCGTCGCGGCTGACGGCCGAAAGCTGGATCTGCTCTTCCGGCTGCCGGTCGCGCACATGCTCGGTGTAGAAGACGCGGATTTCCTCGCCCTCGGGACCGGCCACGGGAATGGCCGAGCCGGAAAAGGCCCCGCCGCGGCCGTCGTCCCTTTCCGAGAGATGCTCGGCCGGGAAGAGGAACATCGGCAGATGCGTCCAGCGCAGGAAATCCTTCGAGACGGCGTGGCCCCAATGCATCGTGTTCCAGCGCGGCTCGTGGGGATAGTGCTGGTAGAAGAGGTGGGCGTTCGCACCGAAGCGGCCGAAGCCGTTCGGATCGTTCATCCAGCCGAAGGGCGGGCGGAAATGGTAGCCGTGCGGCACCTGGGGCGGTGCGGTGCGGGCATCGTGGTGGAGCACGCGGATGCCCTCCTCCAGCACCGTTTCCGGGCGGAAGGCATAGATGACGGAAAGCGCAGTCGCCGCCGCGTCATAGGCAAGCACGGTGCGCCCGCCCGCGCCGAGCGGGACGGCGAAGAACGCGAACTCCTCCGTTCGGCGCGTCGACGGCTCGGCGACGTCGCTGCGCCCGGCGGTGACGGAGAGCCTTGCCTCGCCGCCGGCCTCGCGCGCCTTCAGCCAGAGGTGCAGCACCGTGCCGGCCGGCAGGTCCGCCTCGATCGTCTGGAGCACGGGAGCCGCGGATTTTGCTTGGGAAGTCATGGTCAACCTTTCACGGCGGAGCCGACGAACGAACTTACGAACCAGCGCTGGAAGGCGAGGTAGAGGATGAGGACCGGGATCATCATCAGCACCGAGGCGGCCATGGCGCGGTCCCAGTAGATGCTGTCCTGTCCGAAGAAGGTGGCGATGGCCACCGCGATGGGCCGGGCATAGTCGGTCTGGGTGACGAGCGTGGGCCAGAGATACTGGTTCCAGCTCTCGATGCCCATGAGGATGGAGACCGTGGCGAGCGCCGGCAGGCTGAGCGGCATGTAGATCGACCGGTAGATGCGGAAGGCCGAGGCGCCGTCCATCTCCGCCGCCTCGTAGAGCTCCTTCGGCAATTGCGCGAAGAACTGGTAGAAGAGGAAGACATAGAGCGGGCTTGCCGCCCAGGGCAGGATCTGCACGGCGAACGTATCGGTCAGCCCCGCGCGCGACATCATGACGACGAGCGGCATGATGATGCTTTCCTGCGGAATGACATAGAGCGCCACGACGAGGGCGAGCAGCACCGCCTTGCCGCGCAGCGAGCCCCAGGCCAGAACGAAGCCCGCCATGGAATTGACGACGAGGCCCGACACGACGGTGGCGACGAGGATCACCAGCGAGTTGAAGAGATAGCGGCCATAGGCGAGCTCGCCGGAGAAATGGGCGATCTCGCGGTAGTTCGACAGCGTCGGATCGCTGACCCAGAAGGCGCGGAAGCTGCCCATGTCGGCGAGGATGCGGAAGCGGTCGTCCTTGAGGCTGGCGATCAGCAGCATGAACAGCGGCGAGATCATCACCAGCGCGATGACGAGGATGCACAGGCTCTGCACGATGCGCAGGCCCCTCTTGCCGTTGCCCCTCGGGATTGCCAGCGGGGCGGGCTGGCTCAAAGCGAGATCAGACATCGAAGCGCCTCAGGAGCTTGCGCTGCAGCAGCGCGATCAGAAGAACGATGACGAAGAGGATGACGGACACGGCCGACGCGTAGCCGAGCTTCTGCTCCTCGAAGCCGGCGCGCACCATGTAGTGGACGACGGTTTCGGTGCTTTCCTTCGGGCCGCCCTGGGTGAGGATCGCCACCTGCGTATAGAGCTTGAACGCCTGGATGGTGGTGATGACCAGCACGAAGACATGGGTGGGGCGAAGGCCCGGCATGGTGACGTGCCAGAAGCGGCGCAGCGCGCTTGCGCCGTCGATGCGGGCGGCATCGTAAAGCTCCTCGGGAATGCCCTGCAGGCCGGCGAGATAGATGATCATCTGGAAGCCGTAGGCCTGCCAGGCCGAGAGCAGCACGATGGAGAACATCGCCCAGTCGGGATCGCCCAGCCAGTCGATCGGCTGGATCGCGCCGCCGGACAGAAAGCCGACGATCTGGTTGAGCGGGCCGCTCGGATACTGGAACAGCGTGCCCCAGATGACGCAGACCACCACCATCGAGGTGATCGCCGGCAGGAAGAACAGGCCGCGCAGCAGGTTCTGCATCGGCAGCTTCTGGTGCAGCAGCAGCGCCGTGAGGAAGGCGAGGCCGCACTGCACGGGCAGCACCCAGACGGTGAAGCGGGTGACGTTCCACAGCGAGGTCCAGAACAGGGGATCGGTGAAGACCCGCTTGAAATTCAGGAGGCCGACGAAGCGCACCGGCGTCGGGCGCGGCACCAGCGGCTGGTTGGTCATCGCCGTCCAGAAGGACAGGAGGAACGGCGTGATCAGGAAGGTCGCCAGAAGCAGCACGGCAGGGGCGATCATCGCCATTTCCTGCCAGAGCCGCTGCCTGTCGCGGCGCCTTGCCGGACGCCGCAGGGCGGGCATGGAGGTCTGTCGCACGGTCATTGTCTCCTCCTCATCATCGGTCATCCTCGCGGAACGAATGGATTTTCTGTCGGCGTCCGCCGCTTGCCCGCCTTCTGCCCGGCGGGAAGAAGGATCGAGCGCGGCGAGGGGGCGATGCGGCCTGTTCGATACTTGCCGAGGCCCCCTCGTCCGGCGGCGGCGCGTCCCCGCCTCCCCACCGGGGAGACGGGAAGGATGCGCCTTACTGCTGCTCGTCGAAGGGCGGGTAGCCGGCGTTGTCCTCGATATCCTCGTCGATCTTCTGCGCGGCGGCGGTCAGGGCTTCCTGCGCGTCGCCGCCGTTGAAGATCTTGTCGACCGCCTGCATGAAGGCCGAGGTGATCGTCGGATAGGCCGGATGCGGCGGGCGGGCGATGGCGGTCTTCGAGGCCTGCTCGAAGGCGACGGCGAGCGGGCCGCCCTCGGCATAGAGCGGGGATTCGGCGGCAAAGCTCTTCAGGCCCGGATAGGCCGACTGGGTCTTGGCATAGTCGCGGTATTCCTTGTCCTTCAGGAGGAAGCTCAGGAACTTGCCGGCGATGTCGGGATGTTCCGACGTGGCGGAAATGCCCCAGATCCAGGTGCCGTTCGGGCTGACGCCCTTCTCGCCGATCTTCGGCAGCGGCATGACGACGATGTCGTCCTTCATGGAGGCGGCGGCTTCCGCGTAGAACCAGTGGCCGCCCATGGCGAGGGCTGCCGGCTGGCCTTCGGCATAGAACTGGTTGGTGCCCGACGACGTCGGCACGATCCAGCCCTTCTTCACCCAGTCCTGCATCATCGTCAGCGCCTTGACGCAGGCCTCGCCGTCAAGCGTGCCGCCGGCCTTCCAGGTCTTGCGGTCGATCAGGTCGCAGCCGGCGCTTTCCAGCAGCGGACCGTAGGCATAGGTGATCCACTCGGTCTTGATGCCGTAGCCGCGGAAGGTGTCGAGCGGCCACTTCACGCCTTCGAGCTTGGAGAGCTTTTCGAGATAGCCTTCGAATTCCTCGCGGGTCCAGGCGTCGTCGACCGACTTCGGAATGCGGGCGCCGATGGCCTCGAGGTATTTCCTGTTGCCGTAGAGGACGACGGAGGAGTCGGTGAGGCCGATCGCATAGAGGTCCTTGTCGATGGGATAGGTGCCCTGGGCGATGTTCGATTCCGTCATGTCGTCGAGCAGGTCCTTGTCGATGAGCGGCTTGACCGGCTGCAGATAGCCCGACCAGACGTAGTTGGCCAGGAACGGGGCGTCGAGCTCCATGATGTCCGGCAGCTGCTTTGCCATGACGGCGGCGCTGAACTTCTCGTTATAGGCGTCGTGCGGCGCATAGATCATCTCGATGTCGACATCGGGATTGGCGGCCTCGAAACGGGTGGCGACGTCGCCATAGGCCTTCACCCAGCCGGGATCGCCCTGGTGCATGACGTGGATGACGGTCTTGGCTTCGGCGAAACCGGCCGTCACGGCCAGCGCGGCAGAGGCGAAGAGCAGGGAAAGTAAACGATTACCCATTGATGTCGTCATTGGTATTCTCCTCCAGTTGGACTTTATTCGATGTTCAGACGGATGCGCGTTCGACCAGGTGGAACGGCAGTTTGCGCAGATGCGGCGGCTCGGGCCGCTCTGCCAGGAGGATCTCCATGGCAAGGCGGCCCATGGCGCGGTGCGGCAGGGCCATCGTCGTCAGGGGCGGGTCCAGCCGCGAGGCAAGCTCGACCTGGTTGTCGAAGCTCGCCACCGCGATATCGTCGGGTATGCGAAGGCCGGCGCGGGAGAGCGCCGCATAGACCTCCATCGCCACGCGGTCGTTGCCGCACAGGATGGCATCCGGCCGCTCGCCGGACGCCAGGAGCGCCGCGATGCGGGCGGCGACGAGGCTCGGCGCGCGGTCGCTGTAGACGGCGCGGCGCACGGCCGGAAATACGCCGAGCGGCGCCATGCCCGCCGACTCCAGCGCCGCGCGGAACCCCTTCTCGCGCAACTCGCCGGCCAGAATGCCCGGCAGGTTGATGAAAGCGATGCGGCGGCGGCCGGCGGCGATGAGGTAGCGCACGATTTCCGCAGCGCCCCCCTCCTCGTCCGGCACCAGCGAGGTGACGCGGCCGTCCGCCTCGCGGCAGTTGATCATGACGCCGACCGCGCCGGTGAGCTTGCCCGGCAGGGCGACGTCCTTGTGGTACATCGCCGCATAGGCGACCGCGCGGGGCCGGAACTGCTGCACCTCGTCCAGCACCGCGCCGATCGACTGGCCGCTGCTGTGGTTGACCGCAAAGACCGCCATGCCGGCGCTGCGCGCCGCGCCATCGAGGCCGCGGACGATCTCGGTCGCAAAGGGCGAGGTGATCAGGCCGTCGGAAACGACGCCGACCAGCGGCAGCCAGCCCTGGCGCACGCCGCGCGCCGCAAGGTTGGTGACATAGCCGAGCTCTTCCGCGATGGCCTTGATCTTCTGCCGCGTCTCCTCCGCCATGCGGGCGGAACCGCCGTGCAACGCGCCGGAAACCGTCTTCACCGAGACGCCCGCCCGTTCCGCAATGTCGGAAAGCGATACTGCCAAGACCTTTGCCCCCCTCCTTGGGTGATCGATTACCCAATAGCGGAAGCACACGGGTCCTGTCAAGCGGCTTTCAAGCGCCGCGGCACCGGCGGGACGACGGAAATGATCGCCCGGCAGGAGGCCGGCATCCAGCGGGCCCGCGCCGCAGCGCCCTTCCTTTCGTGCCGGGGCGGCTGTATCCTCGGTGCAGGTCAGTCCTTTTCTCCCCACGGCGCCCAGGCCGGCGCCCGATTGGAAAACCATGCCGGCGCGCGATCTACCCGGATTGCAGGGGCGCTTCCTGCAGGTGATTTTCTCACGCCGCTTCGAGGGAAGCGCCGGATACGGGCTGGCGCTGGTTTCGGTGGCGGTCATTTTCGGCATCCGCTGGCTGCTCCAGGGCGTGCTCGGCAACACCGCCACGTTCATTCTCTTCATTCCCGTCATCCTCGTCGCCGCCATCGCCGGCGGCATGGGGCCCGGCCTTTTCGCCCTGGCGCTTTCGCTCGCCGGAGCGTCCTACGTCGCCGGCCCCTCCGGGACGATCTGGATGCAGGTCGCCATCTTCGCGCTCGGCGGGCTGGCGATCACATGGATGGGCGAGATGCTGCATCACGCGCGCCGGGCGATCGACAGAACCGAAAGCGCGCTGAGGGCGCGGGAGGCGCATCTGCGCTCGATCCTCGATACGGTGCCCGATGCAACGGTCGTCATCGACGAACAGGGCCAGATCACGTCGTTCAGCGCCGCCGCCGTGCGGCAGTTCGGCTATACGCAGGCCGAGGTGCTCGGCCGGAACGTCAGCAGCCTCATGCCCGAGCCCTATCGCCGCGAGCACGACGGATACATCGCGCGCTACGTCACGACGGGGGAAAAGAGGATCATCGGGATCGACCGCGTCGTCGTGGGCCTTCGCCGCGACGGCTCGACGTTTCCCATGAAGCTCGCGGTCGGGGAAGTCCGCTCGGGCAATGGCCGGTTTTTCACGGGCTTCATTCGCGACCTGACCGAACGCGAGGAGTCCGAGGCGCGCCTGCAGGAACTCCAGAACGAGCTGGCGCGGCTCGCGCGCCTCAACGAACTGGGGGAAATGGCGTCCACGCTCGCGCATGAGCTCAACCAGCCTCTCGCGGCCATCGCGAATTATTCCCAGGGCTGCGTCCGGCTGCTGAACGGCTTGCCGGCGGGACCGGCCGCGCAGATGCGCGAGGCGCTGGAGGAGACGGCGCAGCAAGCGCTGCGGGCCGGCGCGATCATTCGCCATCTGCGCGAATTCGTCACGCGCGGCGAAACCGAGAAAGCGCCTCACGACGTGCGCAAACTGATCGAGGAAGCAGGAGCGCTCGCGCTCGTGGGCTCGCGCGAATCCGGCATCCGGTCGGTTTTCTCCTTCTCGCCTCATACCAAAGAGGTGCTTGTCGACCGCGTCCAGATTCAGCAGGTTCTCATCAACCTGATGCGCAACGCCATGGAGGCCATGCGCGATGGCGAGCGCCGGGAACTCGTCGTGCGCACCCTGCCGGATGGACCCGATCGGGTGGCCGTCGAGGTCGCGGATACGGGACCGGGCATTTCCGATGAGGTCGCGGCCCGCCTGTTCCAGCCTTTCGTGACCAGCAAGGCAAGCGGCATGGGCATAGGATTGTCCATATCCAAGCGTATCGTGGAGGCCCACCGGGGCGAGATATCGGCGCGGCGCAACGAGGACGGCGGGACGACGTTCCGCTTCTCGCTGCCGGTCGCCGGGCAAGGGGCGGAGCATGAAGCCTGACAGCTATGTCGTGCATATCGTCGACGACGAGGAGCCGGTCCGCAAGTCGCTGGCCTTTCTCCTCACCATGTCCGGCTTCACGGTGCGCGTGCATGAATCCGCGACCCGGTTCCTCGCCGCCGCGCCGTCGCTCGGCAAGGTCTGCCTGGTGACGGACCTGCGCATGCCGGACATGTCCGGCGTCGAGCTGCTGGAGAAGCTCGCAGCGATCGGCGCCCTGCCTCCGGCAATCGTCATCACCGGCCACGGCGACGTGCCGATGGCGGTGTCGGCCATGAAGGCAGGCGCGGTCGATTTCATCGAAAAGCCGTTCGAGGACCGGACCTTGATCGACGCGATCATCCGCGCCGCCGGCCGGCTGGAAGATACGGTCGAGCTTTCCGGCGATCCCGGGACGTTGCGGACGCGGCTGGACAGCCTTTCCGATCGGGAGCGCCAGGTTCTCGCCGCGGTGGTGGCGGGCCTGCCCAACAAGGCGATCGCCTACGATCTCGACATCAGCCCGCGCACGGTGGAGGTCCATCGCGCCAACATCATGTCGAAGATGCAGGCGAAAAGCCTGGCCGAGCTCGTCCGCATGGCCATCGCCCTCGAGGCCGCCAAGGCCCGCCGTTGAAGCGGGCCGCCGGAGCACCGCTACGCAATTTCCCTTACGGATATGACCGAATTTCGTTTCGCGGGATTTGCGCAATGATCTCCCATCGACTTCAGGGAGATGATCATGACCGTTCATGACGAGATTCTGACATCGTTTCATCGCAGCGCCGCATTCGATCCAACGGTCCGCAAGCAGCCGGGCGGCGACGCGCCGGCCTTCTTTCCCGCCGGCGCCGAGATTTACGCACAGGGCGAACGGTGCGGCAGCCTCTATACGGTGGAGTTCGGCGCGGTTCGCGTCTATCGCCTGCTTGCCGACGGGCGCCGCCAGATCTCCGCCTTTCACCTCGCCGGGGAGATGTTCGGGTTCGAGACCGACGCCACCCATCATTTCTTTGCCGAGGCCACATGCGCGGCCGGGATACGCGTGCAGCGCACCACGCTGCTTCACGGCGACCATGCCGGCGCGCTGCTGCCCATGGCCTTGCAGAACCTCGTGCGGGCGCAGGAGCACCTGCTCGTGCTCGGCCGCCAGAACGCGACCGAGCGCGTCGCCGCCTTCCTCCTCGACATGTCGGAGCGCCAGGGCGGCCTGCGGCGGATCGAGCTGCAGATGGCCCGCGCCGATATCGGCGACTATCTCGGGCTCAGCGTCGAGACCGTCTCGCGCGTCTTCTCCCGGCTCCGCCGGAAGGGCGTCATCGGGCTGCCGAACCTGCGCGGCGTGGAAATCGTCAAGAGGCAGGCGCTGCGCGATCTGGCCGCCTGACCCGCGGCGGCCGAACAATCGTTTCAACTGCCGGCCCCGGGATCGAGACGGGAACGGCCCGACAAGGAGAACCGCGATGATCCTGCCGAACGGTGCGACGGTGGCCGTCGCCGATGGCCACAGACTGCTTCTCTTCAGGAACATCGCCCACGAGCCCGGCATCGAGCTCCTCGCCCTGCCCGCGCCCGGGCTGCCGCAGGGCCATGGCGGCTCCGGCATGCGCCACAGGAGCAGCAGCGCGAATCCCGACAGGGCGCGCCTCCTGGAAGACGACTTCGCGGCCGCGGCCTGCGCCGCGCTCAACCGCGCTGCCGTCGCCGGCGAGATCGCCGCGCTGCTCGTCATCGCGGATGCGCGCACCCTCGGGGAAATGCGCCGGCAATTTCACGGGAGCCTGCGGGAACGGCTGCTTGGCGAAATCGTCAAGGACATGACCGGGCGCTCCAGCTTGGAGATAGAGGCCGTTATCCGGGCGGCTTGAACGCCTTCGCACCCGGCCCCTCGCGGACGTCGCGCAATGTGGCAATCGGTTTCCACAGCCCCCTACGATCAGGACCTCGAACTGGCGGTCATGGACCGCGACGGAACGCATACGCTGGTCTTCCCCTGCCGGCGCACCCTGGTCGGATGGGTGAAATCGGGCACGAGGGAACGGGTCGAGGTATCGCCCACCCACTGGCGCCTCTGGGGTGCCGGCGGCAGGCCCGCCGATGGCGGATAGACGGAACGCAGGTCGTCCCGGCGGCATGGCCGCGCCGTTGCATCGAGGTCCTTGCCGTCAGCCGGCGCGCGCACCGAGAGCCCGCATCTTCGCGAGCCATCCTGTGCGCGTGGCCTCGCTTGCGCCTGCGACCCGGCCGAACAGCGTTTCCCGAACCGGGCTGATGCCGACGAAGTTCAGGATGTTGCGGCGCATGCCCGCGATGCCGTGGCCGAGATACCAGAACCGATAGAAGGAGGACGGCATGCCCATGGTCACGACGACCCGCGCCGAGCGCCCCTTGAGCAGCGTTCGCGCAAGGCTGCCGCCGCCCGTCCCGGGATAAGCGAAGGCGACGCCGGGCCGCATCACCTGCTCCAGAAAGGCTTTCAGCAGCGCCGGCATGGTGCCGAGCCAGAGCGGGAAGACGAAGACGATGTGCTCGGCGCGCCGGATCGCGTCAACCGCACCCTCCAGCGTGACCGGCAGGGGCCGCTCCTCGAATTCCTCCATCGTGCGCAGCAAGGGGAAGTCCAGCGTCGCAACGTCGATGCACCGCACCTCATGGCCTGCGGCGCGCGCGCCGTCGGCATAGCTGGCGGCGAGCATCCTGCAGAGCCGTTTCGGCTCCGGGTCGGGGTGGCCGATGATGATGAGGATACGGCGCGGCATGGCGACCTCCTGACGAGCACCATCAAAGGCCTTTGCCGCGCCGGCGCCTTGATGCGCGTCAAGCGGCGGGACGCTTTCCCCGCCCGCGCGCGAAGAACCAGTGCTTCACCGTTTCCGAAGCCGCTAGATAGGTGCAGGTGATCGCGATCAGGCCGCCGACGACCGGCAGCGGCAGGGCGACGAAACCGAACCAGCCCGCGCCCGGCAGATAGGGGATCGCGAAGGCCACCACGGCAACGCCCAGCGTCAGCCAGGAAAGCAGCGCGCTCGCACGGCTGCGCCAGAAGGCCCTGCGCGTGCGCACGACGAGCACGATGGCAAGCTCGGTGACGAGGGATTCGACGAACCATCCGGTCTGGAACATCTCGGCCGCCGCCCCGGCGACAAGGAGGAGGAAGGCGAAGGTGATGAAGTCGAAGGCCGAGCTGACCAGTCCGAACGTCACCATGAAGCGGCGCACGAAGGCGATATCCCACCGCCGCGGCGTGCGGACCTGGTCGGCATCGACATTGTCGGTGGCGATGGCCAGCGAGGGCACGTCCGATAGGAAGTTGTTGAGAAGGATCTGCGGGGCGAGCAGCGGCAGGAAAGGCAGGGCGAGCGAGGCGAAGGCCATCGAGACCATGTTGCCGAAATTCGCGCTGGTGGTGATCGAGATGTATTTCATCGTGTTGGCGAAGGTCCTGCGCCCGTCGTCGACCCCGCGCAGCAGCACGCCGAGATCGCGCTCGAGCAGGATCATGTCGGCGGCCTCGCGCGCCACGTCCACCGCGCCCTCCACCGAGATGCCGACATCGGCCTCGTGAAGGGCCGGCGCGTCGTTGATGCCGTCGCCGAGATAGCCGACGACATGGCCGTGCCTGCGCAACGCCGCGATGATGCGCTCCTTCTGGTTCGGGTCGATCTCGGCGAAGATGTCGTTCTGCGTGACGCGGCGCACGAGCGCTTCCTTCGTCATCCGGCTCACCTGCGTCCCGGTGAGGACACGCCGCCGCGGCAGGCCGACGATCTCGGCAAGATGGGCGGCGACATAGCGGTTGTCGCCGGTGATGATCTTCACGCCGATGCCGCGGGCGGCAAGGGCCTTCAGCGTTTCCGCCATGCCCGCCTTCGGCGGATCGAGGAAGAGCAGGAAGCCGGCGAAGGCAAGGTCTGCCTCGTCCTCGCGGCGATAGGCGTCCCGCCGCGCGAAGCGGCGCACGGCGAGCCCGAGGACGCGGTAGCCCTGCCCGCTCCAGCCCCTGACCTTCTCGTCGATCGCCGCGGCCTGCACCGCGTCGAGCGCCACCGGTGCGCCGTCCTTGCCGAGGACGAAGGCGCAGGCTTCAACCACGGTCTGCACCGCGCCCTTGCAGATCATCAGGTCCTCCGGCTCGCCCGCCCGGCGCACGATCACCGAAAGCCGCTTGCGGATGAAGTCGTAGGGGATTTCGTCCGCTTTCGCATAGGCGGCAAGGTCGTCCCGCGCGTTCCTTCCGGCGGCGATGGCCTCGTCGAGCGCGTTCGCCATGCCGGCCTGTAGCGTCGCGTTGAGCAGGGCCCACAGCCGCACCTGCGGCGCCTCGGCACCCGACGCGTCGCGGCAGGCGTCGAGACGGATGACGCCCTCGGTCAGCGTGCCGGTCTTGTCGGTGCATAAAAGGTCCATGCTGCCGAGGTTCTCGATGGCGTCGAGACGGCGCACGATGACGCCGTTCGCGGCCATGGTGCGCGCGCCCCGCGCCAGCGTCACGCTGATGATCGCCGGCAAGAGCTCCGGCGTCAGCCCCACGGCGAGCGCCAGCGAGAACAGCAGCGAATCCACCGCCGGCCGGTGCAGCAGCAGATTGGCGAAGAAGACGAGGATGACGATGGCCAGCATGATCTCCGTCATCAGATAGCCGAAGCGGCGGATGCCGCGCGCGAAATCCGTCTCGGGCGCGGCATGGGCGACGCTTGCCGCGATCGCGGCGAATTCCGTATTCCCGCCGGTCGTCACCACCGCCATCGTCGCCGTGCCGCTACGCACGGAGGTGCCGGTGAAGGCCATGTTCGTCCGCTGGCCGATGCGGGCCTCCGGCGGGCAGATGCCGGCCGTCTTGACCACCGGAAAGGTCTCGCCGGTCAGCGCCGCCTCGCTGACGTTGAAGTCGCGCGTTTCGAGGAGGATGCCGTCGGCCGGCACGAGGTTTCCCGCCGAGAGCCGGACGATGTCGCCGGGCACGATCTCCTCGACGGGAAGCAGGGTCTCCCGCCCGTCGCGCAGCACGAGGGCCTTGCGGGCGATGCGGGCGGTAAGCACCTGCATGGCGCGGGAGGCGCCGTATTCCTGCGTGAAGGAGAGGACGCAGCTTGCCAGCACGATGACGCCGATGATGACAGCCTCGCCGCCCTCCCCGACGATCCCGGACACCACGGCCGCGAAGACGAGGATGAGGACGAGCGGGCTGCGGAACTGCCGCGCGAAGGCGGCCAGCGCCGAGACGTCGCGCCCGGCGCGGATCGTATTGGCGCCGACGCCGCTGAGGCGCGCCTTCGCCGCCTCGCCGGAAAGCCCGCCGATACGGGTATCCAGCCGCGCAAGAAGCGTTTCGGCGGGGATGGACCAGCAGGCCGGCATGGCGTTCACAGCCTGCGGCGAGAGCGTTTCCGGCTGCATTCCCGTGTCTCCGGCCCCGGCGCCCGGTCAGTTCGACATGAAGCGGTCGAGCCGGATCTCGTCGAGCAGCGAGCGGGTCATGCCGCCGAACGCCCATTCCCTCAGGCGGCTGTGCCCATAGGCCCCGGATACGACGAGGTCCGCGTCGTACCTGTCGATGAGTTCGAGCAGGCTTTCGGCTTCGCGGCTGCTTTCCACGGTTTCGCTGCGGGCGGTCACACCATGGCGGGCCAGGAAGGACACCATGTCGGCGATGCTCTCGCGCGCCCATTGGTCGATGGCAGGGGCGACGGTTGCGACGATGACGTCGTCGGCCGCCCGCAACATCGGCATGGCGTCGCTGACCGCGCGGCGCGCCTCCCGCGTATCCTTCCAGGCGATGACGATCTTCCGCCCCATGCGATGGGCC
>Ga0206102_1000200_pt1 | contig 20669 bp, 13 predicted proteins | sample 1B1Ametagenome_FD_148645 | JGI IMG/M metagenome (GOLD analysis project Ga0206102, IMG submission 148645) | Enriched microbial communities from leaf-cutter ant dump, University of Wisconsin, Madison, United States - 1B1A | ecosystem: Environmental > Terrestrial > Nest > Insects nest > Nest dump... | reverse complement strand
GCTCGACGGCACTGGGTTCGGGGAGTCGGGAGGGCATGGGTTTGCCGATGGGGGAAATCGCGGCAAGCATAACGGATGGGTCGAAATCACCACCTGGTGAGTTGCTCCCGCAGGCGTCGCCCTGGCCTAGAAATCTTTCTGCACGCTGAGGTAGACGCCGCGGCGCGGGCCGAACTGTGGCGCGCCGACACCGATACCGCTGCCGTCGCGCAGCGCGTAGCTGCGGTCGAGCGCGTTGAGCACGGCCAGCTGCGTATGCAGGTTGCCGCTGTCGCCCAACGTGAAGTCATGCGAGATGTTGAGATCGAGCTGGAAGTACGCCGGCAGCGAGGCGCCGTTCGGCACGTCGCCATCCTTGCGCAGGCCGCTGCCGAACAGGTAGTCGGCGCCGATCCTGGTGCGATCGTCCAGCGCGTAGTTGATGCCGCCGGACGAGGTCAGCTTCTGGTCGTGGTCCAGCAGTATCCAGTGGTTTTCGATGTAGGCCAGGTCACCCGGATCGAAGTTGTACTGGCTGGTGATGATGCGCCTGCCCATGGCCTTGCCCAGCGAAGCGTTGAAGTACGCCGACAACGGCCCCTGCGCGTAGTTGGCGGTGAATTCCACACCCTTCACGCGACCGTCGGCCAGGTTGAAGGTGGAATAGACCAGCGCCGAACCGAACTGTCCCTCGTCCTGCAGCCGCCGCACCTTGCGGTAGTACGCGTCCACGCCGACGGTCCAGGCGGTGCCGATGGTCTGCTGGATGCCGGCATCGAAATAATCCGAGCGCTCGGCCAGCGGGGTGTTGTTGCCGCTGTCGATCACGGCGTTGGTGGTGCCGTCGAACTTGGCGATGTTGCTGCTGGCGATCATCTCGGTGGCCGGCGGCGTGAAATAGCGCGCATAGCCGGCATGCACCACCGTGCTGTCGCTGGCCTGCCACACCACGCCCAGGCGCGGACTCAGCTGGCTCTCGGTGCGGGTCAGCCGGTACTGGTCGCCGCGCAAGCCGTAGTTCAGCGTCCAGTCCTCGCCGAGGGTCCATTCGTCCTGCACGTAGGCGGACCAGGTCTTGGCGACGAGACGGCTGTTGTCGAGGATGTTGCGCGGCATGGTGCTGGCCTGGTTGCCGTCGGCATCGGCGGGAAACACCCACGCGTCGTTGCCGCTGGCGGCTCGCTCGAAGCTGCCATAGAGGCCGTAGCGCAAGGTATGGCTGCCGCCCATCGGCATCGCGAAATCCGCCTGCAAGGTGCTGGCGCGGTTGCTGCGGCTGACGTCGGAAGCGACGCCGTTGAACATCAGCTCGCCGATCCGGTCCGGGCTGTAAGCAACATCGGTGTAGCGCTGGCCCAGCGACACCTGGTAGTTGGTGGCACCCAGCTTGCCCTGCAGGGCAAGCACGCCGAAACGGGTGTTCTCGCGCTGGCGCTCGTTCAGGGCGGCGGAGTCGAAATCCACCGTGTCGAGGTAGCCGAACGCCGGTTGCTGGTCCGGGTTGTTGGGGATTTCGAAGCGATTGTTGCTGACGCCGAACAGGAAGCTCAAGCGGGTGGTGTCGTTGAACAGGTAGCTGATGTCGCCAAAGCCACGCGCCTGGTTGGTGTGGTCGTGGATGGGCTTGCGGCTGGCGGTGGGGTTTTCGATGCCGGCGTCGTTTTCCATGGTGTTGCCGGTGAAGAACCAGCTCCAGCGATCGGCATTGCCCCAGATCGAGGCGTTCGGATTGAGCGTGCCGAACGAGCCGCCGGTGATGCCCACGCTGCCGCCGTTGCCCAGCTCGTGGCCGCTGCGGGTGGCGATGTCGACCACGGCCGCCGTGCGCAGGCCGTACTGCGCCGGCAGCGCGCCGTCGAGCAGCTTCACGGACTGGATCATGCGCGTGTCCAGGGTCTGGCCGAAACCGGAGATCGACTCGGGAATGATCACGCCGTTGATGCGGTATTGCAGATTGGCGTGGTCGCCACGCACGTGCAGGCCGCCGTAGGAATCCTGCACCACGCCGGGCGCCTGCAACAGCACCTGGTTCATCGGCGTGGATGCGCCCAGCGGCAATTGCGCGATCGCCTTGTGGTCGATCACGTACTGACTGCTGCCGGTGTCGGGCGACAGCGCGTTGCGCGCCTGGTCCAGCGCGGCCGACACGTCGATGACGCTGAGATTCTGCGCATTGCTCTCCTGGGGCAGCGTGGTTGCCGCAGGCGCATCGGCCGCAAGAACGCCGGTGGACGGCGTGGCCAGCACGAGGGCGAGGCTCGCGGCGAGCAGGGAAGGTTTCATCAGGGATTCCAGCGGGACGGGAGGATGTATTGTTATGTTATAACATACCTATCCAACCGCAAGCGCCCCTTGCCACAAGTCACAGGCCACCGGAAAGTCCCGCTTTTTTGTAGGAGCGACTTCAGTCGCGATGCCTTTCGTCAACCGAGCAAGAAGCATCGCGACTGAAGTCGCTCCTACAAACCCGTGGCCCCACCCGCGCTTCACGCCGCGTGCCTACACTGGTGAATGAGCGCGTGCACACCGGCACGCCGCCACGGAGCCCGCATGCCAAGCCGCAGCGAAAACATTCCCGCCACTCTCATGCCCGCCGACCACGGCCGCATCGCGCAGGCGGTGCTGGACTTCGTCAGCCAGGTACCGTCGAGCCGCATCGGCCACAGCACCGACCCGGACAGCGAGGCGCGCAAGCTGGCCACCCGCGCAGCCCAGCGCGCGGCGCTGGCGGCCGGTTCGCTGGCCTTGCCGCCCGGCCCGCTGGGCTGGCTGACCCTGCTGCCGGAATTGGTGGCGATCTGGAAGATCCAGGGCCAGATGGTCAGCGACATCGCCGCCGCCTACGACCGGCACGCCACGCTGGGGCGCGAGCAGATGCTGTGGTGCCTGTTCCGCCACACGGCGGCGCAGGCGTTCCGCGATCTGGTGGTGCGCATGGGCGACCGCCTCATATTCCGCCGCATGTCGCACAGCGTGGCGCAGCGGGTGGCGCGCCAGGTGGGCGTCAAGATCACCCAGCGCACCTTGAACAAGGGCCTCTCGCGCTGGCTGCCGGTGATCGGTGCGCTGGGCGTGGGTGCGTATGCGTACTACGACACGGGGCAAGTGGCACAAACCGCGATCGAGATGTTCGAGAGCGAGATCGCCATCGAAGGTGAGGCTGATGACGGCGCCGCGCCAGCCAAGCCGAAACCCGAACCGTCGCGAGGTAGCGGAAACAAGTCCGTCGCCGACGCCGCACGCAAGGTGGCGGGCACCGCGCGCAAGGCAGCCGGAACGGCGCGCAAAGTCGCAGGCGGCGCCAGCAAGGCGGCCAGCGTGGCGCGCAAGACGGTCCGCAGGAAACCGCGCAAGCCCAAGCCGGAATGAGCCCCGGCGTGGCGTGACGGATGACGTCCGGACGGAGTTTGCGGCAAGCTGTGGGTCGAATCGCCGTGGAACCGAGGCATGAAGTCACGCTCTGATCGACCCGTCGCGCTGATCACCGGCGCCAGCCGCCGCGTGGGCGCCGTGATCGCGCGTACCTTGCATGCGGCCGGCTACGACCTGGCGCTGCACTACCGCCATTCCGCCACCGAGGCCACCGCGCTGGCCGACACGCTGGAACGGCAACGTGCGGGCAGCACCTTGCTGCTGCAGGGCGAGCTGGCCGACACCGCCGCGCTGCCCACGCTGGTCGAGTCGCTGCTGGCGCACTACGGCCGGCTGGATGCGTTGGTCAACAACGCCTCAGCCTTCTACCCCACGCCCGTGGGCGAGGCCACGCCCGCGCAATGGAACGAACTGTTCGCCTCCAACGCGCAGGCGCCGTTCTTTCTCAGCCAGGCGGCCGTGCCCGCGCTGCGCGAGGCGCACGGCGGCATCGTGAATCTGCTGGACATCTATGCCGAGCGGCCACTGGCGAACCACCCCTTGTACTGCATGGCCAAGGCCGCGCTGGCGGCGATGACGCGCTCGCTGGCGCTGGATCTGGCGCCGCTGGTACGCGTCAACGGCGTGGCACCCGGTGCCGTGATGTGGCCGAGCGACGGCAAGCCTTACGACGATCAACAGGCCATGCTGGCGCGCACGCCCATGCAGCGCGCCGGCACGCCCGAGGACGTGGCCGGCGCGGTGCTGTGGCTGTTGCGCGACGCGCCGTTCGTGACCGGGCAGGTGTTGCGCGTGGATGGCGGGCGCACGCTGTCGGTGTAGCGGTTGTGACTGTGAGGTGTCTGCAGGAGCGTCTGCAAGAGCGACTGTAGGAGCGACTTCAGTCGCGATGCTCTTGGCCTTGCCGGATGAAGAGCATCGCGACTGAAGTCGCTCCTACAAATGCAGGCTGCGTCAGCGTGCCTTGAGCAGCTTGCCCAGCGTGTCCGGCTTGCTGTCGTCACGCACCAGATGCGGGTATTTCAGGCCGTCGTGATAGTCGAGGCGCACGGTCTTGTACTCGTCGAAGTCCTTCACCAGCAATTCCACCGGCTGGTTCTTGTCCTTCGCCGCGGCGGTCACCGCATCCTTCAGCGCATCGGCGTCGTACTCGTGGTTGTTGACCGCCACCACGGTCATGCCGGGGGAAATGCCGGCCTTGAACGCGGGGCTGTCCCACAGCACGTCACTGATGGCGCCGCCCTTGCCGATCGACAAGCCGATCGAATAGGTCAGGTCGGCGGAATGCCGGCGTGCCTCGGTGGCCTTCACCATCGCGGACGGCTTGTCGTCGTAGACCAGCTTCCAGCCGTGGCCCTCGACGCCGCCGGTGAGCGGGCCGTGACCGTCCAGGCGCGTGCGCAGATAGCTGGCCCAGTCATACGGCTGGATGTCGTTGAGGGTCTTGACCACGTCCTCGAACACGTAGGTGCTGACATTCCAGTCGCCGTCGTTCATGCCGAAGAAGGCCTTGGCGAAATCGTCGATGGAGTGCTTGCCACGGCTGAGGTCACGCAGCTTGGCGTCCACGTCCAGCCAGATCATCTGGCCGCCGGAGTAGTAATCCTCGCTGGCCTGGTAGTTGCGGTACGGCAGCGGTGCGCGCTTGGCGATGATCGGGTCGTTGGTGGTGTCCTGCAGGTTGCGCCAACTGGCCAGGCCTGGGCGGCCACGGTCGTAGCGCGCCGCCACCTGGGCCAGCGCGTCGCGGGTCTGCTCTTCGCTCCACAGGCCCGAGCGCGCCGCCATCACGAAGCCCCAGAACTGGGTCTGGCCCTCATACACCCACAGCAGCGAATCCTCCATCGGCACGTTGAAGCTGGGCGTGGTGAGGTCCGCGCCGCGACGGTATTTGCCGTCCCACGAGTGGTTGAACTCGTGCGGCAGCAGGTCGCGGTCCAGCACGTTCTTGTCCCACTCGGTGAAGTAGCCGGTGCCCACGCCATTCTCGCTGGAGCGGTGATGCTCCAGGCCGTTGCCGCTCATCTTGTCGCTCAGCGAGAACAGGAAATCGTAGTGGTCGTAGTGGCGCGCGCCGTACAGCTTGTACATCTGCTGCACCAGGTTGCGATGGATCTTCAGCTGCTGCGGCGTGATCTCCAGGTACTTCGGCGCGTCGGCCACGATGTCCATGTGCACCGGCACTTTCGCGCCGGGATCAAGATCCACGCGCTTGAAGTACTTGCCCGCGTAGATCGGCGAATCGATCAGGTTGTCGTAGCTGATCGGCTTGAAATGCACGGTGTCGCCATCGCGCGAGGCCACTTCCAGCGCGCTGCCGAATTGCCAGCCGGCGGGAAATTTCACGCTGGTCTTCGCCATGATCCCCCTGGTGGCGTAGCCGGCCGGGTACAGCGAATTCGCGTTCCACTGCAGGTTCAGCATTTCCGGTGTCATCACCACGCGGCCCTGGTTGCGCGCCTGCGGCGACAGAAACTCGAACGCCACTTCCACACTGCCGGCACCTGCCGGCACGTCGACGTGAAAGGCGTAGACGTTCACCGTGTCGCGCTTCCACGGCAGCGTCTTGCCGTTGGCCTTCACCACCAGGCCGGCCAGCTTGTCGATCGGCCCGGTCGGCGAATGGTTGCCCGGCAACCATTGCGGGTACAGCAGGGTCAGCGGACCGGGCTGCGCCGGGATGACCTCGTGCACGCGAAAAACGCGATGGGCCACGTCGGTGGCGTCCACGTTGATCTGCACGGTGCCTTCGAACGGCACGTCACGCGGCGGCGGCACATCGGCGAAGGCGGCGAAGGCGCTGATCCCGAGGGCGGCGGCAGCGACGGCTGAAGTGAGGCGGGTGAGTTTCAATAGCTTCTCCGGGGAAAGGGGCGGATGCCGGGCGGACAGGAGCCGCGGCGCAAGCGCCGCACCACGAGCCTGAAGATTCTCCGCATCAGGCAAAAACGCTGTCATGACAGAGATACGGCCCATCGATGCTAGACCGGCGTCGCTGCGCTTAACCCATGCCGAAGGTCACGGTCGATCAATGCGGCACAGGCAACGAGACTCGCGGCAGCAACCGGCACCCGGCGGGCATGAGCGTGTCCGCCGGGGGCCGCGTCACGTCACGACTCGCGTTCCAGCCGGCTGTGCCGGATGCCGAAGCCGAAATAGATGATCAGGCCCAGCACCATCCAGATGATGAAACGCTCGATGGTGATCCACGGCAGGCCACCCAGCAGGTGGAAACGGCCGTCACTGAACCACGGCCAGCCGATGATCAGGAACAGCGAGAACAGCATGCCCGCCGGCGCCACCAGCCACAGCGCCGGCGTGCGGAAACCGCGCGGAATATCCGGCTTGCGCACGCGCAGCAGCAGCACCGAGCCGCAGATGATGATGAACGCGGCCAGCGTGCCGATGTTCACCAGCTCGGCCACCTCGCCGATCGGCAACGAGCCGGCCACCAGCGCGGTGAACACGCCCAGGATGAGGGTCGGCCGTGCCGGCGTGCCGTATTTCGGATGCACCCTGGCAAACCACTTCGGCAGCAGGCCGTCGCGCGCCAGCGCAAACCAGATGCGCGCCGCACCCAGCAGGAAGGCGAACATCACACTGGTGATGCCGGCCACCGCCGCCACCGAGATGATGCCGCGCACCCAATGCAGCCCCAGCGCCTTGAACGCCGCGTCCACCGGTGCCGGTCCGGCCAGCTGCTGGTACGGCACCATGCCGGTCAACACCAGCGACACCATCACGTACAGCGCCATCGACACCGCCAGCGACAGCAGCACCGCGCGCGGCAGGTCGCGTTGCGGGTGGGTCGACTCTTCCGCCGCGGTGGTCAGCGTGTCGTAGCCGAACACCGCGAAAAACACGATGCTGGACGCGGCCAGCACGCCGCCCCAACCGTACCGGGTCAGCCCTTCGCTGGTGATCGCCGCGGGAATGAACGGATGCCAGTTCGCGGTGTTGACGTAGAACGCGCCCACGCCGATCACCAGCGCCACACCGATCACCTTGATCGCCACGATCGCGGTGTTCGCGCGCGCTCCCCATTCGGTCTTCACCGTCAGCATCCAGGCGATCAGCAGGGTGATCGCCGCGGCGATCACATTGAACACCTTGCCGCTGCCCGGATTCTGCGGGTCGTACGCGCCCTGCGCCCACACCGGCAGATGCACGCCGAACAGCTGCTCGATCAGCGCCTGCACGTAGCCGGACCAGCCGATCGCCACCACGCCCACGATCAACGCGTATTCGATCAAAAGATCCCAGCCGATGATCCAGGCGAACAACTCACCCAGCACGGCATAACTGTAGGTATAGGCGCTGCCGGTGACCGGAATCAGCCCGGAGAATTCGGCATAGGCCAGCGCGGCGCAGGCGCTGCCCAGGCCGGCGATGAGAAAACTCAGCACGACCGCGGGGCCGGCATTGGCGGCGGCCTGCTGGCCAGCGAGAACGAAAATGCCCACGCCGACGATGGCGCCCACGCCGATCGCGGTGAGCTGCCACAGCCCCAGCACGCGGCGAAAATCGCCGCGTTGCCCGGCCTCGGCCTGCAAGTGTTCAATGGATTTGTGGCGTATCAGTTTGGCGATAAAACCCATTCAGCTTTTCCCCTTGTGACAATGGGGCAGCATAACAAAGGCTTTTTTTCCGCATTTAACACATGCTTTTGGCGTCGATGGAGGTTTGCGATCCGGCGCGATCGTCGTCGCGCGGCCCGCCCGTCAACGAACCGTGGCGGGCGTGACCTGCTGCAGCCAGGCCTGCCGCGTGGGCCGATCCACCGGCACGCCGTCGGCATTGCAACTGCCCAGCCGGCACAGCTCGGCGCGAATCCGTGGCGCGTGCTGCACGATGATGTGGAAGATCGCGTTCTCTTCCAGTTCGCCATGGAAAGCCGCCGCACCGGGGCCGCTGGCGAAGATCGCCACGTCCTCGCCGCCATGCGTTTCGCCGCCCAGCGGCACGGTCGCCTCCTGCAGGTAATCCGGATCGGTGGTGTCGACGTCGGTGAGGTCGGGCCGGCCCTTGCTGTTCGCCGTGTAGTGTTCCGGCTGATGCGGAAAATGTTTCGGGCCTTCGGGCTGCTCGTCGCTGGCGCCGGTGTAACCGGGACCGTTGGCGAAGTTCAGCGTGGTGTATGGCAAACCGCTCGCGTCGTGGGCCAGGCCCGCGGTGCTTGTCTCGTCGTAGCTGTCGGTGGTGCCGCGCACCTTGCCCAGGATCGGGTTGCCGCGGCGCGGATAGCCGGCGAAGGTCAGCGTGTGGCTGTGGTCGGCGGTCACCACGATCAGCGTATCGGCCGGGTCGGTGGCATCCAGCGCGGCCTGCACGGCGTCGGCCAGGCTGATCGTCTCATCCAGCGCGCGGTACGCGTTGCCCGCATGCAGGGCATGGTCGATGCGGCCGCCCTCGACCATCAGGAAAAATCCGTTGGGATTCCGCTTGAGCACCTCGATCGCGGTGCGCGTCATCCGCGCCAGGCTGGGTTCGCCACCCGCGTCTTTCGGCCGGTCGTGCTCGTAGCGCATGTGCGAGGGTTCGAACAGGCCCAGCAGGCGCGGCGTATGCACCAGATCCAGCGCATCGAGCTGGGCGATGTTCCAGACGTATTTTCCGTCTGGATGTCTGGACGTCCATTCATCAACGAGGTTGCGACCATCGAGGCGCGCGCCCGACTTCTTCGGATATTCCGGATCGGCCACGCCGGCGGGCAGGAAGTTCCGCCGCCCGCCGCCCATCGCCACGGTGAGTCCGTCGGCGGCGGGAAAGCCGATCAACTGCGCCGCGAAATCCTTGCAGCCTTCGGCACGTGCCGTCGTCGGCATCGCCGCGTCCACTTCCCAGTTGCGCTCGGGCAGATGGCCGTAGGTGGCCGCGGGCGTGGCGTGCGTGATCCGCGCCGTGCTGACCGCGCCGGTGCTCATGCCCGCGGCGGCGGCCAGTTCCAGCGTGGTCACCAGCTCCTGCCCGCGGCTGGCGACGCAGTCCTGCCGCTTCGGCACCTGCGACACGCCGATGAAGCCGGCGCGCGTCTTCACGCCGCTCATGATCGCGGTCATGGTGCCGGCCGAGTCGGGCGTCTGCTGATCGGTTTCGTAGGTGCGCGACAGCGCGCTGAACGGCATCCGCTCGAAACTGAGGCGGTAGCTTTCGCCATCCACGCCCTTGCGCTGGCCGGCCATGACGTGCGCGGCCGCGATCGTGGGGATGCTCATGCCGTCGCCCAGAAACACGATGACATTCTTCGCCCGCTGGCCATCGGCATGCGCCTGTGCGGACGCCTGCGCCGCCTGCGCCGCACCGCTGCGGAACCACCATTGCGGGGTCTCGCCCTGCGGCCGCCGGATGACCGGCACGTCGATCGCAGCATGTGCGGACGTCGTCGACGGCGCGCTGGCGCAGGCACCCAGCAGCGAGAGCGTGACGCCGAGGACGAAATGCCCGGCGATGGTTGGGCGATGGTGCATGGCGATCCTCGGTGGGCGCGCGGAAGGTGCGAGCGCGGCATGATAGTCGTTGGAACATGACAGATCGCGTGATCGTCGCCGACCGTGACTGACAGCATTGGCATCGATGCGGCCGCCTGCCTATCCTGCCGCTTTGCGCCCCCATGGTGCACGGAACCTCGTCATGTCGAACCGCGCGCTGCCACTTGTTCTCGCCGCCGCCCTGCTGGCCGGATGCGCCAGCCAGCCCTTGCATCCGGTGGCGGCGCCGGACGGCGCGCGGGCCAGCGTGGCGATTCTGGAGACCACCGACGTCCACGCCAACGTGCTCAGCTACGACTATCACAAGCTGAAGCCCGATGACTCGCTGGGCTACGAACGCACCGCCACGCTGATCCGCCGCGCCCGCGACGAATTCCCCAACACCTTCCTGTTCGACAGCGGCGACACCATCCAGGGCACCGTGCTGGCCGACTACCAGGCGCTGGTGAAGCCGGTGCGCTGCGACCAGGAGTTGGCGATCTACCGGGCGATGGACGCGGTCGGCTACGACGGCGGCACCGCCGGCAATCACGAGTTCAACTACGGCCTGGGCTTCCTGTCGCAGGTCACCGGCACGCCGATGAATGTCGACGGCGGCCACGCCGACCGCTGCGCGGGGCCGCACTTTCCGCTGGTGCTGGCCAACGTGTACAGCGCGCGCGATGGCGCGCCGATCTTCCAGCCGTGGGCGGTGGTGACCAGGACCATCGAAGCGTATACCGCCGACGGCAGCAAGCTCGGCGTGCCGCTGAAAATAGGCATCATCGGTTTCACGCCGCCGCCGATCATGGATTGGGACAAGCGGAACCTGGCCGGCAAGGTCACCGTCAGCGGCGTGGTCGAGGCGGCGAAAAAATACCTGCCGCAACTGCAGGCGCAGCACCCCGACCTGATCGTGGCGATCCTGCACGGCGGCCTCAACACGGCGCCGTACACGCCGCAGATGGAAAACGCCGGCTGGTACCTGGCCGGTGTGCCCGGCATCGACGCATTGCTGCTCGGCCATTCGCACACCGAGTTCCCCGGCCCGCGCTACGCCGGCATGAAGGATGTCGACGCGAAACGCGGCCTGGTGCGCGGCGTGCCCGCCGTGATGGGTGGTTTCTTCGGCAAGGACCTGGGCGTGATCCGGCTGGTGCTGGAGCGCAGGGATGGTCGCTGGGTGGTCGATCACGATGAGAGCCACAGCGAGGTGCGCCCGATCTGCAAGACGAAAGACGACTGCGTGCCCGCCGACCCCGCCATCGCGCCACTGGTGCAGCAGGCACATGCCGCCGCCATCGCCTACGTGAACACGCCGATCGGCGAAAGCCGCGTGCGCATGAGCAGCTATTTCGCCGACGAGGGCAACATGACGGCGCTGGCGCCGGTCAACGCGGCACAGGCCGATTACGTGCGCACACGGTTGCCGCGGCTGCACCCCGAGCTGGCGAATATTCCCGTGCTCTCCGCCGCCGCCGCGTTCCGCACCGGCTTCGGCGGTGTCGACGACTACACCGACGTGCCCGCCGGCCCGCTGACCCTGCGCAGCGCCGCCGACCTGTACTTCTATCCCAACACCCTGGCCGCGGTGAAAACCGACGGCGCCGGAGTCAAGGCATGGCTGGAGAAATCCGCCCGGCGCTTCAACCGGATCGACCCGGCCAGGACCGGCGAACAGGCGCTGATCAACACCCGCTTCACCGGCTACAACTTCGACCAGATCCAGGGCGGCATCCATTACCTGATCGACGTATCGAAGCCGGTGGGCCAGCGCATCGTTTCGCTGAGCTTCCACGGCAAGCCGGTGAGCCCGAGCCAGCCGTTCATCGTGGTCACCAACAATTACCGCGCCAACGGCGGCGGCCATTTCCCCGGTCTGGACGGCGACTCCATCGTGCTGAGCGTGGCGGACGGCAACCGCGAGATCCTGGCCGACTGGCTGAAACGGCAGGGAACCATCCGTGCCGGCACGCTGGAATCGGCATCGTGGCATTTCGCGCGCATCAAGACGCGCGGCGCGGTGGTGTTCACCGCACCCGACGGCAAACTGCCCGTGGCGCACGAAGCGGGACTGACGAACATCGGCCTGCTCCGCGACAATGGCGACGGCACCGCGACCTACGTCATCGACCTGGCCCGCTGACCGGCACGGCCGGCATTCATTGCGGCGCCGCAATCCGGCCGTGCGGCGCACGCCACGCTGGAGACGCCGCTCCACGCGCGCGATACAGTTACAAATGAATCTGTTGACTGCAGTGCAGCAACGCCTTTATGGTCGATGGCATGTCGCCGTCATCCACGCCAGCACACATGCATCCCACGCCGCCCGGTCGCGGCTTCGTGCCGCTGTGGTCCGACGCCATGATCATTACCGCCACGATTACCCCGATTACCATTACTGGCTTCGGGTGGGTATCCGTGCGCGCATAAAGTTACAGACGCAAACGGCCCCGCCCTCGATCAAGCGGGCCGGCACACACCGATCACCGCCAGCGAGCACGGGCCTCTTCCGGAGAGGCAATCGTGAACACCTGCGCACCACCACTCGTCGATCAACTGCAGCCCTTGCCGCTGACCGCGACCTCGCCCGGCTCGACCGTGCGCCGTCGCGTGCTGGCCGTCGGGCTGATCGGCCCCGGTCGGGTCGGCAGTGCCCTGCTGGCGCAGTTGCGCGCCGCGCAACCGCGGCTGGCCCGCGACGCGGGGCTTGATCTGCGACTGTGCGGCGTGGCCGCCAGCAAGCGCATGTGGCTCGACTGCGACGACCCGGAACTGCGCGTCGGTCTGGGCAGCGGCGCCGAGCGCGCGCAGATCTGGCGCCCCGGCAACCTCGACGAGTTCGCCGCCCATGTGTGCGGCGACGACGGCCGCCACGCCCTGCTGATCGATTGCAGCGCCAACGACGCCGTGGCCGAGCGCTATGCCGACTGGCTGGCCGCGGGCATCCACGTCGTCACCCCGAACAAGCTGGCCGGCAGTGGTCCGCTGGCACGCTGGCAGGCGATCCGCGCCGCCTGCGCCAATGGCGCCCGTTTCCGCTACGAAGCCACCGTCTGCGCCGGTCTGCCGATCGTGCAGACCCTGCGCGACCTGATCGACACGGGCGACGAGCTGCTGGCCATCGACGGCATGTTCTCCGGCACGCTGGCATGGCTGTGCAACCGCCACGACGGCAATCATCCGTTTTCCACCCTGGTCCGCGAAGCGCACGCGCTGGGCTACACCGAGCCGGACCCGCGCAACGACCTGTCCGGCATGGACGTGGCGCGCAAGCTGGTGATCCTGGCCCGCGAGGCGGGCTGGCCGCTGTCGCTGGAGGAGGTCGACGTGCAAAGCCTGGTGCCGGCCGAACTGGCGGCGCTGTCGCCCGAGGAATTCATGCAGCGCCTGCCCGAACTCGATGCGCCGATGGCCAGCCAGCTGGCCGCCGCCCGCGCCGACGGCGGCGTGCTGCGCCACGTCGCCAGCCTCGACCGCCATGGCCGCGCCAGCGTGAAGCTGGCGGTACTGCCCGCGGCGCACACCTTCGCCCACACCCGCCTGACCGACAACATCGTGCAATTCACCACCCGCCGCTACTGCGACAACCCCCTCGTCGTGCAAGGACCCGGCGCCGGGCCCGAGGTCACCGCCGCGGGCGTGTTCACCGACCTGCTGCGCATTGCCGAATCGCTGGGGGTGCGCGCATGAGGGCTTCCGCACTCGCACCCGTCCACGACGAAGCCGGACGCGATGTCGCCTGCGCCGTGGCCTATGCCAGCGTCGGCAACGTGGCGGTGGGCTTCGACATTCTCGGCCACAGCCTGGCCGGCCCCGGCGACCGCGCCGAGGTGCGCCGCATCGACACGCCCGAGGTACGCATCGCCGGGATCCGCGGCTGCGTCACCGCGCTGCCGACCGACCCGCAGAAGAACACCGCCGGCATGGCCCTGCTGGCGTTCCACAAGGCGCTGGAGCTGGATTACGGCCTGGAGCTGACCCTGCACAAGGGCATCGCGCTGGGCTCGGGCATGGGCGGCTCGGCCGCCTCCTGCGTGGCCGCGCTGGTGGCCGCCAATGCCTTGTTGCCGCAGCCGCTTTCGCACGAGGCGCTGTACCCGTTCGCACTGCAGGGCGAGGCGCTGGCCAGCGGCAGCCAGCACGGCGACAACCTCGGCCCGATGCTGCTGGGCGGCCTGGTACTGGCCACCAGGACGCAGTTGCTGCGCGTGCCGGTGCCGGCCGCGTGGCATTGCGCGCTGGTGCATCCGCACTACGTGCTGGAAACGCGCAAGGCGCGCGCCGCGCTGGCGGGCAATTACGCGCTGGGCGAATTCGTGTCGCAAAGCACGAACCTGGCCTTGCTGCTGACCGGTTGCTACCGCGGCGAGGCCGAACTGGTGCGCGAAGGCCTGAAGGACGTGCTGGTCGAACCGCGCCGCGCCGCGCTGGTACCCAATTTCGCCAGGGTGAAGCAGGCCGCGCTGGACCATCATGCGCTGGGTGCCAGCATTTCCGGTGGTGGCCCCAGCGTGTTCGGCTGGTACGAAACGCGCACCGAGGCCGAGAACGCCGCCGCCGCGATGCACGCCGCCTTCGCCGAAGCGGGGCTGGACAGCGACGCCCTGGTGTCGCCCGTGAACGGCCCGGCTGCCGCCGTCATTTCCGCCATCGAGGGCAATCCATGAGCCGCACCGAACCCCTGCTCTACACAAGTACCCGCGCCCGCAGCCCATCGGTGGAGATCAGCCAGGCGATCGCCGCCGGGCTGGCTCCCGATGGCGGCCTGTACGTGCCCGAGGTGTTGCCCAGGATCGATCCGGCCGCGTTCGATCCACGAGGCGGCATCGCCGACACGGCCACCACCTTGCTGACCCCTTTCCTTGCCGGCGATCCGCTGGCCGACGAGCTGGCCGCGATCTGCGCCGAGGCGTTCGTGTTCGATGCCCCGCTGCGCCCGCTGCCGCAACATCCGCAGAGCCTGATGCTGGAGCTTTTCCACGGCCCGACCTCGGCGTTCAAGGACTTCGGCGCCCGCTTCCTGGCCGCGTGCCTGCAGCGGCTGCCGCGGGCGAGCGGCCGGCCGTTGACGATCCTGGTGGCCACCTCGGGCGACACCGGCGCGGCAGTGGGCGCGGCCTTCCACCGGCGGCCCGGCGTGCGGGTGGTCATCCTCTATCCCGACGGCAAGGTGTCGCCGCGGCAGGCGCACCAGCTGGGCAGCTTCGGCGACAACGTCACCGCGCTGCGCGTTGACGGGCGCTTCGACGATTGCCAGCGGATGGTCAAGGCCGCCCTGAACGACACCGCGCTGCAGGCGCGTGTGCCGATGTCGTCGGCCAACAGCATCAGCCTGGGCCGGCTGCTGCCGCAGATGAGCTATTACGCGCACAGCGCGCTGCGCTGGTGGCACGCGCACGGCGAGCCGCTGAACTTCATCGTGCCTACCGGCAATCTGGGCAACGCGCTGGCCTGCCTGTGGGTGCGCGAGATGGGCCTGCCGGTTGGCCAGGTGCGGCTGGCGTGCAACGCCAACGCCACCTTGGCGGACTATTTCGGCGGTGCCGACTACACGCCGCGCGACGCGGTGGCGACGCTGGCCAACGCGATGGACGTGGGCGCACCCAGCAATTTCGAGCGGCTGCGCTGGACCTACCCCGACCCGACGGTGTTGCGTCGCCAGCTGCGTGCCGATTGCGTGGACGACGCCACCATCCGCGAGACCATCGCCACGCACGCGCGTCAGCACGGCGAGGTGTTCTGCCCGCATACGGCCACGGCGATGCATCTGCTCGACCAGTTGCGCGCCGCGGGCGACGCCTCCAGCTGGGCGGTGGTGGCCACGGCCCACGCCGCCAAATTCGAAAGCGTGGTGGAGCCACTGCTGGGCCACCCGCTGGACGTGCCGTCGGCGCTGGCGACCATGCTCCAGCGCCAGGCCACCGCGCTGCCGCTGCCGGCGACCGACGCGGCGCTGCACGACTGGCTGCTCGCGCGCGAAGCCTGACCCGACCGTACGTCGACGAATGGACGGCTCCCCATGAACACCCGCGCGGCACCCTCCCGTCGATGGACGTCCGGACTTCTGGACGTCCATACGTGAGCGTTCGCCCGCCGATGCACTCAATTACAAACGTAAGTGTTGACAAGCCAAGGGGTGTGCCGTACGGTCAACGACATGTCGCAGCGCAGCACACATCGCCGCATCACCGGAATGAATCATCCCGCGATGGTTGCCGGTCCGCCGCGATTGCGCGACGCGCTCGTCCTCGTTCTTGTACTCGTACTCCTCATTACCAACGGAGGTGCGGGCTGAGGGCATGTGTCCAGGTGGTTAGAAGATGACCTGATGACTCCCGAAGAACCCCGCACCCGGAAACGAATGCGGGGTTTTTTCATGCCCTTGGCGCCGCCTCGCGGAGCCAGCGATGAATAACCAACCGGCAACAACGAACGACAGCAGTGACGGCGGAGACCATTCGCCCGATCGCGTACTGATCTTCGACACCACCCTGCGCGACGGCGAGCAGGCGCCCGGTTTTTCGATGGATCTGCACGCCAAGCTGAAGCTGGCGCACGCGCTGGAAGAACTCGGCGTGGACATCCTGGAGGCCGGCTTCCCGCAGGCGTCGCCGGACGACTTCAATGCGGTGGCGAAGATCGCCCGCTCGTTGACGAAGACCACCGTCGCCGGCCTGGCCCGCTGCGTTCCCGGCGACATCGACAGCTGCGCCCGTGCGCTGGAAGGCGCGCACCGCTCGCGCATCCACCTGTTCCTGTCCACCAGCCCGCTGCACCGCGAGCACAAGCTGGGCATGAGCAAGCAACAAGTCGTGGACGCCGCCGTGCGCTCGGTCGAGCGCGCCCGCGAGCTCTGCCATGAAGTGGAGTTTTCGGCCGAGGACGCGCTGCGCACCGAGCCGGAGTTTCTGGTGGAGGTGTTCAATGCCGCCGCTGCCGCGGGTGCCACCACATTGAACGCGCCGGACACCGTCGGCTATGTCACGCCGGCCGAGATGTTCGAAATGTTCACCTACCTGCGCAAGAACGTGCGCAACGCGGAAAACCTGATCTTCTCCAGCCATTGCCACAACGACCTGGGGATGGCCGTGGCCAACAGCCTGGCGGCGGTCAGCGCGGGCGCGCGGCAGATGGAATGCACCATCAACGGCATCGGCGAGCGCGCCGGCAATGCGGCGCTGGAAGAGCTGGTGATGGCGTTGAAAGTGCGCGCCCCGCATTTCGGCGTCAGCACCGGCATCGATACGCGCAAGCTGTATCCCACCTCCCGCCTGCTGACCCGGCTGACCGGCCAGGGCGTGCCGCGCAACAAGGCGATCGTGGGTGACAACGCGTTCGCGCATGAATCGGGCATCCACCAGCACGGCATGCTGAAGCATCGCGGCACCTACGAGATCATGCATCCGCAGGACGTCGGCATCGCCGAGACCAGTCTGGTGCTGGGCAAGCATTCCGGCCGCCACGCGCTGCGCGAGCGGCTGCAGAAGCTGGGGCATACGCCGGACGACGCCACCCTGGATGGCATCTTCGCCCGCTTCAAGGCGCTGGCCGACCAGCGCCGCGACATCCACGACGACGACCTGCAGGCACTGGCGCTGGGCCAGGACCCGGACACCACCGGCCCGTGGAGCCTGCTGCAGCTGAACGCCAGCTCGCACCTGGGCGGCGGCAGCTCCACCTCGGTGAAACTGGTGCATGAGGATGGCCGCGAGGTCGCCGAAGCGGCGATCGGCGACGGCCCGGTCGACGCCGTGCTGCGCGCCATCACGCGCGCCACCGGCACCGAACTGGCGCTGACCCAGTTCCAGATCCGCGCGATGGGCGAAGGCGGCGACGCCCAGGGCCGCGCCGAACTCACCGCCCGCCACGGCAGTCTCGACTGGCATGGCCACGGCGTCAGCACCGATATCGTCGAAGCCGCCGCGTTGGCCGCGCTGGCGATCGTCAACCGCATCGAACGGCAGGCTCCGGCCCGCCCCCATTCCACACCGAAAGCACTGGGATCCACACCATGAGCACGCCTTTCATCTGGCACAACGGGCAGCTCAAGCCCTGGGCCGAGGCCAACGTCCACGTCAGCACCCACGCGCTGCACTACGGTTCGTCCGTGTTCGAGGGCGAGCGCGTGTACGCGACGCACCGCGGGCCGGCGTACTTCCGTCTGGAGGACCACACCCGGCGCCTGTTCGAGTCGGCCAAGGTCTACGAGATCGACATCGGCTACACCGAGGCGCAGATCAACGCGGCCTGCATCGAGCTGATCCGCGCCAACAGGATGGAATCGGCCTACGTGCGCCCGATCGTGTTCCGCGGTGCCGGTGGCCTGGGCGTGCTGCCCAAGGGCGCGGCTCCCGTCGACGTGGCCATCATGGCGCTGGACTGGGGCGCCTACCTGGGGGACGCGGCCGAACACGGCGCCAACGTGTGCGTGTCCTCGTGGCACCGCCCCGCGCCCAACACCATCCCCAGCTGGGCCAAGGCGGGCGGCAACTACCTCAACAGCCAGCTGATCGGGCTGGAGGCGCGCCGCGGCGGCTACGACGAGGGCATCGCGCTGGGCCACAACGGCCTGCTCAGCGAAGGCGCTGGCGAAAACCTGTTCCTGGTCAAGCGCGGCAAGCTGCTCACGCCGCCGTCCAGCGCCGGTATCCTGGCCGGCATCACCCGCGACACCGTGCTGACACTGGCGGCCGACCTGGGCCTGGCCGTGGAAGAACGTGACCTGCCGCGCGAAGCGTTGTATACCGCCGACGAAGTCTTCATGACCGGTACCGCGGCCGAAATCACGCCGGTGCGCTCGGTCGATCGCAAGAACGTGGGCGACGGCACGCCCGGCCCGATCACCAAAGCCTTGCGCCAGGCCTTCTTCGGCCTGTTCGACGGCCGCACCGAAGACCGCTGGAACTGGCTCAATGTTGTCAGTGACCGCGACAATCCAGAACCGGCCACCCACGGCCGGACTCCCCAGCCAGCGTCGACTGGAGCCAATGCATGACCGCAAGAACCTTGTTCGAGAAAGTATGGGACGCCCACGTGGTGGCGCCCGAAACCACCGATACGCCTGCCGTGCTGTACATCGACCTGCACCTGGTGCACGAAGTCACCTCCCCGCAGGCGTTCAGCGAACTGCGCCAGCGCGGCCTCACCCTGCGCCGTCCCGATCGCACCCTGGCCACGCTTGACCACTCCACACCCACGCTGCCCACCGGCCCGGACGGCGTGCGGCCGTACACCAACGCCGCCGCCAAGGCGCAGGTGGAACAGCTGGAAGCCAACTGTGCCGAATTCGGCGTCACCCTGCACGGCTGGGACAGCGACCAGCGCGGCATCGTGCACGTGATCGGCCCCGAGCTGGGCGCCACCCAGCCGGGCATGACCATCGTCTGCGGCGACAGCCACACCTCCACCCATGGCGCGTTCGGCGCGCTGGCGTTCGGCATCGGCACCACCGAGGTGGGCCATGTGCTGGCCACCCAGTGCCTGCTGCAGCGCAAGCCGAAAACCCTGGCCATCCACGTGGACGGCAAGCTGCCGCCCGGCGTGGGCGCCAAGGACCTGATCCTGCACATCATCGGCACCATCGGCGTCGATGGCGGCACCGGCTACGTGCTGGAATACCGCGGCTCCACCATCGAGGCCCTGTCGATGGAAGAGCGCATGACGGTATGCAACATGTCGATCGAGGCCGGCGCCCGCGCCGGCATGATCGCCCCCGACGAGGTCACCTTTGCCTGGCTCAAGGGCCGGCCCAACGCGCCGCAGGGCGCCGACTGGGACGCCGCCGTGGCGCGCTGGCGCACGCTGCGCAGCGACGAGGGCGCCCGCTACGACCGCGAGGTGCACTTCGACGCCAGCAAGATCAGCCCCACCGTCACCTACGGCACCCACCCGGGCATGGCCAGCGCGCTGAGCGCCACCTTGCCGGAGCCGACCAACGCGCAGGAGCGTCGCGCCCGCGACTACATGCACTACGAGCCGGGCCAGTCGATGGAAGGCATGGCGGTGGACGTGGTGTTCATCGGCAGCTGCACCAACTCGCGCCTGCCCGACCTGCGCGAGGCGGCCAAGGTGCTGCGCGGCCGCCACGTGGCCGAGGGCGTGCGCATGCTGGTGGTGCCCGGCTCCGAGGCAGTGCGCCGCGACGCCGAGCGCGAGGGCCTGCACCAGGTGTTTCTGGATGCCGGCGCCGAATGGCGCGTGCCAGGCTGCTCGATGTGCATCGCCATGAACGGCGACCTGGCGCAGCCGGGCCAGTTGGTGGTGTCCACTTCCAACCGCAATTTCGAGGGCCGCCAGGGCAAGGGCGCCCGCACCGTGCTGGCCAGCCCGGCCACCGCGGCCGCCTCGGCCGTGGCCGGCGTGATCGCCGACCCACGCGTGTACCTGACGGAGGCTGCCGCATGAAACCGATCACCCGCCTGCAGTCGCGCACCGCCGTGCTGCCCGACGAAAACATCGATACCGACCGCATCATCCCCGCGCGCTTCCTCACCACCACGGTGCGCGAAGGCCTGGGCAAGCTGTGCTTCAACGACTGGCGCTACCTGCCTGACGGCAGCGACAACCCCGACTTCGCGCTCAACCAGCCGCAAGCCAGGGGCTGCTCCATCGTGGTGGCCGGCCGCAACTTCGGCTGCGGCTCCTCGCGCGAGCACGCGCCATGGGCGCTGCTGGACTACGGCATCCAGGCCGTGCTGTGCAGCGAGATCGCCGACATCTTCCGCAACAACGCGCTGAAGAACGGCCTGCTCGCCATCGTCATCGACGCGGCCTCGCACCGCTGGCTGCTGGACAACCCCGGCGTGGAGGTGGCCATCGACGTGCGCGAGCAGGCGATCGAGCTGCCCG
>Ga0206102_1000199_pt1 | contig 20688 bp, 21 predicted proteins | sample 1B1Ametagenome_FD_148645 | JGI IMG/M metagenome (GOLD analysis project Ga0206102, IMG submission 148645) | Enriched microbial communities from leaf-cutter ant dump, University of Wisconsin, Madison, United States - 1B1A | ecosystem: Environmental > Terrestrial > Nest > Insects nest > Nest dump... | reverse complement strand
TCCAACCTTGCCCGATCGGCAACGTCAAAGAGGGGCGAAACGGTCCTCCATCCAATCTCCCTCCTTGTGGGGGAGATGGCCGGCAGGCCAGAGGGGGGTGAGCGGCATGCACCGGCCCATCGCAAGGGGCCGACGCATTCATGATCTTCGATCCGCCGCTCGTTTCCGGCACGCTCGTGCAGCGCTACAAGCGCTTCCTCTTCGACGCTGTCCTCGACGACGGATCGGCAATCACCGGCTCCTGCCCGAATACCGGCTCGATGCGCGGGCTGACGACGCCGGGTTCGCGCATCTGGATGTCGACGAGCGACAGCCCGACGCGCAAGCACCGCCATCGCCTGGAACTGGTGGAGGCCGACGACACGGTCGTCGGCATCAATACGGGCCTGCCGAACCGCCTTGCGGAAGAAGCGATCCGCGCCGGCCTCGTCGCCGATCTTGCAAGCTACCCGGTAACGGAACGCGAGAAGAAATACGGCCGCAATTCCCGCATCGATATCCTGCTCTCCGGCAATAGTCGTCCGCCAGCCTATGTCGAGGTGAAGAACGTCCATTTTCGCCGCTCGCCCGGCCTTGCCGAATTTCCCGACACGGTGACGGAACGCGGGGCAAAGCATCTCGAAGAACTCGGCGACATGGCGGAGGCCGGCTTCCGCGCCGTCATGCTCTATCTCGTCCAGCGCGAGGACTGCGATCTCTTCCGCATCTGCGCCGATCTCGACCCGTTCTATGCGGCCGGATTCCGGCGGGCGCTATCGCGCGGCGTCGAGGCCTATGCCGTCAAATGCGCGGTGACGGCGCGGCAAATTCAACCCGTGGCGTCGATCGCCATGGACGAACCCGGCCCGGCTGTTTTATGAACGGTCTGCAAAGACCAGTGAAAGCTCGACCATGGTAACCTATATCGACGCGACCTCCGCGCCGCTGAAGAACACCGGCGTGATCCGCCTCTACGACGCCGAGGCCTTCGAAGGCATGCGCAAGGCCTGCCAGCTCACGGCGCGCTGCCTCGACGAGCTCTACCCGCTGGTCAAGCCGGGCGTCGCCACCGACGTGATCGACCGCTTCGTCCTCGAATTCGGCATGGATCATGGCGCCCTGCCCGCGACGCTCAATTATCGCGGCTACACGAAATCCACCTGCACCTCGATCAACCACGTCGTCTGCCACGGCATCCCGAACGACAAGCCGCTGCGCGAGGGCGATATCGTCAATATCGACGTCACCTACATCCTCGACGGCTGGCACGGCGATTCGAGCCGCATGTATCCGGTCGGCGAGATCAAGCGCGCCGCCCAGCGGCTGCTGGAAGTCACCCACGAATCCCTGATGCGCGGCATCGCGGCCGTCAGGCCCGGCGCGCGCACCGGCGCCATCGGCGAGGCGATCCAGACCTATGCGGAGGCCGAGCGCTGCTCTGTCGTGCGCGATTTCTGCGGCCATGGCGTCGGCCGGCTGTTCCACGATGCGCCGAACATCCTGCATTACGGCCGCGCCAACGAAGGCCCGGAAATGAAGGAAGGCATGATCTTCACCATCGAGCCGATGATCAATCTCGGCCGCCCGCATGTGAAGGTGCTGTCCGACGGCTGGACGGCGGTGACGCGCGACCGTTCCCTTTCCGCCCAGTACGAGCACACCGTCGGCGTGACGGCGGAGGGCTGCGAGATCTTCACGCTCTCGCCCGGCGGCCTCGACCGTCCCGGCCTGCCGGCATAGGCCGCCCATGACGCGCCCGCGCGCAGGAGACGAGCCGATATCGCCCGCCGGTGCGGCGGACGACCTTTTCGAGGAAGCGGACGAGCGCGGCCATTTCTTCGAACACCCCGCCCGCACAACGCCCGCCAAGCCCCTGCCGGCAGCGGACGACAAGCACTATCACGGCCACCGCGAGCGCCTGCGCACCCGTTTCCGCGACAATGGCGACACGGCGCTCGCCGACTACGAGATCCTCGAACTCCTGCTCTTCCGCCTCATTCCCCGCCGCGACACCAAGCCGATAGCCAAGGCCCTGCTCGATCGCTTCGGCACGCTCTCCGGCGTCTTCGGTGCGACGCCCGCGCTGCTGCAGGAGGTCAAGGGCATCGGCGAGGCCGTGGCGCTCGACCTGAAGCTCGTCTCGGCGGTCGCCCAGCGCACGCTGAAGAGCGAGATCCGCAACAAGACGGTCCTCTCCTCCTGGTCCTCGCTCATCCAGTATTGCCACGCCGCCATGGCGCACGAGCCGCGCGAGCAGTTCCGCATCCTCTTCCTCGACAAGCGCAACACGCTGATCGCCGACGAGGTGCAGGGACACGGCACGGTCGACCATACGCCGGTCTATCCGCGCGAGGTGGTGCGCCGGGCGCTGGAACTGTCCGCGACCGCCCTCATCCTCGTGCACAATCATCCCACTTGGGCTTTTTAGTCACGTTTGATCACGCCATATCACGTTGAAACACAACATCTTTTAGGCTTGTCGTAGAGTCGGCCATTGTGGCATATTGGGGTCGGTTTTGAGGGGATCAACGCTCCTTTTGCCCCCAGTCGCCGACCCCACCTATCCGTCGCGCGACCCCACTTGGAAGCCGTCGGAGAAGCCTAGTGCCAAGCCTTACAGATGGAGAAATTCGCCGAGCCCTGAAGCAGGTAGAGACGACCGGCAAACAGCTCAGCCTTGTCGATGGCGAGGGTCACGGGACAGGACGCCTCGTCCTCGTGCTGAAGCCCATGCCAACTCGGGTAACCGCAGACTGGATGGTGCAGCAGTGGCGCGGCGACAAACGCATCAAGAAGAAGCTCGGTTCGTATCCGTCGATGTCCCTCAGCAAGGCGCGCGCGATATTCAACCGCGACTTCGCGGAGAGAATCCAGAAGGGCCGTAGCATCAAGATTGCTGGCGATACCCGGCCCGGAACCGTCGCCGACCTCTTCGAGGCGTATGTCGCCTACCTCAAGGATGGAGGCAAGCCGTCCTGGAAAGAGGCGGAAAAGGGCCTCAACAAGATCGCCGATACACTCGGACGCAACCGCCCTGCCCGTGACATCGAACCCGATGAGATTACGGAGATCATCCGCCCCATCTACGAGCGCGGCAAGCGTTCAATGGCGGATCATGTGCGCAGCTATATCCGCTCGGCATTTAGCTGGGGCCTGAAATCCGAGCACGACTATCGCACCACCGCCGCCCGCCGCTTTCGGCTGACATACAACCCTGCCGCCGGCATACCGACCGAACCCAAGACAATTGGAACGCGCTGGCTGAGCGAGGAAGAGTTCGTTCGGCTCTATCGCTGGCTGGAATGCCCCGACACCCCGGTTCATCCTTCCTATCCCCGCGCCATCCAGATCATCATGTTGACCGGGCAACGGGTCGAGGAAATCGCCCGTCTCCATGTCGATCAATGGGACGCTAGAGAACGGATCATCGACTGGACAAAGACCAAGAACCTTCAACCGCACGCCGTTCCGGTGCCCTCGCTTGCCGCCGAACTGATCGAGTCGATCACCCCGAACGAATACGGCTGGTTCTTCCCCTCCGCCAAAGACCCGTCGAAACCCGTCAGCCACGGGACGCTCTACAGCTTCACCTGGCGCCAGCGGGAGCGCGGGGTGATCCCCCATGCGACCAACCGCGACCTGCGCCGGACCTTCAAGACCCTGGCTGGCAAGGCCGGAGTCCCGAAGGAAATCCGCGATCGCCTCCAGAACCATGCGTTGCAGGACGTCAGCTCCAAGCACTATGACCGCTGGAACTACATGGTCGAAAAGCGCGCCGGGATGGCAAAATGGAACAAGTTCGTCCGCGCCATGCTCTCCAAGAAACGGCTGAAGGCGGCTGCATGACCCCCTGCTATCCCCTACCCGCGCCTCTCCATCTCCAGGCCGGAAATCGGCCCCCTCTCGGGCTTGCGCACCAAGGCGTTACCCTATCGCCATTGACTCCACATAGCTTGGGGGCTATATGACTTGGGACGTTAAGTTGCATGATGCCTTCGAGGCAGAGTTTGCCGCTCTTGAGCGCGCCGTCCAGACCGAACTCCTGGCCCTCGCCAAGCTCCTTGGCGAATACGGCCCTCAGCTTGGCCGGCCTTATGTGGACACGCTCAACGGCTCCAAACATGCCAACATGAAGGAGATGCGTTTCTCTGCCACCGATGGCGAATGGCGCGTCGCCTTCGCTTTCGATCCCGTGCGCAACGCGATCGTGCTGGTCGCGGGCGACAAATCGGGCGGCAGTCAGAAGCGCTTCTATAAGCAGCTCATTGCAAAGGCGGACAGCCGGTTTTCCGCACATCTGGAAAACCTGAAACCCGCAAAGAAGGGATGACTGATATGGGCCGGAGCCTGACCGACATTATCGCCTCGCTGCCCCAGGATCAGCAGACCGAGATCGAGAACCGCTATCAGCAAATGCGGCAGGAGGTCGAAGGTCTGCGCGAATTGCGCCAGATCGCCGGCAAAGCGCAGGAAGACATCGCAACCGCGCTGAACATCAAGCAACCGTCCGTCTCCAAGATCGAGAAGCAGGCCGATATGTATTTATCGACCCTGCGCAGCTATGTGGAGGCGGTCGGTGGCAAGCTCGAATTAATCGTGCGGTTTCCCGGCGCGCCAGCCCTCCACCTCGACCACCTCGGCGACATCGCGGACAATCAGCGGTCCGCCCGCACGGTCGCGCGCCGGCGGGCTGTTGCTGGCTCATAGGCCGCCTCAAACCAACTTCCAATTATCAAACGTGACCGGTCAGCGGATTGGAACGCGGGAGCCGGCGGGGCGGAGAGGAGAAGCGACCATGCGTATCGCAATCGGCTTGGCGTTGCTGGCTGCCATGACCATGTCCACGCCGGCCAAGGCTGATCCTTGCAAAGCAATTCCTGATCGCGGCGCGATGCCCTCCTATCTCCATCGCGGCGCACACTTCTCGGGGCCTGTGGTCTATGTCGGGGACGGCGACTCCCTGTGCGTAGCTGTGGGTCAAGGACCAGAGAACTGGGTGGAGATACGGCTGGAAGATTTCTACGCGCCTGAACTCCATTCCCCTGCCGGCCCTGACGCGAAGGCGGCGCTGGAAAGGGTTGCTATGGACCGGAACGCAGAGTGCACCGCCGACCATCGGTCCTACGACCGTGTGGTCGCGACCTGCCGGATCGGTGGGCGCTCCATCGGCGATTTGCTGAGACTGGCCGGGAGTACCGAGGGCGGTAACGGATACGGCCACGACAAGCGTTAGGGACAAAGAGGTAAAAATCTTCCTCTGAGCACTCGGTCGGCCAATCCCCTCGATATAGGCGGACTCGGAAGCAAAACCCCGCTCATCGGGAAGCGCGAATCCTAGGGGGCCTACTTCGTCCCGCCCTTCGGGCCTTTCCCTGCGTCCAGGAACATCGGAAAGAAACTGCGCTGCGTTTTGACCTTTATGATGTCATTCACGCCAATCGTATTGGCTTTGCGCCTCTCCCCACCAGCCGGCGTGATCACTTCAAGATCTGGGCTTTCGATCATTGCAGCATGGACGTCATCGGCATGTGCGGGTGTGACGTTGTAAATGCTCTCGTAAAATTCCATCACGGACATGGCATCACCCGCGTCGGTCACAAGACGCGGAATATCCCCGAGAAGCTGGGTCTTGGCCGAAGCACGGCCGTTGTCGTCAAAGAGATAAAGCATCCCCTCGTCGTGCCGCGGGTCGTAAGACAGCATGTTGAGTCCAGACCGGCCGAAATGCGCCTGAAGGCTCGCATTGTCATGCAGTATGTTGTTGTAAACCTGCCGTGCCCGGTAAGCGTTAGCGAAGTGAATAAGCCAATACCGCCAACCACCGGGATTGTTGATAGAAAACGGGCTGACATAAGGCGCACAAAGACGGAAGGCATCGAAAACGATCTTCTCGGCGGTGCCGAGCCAATCTTTCTGACTCATCAAATTATCGAGCGCCTGGACGTCACTGCTGGCGAGTCCGAGATGGTCGAGTTGAACACGCAGCCGCTCCGGCTGATCCTTCTGGAGGAACGCCAAAAGGGAGCTGATGACAAATGTGTAGAATATTTCGGCCGCCGGATAGGAATGCATGATGTCGAGGATCGTATTTCGCTCGACATGGCTGTGGCCGCACTGGTCCAGATTGAAAATCACGCTTCGATAGCGCCCCTGTTCCAGGAAGCCCTTGATCGCCGGATATGCTGCTTCGAAGAATTCATTCAAATACACGACGCGGAGATGAAGTTTTGGACACGTCGCGATGATGTCAGCCTGAAGCGGCGCTACATGGGTTTTCAGAAGCTCGATCGCGTCGCGGCTGGCGTCATTGAAGACAAGCAAACATTCGACCTCGATCGCATTGAGCCCCTGCGCCGCGCGGTGCGTATTCACGGCCTCGGTCGCGCGCTTCAATTCCTCGATAAAGATCAGGGGCGAGCCCGATGTGCCGCACTGGTAGCGGCCGCCACCGGCAAAGCCATCGACGATGGCCAACCGGAAACGCTCCTGCTGCGGTAATTTGCAGCGGACGGTCAGATAGTCGAACACATATTCGCGGAGAATTTTGTGCTTGCGCCTCGAATGCTCTTCGAGTGTTGCGCCATCAGCCCATTCGTATCGCTTCTCGACCACATTACCCCCCCAGTTTGCGTCGAACTATCATGCAACCGCTTGCGCTGCGGCCGGCATTTCATCCCAGGTCCGGCCGCGATATTCACGACCGTTGGCCTTTTTCGACCTCTTCTTGTTGTCTTTGCCCCATGTTCCCCATTGCTTGAAGAAGAAGGCCGTGTCGGCTGATAGACATTGAACGTAAATTTCGTCGATCCATTCCTCACGGATGGGACGCGCGGATTTCCCACTTTCCCCGCCGACGATGGCCCAATGAATGCCCTGGAGATCCACGGAGCCCACAGACCCGATCAACGGTTCGAATGAAATGAAGCGGATCGCGGCCGGCACCTTGCGCAAATAATCAATCCTGTCGACGACGTTTCCGTCCTCGATGCTGGTCCCCAGCCAGACATTCGGCAAAACCTCACCGATCTTGGTGGCGACCAGTTCGGCCATGCGCTCGGGCCGTTTGGTCAGGATCTGATAGTTATGATGCGGCGTTTCGCGCATCACCTTCCAGACGTCGAAAATAAAGGCATCGCTGACCCGTTCGTGGAATAGGTCGCTCATCGAGTTGACGAAGATCTTGCGAGGCTTGCGCCAGCCATAAGGGATGGCAAGCGCATCACGATCTTCGCGCACGACTCCGTTCCACACAGTGCGCCGCCCACTTTTCCGGGTAAGGCCAGCATATTTTTTGATGTGCATCGCCTCCAGGCGCTTGGCCATCTCCATTGCATAGCAATGGGTACAACCGGCCGTGACGATCGAGCAGCCAGCCACTGGGTTCCAAGTCGCGTCCGTCCATTCGATTTGGGTTTCAGCCATTGCCCACTCCCAAGCTATTCTCGTTCAACCTCGGCATCATGTCGTCCCTCCCCCGGATTCATAGGCGACCCTGCTGACACTCCGGGCAAGCCAGGTTGGAAGCTGTGGCACGACTGCCAACAGTTCACCGAACACGCCCGGCGGCATGTCCCGCTTCAATGTCTTGAGCGCGCTTTCTGCCTTCTCCGGGCCGAGCCAGGCCAGCGCGCGAACGGCCTCTCCCGCCGGTCGGTGAGCCAAGGCTAATTGCCAGCGTGGCGCATGCCGCAGCTCCACGACCTGCTTGCCGAAATTCATTCTCCGGCTTCGCCCCGAGGTCAGATAGACCGAACGGATAGGCACCTGCGTCGTCAGACCAAGGCCGTTTGCGGCGGCAGCTCCACTTGAAACAATGGTCTCGCCGCGATGGTTGGCCAGTGCCTCGACCACCTGCTCGACGGACGGCGCTCGCATCCCGAACCGGCCGACCACAGGACGAAGATAAACGCCACGACCGGCGCGGATGAGTTGTCCCCGCGCAGTCAGACGTGACAGCGCCTGATCCACGGCCGCTCGATTTCCAAGGTGGAGCAAACCTTTAGCAGACATCGGCGTACCTTCAGGCAAACCCGCCAGATGCGCCAAAATTTGTTCTGTCAGCCGAGCCATCATCATTCTCCTGTTAGAAATATATCTCAATTTCTGACATTCTCCAAGGTGCCCCTTCAGGGACGAAAAGCTGGAACAGGGAGGAAAGCCTTCCCCTGCGGTCGAGCCTTGGGTCTCGCCCGACCCCTGTCTGCGAGGAGATCCCCGCAACGCCCCCGATAGAGTGAGAGTGCGGACGGGTTTCCCGTGACGGGTTGAGGACTGGAGAAGAGGTCTCCGGCGCCCGTCGCGGAGAACCGCGATGTTCAGGAAACACCACAGCGCCGGCGCCAGCCGGACAAGCCTCTATGACGACATCACCGGCAAGATCATCGCCGAGCTGGAAGCAGGCCGTGCGCCCTGGGTCCAGCCATGGGGATCGGCTGCGGCCAAGGCGCCGCTCGCCATGCCCCGCAACGCTGCGACCGGGCGCCACTATTCCGGCATCAATGTGCTGATCCTCTGGGGCGCGGTGATCCAGCACGGCTTCCCCGGCCAGAGCTGGCTCACCTTCCGCCAGGCGCTGTCGCTGGGCGGCAATGTCCGCAAAGGCGAGCATGGCACAACCGTCGTCTATGCCGACCGCTTCACGCCGGAGGACGAGAAGCGCCGCGCCCGCGAGACCGGCGAGGACGCCGCCGCGATTCCCTTCCTCAAACGCTTCACCGTCTTCAACGCCGCACAATGTGACGGCCTGCCCGACGACATCGCCGTCATCGCGCCGCCGCCGCCACCCGGTCTCATCGAGCCGCGCGTCGAGGCTCTGATCGAAGCGACGGGCATCGATTTCCGTATCGGCGGCGACCGCGCCTTCTATGAGCCGGCGCACGACTATGTGCAGGTGCCGCCGCCCCAAGCTTATTTCGAGCCGATCAACTGGCACCGCACGGCCCTGCATGAACTCGGGCACGCCACCGGCCATGCCTCCCGGCTCGGCCGTGACCTGACCGGCAGCTTCGGCACGAAGAAATACGCCTTCGAGGAACTGGTGGCCGAGATCAACGCGGCCTTCTGCTGCGCGTCCCTCGGCATCATCCCCACCGTCCGCCATGCCGACTATATCGGCGCCTGGCTCGAGGTGCTGCGCGAGGACAATCGCGCCATCGTCCGCGCCGCCTCCCAGGCCAGCAAGGCGGCCGATTGGCTGCTCGGCTTCCTGTCCGACGCCGATCTCGGCCCGGACGACACCATGGTCGGCGATGAACGGCAGGCAGCATAATCGAACATGAAAACCGGAAAGGCGGGAAAGCGGGTCTTCGGCTTCACGTCTTTCCGCATCGGCGGCGCTGCCCTCCTTAGAGTGAGAGGGCGGCGCTTCGCTTCGTGACGGGTTGGAGGTCGAGAGAGAGGCTCTCGGCCGCCCGTCGCGGAGTAAATCCCGATGGCTACTGCCGTTCAGAAGATCACCTTGTCGTCCTCACGCGACATCCCCTTCAACAAGCTGGTCCTGAGCCAGTCCAACGTCCGGCGCATCAAGGCCGGCGTCTCGATCGAAGACCTCGCGGAATCGATCGCGAAGCAGAAGCGCCTCGCCAAGACGGCCCCGATCCCCTGCGTCGTCGGCAATCCGAACAGCGATGTCAGCATCGATGAGGTTTCGCTGATCGAGAATATCGATCGCGCCCCACTTCATCCCCTCGACCAGTTCCGCGCCTTCAATTCCATGCGCGAGAAGGGCATGACCGACGAGGAAATCGCGGCAGCGCTGTTCGTCACGCCGCAGGTGGTTAAGCAGCGCCTGCGCCTGGTCGCTGTCTCGCCCGCCTTGCTTGAGGTCTATGCCGAGGACGGCATGACGCTCGAACAGCTCATGGCGTTTACGGTTTCGGACGATCACGCTCGCCAGGAGCAGGTCTGGGAAGCGATCAGCCATAGCTGGTCGAAAGAGCCGCATCAGATCCGGCGCATGCTGACCGAAACGACGATCCGCGCAGCCGACAAGCGCGCTGTCTTCGTCGGCGTGGACGCCTATCAGGCGGCCGGCGGCTGCATCCTGCGCGATCTGTTTCAGGACGACGACGGCGGCTGGCTGCAGGATCCGGTGCTGCTCGACCGGCTCGCATCGGAAAAGCTGAAGATCGCGGCCGACGAGGTCGCCGCGGAAGGCTGGAAGTGGGTCGATGTCGCCGTGAGCTTCCCTTACGGGCACAATCATGGCCTTCGCGAACTCGCCGGCGTTGCTGTCGATTTGACTGACGAGGAACGCGCAACCCGCGAGGCGTTGCGCGATGAATATGATCGGCTCGAAGCCGAGTATTCCGAAGCCGACGAACTGCCCGACGAGATCGATCAGCGCCTCGGTGAGATCGAGGAGGCTCTCGACGCCTTCGAACGCCGCCCGATGACCTACGATCCGGCCGACATCCGTATCGCCGGCGTCTTCGTCAGCCTCGACGCTGACGGCTCGCTGTTGATCGACCGCGGCTACGTTCGCGCCGAGGACGAACGCCCCGTGGAGGTTGCTGGTGGCGAGGCCGACACCGATGTGATCGACCCCGAAACCGGCGAGATCCAGTCGTCGGTGGCCCAGCGCGCCGTTATCACCATCGGCGGCAAGCCGGCCGAGCCGGAGGACGAGGAGGAGGACAGCATCAAGCCGCTGCCCGAACGTCTCGTCATTGAATTGACGGCGCATCGGACCCTGGCGCTACGCAACGCGCTGGCAGAGCATCCGCATGTCGCCATGACGATGTTGCTGCACAAGCTGCTCAGCGACACCTTCGTCCACACCAACCCGACCGGCTGCCTCGAGGCCAATGTCCGGCACATCTTCTTCTCGGCCCAGTCCGAAGAACTGAAGGACAGCCCTTCGGCCAAGGCGGTGAACGATCGCCACGAACGCTGGGGAGATCATATCCCCGCCGACGATCAGGCGCTCTGGGACTGGCTGACCGATCTCGATGACGGCACGCGCATGGAACTGCTGGCGCTGTGCGTCAGCTACGGCGTCAATGCGCTGTTCGAACGCCCGAACCCCTATTCCGGCTCGGGCGTCAGTCAGCACGGTCTCGATGCGCGTCTGGCGCAGGCCGATCGGCTTGCGCGGGCGACCGGCATGGACATGGTGTCCGCAGGCTGGAAGCCGACGGTTGGCAACTATCTCGGCCGCGTGACCAAGCCGCATATCCTTGAAGCTGTCCGCGAGGGAGCCGGCGAACGGGCCGCGCAGCTCATCGAGCATCTGAAGAAGGGCGACATGGCCAAGGAAGCCGAACGCCTTCTGGCCGACAGCGGCTGGCTACCCGAGCCACTGCGTCTGGCATCCATCGAGGGCGATCAGCCCGGTTCCGACGATCAGGCCGATACCGGTGACGACACCGCATTGCCGGACTTCCTTACCGAGGACGGCGAGGACGAAGACGCTGCCGACGACGAGGATGAGTTCCAGCACGCCGTCGCTGCTGAATAGCCACGATCACGCGGGGCGGCTCCGGTCGTCCCGCGCATTACCCCGATTTTCCATCGCCCGGCTCCACGGTCGACAGTCTGCACGACTGCGCCGTGTGGCCGGGCTTTCTCGTTTCAGGAGCCTGTCATGGCCGACTATTTCACCCATTTCTCGTGCCTGCTCGATGTCGGCACGCCCGTGAACGCCGCTCGCGCGCTCGACCTCTACAACCGTCTGTCCGAGGCGGGCGCATCGGAAGAACCGCCTTCCGAAGGCTTCCTTCTCTCCATCCAGCCCGAGCATGGCGGCACGCAGCTCTGGATGCGCGACGACGTTACCGGTGATCCCGAACGCCTCATCCAGTTCGTGAAGCGCTGCGCCGCAGAGTTCAGCCTGACCGGCCGCTGGGGTTTCCAATATGCCAACACCTGCTCGAAGCCCCGGCTCGACGGCTTCGGCGGCGGTGCGCATGTCCTCGATCTCGCCACCGGAGAAACCGTGGACTGGATCTACACCGATGGCTGGCTCGACCAGACCGTCTCCGACGAGGGAGGCCCGCTATGAGCATCCCGTCCTATGCCCGGAGCAATTTTCAAACGCTGCTGCGCGCTGCCGGTGACGGCAACCTCGCGCTCATGGAATGCCTCGATGCCGAGACCGGCAGCCCGCGTTACGTCATCTGCGCGGTGGGACGAGACGATGGCGATTTCGTCTTCACGCCCTTCGGCCATCTCGCCGACGGCAATCCTTATGATGCCTATCTGCCGCCCGATCCGGGCGATCCTGATGGTTTCATCCATCCGGACACGCCGGGAGACGCGCCATGATGGACATCGACGCCATCTTCGCCGCCGATTACGAGCGCCCGCCTGCCGAGCGCTCGTTCCCCTGGGCAGAAACCCGAGACGGCATCACCGTCATCGTGGAGCCCAAGCCCCATTGGGCCGGCGACATGCGGGCTTTCCGGGCTGAGGCTCGCGAATATTGCGCCTATGCCGATTGGTCCGCGAACGGCGCGCGGGCGAGGTTTTTCGGCCACATCGATACCAGCGGCGCCGACCTGATCCGCAAGGCCCGCAGGCTCATCGCCTGCGAGATCGCGGACGGACACTGGAGCTGACACCTCGAAGCGCCCCTGCCACTTGGCGGGGGCGCTTTTGTCATGCCGGCGACGAGGCGTGTTCGAGAGTGAGAGGGCCGCCGGGACGGGTTGAGTTCGGGCGGTCGAGAGAGAGCGCCGTTCGGGCTTGCCGTTCCCGCTCTCCCGAGGTTCTCCCCCATGAACATCATGTCTCCAGTGGCCACTCCGGCCGCGTCGTTGCTCCCTGCATCCGCGATCATCGCCGCCGCGCATCAGATTCTCGCCTCGCTCGAACGCGGGCGGCGGATCGACAATGCCGCGCTCCGCTCGGCCATGGAAACCGCCTTCAAAGCTTCCGACGCAAGCGGCGTCTGGGACTGGAAAACGGCCTATGACGCCTGTGAGTGCGCGACCGTCCTGTTCCTGCGTAAATACGGACGTGCGCTTTTCCGTAAAGCCGACACCCCGGATGCACGGCTTTCCGCTCTCTCGAAAATCAGCGGCCTCCTGCCCACGCACACTCGACGGTCGGAGGAAGCGCAGGTGTTTCAGCAGTTTTCGACGCCGGTCCCGCTGGGTCTCGCCGCCATTGCCGCCGCCGCGATCACCCCCCGCGACGTTGTGCTGGAACCGTCGGCTGGCACCGGCCTGCTGGCCATCCTCGCCGAGATTTCCGGCGGTTCGCTAATCCTCAACGAACTGGCCGAAACCCGCGCCGCTCTGCTGGACCAGCTCTTTCCGGCCCTTGCTGTCACGCGGTTCGACGCCGCGCAGATTGACGATTACCTCCCGGCCAGCGCCATTCCCTCCGTCATCGTGATGAACCCGCCATTCTCGGCGATGGCGAACGTCTCCGGCCGTGTGGCCGATGCTGCGTATCGTCATGTCGCCTCGGCTCTGGCGCGGCTTGCCGATGGTGGGCGTCTGGTCACGATTACCGGCGCGAATTTCGCTCCCGAACAACCGGCCTGGCGCGATGCCTTCGTCCGGATTCAGGAACGCGGTCGCATCGTCTTCACCGCGGCAATCGACGGCTCCGTCTATGCCAAGCACGGCACGACCATCGAAACGCGGCTGACCGTCATCGACAAGTTGCCGGCCGAGGATGCGAGCGTCTTTCCGGCATCCGCTGGTGTCGCGCCCGACGTCGTCACGCTGCTTGCATGGATCGAGCGCCAAGTACCGCAGCGCCTGCCGGTCGCTCTCCCCGATAGCACGCCACCTGCATCGACTTCGACGCCTCGCACCGTGCGCGGCTATCTCGCGCGTGTTGCATCTGCGCGCCCGGCCGCCTCATTGTCCATGGACCCGGAGGGCGTTGAACTCGCCTACGACACCGTGGACTGGACGCCGCCAGAAGGCGCCAACCTCACGGACGCGATCTATGAAGAATATGGATTGCAGTCGATCCGTATTGCCGGTTCTCAGGCGCACCCCACCAAGCTGGTACAATCAGCAGCCATGGCGAGCATCGCGCCGCCCAAGCCCGCCTATCGGCCGAAGCTGCCGGCGAACATCACCAATCTCCTGTCGGACGCCCAGCTTGAGACTGTCATTTATGCCGGCGAAGCCCATTCGGACTTCCTTGCCGGATCGTGGACGGTCGATGCCACCTTCGATCTCGTGCAGGCTGCACCGGCCGACGCCGAGAACACAGTGCGCTTCCGGCGCGGCTTCATGCTTGGTGACGGCACCGGGGCAGGTAAAGGCCGCCAGTCTGCCGGCATCATCCTCGACAACTGGCTGCGCGGCCGCCGCAAGGCGGTCTGGATCTCCAAGTCCGACAAGCTGATCGAAGACGCACAGCGCGATTGGTCCGCGCTCGGCATGGAACGCCTGCTGGTCACACCGCTGTCGCGCTTTCCTCAAGGCAAGCCGATCACGCTGTCGGAAGGCGTCCTATTTGCAACCTATGCCACGCTGCGCTCCGACGACCGTGGCGAGAAGGTTTCGCGCGTCCGGCAGATCGTCGAATGGTTGGGCTCCGATTTCGATGGAGTGATTATTTTCGACGAGAGCCACGCCATGGCCAATGCCGCAGGCGGCAAGGGAGAACGCGGCGACGTTGCTGCCTCACAGCAGGGACGCGCAGGTCTTCGTCTCCAGCACGCTCTGCCGAACGCTCGCGTCGTCTATGTCTCGGCCACCGGTGCGACCACCGTCCACAATCTTGCTTATGCGCAGCGCCTCGGCCTGTGGGGCGGTGAAGACTTCCCCTTCGCTACCCGCGCCGAATTTGTTGAGGCGATCGAGGATGGCGGCGTCGCGGCGATGGAAGTGCTCGCCCGCGACCTGCGTGCGCTCGGCCTCTATACCGCCCGTTCGCTCTCCTATGACGGCGTCGAATACGAGCTGGTCGAGCACGCACTGACGGACGAGCAGCGCCGCATCTACGATGCCTATGCCGGCGCCTTCGCCGTTATTCACAACCATCTCGACGCCGCCATGCAGGCCGCCAACATCACCGGCAGCGAAGGGACGCTGAACCGGCAGGCCAAGTCCGCCGCCCGCTCGGCCTTCGAGTCCGCCAAGCAGCGCTTTTTCGGCCATCTGCTCACGTCGATGAAGACACCAACTCTGATCCGTTCCGTCGAACGTGATCTCAATGATGGCCATGCCGCCGTTATCCAGATCGTCTCGACCGGCGAAGCGCTGATGGAGCGCCGCCTCGCCGAAATCCCGACCGAGGAGTGGAACGATGTTCGCGTCGACATCACGCCGCGCGAATATGTGCTGGACTATCTCGCCCATTCCTTCCCGGTGCAGCTCTATGAGCCCTTCACCGACAGCGAGGGCAATCTGTCCTCACGTCCGGTCTATCGCGACGGCCAGCCCGTCGAGAGCCGTGAAGCCGTTGCGCGCCGCGACGAACTGATCGAACGTCTCGCATCGCTGCCACCTGTGCCGGGCGCGCTCGACCAGATCGTACAGCGCTTCGGCACGGATATGGTGGCCGAGGTGACAGGCCGTTCCCGCCGCATCGTCCGCAAGGGCGAATGCTTCGCCGTGGAAAACCGGGCGCCATCGGCCAACCTCGCCGAGACAGCGGCCTTTATGGACGACGTCAAGCGCATCCTCATCTTCAGCGATGCGGGCGGTACCGGCCGCAGCTATCACGCCGAACTGTCGGCGAAGAACCAGCGGCTGCGTGTGCATTATCTGCTCGAACCCGGATGGAAGGCAGACGCCGCAATCCAGGGTCTGGGCCGCACCAACCGCACCAACCAGGTTCAGCCGCCGCTGTTTCGTCCGATCGCCACGAACGTCAAAGCTGAAAAGCGCTTCCTCAGCACGATCGCGCGCCGCCTCGATACGCTCGGCGCGATCACGCGCGGCCAGCGTCAGACCGGCGGCCAGGGGCTATTCCGGCCCGAGGATAATCTGGAATCGAGCTACGCCCGCGATGCGCTACGACAGCTCTACCTCCTGATCGTGCGCGGCAAAGTCGAAGGCTGTTCGCTGGAACGCTTCGCGTCCGCCACCGGCCTGAAGCTGACGGACGAGAATGGCATCAAGGATGATCTTCCGCCGATCACAACGTTCCTGAACCGTCTGCTGGCGCTGACCATCGAGCTTCAGGGCATCCTCTTCACGGCTTTCGAGCAACTGCTCGACGCCAAGGTCGCCGGGGCCATCGCCAGCGGCGTCTATGACGTCGGGCTGGAAACGCTGACGGCGGAAAGCTTTGTCGTCACCGAGCGCACGACTATCTACACCCACCCGACAACGAGCGCGCAAACGCGGCTGCTGACCATCACCGAGCGTCGGCGCAACCGCCCGACCACGCTCGATGCGGCGCTTGGTTGGCTCGATGATCCACATGCCCGCTTGCTCATCAACGCACGGTCGGGGCGCGCCGCCATCCAGGTGCCGGCGCCATCTATCATGCTGGATGACGGCGAGATCGAACGCCGCGTCCGGTTGATCCGGCCGATGGAACAGCACTACGCGACCTTGGCCATGATGGCGGACAGCCATTGGCAGGAGGCCGACCCCGACACATTCGCGGCGGTCTGGAAGCGCGAAGTCGACGCGGTGCCGGAATATACCGATGGCACGATCCACATGGTCAGCGGCCTGCTTCTGCCCGTGTGGAAGCGTCTGCCGAACGAGTCGACGCGAGTCTATCGGCTCCAGACCGACGATGGCGAGCGCATCATCGGGCGGCGGGTGTCTCCGGCATGGGCCGCAAGTGCCGCATCGACCGGGACGACCGACCTCACCGGCGATGATGCCTATGCCGCTCTGGTGGATGGCAGGACTATCCTTGACCTCGCCAACGGACTCCAGCTTCGCCGTGCGCGCGTCATGGGTACGAACCGGATCGAACTGTCGGGTTTCGCCGACACGATGCGGGATCGCTTGCGCGCCTATGGCCTCTTCAGCGAGATTATCTCGTGGAAGTTGCGCTTCTTCGTGCCGGTCGATGCCGCCGGTCCCGCCATCCTCAGCAAGCTGCTCGACACCTATCCCATCGAGCGCATCAGCGAGCGCGAGGCAGCGTGATGGCACGGCAGAACGCTTCAGAACTGGCTTATCGTCTCGGCCGCCAGGCCGAGGCGGTGTGCCGCCACTATCTCACCAACGGACGGCGCCAGGGCAACTACTGGCAGGTTGGCGATGCCCGCAATGCTACCGGTCGCTCCATGTTCGTGCGCCTGCGCGACACGCCAAAAGGCCCAGCCGGCAAATGGACTGATGCAGCCACAGGCGAACATGGCGATCTTCTCGACATCATCCGTGAATCGCTCGGCCTTCTCGATTTCGCCGACGTCGCCGACGAGGCACGCACGTTCCTCAGTCTGCCACATCCAGAACCGGAACCGACAGCACCACGTCCCGGAATGTCGCCAGCGCCATCTGGATCGGCCGAGGCGGCACGGCGGCTCATCGCCATGACGCAGCCGATAACGGGTACAATCGTGCAAACGTATCTCCGTAGACGCGGCATTACGCTTCTGCACGGATGCGGAAGCCTGCGTTTCCATCCACGCTGCTACTACAAGCCCGAGGATGGTCCGACTGAGATATGGCCCGCCATGATCGCGGCGGTCACCGATCTCAACCACAAGATCACGGGCGCGCACCGCACCTGGCTCGCACCCGACGGTTCCGACAAGGCCCCGATCGATACGCCGCGCAAGGCTATGGGTGATCTTCTCGGTCATGCCGTCCGCATCGGTATGCCCGGCAGCGTGATGGCGGCAGGCGAAGGCATTGAGACCATGCTATCGCTTCGCCAGGTCCTGCCCGACATGGCGATGGTGCCGGCGCTCTCGGCGGCGCATCTGGCCGCCATCCTGTTCCCGCCGACTTTGCGGCGGCTCTATATCGTCCGCGACGACGATCCGGCTGGTGACGGCGCGCGAGACATATTGATCGAACGGGCGAACGCCGAGGGAATCGAGGCCATTGCCTTGTCGCCGGCACTCGGGGACTTCAACGAGGACCTCCGGCGGCTCGGTATCGATGCGCTCCGGGCAGGTGTTCGCGTGCAGCTCGCCCCAGAGGACGTCGCGCGCTTCATGAACCTGGCAGCATAGCCGGAAGGGGCTGAAGGGCGGCGCGCAGTCGCCATGCCCGCAGGATGCACCAGCTATCGGAGGGGACCGCGCCTCGGCCTTCGAGAGGGCGATCGGCCATCAGCCGGGCCGGACAAGGCAATGGCTGCGGCCGACGATTTTCCGGCGACCCTTCGGGTCTTTCCATCGCGAAACAAAATCGCCGGCCTTCGCCATCCTTCGCGGGCGCTTCGGCCCTCTCGCTTTGCTCCGGGTGCAGGTCCGTCCCGCCCGACGGCTTCGTCGCCATGAAGGCCGCGACGGTCGCGGTCCTTGCTGACGGAGCATCCCATGAGCGAGCATGACGACTATGAACCGCACCACGAGTCATCCCCGACCGACCAACTGATCCAGGACTTAGCGCTCCACGGCTATCGTCCATCCGAGGATGAACTCGACCAGCGCCCGCCACCGGAAGACCGCCTCATTGAAGGCGCCGTCGCCGACATCTTCGACGCCCTGGTCGCCACGATCACCGACACCAGCCTCGATTTCGATCTCACCGATCTCCTCTGGTCGACCGTCAATATGTTCCACCGCGCCGTGGACCGGATCGAACAGAAGCTCGACGACAACGAGCAGGCGCAAAAGCAGCTTCAGCGGGAACAGGACGGCTCCGAAGTGAAGTCCCTCCAACTCGAACGCCTCATCGACATGGGTAAGAATCTGATCGATCGCCGCGACGGCATGGAAGCCTTCCGCGAGGCCGCTGCCGAGCGCTACCTCGTCGCCACCGGCTCACCCTGGTCGCAACGCACCGGATCACGGATCAACCATCGCCATCTCACCGCCGCGATGATCGACAGCCGGGATTTCCTCGCCGCCAAACGGCGCGCCGATACCGAAGTGCTCATGCCCGCCGGGCCGAAGATCGCCTTTTCGGGCGGTGACACCGCCGACCACAAGCAGATCTGGGCCAAGCTCAATCAGATCCACGCCAAGCACCCGGACATGGTGCTGCTGCACGGCGGCTCGCCGAAGGGCGCCGAAAAGATCGCCTCCCGCTGGGCCGACAGCCGCAAGGTGCCACAGGTCGCCTTCAAGCCCGATTGGACGAAGCACGCCAAGGCCGCCCCCTTCAAACGCAACGACCAGATGCTCAGCGTGGTGCCTATCGGGGTCGTGATCTTCCCTGGCACCGGCATTCAGGACAATCTGGCCGACAAAGCCCGCAAGATGGGTATCCCGGTCTATCGGTTCGGCTTGGGCGGCGCGTAAGCGTCGCCGGGACCGCCGCCTTGAAAGATGATAGCAAATTCTCTATTTTGCTATCATCGCTATCAACTTTGTAGGAGGCGCTATCATGCCCGCGGTTACGATCCGGAATCTGTCCGACGCGACGCACCGCGCCCTCAAGGTGCGGGCGGCGCAGCACGGCCGTAGCGCCGAGGCGGAAATGCGCGACATCCTCGAAACGGCTGTCCGGCCCGATACGCGCCTTCGGCTCGGCACAGCGCTCGCAGAACGCAGTCGTCGCCTCGGCCTCACCAATGAGGATGTCGATGCCCTTGAGCATGCGCGCGACAGGACGCCCGCCAATCCGATGAGCTTCGAATGATCCTCCTCGACACCAATGTCGTATCGGAGGCGATGAAACCTGCGCCAGACGATGCGGTGCGGGCATGGCTCGATGAGCAGGTGGCGGAAACGCTTTTTCTTTCCAGCGTCACCATCGCAGAGCTCATGTTCGGCATTGGCGCACTCCCTGACGGCAAGCGCAAAGACCGGCTCAACGACGCCCTGGAGGGGGTGATGGAGCTGTTCGCCGAGCGTATCCTGCCGTTCGACATCGATGCCGCGCGGCACTACGCGGATCTCGCTGTCAAAGCTCGGGCTGCCGGGAAAGGTTTTCCGACGCCCGATGGCTATATCGCCGCGATCGCAGCTACCAGGGGATTTGCCGTCGCCACACGCGACACCAGCGCTTTCGATGCCGCCAATCTCGAGGTTATCGATCCCTGGAAGGCCGCACGCTGACAATCCGTCACTGGCAATGCAGGTTGGACCGGACGAGCCGGCGGAAATGTCCCACGCGGCAAGCAGACAACCCGGTCTCCGGATCGGAAGATCCACCCCCGCTTTTCGTCGCTGATCCTTGGGTTCTGCCGATGGCCTGACGCCATCAACCCGTAAAGGGTCGGACTACGCATAGCGTGCCGCCGCTCCGGCTTCGCCTCACGCGGTGATTGCGGCCAACGGCCGAACACATCGGGCGCCTGTCAGCGGGGGATGGACCTCCGCTCAAACAGGAGCCAGGTCGATGTCCTTCCAAACCGCTCACGCCTTCGCCTTCAGCCTCGCAACCACCCTGATGGCAGCGATCGTCATCTACCGCGCCGGCGACGGCACGCTCTCCGTCACCCCGGCATCGGAATATGACGGCGACGAAACCGCCATCGTCAGCGAAATCGACCCCTTCGCCTCATGAGGCGAACCGGGTCGCGTCGTCGGCGGGCGCTTCGTGTTTCTGCTCCTCTCGCGGCCCCAATTCTGCTAATCTCGCAGATGCGCCGTGGTGGTGGTGGAGGCGCGTCCGTCTGACATTTTACGAAGGACACCACGATGATCTTCATCGGCATTCTTCTCAGCATCGCCGCCATCGGCTTTCTCTGCTGGCTCCTCTTCACGCT
>Ga0206102_1000198_pt1 | contig 20714 bp, 11 predicted proteins | sample 1B1Ametagenome_FD_148645 | JGI IMG/M metagenome (GOLD analysis project Ga0206102, IMG submission 148645) | Enriched microbial communities from leaf-cutter ant dump, University of Wisconsin, Madison, United States - 1B1A | ecosystem: Environmental > Terrestrial > Nest > Insects nest > Nest dump... | reverse complement strand
ATGTGTAGCTCTGGTATTCCGAGCATTTCGTTGATATACTGGGGTTGCATCTGTCATTTCCTTTTTTGTTGTTGGGTAGGACTTACAACAATACAGGATTTGCAGATGTTTTTCCATTTCTAACCGCGTTTTATGGCGTCAACCACTGATTTCTGTTTTGAGCCACTTATAATTATATACTATTCTACCATAGAACAGACGTTTCTATCAAAAATGTTACAGTTCCATATAATTTGCGATATCCCTCCTTAAAATGAACACTATTTAATCCCTGCTTCCATTAAACTCGAGACAACGACTATTGCTTCTGATAAATGATTTTTTAAAACATCCATGTCCTTGCACGTTTTCTCAAAAACCGGGGTTTCCCAATCAAAATCTTGTATTACAACGGTTCGAAAGTGGCCTTCGGTTGAAAATGAAGGAAACCAACCAATATCTATAATCAGCCTTTCTCCGTATCTTACTTGGAACATATCCTCTTTAAGTTGGCTAATTTGATCACTTAATAATTTTTGTGTGTCAATGTGATGCAGATCATTGTGGGTAATTTTGCCATTTAAAAAATCAGGTTCATCAAACATGGAATACCCCCAAAAGTATTATTTTAGCAACTTATTATACTCGGATTGAGTAATTGGATGGCCATGTATCGTACCACCACTAAACTCAACCCTCATAAATTGTGTTTCTTGCCCTTCACTAGCTCCAATCACATGATCAAATTGCATAACCCCCCATGTTTTTCCATTCGTTACGTCTTGTCCAGATTCCCAGGCCGATCTTTCAAATGCTTCTACATCCGTATCAGGTAAATACTTTGCAGGCCCTGACTTTGTAGATTTAACTATGTCCTTCCAAGTTTTTCCGTCCGGGTATGTCAGTCTGTTCAGGTGGCCCAAGCTGTCGTAGCCCAGCAGATAGGTGCATCCTGCCACTCTTTGATAATCCAGATGCTTGCTTGTTTAGTGAGTACTCCCTGCTTAATACTCCCCTATACATTCCCTCGCCGGAGAGGATAACGTATTACTCGCAAAACTCGGTGAATTAACCATAGTAAGTTATGGAATTTGCCACTTTCAACACTTACTCAAACACCTCAAAAAGGCCTATACAAACAAATATAAGATCATGGATTCTAATCTCATAACCAACCGAACAATTCTGTAACAAATGTTCATGTTGCTATGAAGTCGTTAAATAACTCCATTTAGGGTATCTGTGCCGCGGCAGAAACAAAGAAAAGCCGCCAAGCAACGAAATGCAAGGCGGTAAGAAAGAAAACCTCAGTCAGATGCTTCTCAAAAAAAGCAAAATTTCTTCAACTTTCAGATAAAATTCTTGTTCCTGTTCCGAATCTCCCCATTCAAAATCATTGGGAAATTTAACTTCGTTATTGTGTAACTGTTCCAAGAATTTCATAACTAGGCTGCTAATTTCTAGGTTAGCTTTCCAAAATTCCGCATCTACTTCCAACAAAGAAAATAACAGTTCCCCTTCATATCTTTTCCCTGAGACGGGATTACCCTGTAACCTCTTGATAGCCTGTGGAATGACGTATAATATATTAAGGTTTTGACGTATTAATTTGGCAATATCAGCATCATGTAAGTCGATTAATTTTTTGTCTTGAATGTTTCCATACCAAACTGACAAAGGCGAATTCTCTGATACGATTATTTTCGTACGAAAACCTTCTGCCTCTCTTAGTTCTTGAATAGTTATATTATCGAAATTTTCCATTTATACACCTATTCCTTTTTAATAAATACCATTCGCATGATTCTTGATCTTCTCCGCAGCTGCATCCCTAATAGATTTCAGTTTATCCAACATTGCCTGCCCCTCATCAATTTTATCTTGAACGGCTTCTTTTGTTACATCAGATGCCCTTTTCTGAAAAGGTATGCTATCTTGAGCGTTCTTTAATTTACCAATACCATTTTGAATCCCACTTGCTAGATCATTAACTTCCTTAACATGATTATAGGGCTTCCCGTCAGGTCTCAGCACTTCATTCCCGTTCTCATCATACAACTTTTCACCATTAAGTTCTTTTTCATACGCTTCTAGGTGTTTTTCGTCAAGTTCCTCAAGATTATGACCAATCTTCGCCATTGCATCTTTTTGTGTTTGGCCTAGTTCTTTATTAATTATATCCTCATTTGTTTCCTCGGGTGTCGTTTCTGAATCAGACTCACTAGAGGATAAAGCCTTGTCAAGTTTGTAAGACGCATAAATTCCTGTTATTAGAATACCTACTTCAACAACAGCTGTCCCTTCCGCAATACATAAATCCCAGAAGCAGTGTCCACTTGGGTCAGTTCGTGTAAGTGGATTATTCCCCACATACGTATACAAATTCAAACTCAGCGGGTTATCAATCTGCCCGGTATACGTGTCTTCCGTAATGAATCTTGCCACGATCGGGTCATAATACCTCGCCCGCAAATAAATCAATCCACTCTCATCATCCTGCGGTTCACCCGCATAGCGGAACGGCTGCGGCATCGCTTCCGTTTTGCCTGTCAAATTACCCCAAATATCATACTCATACGTATTCAACGTAGTGCCGCTCGAATCCTTCACTGCTACCACATCGCCATGGCCGTTGTAAAAGTAATAGCCGGCTTTTGGTGCCAGAGCGCCGACTTCCGTGACTTGAATATCGTCAAACCAGGCCGTACCCGATGAGTTATATAAGAACGTACCGATGTACATCGAGGTTGTGCCCGCTGGCGGTGTGACCGTAATGCTCGACCGGGTCCAATCCTTCGTTCCGGTTTGCACCCCCAGCCAGTAATTGCCGACTTCGTGCATGGATGCATCCAGGTAGGAAATCCAGATAAACGCGCCTGAGCCTACGACGTTTTGCGTTTTGATCGAACCCTCCACCACATACGGCTTGCCGGCTGTCACGTTGGTGAGCCATTGGACGGCTCCCGTGTTGGTCGTTGTGGCGTTCGTGAATTGGACCGCATGCGTGCCGTCGATGCCCCCGGTGACCACTTGTCCGGTTCCCAGGGACCAGGCCGGGCTGGATGGCGTTTCAAACGAACCGTCGCTGAGCTGATTCGCCGTGAAGTCCTGCCGATACAACAGCTCATTACCCCAGATGTTGCGTGCCTTGACGTTGCCTTGCGAACCCAGTTCTTCAATCACTTTGCCGTTCAGATACACATAGCGGGTCGAACTGCCGCCGACAACGCCCTTCGTGGCCCGCAGGCCATCCGGGTAATACGTGTAGCCGTAAGTGGCTCCCGTCATAGTATTCGTGTAAGTGTTCAGTTCGTTTTGAGCGTTGTAGGTGTACGTGCTGGTCGTTCCGTTGCCTGCTGCTGTCAGTCGGTTGCCCCGATTGTCGTAGGTGTAGCTGAGCGGACCGTTCGGCGTGTTCGCGCTCTGCAGCCGATCTGTGCTGTCATATGTGTTTGTATAAGAGGTGCCGTTGCGCTGAATCGATTGGATGTTGCCACGGCTGTCGTAATCATAGTTCTTGACCAGCCCCGGCACTGTCTCCACATCGATGCGGTTCAGTTGGTCATACGTATACGTGCTGCTGACGCCGTTGCGGTTGATGCTCGTGATGTTGCCCATGCCGTCATAGCCGAAGGTTTCGTTCCATGTCGGTGTCGCTCCGCTCAGATGCCGGACGCTGGTTAGTTCCTTGAATGCATCGAGCTTCTTCTCCTGACTGGCGCCAAGCGCCGGGTACGTCGAGGTCATTTTGTTTTCATTGGCGGTCGTGCTGTAGCTATAGCTGACCGGCTGCACGCCCATATCGGGATACGCCACGCTGGCGATGCGGTTCAGGTTGTCGTAGCTGTAGGTTACGCTTTTGCCGTCAGGATAGGTGAGTGAACTCAATTGGTCCAAACCGTTGTAGCCCAGCAGATATGTGCGGCCCGCCACTTTTTGGTAATCCAGACGCTTCCATGCATCGTAGTGATATTCCTCGGTTTCGTTCTCGCTGTTCGTTGCGCTTGTCAGCAGACGGGTGGCGTTGTTGTAGGTGTTTTGTTCGGTATACAGCGTCGTGCCTGCGTTGTTTTGAATCGTTGTCGTGCTTAGTTCATTGTAAGGCGTGTACGTGTAGCTATAGTGCTGGTTGTCCTTGTCTGTATGCGTGTCGACAAGTCCGTTTACCTTGTAGGTGTAGCTGTCGGTCAGATTCGCCGCATTTTTTGTGGACAGCAGCCAGCCGGCTTCGTTATACGCGCTGGTTTGTTTCAACGTGCCGTTGATATACGTGGCGATCAAGCTGCCGAGGCGGTTGTACACATACTGATACACTTGGCCCTGATCATCCTTGAGGTAGATCAATTGACCGTCGGCGTCGTAGCCGTATTGTGTCGTTTGGGTGATGCCTCCGCCGGTGATTTGCTGCTGCGCCACTTGACCCAGCGGGGTGTAGGTGAATGTTGTCGTGCGATTCTTCGTCGGGCTCGTTTCGCGTTGCGTCGTGACCCGCCCGTTGCGATCCTTGAACACCCACGTTTGCTTGCCGTCGGGTTCGACTGTCCGCGTCGTGCTTTGCGGATACACGTTGCTGCCATCGGTGCGATACGCCGTGTTGGCCGTGTAAACATACGTCGATTGGTTCAGTCCATTCATGATCGTTTTGACTTGACCGTTTGCATCGTACGTATAGGAGGTGCGGTGATTGTAGTCGTTATAGGGCAGTTCCATAACCAACCGGGTGCCAGTGCCGTCGAAATTGCGCACCATCGTCGTTTTGGTCGTGGTTCCCACTTTGCGTTCCTGTTGTTCCACATCCCCGTACGGAGTATACGTTGTCAACTGGTTCTCGCCATCGGGGAGCACGGCCACCACCTGCCGCGATGCGTCGTTGTACGTATACTGAATCGTCCGCGGGCTGCCGCCGCTGCCTGGAGCCGGGGTAAACGTTTCGGACACAGCCCGATCCTTGAAATCGTAGTGGTATTCGGCTTTACTGCCGTCGGGATACGTGACAAGCGTCAAACGATCGCGGTTGTCGTAGGCATAGTTCACCGTCGTTGGCGTTGGCGTTGGCGTCTGACCGCTGCCCAGCGCAACGCTCGTTGTTTCGGACAGGACATGAAGGCCTGCGGCATCGTAAGTGAGCGAGGTTTGCTTGACCAGCGGCTGCTGGCCGTATTGGCTGCCCGAACTGCTTTCCTTGATCAACGTCGGCACGCCGCTGCTGTTGTAGTTCACGTATTCCGTCACCGTTGTATCGGTTCGTACTTCCGACAGGTTGGCCGGATTGCGGTACGTGCTGGTGTGCGTGAGCGTGCTCACCTTGCCCGGCGCCGTGTAGGTATAGCTGTCCTCCGAGGAGGTCAGGTTGTCGGCTGAGGTTGTCTTTTTGCTGGTCAAATACGTGCCGGCGTATCCGTTGCTGCTGTAATAGCCATACGTATAGGTGATCTTGTTGCCCAGCGCATCCTCTTGATAGGTCAGAAAACCCACGTTATTGTATTCCTGCTTGGTGATCGTGGCGTAATTCGCCAGCCCTGGCGGCAACGTGCGGCTGCCCCCGCCGAGCAAAAAGCTCTTCATCGCAGCCGGAGTCGGGTCGCCCAGACTGTCCGAGGTGAAGCTTTTATTCAAGTAAGGGCGCGTTTTACCCTCATCGTATTGATAGGTCGCATACTCCGTCGGCGCGTTCAAGTAACGGCTGCCGTTTTCGGTCACGTCGATGCCGTTGCTAAGCGGCGAATACGTCGTCACGGAATACTCCTGGCGAAACTTGCCATAGTTGACCGCGGTGTAGCCGGTTTCGGTGCGGATGCTGTAGTCTCCGTAGTTGGTGAGGATCGTCGTGACCGGGCGGTCGCCGGAGCGATAACCGCTGACGTTCTTGAACCGGCTGGCATACCCTTTGGCGGGGTCCGACCAATTGCGGTTGACGATCCACATTTCCTGCGCACGGTCGCTATGCTTGAGCAAGCTCTGACTCAACACCTTGGCATGACCGCTGTTGTCCGAGTATTTGTAGAACACTTGAGAGACCGGATGGTAACCTTGGTAGTTCAGAATGCCACGGCCGCCATAGCTGCGCACGGTTCCTCGGGCAAGATCCCGCTCGGCATAATCGGTCAAGGTGTACCAGTTGGGATTGTAGACATCGTACATGTATTGCACGGTAAATCCGATATCGTCGGTGGCTTCTTTTAGCAGGACATACGCCATCTCCTCATACATATCCAAATCGCTCAGATTGCCAAATTTCTCAATGCCCTCACCGTTGACCATGACATCGAGCGTCGTCGGTTTATCAAAGGAATCGAACATCGTAAATTCCTTCTCCCTATCGGCGATACGCAGGTCGTAATAGGTATAGGTATGCAGCGTTCGATTGCCGATTACATCAACAACGCGATCCAGCGAATAATAAAATAATGATTCCGTAACAAAGGGATGCGGGTTGGATTGCTGGGGCATTCGCTTCCGAAGCGTGATGCTCGTTTGGTGCCGGGTCGTTTCATAATTGATTTTATGCGTCAAGGTTCCGGCAGCATCCCGGACCTCAATTCCCGTGACCTGGCTGTTCGAATCCCATAGGATGATGGTCCGGTTGACGCTATCCTTGAGGGTCCGACTATAAGGGCCGTGTTGGCCGTATGTGATCGTATCGCCAAATTCGTTGCTCTTGCTCATCAAGGTGCCGATGTCCCAGTCGCCGTCATAGTAGAAGGTATACGTGATTCTGTTGTCAACCGTCAGCCGCATGAACCCATTGGAATCCGCAACAAGTTTAGCATTCTGATAAGGGGAATCCGGCAGCAATGTAAAGATATAAGGAGAATTCTGCGCACGCTTGAACGTGTAGGAAGTGCCGTCCTCCAAACTAAAAAAGGCACAAAATCCGTCATCCACACAGCGATGGACCGCCGACTCGGGCAACAGGAGTTTCCAGCCGCTCGCAATCCGGGTAGCACCTCGTAAGCCATTTGCATCTGCACTCATCGAGCTGTAGGAGCGTGCCAACACCAAATCCAGCCCGTGTTTGCCCGGCAGCCGGAGATCGACATCCTGCTGGGTCGCCACCCGATAAATCGGGTCAAAGTAACCGTCGCGCGACACTTGATATTGATAGGGCTCCAGCGGACTGTATTGGGAATCCGAAGTCCCCATCGTCATCGCCGACATGCCGGATGCCGCTTGCTTGCCGGTCGTCAGGGTCGTTTTTTCCTCCGTGATCTGGTCCCCTTTGCGGTCTTTAAGATCGACTGCACTGAACACCGAGGGCGCCAGCTTGCGCAACTGCTTTTGCTCGCTCTTGCTCAGCGCACGCACCTGATCTTCCACCTCGGCGTCCGACCATGCGAGCACCTCCAGCAGTTCGTCTGGCGACAGCAAGGACGTTAGCTCCGGGTAATAGTAGGCAACGAGCTGTTTCAGCCTGGCTGGCAATGCGCGAATACTCGCCAATTCGTCGGCTGTGAAGCTGCCTGTCGGGCCGCTGGCGGTGCTGACGGCAACTGAGTCGCCGGACACTGGTTGGGAAATCGTTGCCCCCGACCCAACTGGGCTTGTCCTAGAAGCAGCCAAACTGCCGCCGCTCGGAGCCCATAACGAGCACAATACAAACATAACGAGACATAAAGAAAGGATGCGTTTCAAATTCATGGTGGTTCCCCTTCCTGTTTCAAATGGATTTCCAGTATAGTGGAATTTTGGTTTACGGTCATATCGAAAAACCGGCAAATGAATGCAACTTTCCTTCGAAAATCGCAGCATGTCCACGAAATCATGTGATTTCATTATAGCCTTGGGCCACATGCAGCATTGACAACAAATGCCCTTACACGCTTTTTCCTTACACCGTCATACGATGAATCCCCAAACATCTCGAAACTCCAAACAGCCGCAAACTGCATCTTCCTACAAATACCCTCAAATGCGTTTGGCCCTACCGCCGCTTCCTTCCATGCTTCACCAACGTCATCCGCCGCGAATGGCGCAGCCACGCGTAATAACTCCGCAAATCGCGCAGCTCCAGCGTCTCCGACATCCGACCGAGGAACGTGATGATCACCATTTTGTACAACGGCCCGCCCGCCACATCCACCGCTTGTTCCAGCAGCGAGAACTCCGCCACCAGCAGCAAATCGTCGTCGACCACATACACATCCTGTTCGTTCGTGTAGTGCAGCGCCATCCGTCCTTGCTTCAACTTCTCCCACAAAAAACCACAAATCCCGCGCACCCCGACCTGCTCCCGCCCCACCCGCTCCGCCCACCGCAACTGAGCATGACGCGTAATCACAATATCCGCAACCTTGCGATCGGCCAACTCGATATCAAACAGTTCGTACGTGCTCCAACGGTTCATCGTTTTGTCCTTCATTGTCAATGTCCCTCCTTGTATTTCTTGATACTGGAAATTTCTACAATTCTTATCTTAGCGCTTCGCCCGCCGGGCCGCATCGCACGTTTTTCTTGCGCATCTACGCGGCTTTCCTTGCGCATTGCGCAATTTTTTTTGCGCAATGCGCAGTGTGAACCGACTTTTTTCACGGAAAATAAAAAAAGAAGCCACAATTTTAAAAAACAAATTGCAGCTTCTTCTATCGGTAATAACATCAAACGAACAACTCTTTAAAAATGTAATTACAAAAAACTTCCGTTCAGTCTGCGCCGTGACAGACAAAGGGAAATCGCAATACGGAGACTAAACGCGTTGCGGCATTACTAAACATGCGGAATTTTTAAACGAATCTTACTGATTCTGGTCTAAAAAGCTTTATTTTATGTTTGTGAAAAAGGTCCTTCACTTTTGCACTCACAACCAATAAACGAGTTTCATAAACATTTAGATATTCAAAGGTTAAATTGAAGTCCTGAAACTGTTCCATCTCCTCTTTCCTGTAAATCATTTCAGAACGAATAATCCCTCTGAAACTACATTCACAATCACTAACAGGATGATGACACCCTGCAAAATCTCGCGTTCAGCTTCCTGTTTATCCTGACCACGATCTCCTTCCTGCTCTACATGCTCGAATACTTCGCCACCCGGCTGGAAGTGATTATGTTCCCGCGCAAATACCACCTGCAACTGGCGCTGAAGAAAGTCGCGCGCAATCTGCGGGCGATTACCAGCTTTCAGGAGCTGAAGGAAATCATTTTGCTCGATATTGTCCATACGCTGCAAGTGTACGGCGGGGCGATCGTCTTTCAGTATCAGAACGACACGGAACTCATCAGCGAAGGCGAGCCTGATCGGCAGACGGTGGAGCAAGGGCTGATCGGCCGCAACCTGAACGAACATGATTACACAGTGATGGAAATTAATCGGCATGAGGAGTACACCAGTTCCTTTGTTTTTACAACAAAGGAATCGTCAAGCGATAGTCGCAAGACGGCTGTTTTTTGAAAGTATTATGTGAAAAAATTAATTGATTTCATATATCTTGCTGTACACATTAAGAAGAATGTAATACATGTCCCCGGCCTCTTCATCTGCGAACAGGTTTTTTTTGAAAAGCAACCATTCCACTAAAAGACCATTCTCCAATAACTTGGATAGTGGGGCGTCTGCGAATCCTGTGCAGAAATGGGCAATTACCTTACTTTCTACGGAAATATCAAGCCCATCGAAGCTGTTTTGTGTCAAGTCTTCTCTTAAACTTCCTTCATAGTAAATATCCACAACGCGCTCTACAAATTCCGAGCTATTCATCTTAAAAAATTTTTTCAAAGATTGCCTCAAAACAGCTTTTCCCTTCAAATCGCTCACCTCCTCAACAAACCTAATCAAACAATTATGGAACCGCTGGAACCGGAATTGGAACTCCTAGTCCTGGAATAACAACTTCGGGAAGTTTAAAAGCCTTGGCTTCGTCTTGTCGTTTATTCAATTCACCGAAAACCGCCTACCAAACTGTCCAACTTGAAATATTACTTTCGGTTCCATCTTGTTGTACCCATTTGTTTGCGTTTGTCCCTTGCGATCCACATGTTGGATCAGGTTGCTGTTGGCATCGTACACATACGTCTCCGCCTGCTCGGAGGGGTCGATGCTCTTGATCAGTCGACCCATTATCGTATTGCTGTCTGCGTAGCGGATTTGTGTCAACTGGTTCGCCAAGCTGTACGTGTAGGATGTTGTTTGCACCAGCGGGTCCGTTACTGCCGTCAAGCGATTCAAAGCATCGTAGGTATAGGTCGTCGTTTGTTGTTTTTGTCGTTATCGTGACACCGCAAAAAGAAATCGTCCAGCGATAGCATGCAAAACAGTTCAAGAGGTCAGCCAAAAACTTTTGACAAGCCTCTTTTTTTAGCTTGAATTGCGTCAATTCGATCTTTTTTATCTCCAATAATACTTAAAATTGCAGCCTTCTTTGCATAGTTTTTAGAATAATTATTAGATAACACACACAACTTTTTATGAAGCAAAACTGGTTCTGTGATTTCCCCTTTTAATTTATGGAGCCATTTAGTTGCTCCATTATTATGAATAGCCGTTATTCTTGAAATTCTTTTATTCCCAGATTCGTTTATGGAAGTACATGCGTAGACAATCCCCTCTGAATCTACTATTGGTGGAGATATCGGATAGCCTTCAATGCGAGCTGCCCATAAATAATTCCCGTTTATATCTGTAGCCATTACTCGAAAGAAATTAGCAAAAAAATAAAGATTTGATTGACAGCTTAATGCAGGCGTGGTTAGCACTATACCCTCATCGGGTTTGTACTCCCAACGTGTGTTTCCTTTTTCGTCTAAAGCAATTAATCTTAGTTTTTCTATGGACGCATTTATAATAATGGAACCATCTTTATAAATAATGGGATTAGAGTTCTCGTTACTGACTCCGACATGTCTTGACCATAGCAAGTGCCCTTGTATATCCAAACAGTAGAGATATTCGTCGTTGCAACCAATTAAAATTACTCCGTTTGCGGCCATAGTTGGCGCACACCAAAACTGGGCATTCCTCTGAAATGTCCATAAGAGTACGCCTTCCTTATTAAAAGCACAGAGTTTATTTCCATTTAGTACCGCTAACAGCATGCCCTGTTGCGTCAAAACAGGAGGGTGGTTGACAGCATCATGGACAAGTACCTCTTGCTCCGTTTTTCCTCCCCTATCTATAAACATAATTTTATTATTGCTACTGTTGGTATCTGATGTTCCAAGAATAATTTTGCCATCTCGACTTATAACCGGAGTTTTAGACTTCAAGCCTATGTTCATTTCCCATATTAAGGTTCCCTCGCTTGAAACAGCATAGAGGACTCCATTGTCCCCGGTAAAGTACAATATCTCTTGTTCGTCCACAACAATTGAAGATTCCACTGTCATGTCTGGGAAAACGATCTCTTTTACTTCATTAGAATTGTTGGGACCTGCAAACCTAGATTGTCTTGTCCAGTTCGTGTTTACTGGATGAACAGCGTTACTGTGATATTCGCCCGATTCAAAACCACCACATGCTTCATTTTGACTAAATGCAGATGCCTTTACATTTTCCATTTACTAAACTCCTTTCTTATTCAAATACAATATAAAGAGACGAGTGATCTTGCTCGTCTCTTTATATTATGATTAGGGTATTGCTGGTACTGGGATATTTAATCCAGGTATTACTGGCAACCAGGCTGTTGAAGGATTCTTTCCGTTTACGGATTTATCGGCCATCGCCCTTTCGTCCAGAATTTCCTTTTTTACATCAGTGCTTGGTACATAAACTTCGTTGCCATCTTTATCTTCTCGGTAGAACGAATATATAGCTGCTCCATTTTCAGGGAATTGTATTTTCATATTAATGCTACCAATCACAGGAATTCCCCGAATAGTATCCAGTTTCCGTCCTTCCACATACCCACCTTCTGATTTATAAAGCTCAAGCTGCTTTTTCGGGTCTTTCCCCAATATTGGTTTTACTTCCCAAACTTCATTGGTCTGTTCAACGACTACATCTGCTTCATATCTTTTAAATCGCCCCAGCCAATTTTTTTTTGTTTTTGACGTAATTTCTTGTTCAAGTGTGGGTGCTAGACCCATGCTATTTAATTTTTTTGCAATATTTACTTGCGCAATCTCATGTAGGGCTGTCCAAATTCCTTTACCGTTAGCGCTGATGACTGCAGCAGATATTGAAGAAGCACTTAACGTTCCCGCGTTATATAAACCCGAAAGTCTTCTTAAATTCTCCACTCCCATATGCCCCGTCGGGTCAGTATGCGTAAGCGGATTATTCTCCACGTAAGTATACAAATTCAAACTCAGCGGGTTATCAATCTGCCCGGTATACGTGTCTTCGTTAATAAACAGTCCCATCGCCGGACTATACCAACGCGCTCGAAGATATTGCAGATTCGCACTGCTGTCCCACATCTCTCCGCTATAGCGGAACGGCTGCGTCACCGCTTCGCTCGCTGTCAGCGGAGCGCCCCACAAGTCGTACGTGTACTGGTTAATCACATTTCCAGTTACGTCTGCCAACCCTACCACGTCGCCGTGACCGTTACTCAGGTAATATTGTTTGCTGCCTGCTGCATCAACTCGCGCAGCCAAACCGTTGCCACGGACGTATCGGGCCTTCAAGGTGACGCTTCCTCCAGCGACCGTCCCCTCCGCGATCATGTCAGCCCCGTCGTAGTAGTACCGCGTGGTCACGCCATTCTCGGTGCGTTCGTACAGCATCCCATCTCCATTATACCTGTAGGAGACCGTTTTGCCATCCTCCGTTGTCACTTGTGTCAGCCGATTTCGTTCGTCATAGGCGTAGCTGGCTCCACCCAGATCAAGGAGCTTGCTCGTCTGCATCGTCTGTCGGTTGCCCCGTGCATCGTAGCTATATTGCTCCTGGAATGGACTTGCCGTGCCAATCCGGTTCAGTGGGTCATACGTATAGGTGCTGGCTGTTCCGTTCTCTGTTTTGCTAATCTGGTTAAAGTTATTGTCGTAACCGTAGCTAAAACTGTTCACGACCGCACTGCTGCCGTTGCGCTGCGTCAAGCTCGTCAGGTTGACGCCATCATACCCGTACGTCCAGTTCATCCCATTGGCTTGCTGTACAGTAGACAGCAGATCATTCTTTTTGTACGTATAGGTTTCGTCCCAGTTACCCATTGCGGCTCCGACGCCGGTCAAGCGATTACGGCTATCGTATCCGTACGCCGTCGTATTCCCGAACGGATCGGTCATTTGCGTCCGGTTGCCCTGTGCGTCGAACTGATACGCTATGCTTTTGCCGTCAGGGAAGGTCACGGTGCTGGCTTGCTTGGTCATCGGGTCATATGCATACGAGGTCGTTCCCGTTGCATCTTGCATGCTCAGACGGCGGCCTGCCGCATCGTAGCTGTACGTGATCGTCTCGGTCCCCAACTGGCTGCTGGTCAACAGATTGCGGTTGTTGTACACATTCGTTTGTACGTGTCCGTTGCGATCAACATGCTGGATCAGGTTGCTGTTGGCATCGTACGTATACGTCTCCGCCTGCCCGGACGGGTCGATGCTCTTGATCGGTCGGCCCAGCTCATCATATTGCTTTTGCAAGGTATTGCCATCTGCATAGTGAATGTGTGTCAATTGGCTTGCCAAGCTGTACGTGTACGCTGTTGTTTGCGCCAGCGGGTCCGTCACTGCGGTCAAACGGCCTAACGCATCATAGGCATACGTCGTCGTTTGTTGCTTGCCGTCCGTGCTGGTCAGCGGGTTGCCCGCAAAGTCATACGTATAGCTGCCCAAAGTGACCGGACCGCTCGCTTTGAGCCATTCCTTCTTCACCAGTCGATGCAGCAAATCGTACGTTTCCCGTGTTTGGTTGCTCTCGGCATCAGTCGAGGTCACTATAAAATGAGCATCGTCATACGTCACCCCCGCGGCAAATCCATCGGGATACACCGTTTGCGTCAACCGGCCCCACGCATCGTAGCCAAATGAGGTTCGGTGCCCCAGCGCATCTTGTGCCCACACGGTGCGGCCGTAAGCATTGTAACCATAGGTTGTCGATCCGCTGCCGCTAATCCCCTCCGAGGTTTTCCGACCGAGCGGGTCCCATTGCGTGACCGTCGTCAAGCCCGTCGGGTCTACTGCCGTAACTTTGTTATTGACATCATCATAAGTCACATTGATTTGGCTGTTATCTGCAAATGTTGCTGTCTTCAATCGGCCCAAAGCGTCGTACTGGTAGGTTGTCGCGTTTCCTTTGCCGTCCGTATAGGTCGTCATCGCTCCAGTCGATCTGTTGTACTGCATATTTTCCGTCACCATAGCGGATTGTCCGGTCACATCCGTAACGCTCGTGGATTGATTGAGCGGGAAACTGTAGGACGGACTGTAGCTCCGGTTGATGACCGTGTCCCGATTATCATCTTTGAGCGTGACCTGCACGGCATTGCCAAAACTATCGTACGCGTAATTGACCTGCGACTTCAAGTCTCCGGCCACACCTGTGGGGGTAGCGTCGCGGACTGTTAACTGCGTAACGCTGCCTTGGGCGTTGCGCTGGTATTGAACCAGACGCGACAAGGTGCTGTTGATCGGTTCAAGTTGGCTGAGCAATCGATGTGTATTCGCATCATAGGTGTAGGTGCTCGTATGATTTTCTGGATCGGTTTCATTTATTACGTTGCCATAGTCATCATAAGTGCGAGTAACCGTCGCCGCTGGGGACACCGTCGTGCCGCTTGTATGCGTCACAGTCACCTGTGTCGGCACCGCACGCTGATGAGCCTCATCGAAGGTTTGCTGTGTCTCCTGCTTCTCAGTCCCGGCTTGCTGTGTGATTTTCTGGTTATAGAATACAGAAGGCGTCGCATCGTTCAGATACGATTTTTTATACGCATAGGTCGTTTGCGTCAACCCATCACTGCGCGTCGTAGAAAAATTCGATGGATAGCGCACGTTGGCCCCGCTATCACCCGCATAAGTGAAATTCACATGATTAAATGTTTCGGTACTGCCATTCACATAGTCCACCGCTTCTTCACGGGAGCCAATACGGCTCGTTTGCTCTTTCGCCGTCGGCCCCAGGCTGCGAGTAAACGTTTCATACGTATACACCGATCGTGCTTGGGTCGGGTGATACACTTCTTTGAGCAGCGCTGTGTAATTCTCTTTCATCGCAGCCGCACCGACCAAATCGTAGGAGGCCGGGGCAATGTCATACGTATACCGGGTTGTTCGTCCGCCGACATCGACTACGCTCGTGAGCAAATCTTTGTTGCCCTGCGGGTCCTTCGTTTTGATGTACTGTACCGTCCGGTCGCCTTGCGTGAGCGTCACTTGTCCTGTCGTATACGTAATGTTAATCTCATTACCGATGACATCCTTAATTTTCGTCAAGTTATGTGAAGCGGTCGCCGTGTAGTAAAAATCAATCACATTGTTATAAGCATCCTGTATTCGCAATAATCGGCCGTCTGACGAAAAAAATTGCTTTTGTCCATGGATTGAAATCAACACGAAATAGGAGTTAATACCCTCTACCGTGACGCTGGAGTAATCCCGCTGCATCCGTAAATCCTTCCATGGATAATTCATTAATTGAAAAGATGAAGAATCCAGTTCATAGCTCGCTCCGCCTTGCAGGTGTACGTAATTTCTTCCATTTTTGGACTCCACGTACGGAATATCCCATCGCCAGCCTTTGCCGATCGGAAAGCGGGTTTCCAAGTCTTGTGGAAGGTTATGGTTATAATAACCTGACCAGCGATTCTCATCGCCGACCGCATATCCAGGCACATAGAGCAAATGCCCGGTCGGGTACAGCTTCGCCCGATAGGTGACACCATTTAATTCAAGATTCGGCCAGATCGCATACGGCGGATCTGTTGCTACATCCCGTGCCTTGAACTCCGTGGACTCCCACATGCGCTTTTCGGCGCCTTCCCCATCTTCATCATGCTCCATCACCGTCAGCGTATAGGGAGTATTCATCGAAAACAGATAACCATTGTTTTGAAAGTACAAATACGCGCTAAACGTCGTATCCTGATACAGCGTATACGTATCGCCACCTTGCCACTGCTCGATAATCACACGAAACTCTGGATTATATTTCATCAAGTAGTACACGGTGGTCTCTCCACGGCGATCATAATAATTCGCATCCGTGCTGCTGTAAATCCGGTCTAAGGCAAAGCCCATCCCGCCCCGTCCGGGCAGCGTCAGATCGGTCGATTGAACCTGCAAGGAACCGTCGACGGTGGAGATGCTTTCTGCTCCAGAAGATATGGAGTACGGCGCGCTGTCCACCTTGGTGCTCGTTTGTGCCACAGCAAAAGCGTCATAACTGGTCGGAATATCTGCCGCCATCGATACTTGCTGCTCAGCACCGTACGTATCGTCCGTGACATTTGCCGCTGCTTCATTGGGATACGAGGGGGTATACGTATCCGGCTGCGGCTCCAGATAAGCTGTCGAATAGTTGTATGCGTTGTTATGCTGTTGAACCGCCGGATTGAGGATATTCAGCCGATCAGCCAGCGTCATCTCGGAAGGAGACGCGTCTTGCGCCGCCAACGCTTGTCGAATCTCTTGCAGCGAGTAGCCTAGATTCAGTTGAGCGGCAATCTCTTCCTCCGAAACGGCATATTGCGCTGCAAGCCCCGCTACGGTCAACACGGCGCTGTTTGTGCCAGACCCGCTTTCCACCGGCACAGGTGAAGACGACGGAGATGGAATGGGAGTCGGCGTTGGATTCGTTTGTTGTGGAATCTGCAGCGCCCCCGCTGCATTCACCAAACCGCTGCCGTATTGGTCGGATGGACCAAGAGGCGTCGCGGTTTCCCGCAAAATATTCCGCAGTTCCTGATTGCTGTAGGTCGGATGCGCACTTTTCACAAGCGCCGCCACCCCAGCGACCTGCGGCACCGCCACCGACGTACCGCTGAGGTTCACAGTTCCTTGATGAAGAGACAATCCTTGCACGCCAACACCGGGAGCCACCAATTCAACCTCCGCTCCCGTGTTGGAGAACGGAGCCAACTGATTGCTGTCATCCACCGCGCCAACACCGATTACCGAACTGAATTTGGCTGGGTATGCCACCGTAGGAGTGCCAGCATTACCCGTTGCTGCAACCAGTAAAATGCCGCTGTCATAAGCATCCTGCATCGCTTCCTCCAAAGCAGCGGAATACTCTGTGCCGGCAAAGCTCATCACAACGATATCCATCTGGTTGTCGATCGCCCATTCTATTCCTTGGATCACTTGGCTATATGTGCCGCTTCCGCTGCCGTCAAGCACCTTGACATTATAGAGGCTGGCATGAGGGGCCACACCGATCAGCCCTTGATCGTCCTGCAAAGCGGCCAGAAGTCCAGCGACAAACGTTCCGTGTCCGTTGGTATCGTCTGTCGATGGCTCGCTGGGGACAAAGGAAATGCCCCCGGCAGAGTATAATTCCGCCGACGTGGCAGAAATACCCGTATCCAGTACGGCTACCTTTACGCCATCGCCATAGATGTCCTCGGCTTGTGCTTCGGGAACGTGAATCTGTGTCAAGTTCGGCGTGACGATATCGCCGGCTTTTTGCACAAGGCTGTCTTTTTCCACATAAGCCACATTCGGGTCTTTACGCAGCTCATCCGCTTCCTCTGGGGAAAGCGCCGCTGTCGCATGCTTCGACAGGTGACGGAATGACTTGACGTTTTTAGTATTCAGCTTGCCAAGCGCTTTTCGCCCCTTATCCGCGTCCTTGAATTTGATGATATAGCCGGTGGAGCGAGTTTCACCCTTGGAGCTATCGGGAGCGTTCGCCGGAGCTTGCGCCGAAGCGGCAGGTGGAGCAGCAAAGGTAAACAATAGAGAAACCAGAAGTAAGATTGATAAAAGTCGTTGTCGCATCGTAACCTCCATAGATTGGCAAATGGGATTCAGCGTCTCCTACGCAGCATTCTAGTACCCATCCACTCTAGCTTTGTTGATAAAATTTCCGTTTGCATCGTACTGGTAGCGCATCAAGGCACCGTTGGGAAATTGAATGAAGTTCATTCGTCCATTTTTGTCATAAAAATAGTTGATCGTAGCTGGACTCACATTGATGATTTTTTTCCCTACGGGCATTCTGGTGTCAAACCCATCGCGATCCTTAACGCCTGTCACAAACACTTCCATCACATACAATGTATTCGGCTTCATATTGCCGCTGAATGGAAACGAGGCCCTCCATATGTTATTTTCCAACTGTCCCGTTGCAATTTTTCTTTCCGGCCCGTAATCATAAGACAAGTATCCGTAAGGATAGATGTGAAATTCCACCCCAGGTACACCCGATAATCTCCAGACATTGGTGGCGTACAAGTCAATCTGATGATTAGACTGATCTATGTGATAACCAATTTCATCAACTGTCGGCTCCGAGTCATCATTGACAGTGATCGTTTTACTGAAAACTTGACCGAACCCCGTAACGTTATCTGATACCAGTTGCCAATCTGATGTTTTTGTACCCAGTGAACCGGGGTCGAAGGGGATACTCATCGTAAAGTGAAACGTATATTGTTCGTTCGTGTGTATAACGGTTCCAACAGGTACATCCACCTTGTTCAAAGCAAATGGATTTTTGCTGGCAATCGCTCCAAGCTGAACATGAGGCCCAGTCCACGATTGTCCTCCCGTATTTTGCAAGGTGATGGATACCGGATACGAGTGACCGGCTTCCATCTGATCAGGGATATCCGAGGAAATGACTGCGGCATTGAGCGGTGCCGGCGGCTCTTGATACGTGATATACATCCATACCTGATCGACTCTCGCGGCATTGCTGGCGTAGAATGCCCCACCATAGATAGGCCCCGTATATCCGGCTAAAGAATATCCGGTTCTTTGCCTCAACTGATCTCCCGTGAGTTCGTAAACTTCCCTGTTATTTTCAATCGTCCCCGTAGTGCCCACAAATACGACATTTCTGCCGTCAGCGCCCGGTCTTGGATAAGCGCAAGGTACATAACAAGGCGGGCTGTTGCCATACTCCTGTTGCGTAATAAACACGTCTGATTTTTTAGCTGTATCCGTGTAAGCCGGGAATTTTTCAAAGCGAATACTGGTGACATACGTTTGATCTACGTCAGGAACGTCTACATAAATTCGATTCATAGGCGGTGACGATGATGTTCCGGGTGGAGATAAAGAAGTATTGCTGCCTGTAACCGTCGGATCAATCTTGATCGGGAATGTCAATCCGGCGACATCTGGAGTCAGCTCAAGGAATGTTTTGCCGCCCTTTCGTTGAATGGTTTGAACAACATCTCTTTGAACACCTGCCGCGTCCTCCAACCAAGCCGGGTGGATAAAGAGCTGCCCGGACAAAAAATCATCCGTTAATTGACCCATAACCTCAAACCGGAAGGTAGTCGGAGCAGCCGGTGAATTCAACACAATCGTTTCCTTGATCCCCGAAGAAAGGACAGTTAATTCTACATCTGTTTGCTTCCATGCCTCGTGGTAGATCATGGTATCTTTAGTGTCCGCAAGAACGCCTTTTGCAGCTTCGGCGTCAACGGGGATCAACGTTAACCGATCCGAACCTTTGCCAATGGTGTATCCTTTGCTGTAGAGCTTGGGAATCGTCGCATGGAAGGGAACTCTTAACGCATAGAAGTCGGATGGCGGTTGAAATGTAGGATTTTTCCTCGATTCCTTGATCATTCGTTTGATTTCAGCAGGTGTTTGATTGGAAAGCGGACTATCCAGATTCTTGACATTTGCCCCCTCAACAAGAGAGGTGTCAATATCCTGCCAATTTCCATTCTCATCTTGATAATGCTGCGGATTACTGGTCATCGCCAAGATATAGGAACCGTCCGAAGCCTGAAACAATTTGCTGTTCTCCGTTCGCTTGCTGTATATTTCCCGAGCGATCCGTTTACCTGCTGCTCTGGTGTTCAGATAACCTAAATTTCGAGAGGCTTGCGGAGTCAACACTTGTTGTTGTTCTTGGGGGAACGAACTGCTGCCATCCGCTTTATTCGGTTGAGCATTAACAAAACTGGCCGTCGGAGCAATCCCCAGCAACAACACCGACATGAGAAACACAATGAGTATGGATATTCGTCTTCGCTTCATTCTACATAGCACCTCGATTACTTTCATAAAAGTAGTGTTCACTTTCGTTGGGATAGTGAGGAAAAAATAGGGAACCTTATTCGTTGCAATTTGGCTTCATGCAGACCCCTCCACCTGCTTGAGCCGTTTTAGTGAGATATATGTTTCAGGAATAAATGTGCTGGATTTTCACAGTACCAAACATTTGTTCCCCACTCAAACAAAACATAGCCCAAAAAGGCCTTTACATGACCACTTAACTACCCAAATCTCTTGATTTCATCGTTTATCGCTGTTTTCTTCCATGCTTCACCAACGTCATCCGTCGTGAATGGCGCAGCCACGCATAATAACTCCGCAAATCGCGCAACTCCAGCGTCTCCGACATCCGACCGAGGAACGTGATGATCACCATTTTGTACAACGGTCCGCCCGCCACATCCACCGCTTGTTCCAGCAACGAGAACTCCGCCACCAGCAACAAATCGTCGTCAACCACATACACATCCTGTTCGTTCGTGTAGTGCAGCGCCATCCGTCCTTGCTTCAACTTCTCCCACAAAAAACTACAAATCTCGCGCACCCCGACCTGCTCCCCAATGTTGTCAGGTTAAGGCATCTATAGCCCTCGCCGCTTGGTTTTTGTGAATTTATTAGCCCTGGTCTGCTTCTCGCGTTTAAAGGAGCGATCCTTGATAACGGGAACGATACTGCGTTGCAGT
>Ga0206102_1000197_pt1 | contig 20723 bp, 19 predicted proteins | sample 1B1Ametagenome_FD_148645 | JGI IMG/M metagenome (GOLD analysis project Ga0206102, IMG submission 148645) | Enriched microbial communities from leaf-cutter ant dump, University of Wisconsin, Madison, United States - 1B1A | ecosystem: Environmental > Terrestrial > Nest > Insects nest > Nest dump... | reverse complement strand
CCACCAGGTTGCTCTGCACGTAGGCGCGCGGGTTTTGCAGCGAGTAGCGCACGCCGGCCTGCGCGGCCAGGTTCACCACGCGCTGCGGCTGGAACGCGGCAAAGGCCTGGTCCACCGCGGTGGCGTCGGCCAGGTCGGCGCGTCGGTGGGTGTAGTTCGGGTGATCGGCAAAACGCGCCAGCCGCGCTTCCTTCAGTGCCGGGTCGTAGTAGTCGTTGTGGTTGTCGAAGCCGCACACCTCGTCGCCACGGTCCAGCAGCCGCTGCGCCAGGGCGGCGCCGATGAAGCCGGCCGAGCCGGTAACCAGGATGCGCATGGGAAAGTCCGAGCTTGGAGCGGCCCTCCATTCTAGCGGCCACCCCGCGCCGGCGATCGCTTTACACTGAGGGTCGGCTCGCCGTCGTTCCAGGAGAGGATTCCATGATCGACAAGACGCTCCGGCTTGGCTTGGCGATGATGCTGGGGGCCATCGCGGCCGCCACCTGCGGCTGCGCGCCCTCGGCGGCGCCCTCGCCCGGGGTGACGCTGGCCTACGTGGCGTGGGACAGCTGCGTGGCCGCCACCAACGTGGTCAAGGCGGCGCTGGAGCAACGCGGTTTCGAGGTGAGGACGCAAGCCTACACGGGCGCCTCGATGTACATGGCGCTCGCCCAGGGCGACGCCGACGCCACCGTCTGCGCCTGGCTGCCCAGCACGCACGCCGTGTACTACGCCCGCACCCATGCCCGGCTGGCCAACCTCGGGCCCAACCTCTCCGGCGCGCGCATCGGCCTGGTGGTGCCCCAGTACGTGACGATCGACGCCATCGACGAGCTGGCCACGCATGCCGGGCAGTTCGGCCGGCGCATCGTCGGCATCGACCCCGACGCGGGCGAGATGGGCATCACGCGCAAGGCCATCCGCACCTACCGCCTGCCGCTGGCCCTGGTCGAAGGCAGCGCCGCCAGCATGGCCGCCGCGCTGGAAAGCGCCATCGAGCGGGGCGAGTGGATCGTGGTGACCGGCTGGACGCCGCACTGGATGTGGACGCGCTGGAAGCTCAAATACCTGGCCGATCCCAAGGGCAGCTTTGGCGGCGCCGAGGACATCGACACCCTGGCGCGCCAGGGCCTGCAGCAGGACAGTCCCGGCGCGTTCGCCCTGCTGGACGGTTTTCGCTGGACACCGGCCCAGATGCAGCAAGTGATGATGGCCGACCGGCAACCGCACGCCGACGCCGAGGCCAACGCGCGGGCCTGGGTGCGGGCGCATCCCGGCCTGGTGGCGGCCTGGGCGGCGGACGGCGCGGACACCTCGCGTTGACACCTGTCCGGGCGCGAAGTAACTTTTTCGCTCCCTTGAGCCTGCCATGGTGGCCTGCGGGTAACCGCCGGTCGAGTGTGCGACATGGACACTACCCCCGCTTTCCACTGATGCCATCCGCAAGGCTTGACCGGAAGGGCGCGCTTTGCGCCCTTTTTCGTGCGTGCCGCCCGTCCCCGGCCAACGCGCCTTGCGGTCATACTTCGCTTTTCGGCCCGCCTTGCGGGTCCAGGTGCTACCCATGATTGAGATCACGCTACCCGACGGCAGCAAGAAACCGTTCGACCACCCCGTGTCCGTGCAGGACGTGGCCGCCTCCATCGGCGCCGGCCTGGCCAAGGCCACCCTGGCCGGCAAGGTGGACGGCAAGCTGGTGGATGCCAGCTTCCCGATCGAACACGACGCCAGCCTGCAGATCATCACCGAGAAGAGCCCCGAGGCGCTGGAGATCCTGCGCCACTCCACCGCGCACCTGATGGGGCAGGCGGTGCAGCGGCTGTTTCCCGGCGCGCAGGTGACCATCGGCCCGGTGATCGACAACGGCTTCTATTACGACTTTGCCTACGAGCGCCCGTTCACGCCCGAGGACCTGCCCGCGATCGAGGACGAGATGCGCAAGATCGTCGCCGAGCAGTTGCCGGTGACGCGCAGCGTGAAGTCGCGTGACGAGGCAGTGGCGTTCTTCCGTGGCCTGGGCGAGAACTACAAGGCCGAGATCATCGAGGGCATCCCCGCCAACGAGGATCTCTCGCTGTATTCGCAGGGCGAGTTCACCGACCTGTGCCGCGGCCCGCACGTGCCCAACACCGGCAAGCTGCACTCGTTCAAGCTGATGAAGGTGGCCGGCGCCTACTGGCGCGGCGACAGCAACAACGCGATGCTCAGCCGCATCTACGGCACCGCCTGGCTCAACGACAAGGACCTCAAGGCCTACCTGTTCCAGCTGGAAGAGGCCGAGAAACGCGACCACCGCAAGATCGGCAAGCAGCTGGACCTGTTCCACCAGCAGGAAGAAAGCCCCGGCATGGTGTTCTGGCACCCCAACGGCTGGGCGATCTGGCAGCAGGTGGAGCAGTACATGCGCGGCGTGTACCGCAAGAGCGGCTACCAGGAGGTGCGCTGCCCGCAGGTGCTGGACGTGTCGCTGTGGAAGAAGTCCGGCCACTGGGACAACTACCAGGAAAACATGTTCTTCACCGAGTCGGAGAAGCACAGCTTCGCGCTCAAGCCGATGAACTGCCCGGGTCATATCCAGGTGTTCAACACCGGCCTGCACAGCTACAAGGAGCTGCCGATCCGCTACGGAGAGTTTGGCGGCTGCCACCGCAACGAGCCGTCCGGCGCGCTGCACGGCATCATGCGCGTGCGCGCATTCACCCAGGACGACGGCCACATCTTCTGCACGCCCGAGCAGATCGAGGCGGAGGTGACCGCCTTCCATGCGCAGGCGATGCAGGTCTATGCCGACTTCGGCTTCGACAACATCGAGGTGGCGCTGGCGCTGCGCCCGGACAAGCGCATCGGTGACGACGCGGTGTGGGATCGCGCCGAGGCCGCGCTGCGCGGCGCCTTGTCCGCCGCCGGCGTGACCTGGACCGAGCTGCCGGGCGAGGGCGCCTTCTACGGCCCCAAGATCGAGTACCACATGCGCGACTCGATCGGCCGCGACTGGCAGGTCGGCACCATGCAGGTGGATTTCATGATGACCGAGCGCCTGGGCGCCGAATACATCGACGAACACTCGCACAAGCGCCATCCGGTGATGCTGCACCGGGCCATCGTCGGCTCGATGGAGCGCTTCATCGGCATCCTGATCGAGCACCACGCCGGCCTGCTGCCGACCTGGCTGGCGCCGGTGCAGGCAGCGGTGTTCAGCATCACCGATGCCCAGGCCGGCTACGTGCGCGAGGTCACGCAAGCCCTTGTCGACAAAGGTTTCCGGGTGCAGGCGGATTTGCGCAACGAGAAAGTCGGCTATAAAATCCGCGAACATACGTTGCAGAAAGTGCCTTACCTGCTCGTGGTCGGCGACCGCGAAAAGGAGACGGGGACGGTTTCTGTGCGTACCCGTTCCGGCGAGGACCTGGGCAGCATGCCGCTGGCCGACTTCATCGAGCGACTGGAGACCGAGACACGGCGCTGAGCGCCGGCGGTCTGATCATCACTTCTTCTGGAGGATCGTGGTATCGCAACCACCGACAACAAGGGCAATCGTCGCAACCTGGAAATCCGGGTGCCGCGGGTGCGCGTCATTGGCGTGGACTCCGAGCAGCTTGGCATCCTGAGCCGCGACGAGGCATTGAACCTGGCGCAGGAGGCCGGCCTTGACCTGGTCGAGATCCAGCCCAACGGCGATCCGCCGGTGTGCCGCATCATGGACTACGGCAAGTTCAAGTTCGAGGCCCAGAAGAAGGCGCAGGCCGCCAAGAAGAAGCAAAAGCAGGTCGAGATCAAGGAAGTCAAGTTCCGCCCCGTCACCGACGTGGGCGACTACCAGATCAAGCTGCGCAACATGTTCCGGTTCCTGGAGGAGGGTGACAAAGTCAAGGTCACCATCCGCTTCCGTGGCCGCGAGATGTCGCACCAGGACCTGGGCCAGAACCTGGCGCGCAAGATCCAGGAGGACATCGGCGACAACGGCCAGGTGGAGTCCTACCCGCGCCTGGAAGGCCGCCAGATGATCATGATGATCGGCCCGAAAAAGAAGTAATCCCGGCGCGTCCCCCGTAGGAGCGCACCCTGTGCGCGATCGCTTTTTGCCACGCGGCGGAAAGCATCGCGCACAAGGTGCGCTCCTACTGGTATCCGGGGTGGCAAGCCCGTATAATCGCCGGTTCGACCCGCCTGGATGGGTCGTGTACCGATCATGGCAGGACGGAAAGCGCAGCCCCTCGCTGCCGCCAGATCAGTCAGAAACGGGGTTTTTCCCCATCCCAAGGAGCATCACATGCCCAAGATCAAGACCAACCGGGCGGCGGCGAAGCGCTTTCGCAAGACCGCGTCGGGCAAAATCAAGTGTGGTCACGCCTTCCGGTCGCACATCCTGACCAAGAAGTCGACCAAGCTGAAGCGCGGCCTGCGCGCCAAGAACCACCTGAAGGCGTGCGACGCCCCGGGTGTGGCCCGCATGCTGCCGTACTGACTGGCGAGGAGATAAACCATGGCTCGTGTAAAGCGTGGCGTCACCGCCCGTCGTCGTCACAAGAAAATCATCGGCCGCGCCAAGGGCTACTACAACGCCCGTCGCAAGGTCTTCCGCGTAGCGAACCAGGCCGTCATCAAGGCCGGCCAGTACGCGTACATCGGCCGCAAGCAGCGCAAGCGCCAGTTCCGTGCGCTGTGGATCGTGCGCATCAACGCTGCCGCGCGCATGTTCGGCCTGTCCTACAGCCGCCTGATCAATGGCCTTGCCAAGGCCGGCGTCACGGTGGACCGCAAGGTCCTGGCGGACATCGCCGTGCACGACATCAAGGCGTTTGGCGCGATCGCCGAGAAAGCGAAGGCCGGTCTGGCTGCTTGATCGTCGGGCGCTGCGGCGCCAGCACGATATGATGTAAAGCAAGCGGGGAGAAGGCCGTCGCCTTCTCCCCGTTTTTTTTTGGCGGGATTCGCGACCCGGCATCCGGAAAGGCGCAAAACGTGCTTTCCGGCAGCCCCGCGTCCGGTCCCGATTCCCGAGCATGTACCGGAATCGTACCGATGGATGACCTCGACCGCCGCGCCACGCAGGCGCTGGCCGATATCGACAGGGCCGACACGCTGGAGGCGCTCGACGCGCTGCGCGTGGGCCTGCTGGGCAAAAGCGGCATCGTCACCGCCGCGCTGAAGACGCTGGGCGCGCTGGCGCCGGACGAGCGCAAGGCGCGCGGCGCCGAGGTCAACGTGGTCAAGCAGCGCCTCACCGATGCGCTGGCCGCGCGCAAGACCGTGCTGGAGCAGGCCGAGCTCGATCGCCGCCTGGGTTCGGAGACCATCGACATCACGCTGCCCGGCCGTGACGGCGAGCGCGGCGGCATCCATCCGATCACCCGCGCGCTCGAGCGCATCGCCGGCATCTTCGCCCGCCTGGGCTACCAGCGCGCCGAGGGCCCGGAGATCGAGGACGACTGGCACAACTTCGAGGCGCTGAACTTCCCGCCGCACCACCCGGCGCGGGCGATGCACGACACCTTCTATTTCGGCGACGGCCGGCTGCTGCGCACGCATACCTCGCCGGTGCAGATCCGCACCATGGCCGGGCGCCAGCCGCCGATCCGCATCATCGCGCCGGGCAAGGTCTACCGCAGCGACTCGGACCAGACCCACTCGCCGATGTTCCACCAGATCGAGGGCCTGCTGGTCGACGAGACCTCCAGCTTCGCCGACCTGAAGGGCACCCTGGCCGAGTTCATCCGCGCGTTCTTCGAGCGCGATTTCGAGATGCGCTTCCGCCCCAGCTACTTCCCCTTCACCGAGCCCTCGGCCGAGGTGGACATCCGCTGGGAAACCGACGACGGCCAGAGCCGCTGGCTGGAGGTGCTCGGCTGCGGCATGGTGCACCCGAACGTGCTGAAAAACTGCGGCATCGACCCGGAGCGCTACACCGGCTTCGCCTTCGGCCTGGGCGTCGAACGCTTCGCCATGCTGCGCTACGGCGTCGCCGACCTGCGCGCGTTCTTCGAGAACGACCTGCGGTTCCTCAGGCAGTTTGCCTGACCCAAGAGAATAGGGAATGGGGAACAGGGAGTAGCAAAAGCGGCGTTGGCGCCATGCCTTTGGCTCTTCCCATTCTCTATTCCCCATTGCCCATTCCCGGAATTCAAACCATGAAATTCTCCGAAAACTGGCTGCGTGAACTGGTGGACGTGAAGGCCGACCGCGCTGCGCTGGCGCACGCCTTGACCATGGCCGGGCTGGAAGTGGAAGAGCTCACGCCGCTGGGCGAGGGGCTGGACGGCGTGGTGGTGGCCCAGATCGTGGCGGCCGAAAAGCATCCCCAGGCCGACCGGCTGCAAGTGTGCAAGGTGGACGCGGGGCAGGGCGAGCCGCTGCAGATCGTCTGCGGCGCGCCGAATGCCCGCGTCGGCATCAAGGTGCCGCTGGCCACGGTGGGCGCCAACCTGCCTGGCGGCATCGCGATCAAGGCGGCCAAGCTGCGTGGCGTGGAGTCGTTCGGCATGCTGTGCTCGGCCAAGGAACTGGGCGTCGACGCCGATGCGTCCGGCCTGCTGGAACTGCCGCTGGACGCGCCGGTGGGCCAGTCGCTGGCCACCTTCCTCGGCCTGCCCGATGCCAGCTTCGAGCTGAAGCTCACGCCGAACCGCCCCGATTGCCTCGGCCTGGTGGGGCTGGCCCATGACGTGGCCGCTCTGTTCGGCAGCGCGGTGAAGGTACCGGCCCAGGCTGACGTACCCGTCACCGGCGGTGCGCGGCGCGGTATCCGGCTGGAAGCGGGCAAGCACGCCCCGCGCTATCTCGGCCGCATCATCGAAGGCATCGATCCGGCGGCGCGTTCGCCGCTGTGGCTGGCCGAACGGCTGCGTCGTGCCGGATTGCGATCGATCGGCGCGGTGGTCGACGTCACCAACTACGTGATGCTGGAGCTTGGCCAGCCGCTGCATGCGTTCGACAACGACACGCTCGACGGCGACATCGTGGTCCGCCATGCACGCGCCGGTGAAACGCTGAAGCTGCTCGACGGCAACACGGCGACGCTGGACGGCGGCTTCGTGCTGATCGCCGATGAGAAGAAGGCGCTGGCCGTGGCCGGCGTCATGGGCGGCCATGACTCGCGCGTCACCGATGCCACCCGCGACATTTTCCTGGAGTCCGCGCATTTCGCGCCGGCTGCGATCATGGGCCGCGCGCGCAAGCTGGGGCTGCATACCGACGCCTCGCACCGCTTCGAGCGCGGTGTCGACCCGGAGTTGCCGCGTCGCGCGCTGGAGCGCGCCACCGAGCTGCTGCTGGCGATCGCCGGCGGCCAGGCCGGTCCCGTGCTGGTGGCCGAGAACCCGGCCGATCTGCCGCACCCTGTTCCTGTTGTGCTGCGCCGTGCCCGGCTGAAGCGGGTGCTTGGCGTGGACGTGGCCGATGCCGAGGTGGCGCGCATCTTCACCGCGCTGGGCATGCGGGTGGACACGGTGGCCGAGGGTTGGCGGGTCACCGCGCCCAGCAGCCGTTTCGACATCGAACGGGAAGAGGACCTGATCGAGGAAGTCGCCCGCATCTTCGGTTACGACAATATTCCCACCGCCACGCCGACCGGCGCGCTCACGTTGGCGACCGAGCCGGAGGCGCGCATCAACGAACTGGCGCTGCGCGAACAACTGGCCGCGCGCGGTTACCACGAAGCGGTAAGCCTGTCTTTCGTGGCTGCCGAGCTGCTGACGCCATGGGGCTTCGGCGAGCGGCTCGTGGCGCTGGCCAATCCGCTGTCGGCGGATCTGGCGGTGATGCGCCCGTCGTTGCTGCCCGGCCTGATCGAGGCCCTGCGCCACAACCGCGCGCGCCAGCAGGAGCGGGTGCGATTGTTCGAGGTGGCCCGTGTTTTCGCGGCGGGCGATCCGCCACGGGAGACGCCGAGCCTGGCCATCGTCGCCTGTGGCAGTGCCCGTGCCGAACAGTGGGGTGAACCGTCGCGCGTGCTGGATTTCCACGATCTCAAGGGTGATCTGGATGCCCTGGTCGCCTGGGGCGGCGAACCGTCGCGCTGGTCGGTCGACGCGACCGACTTGCCGACATGGCTTCATCCGGGCCGTGGTGCGCGGGTCATGCGCGATGGCGAGGTGGTGGGTTACCTTGGCGCCCTGCATCCGCGACTGGCCAAGGCGCTGGATCTGGGCGCCGACGTGCATGTGCTGGAGCTTGCCCTGGAGCCGCTGCTGGCGCGTCGCCTGCCGCTGGCGCGTGCCGTTCCGCGGTTTCCCGCGGTACGCCGCGACATCGCGCTGGATTTGCCCGAGGAGGTGCGTTGGTCGCAGGTCGAGGAGGTTGTCCGGCAAGCCTTGGGCGAGCGCCTGAAGGAGCTGCGCCTGTTTGATCGCTACAGTGGAAAAGGCGTTGAAGCGGGCCGAAAAAGCCTCGCTATGGGCTTGATTTTGCAGGACGCTTCACGCACGCTTACCGATGACGACGCGGACCGTTGCATACGGGAAGCGGTGGCCGCGTTGGAGCACACATGCAAGGCAAAGTTGCGAGGATGAGATGGCGCTGACCAAGGCGGAGATGGCCGAGCGGCTTTTCCTCGACGTGGGCCTGAACAAGCGTGAGGCAAAGGAATTCGTGGATGCCTATTTCGAGGTGGTCCGCGAAGCTCTGGAGAAAGGGGAACAGGTGAAACTGTCGGGCTTCGGCAATTTCGACCTGCGGCTCAAGAACCAGCGACCGGGACGCAACCCGAAAACCGGCGAGGAGATTCCCATCTCCGCCCGCCGCGTGGTGACGTTCCGCCCGGGACAAAAGCTCAAGGTGAGAGTCGAGAGTTATGCTGGATCAGGGGAATAACACCGAGCTGCCCGCCATCCCGGCAAAGCGCTATTTCACCATCGGTGAAGTGGGCGAGCTTTGCGGGGTGAAGCCGCACGTGCTGCGGTACTGGGAGCAGGAGTTTCCCGCGCTCAACCCGGTCAAGCGTCGCGGCAATCGCCGTTATTACCAGCGTCACGACGTGTTGATGATCCGTCAGATCCGCTCGCTGCTGTATGAGGAAGGCTTCACCATCACCGGCGCCCGCGCCAGGCTGGAAGGCCCGCAGGCACGCGTGGAGGCCAGCATTTCGCACCAGATCGTGCGCCAGGTGCGGATGGAGCTGGAAGAGGTGCTGGCGCTGCTGCGCCGCTGAAATTACGGCTACCGGGAGGCTCGTGTAGCTGCTAGAATTCCGTTTCCGTCGGGGCGTAGCGCAGCCTGGTAGCGCACTACGCTGGGGGTGTAGTGGTCGCGAGTTCGAATCTCGCCGCCCCGACCAATCATTGAAAACGACAACGGCACCCGAGGGTGCCGTTGTCGTTTCTGTGTGCTGGATGGCGTGGGCGCCTGTAGGAGCGACTTCAGTCGCGATGCTCTTCTGGTGTCGAAACTTCCAAGGCAAGAGCATCGCGGCTGAAGCCGCTCCCACGAGATCTGCCTGCGGCGCGCCTCAGTACAGGATGCGGGTGCGCAGCGTGCCCGCGATGGCGGCCAGTTTCGCCTTCAGCTCGTTGGCTTTCGCCTCCTCGGCGGAGACGTCGATCACCACGTAGCCCACCTGGGCATCGGTCTGCAGGAACTGCGCGTTGATGTTGACGTTTTCGCCCGAGAACACCTCGTTGATGCGCGACAGGATGCCGGGCACGTTGCGGTGGATGTGCAGCAGGCGCCGGCTTTGCGGGTGCTCGGGCAGGCTCACCTCGGGGAAGTTCACGGCCGACAGCGTGGAGCCGTTGTCGCTGTAGCGGATCAGCTTGCTGGATACCTCGACGCCGATGTTGTCCTGCGCCTCCAGCGTGCTGCCACCGATGTGCGGGGTGAGGATGACGTTGTCCAGGCCGATCAGCGGCGACACGAACGGCTCGCCGTTGCCCTTGGGCTCCACCGGGAACACGTCGACGGCGGCGCCCGACAGATGGCCGCTCTTCAGCGATTCGGCCAGTGCCTCGATGTCGACCACGCTGCCGCGCGAAGCATTGATCAGCATGGCGCCCTTGCGCATCTTGGCCAGCTGTTCGCTGCCGAACATCATCTTGGTGGCGGGCGTTTCCGGCACGTGCAGCGTGACCACGTCGGAACGTTCCAGCAGTTCGTCGAGGCTGGCCACGGCGTGGGCATTGCCCATCGCCAGCTTCGCTTCGATGTCATAGAAGAGCACCCGCATGCCGAGGCTTTCGGCCAGCACGCCGGTCTGCGTGCCGATGTGGCCGTAGCCGATGATGCCCAGCACCTTGTCGCGCGCTTCATAGCTGCCCACCGCCGACTTGTCCCAGCCGCCGACGTGGCATCGCGCGTTCTTGTGCGGGATACCGCGCAACAACATGATCGCTTCGGCCACCACCAGTTCGGCCACGCTGCGGGTATTGGAATAAGGCGCGTTGAAAACCGGAATGCCCAGCTTGCTGGCCTCGACCAGATCGACCTGGTTGGTGCCGATGCAGAAGCAGCCCACCGCCATCAGCCGCTTGGCGTGCGAAAGCACGTCGGCGGTGAGCTGGGTGCGCGAACGCAGCCCGATGATGTGCGCGTCGGCGATGCGCTCCTTCAACTCGGCTTCGGGCAGGGATTTCGCATGCAGCTCGATCTGGCTGTAGCCTGCACGGCGGAAATTTTCGACCGCGGTGGCACTGAGACCTTCCAGCAACAGCACCTTGATATCTTCTTTCGGGAACGAGGTTTGCATGAGAGCCCTTAGGTAAATGGACGTCCATACTATGCCACGAATTTCTCCTTTTGTCGCAGCGCAGCACTAGACAGCTATCGACCGGGCTGGCACGCTTCCGCTGACCACCTGGAATTCCGATGACCGATCTTCGCCTCGCCGGGCTCATCGCCCGTGTCCCTGGACTGCGCCTGCTGTCGACGCCGGCGGAACTTGAATATTACGGCCGTGACTGGACCCGTCGCTGGACGCCGACGCCGCTGGCCATCGCCTTGCCTGCCACCGTCGAGGAAGTGCAGGTGATCGTGCGCTGGGCCAACGAGGAGCGCGTGGCCATCGTCCCGTCCGGCGGACGCACCGGACTTTCCGGCGGCGCGGTGGCCGCCAACGGCGAGCTGGTGCTGAGCCTGGAGCGCATGAACCAGGTGCTGGATTTCAACGCCGTGGATCGTACGCTTACCGTGCAGCCGGGCATGATCCTGCAGAAAGTGCACGAGGCCGCGCAGGAGCACGACCTGATCTACCCGGTGGATTTCGCCGCGCGTGGTTCGTGTTCCATCGGCGGCAACATCGCCACCAATGCCGGCGGCATCCGGGTGATCCGCTACGGCAATACGCGCGAGTGGATCGCCGGTCTCAAGGTCGTCGCCGGCAACGGCGAATTGCTCGACCTCAACCGCGGCCTGATCAAGAACTCCAGCGGCTACGATTTCCGCCAGTTGCTGATCGGCTCCGAAGGCACGTTGGGCATCGTGGTGGAAGCCACGCTGAAACTCGCCGAGCCGCCGCCGCCGTCGCAGGTGATGCTGCTGGCACTGCCGGACATGGACGCCCTGATGCAGGTGTTCGCACTGTTCCGTCAGCGCCTGAACCTGCAGGCGTTCGAGTTCTTCACCGATGTCGCGCTGAAGCACGTGCTGGCCCACGGCGCGCAGCGGGCGATCGATGGCGATTACCCGTATTACGTGGTGACCGAGTTCGACGCCGCCGACGAACTGGCGCAGGAAACCGCGCTGGGCGCGTTCGAGCATGCGCTGGAACAGGGCTGGGTCAGCGATGGCGCGATCGCGCAAAGCGAGACCCAGGCAGCCGCGCTGTGGCGCCTGCGCGAAGGCATCACCGAGAGCCTGGCCGCGCACAAGCCGTACAAGAACGACGTGTCGGTGCGCATCAGTGCGGTGCCCGCCTTCCTGCACGAGATGCAGGACCTGCTGGGCCGCGAGTATCCGGACATCGAGGTGGTGTGGTTCGGCCACATCGGCGACGGCAATCTGCACATCAACGTGTTGCGTCCGGAAGGTCTGGCCGAGGACGCGTTCATCGCGCAGTGCGAGCACGTCACCAAGCTGCTGGCCGAAACGCTGCACCGCCATGGCGGCAGCATCTCGGCCGAGCATGGCATCGGCCTGGTCAAGCGCGCCTACCTGGAAAGCACCCGCAGTGCGGCGGAAATCGCGCTGATGCGCGGGGTGCGGCAGGTGTTCGACCCCAACGGCATCCTCAATCCCGGCAAGGTGATGACCGCCGACTGAGCGCGACCCGTCGCGGCACGCCGATGTCAGGAATGGTAGCCTGCGAGGCCTCGTTGCCCCAGGAGCCGCCATGTCACCGGAACGCCGTTCGTTGTATCCCGAGATCGAGCCTTTCGATCACGGGATGCTCAGGGTGTCCGACCTGCACACGCTGTATTACGAGCAGTGCGGCAACCCGCGGGGCAAGCCGGTGGTGTTTCTGCACGGTGGTCCCGGCGGTGGCACCAATCCCAGGTGCCGGCGTTTCTTCAACCCGGCGGTCTACCGCATCGTGTTGTTCGATCAGCGCGGCTGCGGCAAGTCCACGCCGCATGCGGAACTGGACGGCAATACCACCTGGGATCTGGTGGCCGACATCGAGCGCGTGCGCGTGCATCTGGGCATCGATCGCTGGCAGGTGTTTGGCGGCTCGTGGGGCTCCACGTTGGCGCTGGCCTATGCGCAGACGCATCCGGAGAAAGTCACCGAGCTGGTCTTGCGCGGCATCTTCATGCTGCGTCGGCAGGAACTGGAATGGTTCTACCAGCACGGCTGCAACGCGCTGTATCCGGATGCCTGGGAAACCTATCTCGGCGCCATTCCCGAAGCGGAGCGCGGCGACTTGATGAGTGCCTATCATCGCCGCCTCACCAGTGCCGACGCCGGCACGCGTGTGGCCGCGGCGCGCGCCTGGTCGGTGTGGGAGGGTGCCACCAGTTTCCTGTGGCAGGATGCCTCGCATATCCAGTCCAGTGCCGAGGACGAATTCGCGCTCGCGTTCGCGCGTATCGAATGCCACTACTTCGTGCATGGCGGTTTCTTCGAGCACGATGACCAACTGCTGCGCAATGTGGACCGCATCCGCCACATCCCCGCCGTGATCGTGCAGGGCCGCTACGATGTGGTCTGCCCCTTGCGCAGCGCGTGGGACCTGCACCGCGCCTGGCCCGAGGCCGACCTGCGCATCGTGCAGGATGCCGGTCATTCGGCGTTCGAGCCCGGCAATCTGCATGAGCTGATCGAGGCTACCGACGCCTTTGCCTGAAGGCCGGGAACGGGGAGTCGGGCATGGGGGCAGCCCGGTCAGCAGCAGTGCGCGCGCCCCGACATTCTTGCCTTGGCGAATCCCGAGTGCCGAATCACGGATGCCGGGTGCCAAAGATCCTGTCGCCCGCGTCGTTCAGGCCGGGCAGGATGTAGCCGTTCTCGTTGAGGCGGTCGTCGATGGCGGCGGTGTGGATCTCCACGTCGGGATGGGCCGCCCCGATGCGGCGCAGTCCTTCCGGCGCGGCCACCAGGAACAGGCCCTTGATGAGCGTGCAGCCGGCGGTGTGGCGCATCAGTCCCAGCTTGTGCTGGATCAGCGGGTGCCGCACTTCGGTGATCGTCATGGGCGTTGCCGGTGGCTGGTGACCATCGTGCTGAACCAGGCGGCCCCGCGCACGCACCCTGGTGGCGCGGGTGCGGGGCCGTGGGGCGGGTGTTGGTCAGGGCGCGGCCGCGGGGGCGGCGCCGGCCTTTTTCTTGAGGCAACTGCTCATGAACGCCTTGCGCTCGTCACCCTTCTTGCCGGTGGCGCGCTTGTTGCAATCGGCCATGCGTTGCTGCTGCGCGGTGCGGTGCTTGGCCGGCGGTGCAACGGTTTTCGGGGCCGCGGCGAGGGTGGTGCCGGCGAACGCCAGGGCCGCACTGGCGGCCAGTACACGCAATGAGATCGACATCCTTGAATCCTCCGTGTGACCGGCGGGTGCCGGCCACTGCGAGTCTGATTCGAAGGAGCAGCGACGACCGTGGGAAAAACCTGATGACGGCGCCGTATTCCACAGCGTCGCGTTGTCGCCGATCGCCGCTTTGCCGGTTCAGGCGGTCTGGCGCCCGGTGGTGCGCGGTCCTTCCAGCAAGGCCTTGCGCACGCTGTTCACCACCAGGTCCACCTCGGCGCTGGTGACCTTGAAATGCGGTGTGAAGCGCAGGGAATTGACGCCGCCATGGATCACGCCCACGCCGTGCTCGCGCAGGTATTCCTCGACCGAACCGGCGCCGTAGCACTTGTATTGCGGTGCCAGTTCGCAGGAAAACAGCAGGCCGGTGCCCTGCACCCTGGTGATCGGGCCACCGAGCTCCTCCTTCAGCGCGTTGAGCTTGTCCAGGAATTCGCGGCCGCGGGCGCGGATGTTGTCGCGCACGTCATCGGTCAACTGGTCGAACGTGGCCAGTGCCACGTCCAGCGCGCGCGGGTTGGTGGTCATCGTGTTGCCGTAGGTACCCTTGCGGTAGAGGGCGGCAGCGCGTTCGCTCAAGGCAAGCACCGAAAGCGGATATTGCCCGGCGTTGAGCGCCTTGGAGAAAGTCTCCATGTCCGGCGGCGGCAACTCCTCGAAGCCGGGATAGGCGGTGATCGACAGCACGCCGTGTGCGCGCAGGCCGGCCTGGATGGAGTCGATCAGCAGCAGGCTGCCGTGCGCCTCGGTCAATGCGCGCGCGGCCTTGTAGAACGCGGGCGTGACCGCGCGGCCGGGGTCGCCTTCGCCCATCACCGGTTCGAGGAACATCGCCTCGATGAACCAGCCGTGTTGCTCCGCTTCGGCGAAGACGTTCTGCAGTTGCTCCACGTCGTACGGTGCCACCGTGAGCACGCTGTCCTCGTGGCGGTAGCTGGCGAGGTTCTGCTGGTAGGCCTTGCGGCTGGAATCGGAATACAGCGCCGGCCGGTCGGTGCGGCCGTGAAACGCGCCCTTCACCGCCACCCGCTTGATCGTGCGCCCGGCGTGACGCGCACCGGCATCGGTCATCGCCTTGGCGTTGACGTCGGCGATGCGGCAGGCCAGCGTCACCGATTCCGAGCCGGAGTTGAGGCACATGTAGCGCACGTACGGGTTGCCGCCGCGACGACGGCCCAGTTCGCGATCCATGGCCTGCGTGAAGCGCCATTGCGACACGCTGGGCGACATCACGTTGGCCATCACCTGCGGGCGCGCCAGCGCGGCCAGGATCGCGGGATGGTTGTGGCCGAAGCCCAGCATGCCGTAGCCGCCGTTGTCGTGCAGCACGGCACCTTTCAGGGTCACCACCCACGGCCCGCGCGCGGCGGCCGGGAGGTACGGGTTGATGGCATCGTCGGCATAGAAGTTGACCAGGCCCGCCTGGGCCCTGGCCAGTTGGTCGCTTTCGTCCAGATGCAGGAACTCGGCCAGCTCACCGCGCAGTTCGCGATGGCGCGCAACCGCTTCCGTGACAGCTTCGCCGAGGTTCGGATCCATCGCCGCCATGCGTTCGATGCAGGCGTCGTCCAGGCCGCCGGTCCGCGGCTTGCCACCGAATTCGCGCAGCTCGCGCAACTGATCGATCACGCCCATCTGACTACTCCGTCGATCCGCTGGTCGGTGGTTGCCCGGGCGGCCAGTGGGTGAATGCGTATCGGGAGGGATACGCGGCAGCCGGCATTTCCGAGCTTGTTTTTCTGCGTCAGCAGCCAGGTTTCGCGGGGAAAACCGACATCGTCGCGGGCAGGATAACGTGCGCCGCAAGCCCCCGGTACCCCTGCATGACGTCTGTCACAGGTGATGGCTGACGCCTTCGACTGCCCGGAAATTCTTGTGCCGTGCACGATAAACCGCCCTCGTGGAGATCGTCATGAACCCTGCCTCCCCTCCCGCCGCACGCCTTTCCAGAGCCATCCGCCGCGACGGATGGGGCCGTGCCGGACGCCGCGGGTCTCGTGGTGCGGTGCGGCGGATTGCCGGTCCTGTCCGGTCTCGATGGGGCCGGGAAGATCACCGCCATCGGTCTGTCGTCGTCGCTGGAACGCGACGGCGGTCCGCCCACTCTCAAGTGTGCGTTGCCGTCGATGTCGCCCGGTGCGTATCCGCGGTGCGAGGGGTTGACGGCCGTGGTCGCGGTGGCTGCCGTCATCCTGCCGCTGATGGCGCGGCGTCCGTGCCGAAGCGGTTGAAGTAGCATGGCGAAGTCCGAACGCTCGGCGAGGGAAGCGGCATGAATCGACGCATCGCGGCATTTTTTTTGCCGGCACCGGATTCGTTGGCTGCCACGCCCCTCCGGCGGGGCAAATCGCCTTGGGTGCATGCGGTGCACCTGCTCTGGTCGTTCTGGCTGTTCGTCACGCCGCTGTGGAGCACCGACGGCTGGAACGCGCGCTGGCTGGCCTTCACGCTGGTCAGCTACCCGGTGTTTCTTCTGCTGTATTGGAAAAGCGTGGTGGCAGCCCGGCTGACGGCGCGCGGCTACGTCATGGCGCTGGTGTTGCTGAGCATGGTGCTGGTTCCCTGGTATCCCAGCGGCCTGACCTATTTTGTCTATGGTTGCGTGATGCTGCGCGTCTGCCGCATGCGTTTCCACGCCTATCTGGCATGGCTGGTCATGCTCAACGCGGCGCTGCTGCTGGAAACCTGGCTGCTGCACTATCCGTGGCAGGCGGTATTCACCATCCCGTTGACCTCGTTCATCGTCGGCATCGTGGTCAACGCGGAGCGTGCGGGCGAAGAGAAGGACGCCCAACTGCAGCTGTCCCACGACGAGGTGCGTCGGCTCGCCGCCACCGCCGAGCGCGAGCGCATCGGGCGGGATCTGCATGATCTGCTGGGCCATACCCTGTCGCTGATAACCCTGAAGCTGGAGCTGTCGCGCAAGCTGTTTGATCGCGATGCCGAAGCGGCCCGGCGCGAAATCGAGGACGCCGAGAAAGTCGCACGCCACGCGCTGGCCGAAGTGCGCAGCGCGGTGACCGGCATCCGTACAGCGGACCTCGCCGCCGAACTGGCGTCGGCACGGTTGCTGCTGGCGTCATCGATGGTGCACCTGGACTATGGCTCGCCACCCGAATTGCCCGGTGAGGTCGAGCGCGGCCTGTCGCTGGTGGTGCGCGAGGCGGCCACCAACATCGCGCGCCATGCGGCGGCCAGCCGCGCCCGGATCGAGTGGACGCACGAACGCGCCCGCGTACGCATGCGGATCAGCGACAACGGCCGCGGGGGTGTCGTCGACGACGGCAATGGATTGGGCGGCATGCGTGAACGGGTGAAGGCGCTGGGCGGTACGCTGGTGATCGATTCGCCGCGCGGCCGGGGGACATGCCTGGAGGTCATCGTGCCGGTGCCCGCGCTGCGCCTGGTCGGGGCTTCGGCCGCGTTCACCGACCCGGCGCCGCATGATTCCGCCACCACCCTCCCGGAGCAACCGGCCGCATGAAAACCTTCCGCCTGTCGAATCCGGGCTTCGCCATCGGCCCGCTGCGCGCGTGTCGCGGGGGAGCGGCGGCATGATCCGCATCCTGCTGGCCGAAGACCAGGCCATGGTGCGTGGCGCACTGTCGGCCCTGCTCGGGCTGGAATCGGATATCGAGGTGCTGGGTTCGGCCGCCGATGGCGAAACCGCCTGGCGCGAACTGCAACGCCTCAAGCCCGACGTGCTGGTCACCGACATCGAGATGCCCGGCCTGACCGGGCTGGAGCTGGCGCAGCGCATCCAGCGCCAGGCATTGCCGATCAAGGTGGTCATCGTCACCACGTTCGCGCGCCCCGGCTTCCTGCGTCGCGCGCTGGATGCGGGTGTATCGGGTTACCTGCTGAAGGACGCGCCGGCGGAGAACCTGGCCGAGGCGTTGCGCATCGTGCACCGTGGCGGCCGCGCGATCGATCCGCAGCTGGCGCTGGAGGCGTGGTCGGAGGCCGATCCGTTGAACGACCGCGAACGCCAGGTATTGCGGCTGGCCGGCGAGGGTCAGGCTGCCGGCGATATCGCCTCGCAACTGAATCTGTCGCACGGCACCGTGCGCAACTATCTGTCCGAGGCGATCGGCAAACTGGGCGTCAGCAACCGCATCGAAGCCTATCGGCTGGCGCGGCAGAAAGGCTGGCTTTGACGCTGGCGTGGTGACGCGCATGCCTGCGGGCGTGTCGGCCTGCCGCCGGCTGCGGGATAATGTCACGTTTCCCGCCACGCGCGGGCGTCACACGAGTCCCCAGGTGAAGAAGTCCGATTTCGATTTTGAACTGCCGCCCGAACTGATCGCGCAGGCACCTCTGGCCGAGCGCTCCGCCAGCCGCCTGCTGCTGCTGGATGCATCCGCGCCCGCGCTGCAGGACCGCATGTTTCGCGAATTGCCACAGATGCTGCGGCCTGGCGATCTGCTGGTGTTCAACGACACGCGGGTTCTGCCGGCGCGCCTGTTCGGCCACAAGAGTACCGGCGGCGCGGTGGAGATCCTGATCGAGCGTGTCACCGGCGCGCACGAGGCCACGGTGCAACTGGGCGTCAGCAAGAAGCCGAAGGTGGGTGGCCGCATCGAGTTGGCCGATGGCAGCCATGCGGTGGTGCTGGGACGTGACGACGGTTTCTTCCATCTGCGTTTCGAGGCGCCCGAGCCGCTGGAAAAGCTGCTGCTGAAGCTGGGCGAGATGCCGCTGCCGCCGTACATCGCTCGACATCCCGACGCCAGCGACATGGAGCGTTACCAGACCGTCTACGCGCGCGAGCCCGGCGCCGTGGCCGCGCCCACGGCGGGCCTGCACTTCGACCAGGCCACGCTGGACGCGTTGCGTGAGCGCGGCGTCGATACCGGCTACATCACGCTGCACGTGGGCGCCGGCACGTTCCAGCCGGTGCGTGCGGAAAACCTCGAAGACCACCACATGCACCGCGAGTGGCTCAACGTGGGCGCGCACCTGATCGAGCAGATCCAGCGCACCCGCGCCGCCGGCGGCCGCGTGATCGCGGTGGGCACCACGGTGGTGCGCGCGCTGGAAAGCGCCAGCAAGGATGGGCAGCTCCATCCATTCGCGGGCGAAACGCAGATCTTCATCTTCCCCGGCTACAGGTTCACCGCCATCGACGGTCTGCTCACCAACTTCCACCTGCCGCAGTCGACCTTGCTGATGCTGGTGTCGGCGCTGGCCGGACGCGAGGTGATCCTGGATGCCTACCGCCACGCGGTGGCCCACCGCTACCGGTTCTTCTCCTATGGCGACGCGATGCTGATCCTGCCGCCGGCCGGCTGAGCGCTTGAGAAGAGATCAACGGATCGAATCACGCCTGTCGAAGCGCAACGCTGTACCGCTCGCGTCGTCCATGGCGCCTGCCTTGGGACGCCGGTGTCGCGCAAGGTGGCAATCCCGCCGCCCTGCGGCCCGCTGCCTGCGGCGAAAGCAGGCAGTGCCAGCACGTTTCAATGCCTCGTCGCGCTCAGCCCGGAAACGCCTTGTCCAGCCACGCCGGTACCGGAATGGCCTTTTCGCGCAGGAACGGCGGGTTGAACAGCTTGGCCTGGTAGCGCGTGCCGGCGTCGGCCAGGATGGTGACGATGGTGTGGCCCGGGCCCAGCTCGCGTGCCAGCCGGATCGCACCGGCCAGGTTGACACCGCTGGAGCCGCCCACGCAGAGGCCCTCCTCGCGCAGCAGGCGATGCACCAGCGGCACCGACTCGTCATCGGGGATCGACCAGGCCAGGTCGATCGGCGCATCGGCGAAATTGGCCGTGATGCGGCTGGAGCCGATGCCTTCGCTGATGGAGTTGCCGCTGGCGAGCAGCTCGCCGGCGTTGATGTAGTGCGCCAGCGCCGAGCCGGCCGGGTCGGCCAGCGCGATGCGCACGGCGCTGTTGCGCGCCTTGAGTGCGCGGGCCACGCCGGCCAGGGTGCCGCCGGTACCGGCGGCGCAGACGAAGCCGTCGATCTTGCCCGCCGTGTCCTCCCATATCTCCACGCCGGTGGTGGCCTCGTGGTAATCGCGGTTGGCGGTGTTGTCGAACTGGTTGGCGAACCATGCGCTGCCGGGCGTGGCCGTGTTCAGCGACTCGGCGTAGGCGCGGGCGTGGTGGGCGTAATGGTTGGGGTTGCTGTACGGCACAGCCGGCACCAGTCGCACATCGGCGCCGGAGACGCGCAGCGTGTCGATCTTCTCGCGGCTCTGCGTCTCCGGCATGAAGATCACGGCGCGATAGCCGCGGCTGGCGCCGATCAGGGTCAGGCCGATGCCGGTGTTGCCGGCGGTGCCTTCCACGATGATGCCGCCGGGCAGGAGTTCACCACGTTGTTCGGCATCGAGGATCAGGCCCAGCGCGGTACGGTCCTTGATCGACCCGCCGGGGTTGAGCAGCTCGGCCTTGGCCAGGATGTGGCAGCCGGTCAGTTCGGAGGCGTGGCGCAGGCGTACCAGCGGGGTCTGTCCCACGCTGGCGGAAAGATCGGGACGAATACTCATGAGCGGTGTGGCCGTGGACGAAAGTTTCTATTGTGCTGCATATGAACGACTGTGCCCCCAACCGCAAGGCGGATGGAGGCACGGGTGTCGCGGAGTGCTTGCGCTCAGTTGGCCGGCGGCGGTACCAGGCGCAGGTACGACTTCAGGGTCTTCCAGCCGTTCGGATAGATCGCCTTGGCCTCCTCGTCGGACACCGACGGGGCGATGATCACGTCCTCGCCCGCCTTCCAGTCCACCGGGGTGGTCAGCTTGCGGCCGTCGGTGAGCTGCAGCGAATCGAGGATGCGCAGCACCTCGTCGATGTTGCGGCCGGCGCTGGCCGGGTAGGTCAGCACGGTGCGCACCTTCTTGTTCGGGTCGATGAA
>Ga0206102_1000195_pt1 | contig 20799 bp, 10 predicted proteins | sample 1B1Ametagenome_FD_148645 | JGI IMG/M metagenome (GOLD analysis project Ga0206102, IMG submission 148645) | Enriched microbial communities from leaf-cutter ant dump, University of Wisconsin, Madison, United States - 1B1A | ecosystem: Environmental > Terrestrial > Nest > Insects nest > Nest dump... | reverse complement strand
CGTGATCTGCACGCCGACCGATACCCATGCCGACCTCATCGAGCGTTTCTCGCGCGCCGGCAAGGCGATCTTCTGCGAAAAGCCCATCGACCTCGACGTCGGGCGCGTCAGGGCCTGCATGAAGGTGGTGGACGAGACCAAGGGCAAGCTGATGGTCGGCTTCAACCGCCGCTTCGACCCGCATTTCATGGCCGTCCGCAAGGCCATCGACGAGGGCCGCATCGGCGAGGTCGAGATGGTGACGATCACCTCGCGCGATCCCGGCGCCCCGCCGGTCGACTATATCAAGCGCTCCGGCGGCATCTTCCGCGACATGACGATCCACGACTTCGACATGGCCCGCTTCCTGCTCGGCGAGGACGTCGTCTCCGTCTCGGCCACCGCCGCCGTGCTGGTCGATCCGGAGATCGGCAAGGCGGGCGACTATGACAGCGTCTCCGTCATCCTCCAGACGAAATCCGGCAGGCAGGCGATCATCTCCAATTCCCGCCGCGCCACCTACGGCTACGACCAGCGCATCGAGGTGCACGGCTCGAAGGGCATGGTCTCGGCCGAGAACCAGCGTCCCGTCTCCATCGAGGTCGCCAACGGCGACGGCTACACCCGCCCGCCGCTGCACGACTTCTTCATGACCCGCTATACCGAAGCCTATGCCAACGAGATCGCGGCCTTCATCGCCGCCATCGAAAAGGGCGCGACGATTTCCCCGTCCGGCGCAGATGGCCTCGCCGCCCTGGCGCTCGCCGACGCGGCCGTGAAGTCCGTGGAAGAAAAGCGCCAGATTTCCGTCGCCTGACGGCCCCTCTCCCAAGGCAACTGGCCGGGCGAGAAATCGCCCGGTCTTTTTGCGCCGGGATCACGCGGGCATGGCCATGCCTGCCCGGCTTTTTCAGCCCGTCTTCACTCCCCGACCGCCTTCGCCGCGATGATGTCGTGGTCCATCTCCGCCAGAGCCCGGTCGAGATGGCCTTCCAGCACCAGCGTCGCCTCCTCCGGCACGACGGAGATCGGCGGGGGGCCGAAGAGGCGGACCTGCTGCGACTGGGCCAGCCCTTCCTCCAGGCCACGCTGGATGAGGTCGAAATAGCGCGTGCCGGGGCCGGTGATGGCGATCGGCATGCTATCGTAGAGGCTCACCATGCGGGACAGCCCCTGCCCCAGTGCCAGGCCGGCCTGGCGGAAGGCATATTCCGACATGCGGTGCCCCTGCCGCGCCCGCAGCGCGATCTTGTCCATCTCGGCAAGCGGCACGAACTTCGCGGGGATCGTATCGGGCGGCACCTCGAAGGCCGTGCGCAGGATGCCGTAGAAGCCGGCCGAGGCTTCGATGCAGCCCTGCGAACCGCAGCGACACAATTTTCCGTCCGACGAATTCAGCATGTGGCCGAAATTCGGCGCGGTGACCGTCAGTTCGCCGGACCGCTCGCGCCGCGCGATGCCGAGCCCGATGCTGTGGCCGAGCGAAAGCGCGGCGACGGCCTGCAGGTTTTCCGCCCCCGCCTTTTCCATGCGCAGCGCCATGGCGTGGGCGACGAGCAGGGTTTCGTTGCTGATGAGGATCTTCGCCCGCCAGCGCGGCGAAAGCAGCGCGGCGAAATCCACCTGCCGGTCGCCGAAGATCGGCGACCAGAGGAGAAGCGCCTGCGCCGGGTCGACGAGGCCCTTGCTGCTGATGGAAACGATGAGCACCCGCTCGCGCGAAATCTGCGAACGCTCCGCCAGCCTGTCGAGCGCGGCCACGAAGGCGTCGGCAAAGGGCTGCGTCGCCGGATCCGCATGGTTGCGCGCCTCCTCGAAACGATCGATCAGCGTGCCGCCGTAGTCGGCCAGCGAATACTGCACCACGTCGGAGGAGATGCGCACCGTCACGAGATAGCCGGCATCGCGCCGCTGGCCGAAGATGACGCGGGGGCGGCCACGCGTGACGGACGCCTGCTGCTCGCGCCGCTCCAGCACCTCGGCCTTCTCCAGCTCCGCCGTGATCGCCGAGACCGTGGCGGAGGCGAGGCCCGTATGGTGGGAAATATCCGTGTGGGCAAGCGGCCCGTACCGGCGCAGGGACGCAAGGACAAGCGCACTGTTCTGCTGACGCACAAGCTCCGTGCTCGACTTCACCAGCATCGCCCGTTTCCGCCCGCTTTCATCTGCTGCAACACATGCTCCTCCCAAAGCATCTGTCACGCCGTCGTTCAAGACCCGTCAAAGCCTTGTTGACAGCCTTCGAAAGTTCTGACATCTATTTTCTCGACTGTCGAGAAAAAAGTCCCGGCATCGCCGGGAGGGGCATCTGGACAGTATTATCGTGACCGGTCGTTGATTGGGCGGGAGGTTCGCCCGGACGGCCGGCGTTCACTTGGGAGGATAATATGAAATCCGTTCTGAAGCTGATGGCAGGGGCTGCCATCATCGTTTCCATGCATTCCGCCGTTGCGCACGCCAAGGACCTCGTGGTCGGCGTTTCCTGGTCCAACTTCCAGGAAGAGCGCTGGAAAACCGACGAAGCCGCCATCAAGGCTGCGCTCGAGGCCTCCGGCGACAAGTACATTTCGGCTGACGCCCAGTCCTCCGCCGCAAAGCAGCTGACCGACATCGAATCCCTGATCTCGCAGGGCGCCAACGCCCTCATCGTTCTCGCCCAGGATTCCGAAGCCATCGGCCCGGCCATCGAGAAGGCCGCAGCCGAAGGCATCCCGGTCGTCGGCTACGACCGCCTGATCGAGAACCCGGCTGCCTTCTACATCACCTTCGACAACAAGGAAGTCGGCCGCATGCAGGCCCGCGAAGTCTTCAAGGTGAAGCCGGAAGGCAACTACGTCTTCATCAAGGGCTCGTCGTCCGACCCGAACGCCGACTTCCTCTTCGCAGGCCAGCAGGAAGTGCTGAAGGAAGCCATCGACGCCGGCAAGATCAAGAATGTCGGCGAAGCCTACACCGATGGCTGGAAGCCGGAAAACGCCCAGAAGAACATGGAGCAGTTCCTGACGGCGAACGACAACAAGGTCGACGCGGTCGTCGCCTCGAACGACGGCACGGCCGGCGGTGCGATCGCAGCGCTCGCCGCACAGGGCCTCGCCGGCTCCGTCCCGGTCTCCGGCCAGGACGCCGACCACGCCGCGCTCAACCGCGTCGCGCTCGGCACGCAGACCGTTTCGGTCTGGAAGGACTCGCGTGAACTCGGCAAGCGCGCCGCGGAAATCGCGGCCGAACTTGCCGGCGGCAAGACCATGGACGACATCGAAGGCGTCACCACCTTCAACGGCGGCCCGAAGGGCGTCGAGATGAAGTCCGTCTTCCTCGCACCGCTGCCGATCACCAAGGACAACCTGAACGTCGTCATCGACGCGGGCTGGATTTCCAAGGAAACGGCTTGCCAGGGCGTCAAGGCCGGTACCGTCGCAGCCTGCGACTGAGCCGGCAGCCTAGAGCTGACCATTGCCGGGCGCCGCAACGTCAACCGTTGCGGCGCTTGCGCAAGATGGGCAGCGGGCGGAGGATGAGGCGGCGACACATCCTCGCGCGGGACCCGTCCCGAGAACGCCCGGACGACACGTTCAACAGAAGTGGGGAAACGGCAAAGCCATGGCCGACATCACGAATACCGCAGCTGCCAATCGCGCGCGCTTGGCCAGCGAGAACCCGGTGAAGCGCTTCTTCCGCGCCACCGAAATCGACACCCGCCTGCTCGGCATGGTCGGCGCCATGCTGATCATCTGGATCGGCTTCGACATCCTGTCGGGCGGCCTGTTCCTGACGCCGCGCAACCTCTGGAACCTTTCCGTCCAGACCGCCTCCGTCGCCGTGATGGCGACCGGCATGGTGCTCGTCATCGTCACGCGCAACATCGACCTGTCCGTCGGCTCCATCCTCGGCTTCGTCGGCATGACCATGGGCGTGCTGCAGGCGGAGCTGCTGCCGCAGGTGCTCGGCTTCAACCATCCGGCCATCTGGGTCATCACGCTCGCCGCCGGCCTCCTGCTCGGCGCGGCCATCGGCGCGCTGCAGGGCTTCATCGTCGCCTTCCTCAACGTTCCTTCCTTCATCGTCACGCTCGGCGGCCTGCTCGTCTGGCGCGGCGCCACCTGGTTCGTCACCAGCGGCCGCACGGTCGCCCCCATGGACGCGACCTTCCGCCTGATGGGCGGCGGCACCAACGGCTCCATCGGCGCGACGGCAAGCTGGATCGTCGGGGCGCTGGCCTGCATCGCCATCGTCGCGACGGTCGCCAATTCCCGCAAGCAGCGCAAGCGCTTCGGCTTCCCGCTGCGTCCCATGTGGGCCGAATACTTCCTGGTCGCCGTCGGCTGCGCCCTGGTGCTCGGCGCCGTCACGGTCGTCAATTCCTATCCCTGGCCGGTCGCCATCGCCCGCAAGTTCGCCGACGCCAACGGCATCGCCTGGCCGGACGGCGGCCTCTTCATCCCGCACGGCATCGCCATTCCCGTGCTGATCGCCATCGTCGTCGGCATCGTCATGACCTTCATCTCGACGCGCCTGCGCTTCGGCCGCTACGTCTTCGCGCTCGGCGGCAACCCGGAAGCGGCCGAGCTTGCCGGCATCAAGACCCGCTGGGTGACGATCAAGATCTTCGCGCTGATGGGCATGCTCTGCGCCATCGCCGCCGCCATCTCCACCGCCCGCCTCAATGCCGCGACCAACGCACAGGGCGAGCTCGACGAGCTCTACACGATCGCGGCCGCCGTGATCGGCGGCACGTCGCTCGCCGGCGGCATGGGCACCATCGCTGGCGCCATGCTCGGCGCCCTCGTCATGCAATCGCTGCAATCGGGCATGGTGCTGGTCGGCATCGACACGCCGTTCCAGCGCATCGTCGTCGGTGTGGTCCTCGTCGTCGCCGTCTGGCTCGACACGATCTACCGCGCCCGCGCCAAGTAAGAGGAGCCCATCCAATGACGGACACCCGTACGCCCCTCGTGGAGATGAAGAACATCTCCATCTCCTTCGGCGGCATCCACGCCGTGGACAATGCCTCGGTCGATCTCTATCCCGGCGAGGTCGTCGCCCTGCTCGGCCATAACGGCGCCGGCAAGTCGACGCTGATCAAGATCCTCTCCGGCGCCTACAAGCGCGATAGCGGCGAGATCCTGATCAACGGCGAACCGGCCGACATCGCCAATCCGCGCGATGCCAAGAAATACGGCATCGAGACGATCTACCAGACGCTCGCCGTCGCCGACAACGTGGACGCGGCCGCCAACCTCTATCTCGGCCGCGAGCTGCGCACCCCCTGGGGCACGCTCGACGACGTGGCGATGGAGGCCAAGACCCGCGAGGTCATGGGCCGCCTCAACCCGAACTTCCAGCGCTTCAAGGAACCGGTGAAGGCGCTTTCCGGCGGCCAGCGCCAGTCGGTGGCGATCGCGCGCGCGATCCTCTTCAACGCCCGTATCCTCATCATGGACGAGCCGACCGCTGCGCTTGGCCCGCAGGAGACGGCGCAGGTCGGCGAGCTGATCAAGCAGCTGAAGAAGGAAGGCATCGGCATCTTCCTCATCAGCCACGACATCCACGACGTCTTCGACCTCGCCGACCGCGTCTCGGTGATGAAGAACGGCCAGGTCGTCGGCCACGCCCGCACCGAGGACGTGACGAAGGACGAGGTGCTCGGCATGATCATCCTCGGCAAGGTCCCGGAAAAGGCCATCCCCGGCCCCGGCGCCATGCAGACCGCCTGATACCCCAGAAAAAGCCGCCGGCCACCCCGGCGGCTTTTCCTTCAAAACAGATCCCTTTCCCGCAATTTCCCGATTGAAGCCCGCCCCCACCTGGGCTAAGAACCCCTCATCGGACAGGCGAGTCATCGCCGGGCAAGCACCCGTAGCTCAGCTGGATAGAGTGTTGGATTCCGATTCCAAAGGTCACAGGTTCGAATCCTGTCGGGTGCGCCATTCCGTTCAAAACTGCGAACACCGGGCCAAAATTTTTTGCTGCCAGTCATAGCCTGGTGGATAGCGGCCTTGCTTCCGATGATCTTGACCTCTCTGTCCCCGACTTGGAAGCGGGCACGGCACCCGCGCTCACAACGCCGCGCGTGCGCGAACGCAGGCCCTGGCTCGCCATCAATGCCGTGATCTGCTCCCAGCTTGCGCCCTCCGCGCGAAGCCCGGCGAAGAAGCCGAGAGGCTCGCTAACCGCACGTTGCAGCGGCCGTGCGCCGAACGGCCCGTTCGCCGCCCTCACCACGCCGCTCACTTCCTTGCGTATCGTCTTAAAATTCCTCATGAAACGAGGCTGGCGCCGTTTTCCGTCGGCCATAACCCCGCATCGAGCGCCTCGCCTTACATTTCGTTGCAAACCGCTGCGGGCTGTTTCATTTTGTTGCAATCACACCTGTGCATCACGCGGACGCGGGCGCTATCATGATTAATAATTATCGGATTATAGGTGAATACCCCCTTCGCCCCGCAGCCTGTTCATTGACGAACGGTCGATCTCGAAAACAGTACAATTAATTGCAAAACTTAAGTGCATCCTGAAATTGCAAAACATTCTAGCCACAAATCAATTTGACTCACTCTTCGCCCTATACAAGTATCTGCATGCAAAACCCAAAGGGAGAGGACTGGACGCGGGCGCTATGCTCCGATCGAGGTAAAGGAACGATCTGCAGGATGCCGGAAGACCAGAAGATATTCATATCGTCGTCGGGAGACTTAAGCCGGCACCGGGAGGAATTGGCGCGCGGCCTTAACAATTGGCTCGCACGGCGCGGCAAGTTGGACCTGATCGCCCCCTATCTCTGGGAAGACGAGACCGAGGACGGTAAGATGCTCTCCGCCCGGCGAGACATTCAGTCGCAACTCCTCGACATATTCGACGAACGCGTGCTGCTGACGATTTGCATGTTCGGCGAGCGCTGCGGCTTGCCGCTCCAGGATGATCTGGAAGGAAGGGAGGAGCGCTTCGCCGCGTGGCGCAGCGACGGTTCCGGCCCGGGAATCCTCCATCCTTGGCCAACAACCCTCGACGCGCAGAACAGGGCGCTGGAGGCTGGCGCCTTTCCACTGACCGGAACGGTCTTCGAACTGTTCTCCGCCTACGCACGCCCTGCAGATAAAGGTGAGAACGGAGAGCACCTGATCATTGGCTATGTGGCGGACCGCGACGTCACCGACCATGTCACGACGGCAGATATCGTCTTCAACCGGGCAAGCGAGATAAAACGGCTCGCGCCGTTGGAAAGGGCGCCGCGAGACCGCCAGCAGGCGCTCGACGAGATCTACTATCCGCAAGTGCACGCACTTCTCAACACGCTGAAGTTCCTGAACCGGAAAATGACGCTTGTACCGCGCTATGACAGCGCGATGGAGATGGCCGACGGCATTCTCGAAAGCGTGACGTCATGGCTCGGCAAGCGGCATGAATTCTCGGCAGACGGCAATCCCTTCAAAGATTCCCTCGATTTTTGGCGTATTCAAGACAAGAATCTGCCCGGTAGAAGCGTCTTTGTCAGGGATCTCTTGCGCAGGATCGAGAATGCGCAGCGTTCCAAAAGATCCTGCTTTCTGCTGCTGACCGGGCGTAGCGGCTGCGGTAAATCCTCCGTCCTGCATTCCGGCCTGCTGCGAACGCTTCGTGAGAAGGACTACGCCGTCGCGGCGTTCCGTCCGGCCGATCTTGCGGATGCCAACGGCGCGCGTTCGCTGCTCGATTCATTGTGGGCATTGCTATGTGAAACAGTGGAAGGTTGCTGGCGACCGGATGTTGAGCGTGCGGCACCAGCCAACAAGCCGGCGGCGATGGCCCGGCAGTTGGCGTCCTGCCTCGACAAAAACGACCTGAAGCTTGCGCTCGGCCTCGACCAGTTCGAGGAAATTCTCGACGACCTCACGTTTTTTGCCGACGAGAAAGACATGCCGCGCGGCTGGTGGCATGTGCTCAGCTTCATCAGGCACATGCTGGCCTCCCCCCGTTTCTTCTTGGTCGGAACCTTGGAGAACCAGCGCGTGGACACGTTCAAGGCCTTGGAAATCGACAGGTTCCTTGATGCGGACGCGGAAACGAGCGAGGTGCCAGACAGCACGGATGTCATCGAGCAGGTGGCCCGCGAAGGCTTCGAAAGCGGAGGGTTGCGGCTGGATGACAAACTCCTCAGAGAGATCAAGAAGAAATGGGCGGACTTCGAGAAAAGGCAACCGAACGGCCGCGGCACCTCGTCGCCGTTGCCGCTTGCCGCACTGTGGCTGCACCGGCTCTATGAGCGTTTCGAATATCGCGCCGCCGCCCACCAGGCCGGGGGGAAGGCAGTCGGAGCGTTGAACCGCGCGGCCAGCGACGATCTTAACGTTATCACGCTGGAGGATCTCGGCGGCCCGGAGGGTGTCGCCTTCGAAGGCATGATCGGCGAGCTTGCCGACGAGGCATGGGATGCCGCCAATGGTGACAGGAACAGCGGGGACACTGATAGAGGAAAGCCGAGCAAACTGACGCTCGATAATTTCCTCACCCCGTTCGTGGGTCTTGACGATGGACAGATCCAGCTTCCTGCTACCCCGCGGAAGACGCCGCTACCGGACATCGATGCGCTGATCGCCAGTTTCGTCGCTCGCCGCCTGCTGGTCCCGGCGGCGGCAGACGGTTCGATGGTACGGCTCGTCCACCAATCGGTTATCGACCGCTGGCCCCCTGCTAGCGAATGGTATGAGGGGCGTCGTTCCTATCTGGAAACTAGAAACGATTTCCAACTTCTCGCCAAGCGGTGGAAAACCCGTGGCCGCAGCGAGGATTTCCTGAATGGCCAGGTGACGGAGGAGCTTGTCCGGCAAGCGGCGCTGATTCTTGACGCGAACCGGGCCAATTGGCCAAGTCCCACAGCAACCAGGACCGACGACGACGAAACCTTGCGTGCCTTTGCCCTCTCCGTTTTCGCGCGAGCGGCGAATCCAATGGAACTGGTCCCGGAATCCGGAAGACGAAAACGTTTCGTTCATGTTGCCGCCAGCTATGGAATGAGAGAACTTCTGGAGCGTTTTCTGGAAACCGATGAGCACTGTCTCGAAGCCGAGACAGATGTAAATGAAACTCCGCTTCACTGTGCTGCATGGTCCGACAACGAGGCCGTCGCATATCTACTGGAACAGAGAGCCAATCCACACGCCGAATCCACGGATCAAAAAGCTCTGCCGATCGCATGTGCGATCTATGCAGGCGCTATCGGAAATTTCGAGAGGCTGATGGCTTACCACGACTTGGATAAACACGACGGTAGGGGCTCAACCATGCTCTGCACAGCAGCCTACGCGGGCCACGAGCCGATCGTTAGCAGCCTCATTCGCCGGGCCGATCCCACAATAAAGGATGTTAGTGAAAGATCCCCTCTCTTTTGGGCCGCATGGGCAGGCAAGAGTGATGTATTCAGATTGCTGCTTCCCTACGGGTGCATCGAGGTTCCAGACACCGATTTGAACACGCCGCTCCACGCGGCGGCCGTAAATGGGCATGCGTCGGTAATCGACAGTTTTCTCCGCGCCGAGTTGGAGGAAGCCACGCGGTACAAGGTGCTGGCCGCGCGCAACAATCGGGCGATGACGCCGCTCATGACGGCGGCATATGAGAAGCGTCCCGAAGCATTGCGCCTCCTGCTTTCTTCGTGGACCGGCCCCGTCGCTCCCAATCACGCTTCGGAAAGCGGTGATACTCTCCTGCACCTCGCCGTGACGGTTCCAATACGTTGGCTCGGCTATAAGCCGGAACCGCAGAAGGACGAATTGGTGCGCGCGCGCAAAGTCGTGGAAGTTCTCCTCGCCGACGGACGGATAGACCCAAACGCGAGGAATCAGGCGGGCCAGACAGCATTCGACTTCGGCAAGGACGACTATGAGGATGCTTGCCAGGCGATCCGCTATGACGACCGGGTGCCGCAAGCCTACAAAAATCTGACGTCCGCGATGCGCGTCTCCGACCTTTCAAGCCGCAAAAGCAGCGTCGTCCTCGGGCTGGTCAGGGCTGCGCCGCAAGTCCTCAACGATCGGCACGAAACGAAACGAGGGTCGAAGAGCGGGATAGAGATCCTGCTTTCCAACCCTGTCGATGACGTTGTTGCCGATATCCTGGAAGCGAAACTGATTCCAGATCAGTTGATGGACAAGTACTTCGAGCGGATGCTGGATCTGGCAGCAAGAGAGGGGGCGTCGCGCCGCCTCTGCAGCATCCTCTTCGAAGCGACAGTCGACCGACCCGATGCGGGGCGAAACCTGCCGGTATTCCTGGACGCTGCGCTGACCAATGACGACCACACGCTCCTCCAGCGCCTGAAAACACTGGGCTGCGACAGCGTCGCCAGCAGAGGCGAGTTGAAACAGACGATATTCCATCGATTGGCGGTTAGGGGAAACGCCGACCGCTTCCGGGCGCTCGCGACCCGCATTCGCCTGCGGCAGCCACTGGACGAATGGAACAGACGGCCTTCGGACATGGCGCCCGATGCGTCACGCGAGGCGTTCCGTCGTCTGGAGGCCGAGCTCTTCGACGCCCCCGACCCGTTCCCGCCCTCTCCCATTGCCGTCTCCTCGCTGTTTCACGAACTGGCCTGGTGGGGCAATGTCACCCGTTTCGAGAGGTTGGCACAGCTGGCCGAGATCACTGTCCCGCGCGACGAGGAAGGCCGACGCCCCTCCGACCTGGCAAGCGAAGAGGATCGCGCGACCTTCCTTGAACTGGAAGAGCGCCATTTCCGGAAGGAGAACTGAGATGACGCCCCCGCTGCTCACGCTGGAACAAAGCACGTCGACGCCGCTTGCTCCCGAAGAGCGAGAGGGGCTCATCGAGCGTATTGCAGACGAGGAGTTGAAGCGGCTCCTTTCTTCGGAAGGTGTTACCGCCAAGCGTTTCGAACTGCCCTTCTACGGCGATGTCACGCTGCTGGCCTGGTCCAGCCCGGCATGGAACCCCTCCTCGACCCGCGTTTGCTTTCTCGAGCATGGTGAGGAACTGATGCGGCTGGATGGCACCTCTCCACCGATCCATGCCATCAATGCGAAGGCCGACCTCATCATCTCGCGGTCGACCGCGTTGTCCTATCTCGCCTTCTTCTGCTATTTTGTTCGCGGGGATGAAGGCCCTTTCCTTGTCTTGGACAGGATGGAGAACGCCTACCTGCCTCAGTCTTCCCGCACGGCCGAGCTCGAGAAACAATTCCGCCGCCCTGCCGTTTGGGGGCAGGCGGCCAACGGAAACTGGCGGGCGTCAGCCCTTGTCTACTACGATAAGACGATTTTCGCGGCCGATTTCACCATTTACCTGACCGGTATGGTCGAGATGGTCGAAGATACGCCCGTTCTCCCCGATCTGCCGGAAAAGGTCGTTGCGCCGCTGGAGGCCGACAGACTTGTCGTTCATTGATCGGGCCAGCGTCGCGCGGCCGGCGCAAAGTTACTCGGGAGACCGACACTGCCGGAGGCCGGATTGCATCGATCACGACAGCTCAGGATTGCGTTGACGGGCCATCGCTGGAACAGGCTTGCGGCCGCGGACGAGCCGGAGTTGAAAGTTGTCCTCGCCCGAACCTTCTCCGAAATAGAGGAGCGGGCCGATACCGGAGTGGCCGGCTTCGTGCTCGTGACCGGGCTTGCCGAAGGTGTGGACCAAGTTGGAGCTGAAGCAATGCCGGGCCATTGGCAGCTTGAAATCATCCTTCCCATGCCGAAGGACGCGTTCATCATACACTTGAAGGAGAACGGAACCGGCGACGCGAAGGATCGCGAGCATGCCGTCTCCCGCTTCCTTCGCTTCCTTGCGCGGCCCGGCACCGTGATCGTCGAACTCCCTTCGTCGACGCGGGCCGAAGATGTGAACACATCCGCCTTCACCGCCCTGCGGGATGCGCTCCTGATGCGCTCCGATATGCTGGTTGCCGTCTGGGACGGTGATGAAAGCGCCGTCAAGCCCGGTGGCACCACCGACGTGGTGCAAACTGCAAGAACGCGAGGCCTGCCTGTTATCGTCGTTCCCGCGGCATCTCGTGGGAACGGATCATAATCTGGCCATATCCACGAGGGGCTTGAAACGCATCCGGCGGTCGTGCGTAGTAGAACGAATGGCCAAGGAGGGTTTATGGGGCTCTGGAATGCGAAGAAACGCATCCTGTCGCTCGACGGCGGCGGGGTGCGCGGGGTTATCAGCCTGGCGTTTCTGGAAAGGATAGAGCGTTTCCTCGCAGTACACTACGGCACGGGCGACGATTTCCGCCTGTCGGATCACTTCCACCTGATCGGCGGAACGTCGACCGGGGCGATTATCGCTGCCGGGCTTGCCACGGGGCGCTCCGTCGCCAGCCTCAAGGACGTCTATTTCCGGCTTGCCCGGCGCGCCTTTCGCCGGCGCCTGCTCTATTTTCCCTACCTGCAGGCCAAGTTCAACTCGCGGCACATCGGACGGATCCTCGAAGAGGAACTCGGCCCCATCACGCTCGACGATCCGGCGATCCGCACCCATCTCGCGATCGTCACCAAAAGGGTGGACACCGGTAGTCCGTGGATCGTCTCCAATCTCCCCGGCCAGCCCTACTGGAACGACGGTCCGGCACACGATCCCTGGCACGGCAACCGGCACTACAGGCTTTCGGCGATCGTCCGGGCCTCGACGGCGGCGCCACTTTATTTCGGACCGGAACGGATCGCCATTTCCGCGCAGGGAACCGGCACTTTCATCGATGGCGGCGTCTCGCCATACAACAACCCCTCGCTGGCTCTCCTCATGCTTGCGCGGATGAACACCTTCGGCCTTGGCTGGCCAACGGGGCCGGACAAGCTGTCGATCGTCTCGGTGGGGACGGGCCGCTTCCGCCGCAGGCTCTCTCCCAGCGGTCCTGCCGTCGGCGCCGCGGTCAATGCCCTGCTCGGACTGATCGACGACGCGAGCCTGGCAACCCTGATACTGATGCAATGGCTCGGCGCATCGCCGGCGCCAGCCTGGATCAACAGCGAGATCGGTGCGCTGGAGAACGAGTATCTGGCGGGAGCGCCGCTCTTTTCCTTCCAACGTTACGATGCGGATATGGAAAAGGCGTCGCTGGAAGCCTCGCTGGGACGCATGTTCGGCAAAAGCGAGAAACAGGCCTTGCACCGCTTGGACAATGTGGAGGCCATGGACGACCTCTATCGCGTCGCCCGCGAGGTCGCGGAAAAGGCGTTGCCGGACCCGCCGCTCACAGAACCGGACCGATTGCAATCACCCCTTGCATAAGCCATCCTCCCCTGCCAGCCCTTGCAAACGAAAGTACCGATCGCGAGATGACGGAAAGCCTCTTCAAGCAGTTCGAGCAAGAGACGATCTTCATCTCCACCTCGCGCGACATGGACGGGGTTGCCTGGGCGCTTTCCGCCAAGCTGGCGGATCTGTCCACCAGGCTCAACGAGCATTTCCGACCCTACTACTACGTTGAGACCGAACGCGAAACGCTCTGGAACCATAGCAAGACCTGGCAGAGCCAGATACCGCGTCCGGCAGACCCGATGGTGCGGCTCACCATATCGATCTTCAGCGAGCGCGTGGGCACGCCGCTGCCGAAAGAGTTTCGCCCGCCGGCCGAACTCGGCTTGGAAAAGGAAACTCGAATCTGGTTTTCGCCCGAGGGCAGGATGCCGCCGGAGGGGTGCGTCGCGCTGACCGGCACCGTCTTCGAATGGCTCGATTCCGTTTATGCCTGCAGCAAGCCTGCCAGCCCCGGGAGGCGCGGTCATCTGACATTTTTCGTCGGGCCGAAGACGATCGGGAGCCCGACGCTCACGCCGCATGACCGCGCCTGGGGCGGCAGACGATACAAGACCGGCGAGGAATCCGGCGCCTACAAGGAACAGATCGAACAACTCACCCTGTTCCATGATTGGGTTACGAGAGAAAGGGGGCTTCCCGCCGAACGGATCGACCCCCACGACGACGATGTCATCGCCAGCGACATCTTTGACTTTGTGCGAAAGTACCTGACGAAAGACATCCCGAAATGGACGCAGCTCAAGGGCCTCGAAGCCTACGAGATCGAGGACGGTCGCCATTTCTACGGAAGGGAGGAATGGACGAAGAATTGCGTGCAAACGATTGTCGAGGCGGACCGCAACGGAACGTCGGTCGCCTTTCTGCTAACCGGCGTCAGCGGCATGGGCAAGTCCTCCTGCCTCAAGGCCGGGATTCTCCATGCGCTGAAGGAAAAAAGGGGGAACAGGGGTGAGGCGCGGGAGATGTTCTTCTCGGTCCTCTCCGTTCCCGCGATGACGGCGGAGGGCGCGGGCGATCCGCTCGACTGGCTGTTCGGGAAGATCATCGAATCGGGCGTGCCGCTTGCGCTTCCGGCGGATGAGATGCGCAACCTGATCGACGGTTGCAAGGCGCCGGCGGAGAAGACGGAGATATTCTGCCGCAAGTTGCGCGAGGCGCTGAACGCGGAACGCACCCGCCTCGTCGTCGCCATCGACCAGTTGGAGGAAGCGATCGACCTTGCGGGGGCGGACGGCCGCCTGCCGGCGCGCTGGCGGCAGATACTGGACCTGCTTCTGGCCGCGGCCGAAGAGAAGCTCATCTGGCTCCTCGGCACGCTCAGCGACGAGCGGCGAGAGCGCTTCGCCGCGATGCCGGAGACGGTTTTCGGCCGATTCCGGACGATCGAGGTGGAAAACCCGGCGAAGGACGCGCTCTCCCGCCTCATCGGCCACAGTCTCGGCTCCGTTGGCCTCGAGGCGGAAGAGCCGCTGCTCGCCCGGCTGACAAGCGAGGTCAAGAGCATCCACGACCAGAAATCCCCCGTCCTGCCGCTCCTGTCGATGATGCTGACCCGCCTCGTGGAACTGCACGGGGAACGGAGCAAGCCGAAACCGGGCAGGATCGGCCTGGAGGGCGCGGAGAAGGTGGACCCCGTCCTGCGGCTTCAGGATTTCGAGCATGCGGACCTTTCCGTCGCGGGCGCCATCGACCGCGCGGCGGAGAAAGCCTGGATCGAGGCGGCGAAATCCGGCCTCGACCCGGCACTCGGCTTCCAGCGGCTGATGGCGGGGCTGGTCCGGATGACGCTGGAGGAAGAGGGCTACCGGCTCGAACTCGTTACCGGCGCGAAGGCAGGCAGCAAGGCGCTTTCCGGCGCCGTCAACCTCGCGAGGCATCTGCGCAAGCGGCGCATCCTCACCGGATCGCCCGGCGGCGGCTATCGCATCGCCCATATGGCGGTGCTGGAGCACTGGGCACGAGCAGACCGGTTCCTGGTGGACTGGAGCGAGACCCTGAAGGCCGAAAGCGACTTCAACGCGGACGCCCGGACCTGGTCGGCGAGAGGAAAGCCCGGCAATCTTCTACTTTCCAGCGACGAGGAACTCGAAAAGGCGATGCGGCTCCTGTCGCTGAAGGACTACGCCTCCCAAAGCACCTTCCTGATCTTCATCAAGGCAAGCCTTACAGACAGGCCCGACATAGCCATCGCCGTGGACGACGAAAGGAAATACCCGCCGCTGGTCTACGCCGCCTATCTCGGCGACGTGGACTTGCTGGAAGCCCTGTTGGAGACGGGCGCCGCCATCGGGTCCGCGACCAAAGCAGGAAACAACGCGCTTCACATTGCCGCCGCCTACGGCCGGTTGGAAGCCGTGAAATGGCTGCTCTCCGGGGTCAGCGTCAACACAACAAATAACGATCAGGTCACCCCGCTGCATTCTGCCGCCCAGGAGGGCCATACCGAGGTGGTGGAGCGCCTCCTCAGGGAAGAGGGCATCGACATCAATGCGCAGGTCGATCAACAGGTTACCCCGCTGCATATGGCTGCCCACAACGGCCACGCCGAGGTGGCGGAGCGCCTCCTCAGGGCAGATGGCATCGACGTCAATGCGCAGAACGATCAACAGTTCACCCCGCTGCATATGGCTGCCTACAACGGCCACGCCGAGGTGGCGGAGCGCCTCCTCAGGGAAGACGGTATCGACGTCAATGCGCGGAACGATCGACAGTTCACCCCGCTGCATCTGGCTGCCCAGGAGGGCCACGCCGAGGTGGCGGAGCGCCTCCTCAGGGCAGACGGCATCGACGTCAATGCGCGGGAGGTCGATCAGTGGACCCCGCTGCATCTGGCCGCCCAGAACGGCCACGCCGAGGTGGCGGAATGCCTCCTCAGGGCAGACGACATCAACGTCAATGCGCGGACGGTCGATCAGTTCACCCCGCTGCATCTGGCCGCCCAGAACGGCCACGCCGAGGTGGCGGAGCGCCTCCTCAGGGCAGACGGCATCGACGTCAATGCGCAGAACGATCAACAGTTCACCCCGCTGCATCTGGCCGCCCAGAACGGCCACGCCGAGGTGGCGGAACGCCTCCTCAGGGAAGATGGCATCGACGTCAACGCGCGAACCGATCAACAGGTCACCCCGCTGCATCTGGCCGCCCAGAACGGCCACGCCGAGGTGGCGGAGCACCTCCTCAGGGCAGACGGCATCGACGTCAATGCGCAGGCCGGTCAACAGTTCACCCCGCTGCATCTGGCCGCCCAGAACGGCCACGCCGAGGTGGCGGAGCGCCTCCTCGGGGAAGACGGTATCGACGTCAATGCGCGGAATGATCAACAGTTCACCCCGCTGCATCTGGCCGCCCAGAACGGCCACGCCGAGGTGGCAGAGCGCCTCTTCAGGGCAGACGGCATCGACGTCAATGCGCGGGAGGTCGATCAGGTCACCCCGCTGCATCTGGCCGCCCAGAACGGCCACGCCGAGGTGGCGGAACGCCTCCTCAGGGCAGACGGCATCGACGTCAATGCGCGGAACGATCAACAGTTCACCCCGCTGCATCTGGCCGCCCAGAACGGCCACGCCGAGGTGGCGGAACGCCTCCTCAGGGCAGACGGCATCGACGTCAATGCGCGAACCGATCAAGAGGTCTCCCCGCTGCATCTGGCCGCCAACAACGGCCACGCCGAGGTGGCGGAGCGCCTCCTCAGGGAAGACGGCATCGACGTCAATGCGCAGGCCGATCAACAGTTCACCCCGCTGCATCTGGCCGCCCAGGAAGGCCACGCCGAGGTGGTGGAACGCCTCCTCAGGGTAGATGGCATCGACGTCAATGCGCAGGATGATCGGCGTGCTGCGCCGCTCTACATCGCGGTCGTCAACAACCGTTTCGATTGCGTCAAACGTCTTGTCGAATCGAGAGCCAATCTGGAAACCCGGACGGAAAACGGTGATACGCCGCTGTTCGAGGCGATCGTCAACAAGCATCTCGAGACGGCTCTCTTCCTCGTTTCGGCCGGCGCGGATGTCCATGCGTCCTGCCGGTTCGACGGGTCTCCCGTCACGCCAATCAATCAGGCCATTGCCAATGGCGACCGCGATTTCCTCGCAAAACTTCTCGCCAGCCTGCCGCAGCCGCAAGTTCCGCTCGCCACAAGGAAACTCAACGACTACATGTTCGACGCCATAGCGAGCGGCCAGCGGGCAGTCGCGCGCGTCTTCATCGCGCACAAGGCCGCGGCGACAGGTTTCTCGGTCGACGAAAAAAGGCACGCGATTCGCCTCGCCTCCGACCGCAACATGCTCGACCTCGAACGGGAGCTGTCGACGATAAGGCCCCATGACGGCGGTATCGCGAACGCCTTGAGGCGCCTCCTCCCCGAATGGCGCTCGAAGAAGCGCAAACCCCGCCGCTGACCGCGTTCAGCCCTTGCTGATCCGCCGCAGCAACCCCTCGATAATCATCCTGTCCACGGGATTGACCGCGCCCGGGGCGAGCCGCAGCTCCTGACCCTCCGGCGGCTGGAGACGGGCGACGCGCCTTTCGGGGCGCAAGTATTCGCGGCTGCCTCGCCGCGCGAGAAGAAGCAAAAGAAGGCGAGGTAGGAAAGCCCGTTTTCCGCGGCTGCAAGGTCGAGGTTGTAGAGGTTGTTGTGGCGATGGATCGACGCCGAAGTGCCGTCGAGCAGGGTGAAGCCGTCCGGACCGTAGAGCAGGCCGTGAAGCCTTGCTCCCCTGCACTCTCCGCGGCGGCGGGCCGAGTCTGGATATCGCAGAGGAGCCAGCCCGGATAGAAGCCGAGCGCCATCACCCGGAAGGCCTCGACCACCTCCGCCGCGCGCAGCGCCCCCCTTCGCCGAGCCGGGCCGAAAGAAGCTCCGCTTATTCCCTTTCGAGCGGCATCCATGTGCCGGCAACGGGGGCACGGATGAAAGCCACGCCATAGGCCTCGGAAAGTCGCGAGTCATGCTCCGGAAAAGATCGAACCTGCTCATTTCTCTTCGAAATTCCGGGACGTGCAACAGAAAACTGCGAAAATCCCCACATGCTCCGCCGGCGATTTCGGATTGAAACCGGCTCCGCCATGGCTATAGTTTTGCAAGGTCGCTCAACTTGGGGGGATGATGGCACCGAGGAGCCTTTTCATTTCGCGTGTTTCCGGCGAGTTCAGGCGCTATGGTATTGCAATCCACGACCGTTTCCATCTTCCGCGAAAAATTCGCCGAACTCGGCATCACGCGCTCCCCGACGACGAGGAATACGGCACATGATCGGCCCGCTCTCCAATCTGGCCCGTCTCATCAAGCCGTGGGCCCTGCCGCTTCTCGCCGTCCTCCTCCTCCTCGGGGCGGTGGGCTTCATCGCTTCGGAGGGGGATGACTGGAGCAGCCACGCCGCCTGGACGGACGGGCTCTATCGCTCGCTGCAGATGTTCGGCCTCAATTTCGAGCTCGACACCGAAAAAGCCGCGCGGCCAGGTCCCCTGCTCGATGTCGTGCGTTTCGTAATTGCCTTCATCGTCTTCGTCGGCGCTCTCGCTCTTCTCGGCCGGCCGTTGTTCAAGAACCTGTGGCTCTTCCGCCAGCGACTAAGCCGCAAGTATGTGGTCGTGCTCGGCTACGGCCCCGTCGGCCAAGCTATCGCGCGGGCGGCGGTGCTGTCCGGCGAACGAGTCGTGGCGGTCGATCTGCGCCCCGGCCGCGAGCTCTACGACCGCGCCGCGGCGGACGGAGTCCTGCTTATCAGCGGCGACGCCTCGCGGACCGACTATCTGGAAGAGACCGTGGACGTCGGGCGGGCGCGAAAAGTCCATGTCTCGCTCTCTACCGACATGGCGACGCTCGATGCGGCTGGGGCCGTGAAAGGCATCCCTGAGTTGGGACGCGGCATCTTTCCCTCGCCCCGGCCGCGCTCGATCCGCGCCTTCTACAACGATCCCGAACTCGTGCTTCGGCTGCCCGAGGCCGGCGAGGCTGGTCTTTCCTCGACGCGCGACGTGTTCGCCTGGTCGGTCGCGCAGCTTGCCGCCGAGGATTTCTGTGCCGAAGCCAATCTCGGGCGACTCGCACTGGAGCTTGGGCAGGCGCGTGTGCACCTCGTCCTTTTCGGTTGCGGCGCGCAGGGGACAGCGATCCTGCGGGAGACCCTCGCCACCGGCTGGCGCGTCGGGCTCGCCCCCCCGGCCGTCACCGTATTCGACCATAACGACGCCGACATCGAAAGGCGCATTCGCCGCGTGGCACCCGCCCTTTTTGCTGAAGCAGACCGGAGCGCGATACCGCAGGCGAGCCGGCCGGAGCTCTCTTTCCTGTCCTGCGACCTCGAGCATTTCGACTTTGCGACGGACACAGCACTCAGGGCGACGCTTGCCCGCCATCCCGCGACCGCCTTCGTCGTCGCGACGGGCAGTGACACGTTGAACCTCACCGCCGCACTCGCGCTCGAACAGGCGATCCTGCGTGAGGCACTCGATCCGGCGCCGGTCTTTACCCGGATCTGGAACGTCCACCAAGGCAAGCCGGCCCATGCCGGCTTCGACAGCCTGGGATCTGTGCGGCAGTTCGGCGCGCTGGAACGGACGATCGGCAAGTCGCTTGCCCTCAAGGACGAGCCGGACGCTATGGCAATCGAGCTCAACGGCCACTATGACGCCACCTCGCAGTATTTCTTTGAGGACGAGAAGAAAAAGCAGGACGGGACCGGGTCCGCTCTGCCCATCGAGCGCTGGAAGGCACTTTCCGCCACGAAGAAGGTGGCCAACCGGCGCCACAGCAGCCATGTCCCGGCAAAGCTCGAGGATATCGGCCTGCAATGGCGGGGGCCGGCAACGCCGTTGCCGCATCTTGACCAAGACTTCGTCACCCGCTTCCGGATTGCCGAAGACGCCCTCGACTACCGCAAGATCGAGCGCGACAAGCCGCTTTCCGACAGGTGGTTCCGCGATGGGATTGCCAGCGCGCGCACCCTCGACAGGGAGCTCGCGGAGAAGATCAAGGACATCGCCATCGTCGAGCACGATCGCTGGATGACCGAGCGCGCGCTGGACGGCTGGCTTTCAGCGGGTGTCTTTGACGAAAATCTCCGCAGGAACCACAGGAAGATCCATCATTGCATGGTCGACTGGGCGGAGATGAAGGGTAGCGACGAGAAGCCCATGCTTCCCCGCCGCTACGACGCCGCGCTCCTGCGCGGGGTCATAGAGCGGAGGGGTGGCAGCGCGCCGGTAGGCGAGATGGGGGGAGCGGAGAAGATCGCCTGGCCACGCCATGTCGTCCGGCTCGCGCTGCAGCCCACGGATCGCAAGACCGTGCTGGATTCCTGGCTCGTCGCTTCAGTGACAGGCGATGGCATCGCTCCCGTCACCGAGATCCGCCTCCGCTTGCTGAACCCCGCTTCCGCAACGCAACCGCCCGGTGCCGGCAGTCTCGCCGAAATCTTCCACCGCTGGCGTGCGGACGTTGATGCCGGTCCAAGTCTTTGCCGGGTTGTCATCGAATTTACGGCCGCCGAGCAGATGGCGCTCACCTCCAGCCTGCAGCCGTTGGCCGAAACCCTCATTGCCGAAGGCATCGAAGTTTCCACCCTGTTC
>Ga0206102_1000194_pt1 | contig 20944 bp, 27 predicted proteins | sample 1B1Ametagenome_FD_148645 | JGI IMG/M metagenome (GOLD analysis project Ga0206102, IMG submission 148645) | Enriched microbial communities from leaf-cutter ant dump, University of Wisconsin, Madison, United States - 1B1A | ecosystem: Environmental > Terrestrial > Nest > Insects nest > Nest dump... | reverse complement strand
ATCGAGCATAACCGCAAGTTCCAGCTCGAAATGGGCGGCAAGAACCCGATGGTGGTGCTCGACGATGCCGATCTCAACGTCGCGGTCGAGGCGGCGGCCAATTCCGGCTTTTTCTCCACCGGCCAGCGCTGCACGGCGTCCTCGCGCCTGATCGTGACGGAATGCATTCACGACAGGTTCGTCGCGGCACTCACGGAAAAACTGAAGACGCTGGTAGTGGGCAACGCGATCAAGACCGGCACGCATATCGGCCCTGTCGTTGATTCGCGCCAGCTCCAGACCGATACGGATTACATCGACGTCGGCAAGTCGGAGGGTGCGACGCTCGCCTTCGGCGGCGAACTTGTAGAGCGCGAGACGCCCGGTTTCTATCTCCAGCCGACGCTATTCATCGAAGCCACCAACACGATGCGCATCGCGCGCGAGGAAATCTTCGGGCCGGTGGCCGCCGTCATCCGGGTGAAGGATTACGACGAGGCGCTGGCGGTTGCCAACGACACGCCGTTCGGCCTGTCGGCCGGCATCGCCACCACCAGCCTCAAGCATGCGACGAATTTCAAGCGCAATTCGGAAGCGGGCATGGTGATGGTGAACCTGCCGACGGCGGGCGTGGATTTCCACGTTCCCTTCGGCGGCCGCAAGGCCTCGTCCTTCGGACCGCGCGAGCAGGGAAAATATGCGGCTGAGTTCTTCACGACCGTGAAGACGGCTTACACACTGGCGTAAGGAGAGAACTGCGATGGCGCAGGCCAATATCACCGGGAAAACCCGCGTTCATTTCCTTATCGGCTCCCCGATCGCCCAGGTTCTTGCGCCAGGCTGGCTGACGCAGCGCATGCGTGAAGCGCAATATGACGGCATGCTGGTCCCGCTGCACATAGAGAAGCAGAACCTCAGCAGCGCATTACCGGCGCTCAAGGCGATGCCGAACGTGGATAGCATTCTTATCACGCTTCCCCACAAATTCGAGGCAGCGACCTATTGCGACCGGCTGTCGGACCGCGCCAAGGTTCTCGGGGCAATCAATGCGATGCGGCGGGAGCCGGATGGTACCTGGTTCGGTGACAATTTTGACGGCGCCGGCCTTACCGCCGGAATTCTGAAGGCCGGCAAGCCGATTTCGGGCAAGAACGTATTCATGGTCGGCGCGGGGGGCGCTGGCTCCTCGATCGGTGTTTCCATGCTAGAAGAGGGTGCCCGGCACCTGACCTTCCACGATATCAACAAAGACAATCAGGAAGCCCTCTTCCAGAAGCTCTCAGCCGCCTATCCCGGTCGCGTTTCTGTCGACGCCCGTGTTCCCGCCGACTGCGACATCGTCGTCAACGCAACTTCCGCTGGACTACGGGAAACCGACCCCCTGCCGGTCGATCCAAGTGAGCTGGAGTCTGGCATGGTTGCAGCTGATGTGATCACCGATCCCGTCCCCACGCGTTTCCTTGCTGAAGCGGAGAAGCTCGGCTGCTTTACCCGCGACGGCACACACATGCTCGATGGGCAAATCCAGCTGCTTTTCGAATTCATGCTGCGTCGCAAGGGTTAGCGGACCGTCTCATATCGTGAGGAAGAAGATCATCACTCTTCTTCGACTTGAAGCCGCACCTAACCTATTGTTATGCAATTGGACTTTCGTGATTCTCACAAAGTGAGACGCCCAAAATTACCGGACGAAATTACGGTTTCTGTTTCACTGAAAAACTCATAACGTCTCAAATAATGAGAGCGTCACTATTTCGGGAGAAAAGAATGCGCATCACCAATATCAATAAGTCCCTGCTGACGGGGCTCGCCGCTACGGCACTCTTCGGTTTCACGGTCAGCCTGGCACACGCGGACGCGCTTGCGGATATCACCGCCGCAGGAAAGATCCGGATTTCGATCGACCCTGCAGCACCGCCCTATTCGATCATGGATCAGGACGGCAAGTATGCGGGCTCCGAAGTCGAGATCGCAGAAAAGCTCGCAAAGGATCTGAATGTTCAGCTGGAGGTGATCCCGACGTCGCCGGCGAACCGCATCCCCTACCTGCTTTCGGGCAAGACGGATATCGTCATCTCGACGCTCTCGATCACCGACGAACGCAAGAAGGTCATCGACTTCACCAAGCCCTATAGCGCCATCCAGGTCGTCGTCGGTGCCTCGAAGTCGGACAGCGTTGCGAAGCTGGAAGACCTCGTTGGAAAACAGGTCGCGGTTACCCGCGGAAGCACGAACGATACCGAAATCACCAAGGCGGCCCTGCCGGGAACGAACATCGTTCGGTTCGAGGACGACTCGACGTCGATCACGGCGATCCTGAGCGGCCAGGCTTCCTACTATGTGACGGCGCCAGCGCTCCTTACGACGGTCAACAAGAAGAACCCGTCGGCCGAACTCGAGCCGAAGATCGTCCTGAAGACCAACGTCACCGGCATTGGCGTCAAGAAGGGCGAAACGGCGCTGCTCGACAAGCTCGACGCCTGGATCGATGCCAGCTTGAAGGACGGCAGCCTGAACGGCTCTTACAAGAAGAACTTCGGCATTGATCTGCCGCCGGAGGTCACCGATGCGAAGTGACCTGACGAAGCAGGGTTCTGCTTCCCGGCGCTATGATGCCGGCGAGATCAGGTTGCTGGTCGAGAGGCTTTTCCTCTCGGCCGGTATGGGCAGTGACATGGCTCGCGACGTCACGGAGTGCCTGCTGGCCGCAGACATGATGGGCCATTCAACGCACGGTCTCGTCATCGCCCCCTGGTATCTCGAGGAAATCCGCAGCGGAGGTATGAACCTCCAGGGCGGCGCTGAGACGATTTCCGACCGCGGGGCGTGCGTGGCCTGGAATGGACGCCGTCTTCCGGGAGCCTGGCTGGTCAACCGAGCGATCGACTGTGCGCTTGAGCGCGTTTCTCAGTATGGCGTGGTTACGATCACGATTGCGGAAGGCCATCATACCGGCGCCCTTGCCACCTATCTTCCGCGTCTGACCGACAAGGGCCTGATGGTGCTGCTCGCGTGCTCCGGCCCTGCCTCGCAAGGCGTTGCGCCATTTGGCGGAACGGTCGGCTTGTTTACGCCCAATCCGCTGTCTGCAGGAATCCCGACCCATAAGGACCCGATCCTGCTCGACATCAGCTGCTCGATCACGACGATCAAGCGTTCAGGCCAATTAGCACAAGCCGGAAAGGCCTACCCCGGCGAATGGGCGCTCGACAGCGAGGGCCGACCGTCAACCGATCCGCAGGTTCTTTCCCACGGCGGATCGTTGATGCCGGTGGGCGGGCTGGACCATGGTCACAAGGGCTATGCAATGGCGCTTCTTGTCGAGGCGCTGACGCAAGGTCTTTGCGGTGTCGGTCGCAAGGACAACCTGTCCGGGATCGTCATGAACACGTTCCTCCAGGTCATCGACCCGGCCGCGCTCGGTGGTTCCACCAACTATCTCGATGAAACGACGTGGCTGACCGATGCATGCCATGCCAATCCGCCGCGTTCGGGTGTCGACGCGGTTCGCGTTCCCGGCGACCGGGCACGTACTCGCATGAGGGAGGCGCAGGAGAGAGGCGTCTATCTCGACGAATCCATCGTTGCCGGACTTTCCACATATGTCTTGGAAATCGGCGAGGAATTTCCACGGCCGCTGTAAAGGCCATATCCGATCAGGGAGGAGAATTGATGCGCAAGTTGACGAAGCTTCTTGCGGTTGCGGTGGCAGCCGGCATGGTGGCGAGCCATGCGATGGCAGGGGACACGCTTTCGAAAATCAAGGAGAGCGGCGTGATCAAGATCGCCATCGATCTGAGCGTCCCGCCATGGTCATTCAAGGACGAGAATTTGAATCCAACCGGCTCGGAGGTCGAGGCCGCGAAGCTGCTGGCGTCCGATCTCGGCGTGAAGATGGAGATCGTGAGCACCAACGGCGCCAACCGCATTCCATACCTCATGCAAAAACGGGCCGATATCATCATGTCGGCGCTCTCGATCACCGACGAACGGAAGAAGACGATTGCGTTCTCCCTTCCGTATTCGGGCGTCACGACATACCTGTTCGCTCCGAAGGACATGCCGATCAAAACCTTCGCGGACCTGTCCGGCAAGCGTATCGCCGTGACCCGCGGTACGACCAACGACAACGATATTTCCAAGAATGCGCCGAGCGATGCGGAGATCGTCCGCTTCGAGGATGAGGCGACGACCATGACGGCGGTCGTTTCAAACCAGACCGATCTGGTGGCCATCGCCCCGACGCTCGTCGACCTCATCAATGAGAAGAACCCGGCTAAGAAGCTCGAGCCCAAGCTTGAGTTGCGGACCGCGCCCATGGGCGTTGGGATGCGGAAGGAAGACGTCGAGCTCAAGGCATGGGTCGACGGATGGGTAAAGGCGAATATCGCCAACGGCAAGCTGCAGCAAATCTACAAGCAGTTCCAGGGTAGCGATCTTCCGCAACAGGTCGTTGCCGGAGCGGAATGATGCAAGAAGGCGTGACGCGGGGCGTGAAACTATGACCTATGAATTCGATTTCGCAGCCGTATTGGCTTATTGGCCATTGCTGCTTGAAGGCATCTGGACCACGCTCCGCCTCACGTTCTTCTGCACGGTTTTCGGCATCCTGATCGGCGCCGTCTGCGCGATCATTCGTACGAGCGGCCCGGCTTGGGCGCGTTCGCTCGTGGGGCTCTACGTCGAGTTCATCCGCAACACGCCCTTGCTGATTCAGGCCTACTTCCTGATCTTTGGGATCGCAAGCTTGGGTGTTCGGCTGCCGATCCTCGCCGGCGCGGTGATCGCCCTTACGGTCAATATTGGAGCCTATACGACCGAGATTGTTCGCGCGGGTATCGAGTCCATCAATCGCGGACAGCTTGAGGCCGCGGAGTGCTTGGGTCTTTCGCGCCTCCAGACTTATATCCACGTCATCATCAGGCCAGCCTTGGAGAGGGTCTACCCGGCGCTATCGAGCCAGTACGTGTTGATGATGCTTGCTTCGAGCATTCTCTCGTCGGTCGGGGTTGAGGAGCTCTTCGGCATATCGAACCGAATTCAGAGCGACACGTATCGCAACTTCGAAGTCTTCGTCGTCCTAGGTGTTCTCTATCTCGTTCTGGCCGTGGTCGTGCGCGCGGGCTTCTCGCTCCTCGGCCTGGCCTTGTTCCCGCGCCGCCGCAAGCTCGGCACCCAGCTCTGAGCCTGGAGAAATTGGAATGAATTGGACCTTCTTCGTTTCGTTGCTGTGGGGACTTTGGGGCACGGTCGTTCTCAGCGTATTGACGTTTCTGTTCGGCGGCATCTTCGGCTTCGTCATTGCCATTGCCCGCATCTCGCCAGTCCCGCTTATTTCGCGAGCCACAGCGGTCTATATCGAGTTCATGCAAGGACTGCCGTTGCTGGTTTTGATGGGACTTTGCTTCTACGGTCCCGGCATCTTCGGCTACGATTCACTTACACCGCTACAGGCCGCGACCTTCGCCCTGACGATCTATGCGAGTGCATATCTCGGCGAGATCTGGCGGGGATGCCTACAGTCGGTCGCCAAACCGCAATGGGAAGCCGCCGAATGCCTCGGACTGACCCGTTGGCAGCGCATGCGGACCGTGATCCTGCCGCAGGCGATGCGGATCGCGACGCCACCGACGGTCGGCTTCATGGTGCAGATCATCAAGAATACATCCATCGCGTCGCTGGTCGTCGGCTATGCCGAGCTCTCCTACAACGCAAAGATCATCAACAACTCAACGTTCCAGCCATTCCTTTATTTCGGCATCGCCGCGTTGATGTATTTCGCCATCTGCTATCCGCTTTCGGTCCAAAGCAGGGCACTTGAAAGGAAGCTCAATGTCGCCAATCGTTGAACTCAAGGACGTCCGCAAAAGCTTCGGACGCCTGGAAATCCTCAAGGGTGTCACCTTCGAGGTGAACAAGGGAGAGGTGGCTGCGATCATCGGACAAAGCGGATCCGGCAAGAGCACTGCGCTTCGCTGCATGGATCGCCTTGAGACGATCCAGGGTGGTTCAATGCATATTTGCGGACACAAGCTCGAGGACGAAAAGATCGACCTGAAGGCACTGCGCCGCGATGTCGGTATCGTGTTCCAGAGCTATAACCTCTTTCCTCATTTGACGGTTGCCGAAAACGTGATGCTTGCGCCGCGGCTAGTGAAGGGGCTCAAACGCGCGGAAGCGCGGCAGATTGCGGAGGCCGTTATCGCGAAGGTTGGGCTGGGCGAGAAACTGGAATCCTACCCCGAGCAGCTCAGCGGCGGGCAGCAACAGCGCGTAGCAATCGCCCGGAGCTTGGCCATGGAGCCGAAGCTGATGCTGTTCGACGAAGTGACCTCCGCCTTGGATCCGCAACTCACAGGCGAGGTCCTGCGAGTGATGGAACAACTCGCCGCCGACGGGATGACGATGATCCTTGTCACGCATGAGATGGGCTTCGCTCGAAAGGTCGCGGACCGCGTGATCTACATGAAGGATGGCAAGGTTCACGAAATGGGCAGCTCAGATATTCTGAGAACCCCATCGACCCCAGAACTGGCAGCATTTATTTCTGAAGCGTCTGAGCATTAGCCCGCTGTCCCGCGAGAGCATGCGGTGCCAGTATCGATGGCGAAGAGAAACCCTGCAAATCAGTCGGCAGTGGAACAAACCTTGCGCAGAACCGGTCACTCTGTGGGGGAACTCGAGAGGTAGAACTCTGCCGACTTCATGCGCTTCCATCGACAGCCTACAACAAACAAGTTCGTCGGCCGTGAAGAACGCCGAAATTGCCTTGATTTCGGGTTTCGCTGAGGACGAGGAGAAGGCATTCAACATGCTTATGATGCGCAGGAGGAAACCGAGCCGAAAACCGCCGTTTCTGGCAGAAATCATTACTCCAAATCGCCGAATCCTATCGGAATATCAATGCGTTCTGGGTTCTTAACGGCTGACAAGTTCCATAATAGAACTTATGCAATGTTATAACGTAACATCATCCCGATTTAGCGAGCTGCCGATAATTGATCAATTCGAACATGCTTCTCTCACTTCGTGCCCGGAGGTTTGGCCTTGTGTCCAGGCATGTTGTCAAGGATCTGTTCCGTGGTATCCGCTATCATTTGGTCAACCACTTTCGCGTCCTCGAAGCCACCACGCACTCGCGTCAGCCCGTAGGCCTCGCAAACCTTGGTCGAAAACAGGCGATGTAGCTCTTGCGTGTCGTCGATGTCGAAGGATTGGACCTGGCCGGAGGTGATGACGAAGACCTCGTGAGGTTCGAGTCCGCTATTGTCCACGAGCACGACTTCGTCTGCGATCTTCAGGGCTTCAGATAGCTTGGCCAGCGATCCCCTATGCCGCCTCCGGATGTCGTCCTCCGGGATGTCGTGACCTCCCTTCAGCACACGCTGCCTGACGCGCTCGATGTTTGTCTCGACAGAATCCAGGGCCGTGTAATAGAGGCCAACTGTGAACCCGGCGGTCTTTGCATCGCGCATCAGCCGGAGCGATTGCTGGCTGCTCAAGGTGGTCTCGAAGACGAACGATTGCCGAGTTTCGATCATATCGGCAATCTTGCGAAGCGCTGCCTCTGAAGCTCGCCGTTCCTTCGACTTGCCGTCGTCGGTGTTGGGCAAAGCCCTTGCGATTTCGTCAGCGTTGATCCACTCGCCTTCGAGGTTCAGCTTGGGGAAAGCGGAGGACTTGCCGGAGCCGTTCGGCCCTGCGAGAAGGATGCACGACAATTCCGGCAAGAAACGATTGCTACCTCACGGTAGCGGGAGCGCAATCTTTACGCTCGGATTTCGCCTGCATCTTCGCCTCGTTCCGGCGATCCTTGGCGGAAATCGTGAGGCCCAGGCGGCGGCTCTCTGCAAGCGCTTCCCGGCCGATCTGCTTGAGGGCATCCTTGTTTTCACGGTACTTCTTCAGCAGCATGATCGATCTCCTTTCTGCGCAGGAATATAGCGCTTCATGATCTCGGCTGCAAATAGATGTCGATTGAGCGGGACATGCATCATGTAGGTTTGCAGACCAACGGCCGAAGCTCCTGAACGATTACGCCCGTCCTCGGTGACAACATCGCGCCGATCCAGTTATCGGAAAACACCCCTGCCTCGTCGGCTGGTGAAAGCCAGATCACGTCGTTCGTATCGAGCTCGATCTTCACCTCGCTCCCGATCGGGCTGCCGGCCACCGTCTGGACATAGTGGCGCTTGATCGGACGAACCGTACCCTTCCGATCCGTCAGGCTGTTGTCGCGATAGTCCAGGGCGAATTCGCCCTCCTCCGCGGCCGTCCCGCAATCGACCGAACGCTCGCACCGGATGGCAGACGAGAACGCGCAGGTCCAGGTCAGGCTCGTTGGCCACATCGGGTTCTCTCCTGCATGGGCGGTCGAAGCGATCACGAGGAAAACGGAAGCAGCAAAAGACTTCATGCCGGCAATACCCCAATATCGCACAGGAGCCTTGCGGCCTGTCCAGCGATCAATCTCACAGAGGCGAGAAGATAAATATATTTTATTTTTCTAGCAACTGTTTTGAAGGAAAATAGGTTTTAGCCACGCGGGCGTGGACGCCCCAGCATTGCCGATCAGAGAGGCGCTGCCCCGCTCACGAGCTCTTGGAAAGGCACATCAAGGTTGACGCAGATGCGCGTAATGGTCTGCAAAGACGGGTTAGCCTTCCCGTCAAGGATTTGAAAATAAAAGGGATAGGTCACTTCGCAAAGCTCGGCCATCTCCTTCTTGTTGAGGCCGCGCCGTTCCCGCTCGCGCTCGATGACCCGTGCCATGTTTCGCAGGATCCTCGTACCAAGCTCGGTGTCTGCCTTCTTGCGCTTGCTCGTCATCGTCATATAATTTATAGTTTATTCGCTAGCGTGTTTGATGGGAAGAGTGCTGATGATCGCCAAAGCCACGCCTCACCATGTCGTCCTCAGACTGTTGCTGGCGGCCGCGGTGCTTCCTACTCCTGCAGCTGCCAGCGAATGGGGCTGCGAAGTCCTGCTGTGCGCGTCGTCTTCCAATCCATCCTGGCGGGGCGTGTCCGCCTGCCATCCGCCCATGAACCGCCTTATCTCCGCGATGAAAAAGCCCGGCTTCGATTGGCCGACCTGCCCCGAGGCAGGCGCGGGATCGCCAGGTCACGAACGATACGCGGACTGCCCAGAGGGTTACCAGGTCGGAAGCAGGAGCGACCGCAACAGTTTTGCCGGCAAAGGTGATCTTTGCGTCAAGACGGTCAATTTCTGCCAGGGCAATGCGCATGGGTCCTACATTTCTGATCGGCAGCGAAGCTGCATTCAAACGGTCACTATGCCCCGACCGCTGCGGTCCGAGCCATATTATTTCGATATCAAGAATGACACGTCAGGGCAAACCCAGCGGCATTGGTTCAGCCTCAACAGATAGACGGTATCTTCCACCTTAGAAAGGAGCGAGTCCATGCGCAGCGTCAACCGGCATACCCTGCTTGGTCACGTCGGAAACGTCATCCCGTTGAAGGGCGTGTTGAAGGTGAATGTGGCCACCAATCGCGAATGGCGGTCGGACGGGGAGCGCAAAAGTGCCACCGACTGGGTTCAGATCACGGTCCTGGACAAAAAACAGGCGGAATGGATCGAGGAGAACGTCGGAGAGGGCGACCTCGTCTATGTGGAATCCCGCGTGTCCAACAGCAGCTATGACCGCGGCGGCGAAAAGGTCTACGCCACCGACGTTATCGCGTAGCTCTTTAATCTCGTAGCGAAAAAGACCTCATGACGCTCACCCGGTCCGTCATGGCCGTCGGGATTTCGCAATTGTTGATGGTCGCCGTCGCCTCGGCTTCAACGAACCGTCACACGATTGTCGGTGCAGCGGTCTGTGATCGTGACGCCTGCCAGGATGTCACGCTCTGGATCGGGGATGGTGATACCTTCACCGTCCACGACGGGACCGGCAGGCGCGAGAAGATCCGAATTGAGAACATCGATGCGCCGGAGATTGACGGAGCGTGCGCCGCGGAATGTGTCGCAGCGCTGCAAGCGAAAGACGAACTGGCAACCCTGGTGTCGGGTCATCGGATCGAGTTGGTCCGTGGCAAACTTGACCGCTACGGACGCCAGTTGGCGCGCGTTGCCGTGGACCGACACGACGTCGGAGAAACACTGATCGAGCATGGTCTGGCGCGCCGGTGGGATAGCTGGCGAAAGCCATGGTGACATAGCTGACTTCGCCGCTCTCGTGGGGAGGCAGGCATATTCCAGCCGATGGCAGATCCTGGCCTCGGGGTGACGAACCCGAGCAATATTCGGTGAGAGGAGATGTGTTCTGCCGCGACGCCTGTGCAGCAACCGACGCCTCCACGGGGAACGGACCAATGCCGCTCTTCTGGGATGGCGACCTGGTCCAGGGCAGGGCTTTGACGATCAACCCGCAAGGGGTCCGTTAGCAAGCTACGGCCGCTGCGGCATGCGCCTTCGCGGTGATCGCGCCCTGCCCCGGACCAAATATGGCGCCATCGAGCGGGAATTGGCCCGCTCCCGGATGGAGTCTCACCATGTCGCACGATCTCTCGCTCGCCCAAGGCTGTCGGCATCATCAATCCTCCGATCGTCTTCGCCGAACCCGGTGGTGGAAACGGCCTCATCATCGACAACGGCCATCGCCGCCGGGATGGGGCGATCGCCGCCAACCTCGACGAAATCAAGGTGCTGGTCATCGAGGCGGCGAACGACAATGGTGCGATGCGCAACATGGTCGAGAACATCGCACGCGAAAATCTCAATCCCGTCGACCAATGGCGCGGTGTCGAACGTCTCGTCGCGCTCGGCTGGACCGAGGAAGCCATCGCACTGGCGCTTGCCCTCCCCGTCCGCCAGATCAAGAAGCTCCGCCTGCTGGCCAACCTCTTCCCCGGCATGCTGGAGCAGATCGCGCTCGGCGACATGCCGAGCGAGCAGCAGCTTCGCATCATCGCCGCCGCCAGCGTCGAGGACCAGGAGTCGGTCTGGAAGGCGAGCAAGCCGAAGAAGGGCGACACCACACAATGGTGGTCGATCGCCAGCGCTTTGAACAAGAAGCGCATGTATGCGCGCGATGCGAGCTTCGGCGATGACCTTGCCGCATCCTATGGCATCGAATGGTCGGAAGACCTCTTCGCTCCAGCGAACGAGGATAATCGCTACACGACCAATGTTGAAGGCTTCCTTGGCGCACAGCACGAGTGGATGACGTCGAACCTTCCGAAACGCGGCGCGATTGTCGAAGTCAACGGCTATGGTCAGCCGGAGCTGCCGAAGAAGGCCGAGCGCGTTCATGGCAAAGCGCTGAAGTCAGACCGCACCGCAATGTATCTCGACCGCGAGGGCAAGGTGCAGTCGGTTGTCTACCGACTACCCGACGAAAAGAAATCGACGGGCAAGGGCGGCAAGGCATCGGGTGATGGCACCGGCGGTGCAGACGGGCCCATCGTGGCTTCCAGGCCGCGCCCGGATGTGACGCAGCGTGGTCACGACATGATCGGCGACTACCGCACGGACGCTTTGCACGAGGCACTCGGCCGCGCGCCGATCGAGGATGACACGCTGATGGCGTTGCTGGTCCTCGGCTATGCCGGCACCAACGTCCGCGTCGATTCCGGCGCCGGGGGCGCGATGTTCGGCGGAACCCGCTTCAACCGGCACGCGGCCATGCTGTTCGACGGCGAGGGGAAGTTCCTGTTCGACGTGGATACCCTGCGGATTGCCGCGCGCAAGACGCTCATCGACGTCCTGTCCTGCCGCCGGGGCATGTCGAACAGCGGTGTCCTGTCCCGCGTTGCCGGCGGGGCCATCGGGGCAGATGCCTTCCTTCCGAACATGGGCACCGTCGATTTCCTTGAATGCCTTTCTCGCCAGGCACTCGAAGCCTCCTGCAGCGAAGCGTCGGTCACGCCGCGTTCGCGCGTTCGCGAAACCCGCGCGGCGCTTGTCGAACATTTCAAGGAGGGGCACTTCGTCCACCCCGCTGCCCGGTTCGCGCCGGAGCTGGCCGAGCTTTCCGACATCCTCAAGGCCCGCGACATCGCTACGGAGGACGAAGAACAATCGGAGGACGATCAGGCCGAAAGCGATGGCGAAGAGGCCTCGACCACCGAAGCCGCCCCGGAGGTGATCGACGACGCCGCGCAGGCGGACGGCGACACCCAGGCGGAGGAGACGGTCATCGAGGATGACGCCGCCTACTCGGTTGCCGCCGAATAGACCGCCGCGCTTCCATTTCCCGCTCGACGTCTCCGCCGCCGGCATCGTCCGGCGGCGGAGGTGTATTCAGCAACCGTACCATGCAGGAGAACGCTATGAATGCGGACCTGATCATCTCGCTCGCGCCCATCGGTTCCGTCGTCGAATGGTCCGATGGAACCCCCCGTCCCCCGGAAAATCATGTCGCGACGCTCTATCACTGGATGCGTAACAACGGCGCCGGCCTTCTCGTCCGCAAGTGCGGCGAGACTGGGCCGGATCATCCCGGTGTCGCGCCGTTCTTCATGCTCCGTTGCGAAGACGACCTCCGCACGTTTTCCGTCGGCCTTACCTATCATTTCCGAATTGCCTCGCGGCCGAAGCTCGGATCGTTGCGGATCTTCGAGAGGAACGATCCTGCGGCGCGGATGCTTCACCTTGCCGATGACCGGGACGCCGCCCGCGCCTGGCTCGCCGGCAACACCGCGTTTTCCGACGCATTCACGGTTGAAGTCACCGCCGACGAGTTGGCGGCCGACCATGTCGAAGGGAGGACGGCAGCATGAACGCGACCGATCTTCCCAACGATGCTGCTTCGACCCTTGAGGACATAGGGGTCGAGTTCGGCTCCAGCAGCGAAGGCTTTCCGGTCGCCCGTCTCGGCGATCTCCTGCTCGCCATGCTACCACGCGCGGGCGGCGCCGGGTTCCTCGCCAGCGCATGGCGCTTGGTCCAGCCGCTGTCGACCTTGCGGCGTGACCACTTCTACGGACATGATGGCGAACTTGCCGATGAGGCCGCGTTCCGGTCGCGCGTCCTGGAAACCGCGCAGCATAAGCGCGAACTGTCGAGGCTCCAGCGACTCCAGACCCGGATGGTCTGCAGCACGCCATGGGGGCCATCGCAGCTTGCGACGATCTATGCCGAGGGCATCGTCGCACACATGACCGCCGGCCATGGCGGCTTTCGCCTCTCCGCCGAGCGAAACAAGCGGGTCGTCCAGTCCCTTCGGATCGGTTCGGGTTGGTACGAGGAGGATGAAGCCTGGGCGATTGTCGCCTTCAACTTCCCCGACCTGTTCACGACCTACGAGCGCAAGCTCGCGGAGCGCACGATCCGGGATAAATGGCCGGACGAATGGGAGGCGATCTTCGGACGTCCGCTTCAGCCGGGAGAGTCGAACGGCAAGGACCGCCGCGACTTCGAGCACCGGCATGCCGGCGACTGGATCGTCGCGTCGGCGATCACCTCCGGCCATCATCCTGGTATGATCGAAGTAGTCGCCGCTCTCGGCGGTCGAGGTGGCGGCAATACCATGGAGCGGCGGTTTCTGGTGCCGAAGGAGGAATACGAAGGACGTGGACGCTTCGGCTTCGTCATCGATGAAGGGCGTCACGCCGTCTATGACGGCCCGCCGTCCTTCGTCGGATGGGAGCGGAGGAAAGCGTCATGAACTCGCTTTCCGATTGCCGCTCGCTTCTGTCCCGCATGGAAGAGGCACGTCGGCAGACCCAGCACCAGCTCGACCTGATCGACCGGCAGATCATTCGCCGGGTGACGGCGGTCATCCCGCACCTGCATCCGCGCCGGCGCTCCTATCGGCGAGGCCAGCCGCCGGAAGCAGGCGCCTTCCTTGCCCGCTATCGCGCCAACCTCGCCGCGATCACGGCCGAGCGGCAGCAGGAGATCGATGCGCTATCGCGCAAGCTCGCCCGGCAGGACCGGGCAATCGCGGCTCTGCGCGAGCGACCTGGCGGGCGGACGTCGCCATGATTTTTTCCTGCGACCGCTGTGGTGAAACCTGGCCGGACCATCCCGTCACCCGCGTCCCCTGCCCTACCTGCAGGGTGGGCATCGGGACGTGGCGTCTCCGGCCGTCCGAGCATCGCGCTGTCGGCCCCCGCTCTGCGTTCCGGCGGGATCGTCATCCGGTATCTGGTTCGACTGGACCGGAGTGGACCATGCGTGGCTGTCGGCGCAGGACGGTGTGAGTGTGCGGACGCTTTCGGCCGTCGATTCCCTTTCGGTTCCGGCGATGAGCCAACCCTTTGCCGGAGCACCCTTCGATTCAGCACGGTCGTAATCCGGCGGCCGGTCGTTTCAAGGCCGCTGCGCGCCGCGTTGCGACCGGTTCACCCTCCCTTCGCAAGGCGAGCCCGCGTCCCGCGCAGGGGCTGTGCCCCCGCTTGTCCGCAAGCCCGCCTTTCCCGCTCAGGCGCCCCGGACCTGTGAAAGCGACCGTCTGACCGCCGGCTTTTCTCGACCGCACCGAAGGGCGCTCCGGCAAGGGGCCGGCGCAAGCCTTCGGAAGAAACCGAAAAGGAAATCGAACATGGCCAAGTCAGCAGCCTCCCGCCCGTCCGCCCGCGTCGTCCAGCTGCGCAAGGGTGCAACCCTCGAAATGGTTCGGCTCACCTGCCCGGATGCCGACCAGGCGATGCGGATCGCCGAAAGCTTCGGAACCGCCGTCGTCCACGGCGACGGCGTGCGGGATACGCACGAGCGCCTCATTCTCGAAACCGTGGACGTCCTGTCCGAAGGCCTCGGAGAGCGTGCCATGCAGATCCACCTGCAACGCATCGTCGGAGCCTTCGTCGGTTCCGCCCATGGCGCCGGCCAGTTCTACTCGCGCGCCGTGACGGAAGCCCGCGACGCCACAGCCAAGGCCGCCAGCGACGACCGCGACGACGACCGCGACGGCATTGTCGGTTACGACAGTTCCGCCCAGCGCAAGCGGGAATTCGCCGCCGATATGGGTATCCAGGCATTCTCGCTCCGCATGGCCGCCGAGGGCGCGGTTTCGGCCTACGAACACGCCGTCGGGGAAAGCTGGAAGCCGTTCGTTCGACCGGTCGACAATCCCGGCCAGACGCTCGATCGCAAGGCGGCCGAAGCGCAGATGGATGCGCTCGGTTGAGCGGTCAGGCGGGGCTTCGGCCCCGCCTTTTTCTTTTGTCCACCGTTGACCGCCGCCGTTTTGGATAGGGCTGCGATAATGTGATATCCTGGGCTTGCGACTACAAGCAGTGCTATAGGCCTGCGAAAGGCGAGTTTCGTGGTGATATGATTCCGAGGATCGTGACGAGATAGAGCTCATTCTCGATTGCGGTCGCCGCCAACAGCGTATCGATCACGGGTGGCGGATGCCCGGTGTCTTTCTTGACCTCTCCCGATATGCGTCCCCAGAGCCGCACGGCGTCGTCGCGCAGGGAAAGCACGCGATCGCCAAACCAATCCGCAAGAGCATCCCTCGATGCGCTATAGCGCGAACGATCGGGATGGTCGTTCGGCAGGTTATAAATTCCCTTGTCGTATTCGGCGAGTGTCAGGATGCTGAGATGGAGCGTCTCTTCGTCCTGGTCTGCAGCCCACGCTTTGACGGAGGGAGCGCCCTGCGGATTGATCAGCGCGGCCACAAACATTGGTATCGAGTAGCCAGCCCCTCAAAGCTCGACATCCCCGCCATGGTCGGCCTCGCGTTCGAGGTCTAGGCCCCCGAGATACAATGCCTCCATGAAGTTGACGAACGGCACGCGCGGCACGGCAGGTGTTAGGCGTTCGAACTCCTCGACGCTCATGATGACGACCGCATCATGTCCCCGAACGGTCACGCGTTGCGGACCGTCCTCACGCGCATGGCGGACGACCTCGCTGAAGCGCGCTTTCGCGTCCTAGAGCTTCCACCGCCCGCTCATTGCTGGGTTTACCGGCCTGTTGGTTCCAGATAGCTGTGTTCGCTTGCCGATTTGCTTCACTTGGTCAGATGGTCAGATATATAGCAGGTTCGTTGTTCTGGCGTCTGATCGGAACATGAAGGGAAAAGGTGAAAGGGCGAGTGCCACGCGCCCCGTCCGGCTTTGGTCCTGCCGGAACCGGGATTCAGCGCAAGGGCTTCGCCCTTCTCCACTTCGTTCTGGCGCTTCGCGTGCGTCTTCCCCCTATGATTCCGGCTTCCGGACCGGCGTGACGGGGTCGCGATAGGCGCGCCCTCTGGAACGGAGGTAAGGAAAATGAGGAAAAGGACCGAAGCGCAGCGCGTGGACATCTACACGCGCATCACCGACCGTCTCGTCGAGGCTCTCTCGAACGGTGTCCGCCCGTGGATCCAACCGTGGCGTGCGTCCAACGTGGAAGGCCGGATCACCCGTCCTGTGCGGCACAACGGCCTTCCCTATAGCGGCATGAACGTCCTGCTCTTGTGGTCTGAGGGCTTGGCGCGCGGGTTCTCTTCGCCGATGTGGATGACGTTCAAGCAGGCGTTGGAACTTGGCGCAGCCGTGCGCAAGGGCGAGTCCGGCGCGACCGTGGTCTTCGCCAGCCGTTTCAGCAAGTCCGAATCCGACGGACATGGTGGAGAGATCGAGCGCGAGATCCCCTTCCTGAAGGCATATACCGTCTTCAACGTTGCGCAGATCGACGGGCTGCCGGACCGCTACTATCAAGCCGCAGCGCCTGTTACCAATCCCGTTGAGCGGATCGAGCATGCCGATCGTTTCTTCCGGAACACCGGCGCGCATATCCGCCATGGTGGCGACCGGGCCTTCTTCAGCCCTGCGACCGATCATATCCAGATGCCTTTCGTCGAGAGCTTCAGGGACGCAGCCTCCTACGTGGCAACGCTCAGCCACGAGGCCACGCACTGGACGGCGCCGGCGCATCGCGTCGGCCGCGATCTCAGCCGCTACAGCGAGGATCGCAGCGAGCGCGCCCGCGAAGAGTTGATTGCCGAGCTTGGCAGTTGTTTCCTGTGCGCGGATCTCGGCATCGTGCCCGAACTGGAGCCGCGCCCGGATCACGCCTCCTACCTTCAGTCGTGGCTGAAGTTATGCTCCGACGACAAGCGGGCGATCTTCACTGCCGCCGCGCACGCACAGCGGGCCGTTGCCTACCTTCACAGCCTGCAGCCGGCCGCAGCCGAGGAACGGGAGGCCGCGTGATGGGCGTCCTCCCTTCCTCGTGCCTGACGCCCCTTCTAAAGGGCGCTTGCTCGCGGTCTGCTTCGGTTGCGGTGTCGGCTCCACCGCCATGCTGATCGCGCTTCGCCTTGCCGGGTTGCGACCTGATATCATCACCTTCGCGGACACCGGTGTCGAAAAGCCCGAAACAATGGCGCATCTCGACCGCATGAACACGGTCCTGGAATATTGGCGCTGGGATCCGATTGTCATATGCCGAAAGGTGCAGCTCGCCTCGACTGGCTATGCCGATCTCTACGGAAACTGCATTTCCAACGAGACCCTCCCTTCACTTGCGTTCGGGCTGAAATCTTGCTCGGTCAAGTGGAAGCAAAAGCCGCAGGACCAGGTCATCAAAGGAGCGCGCTCCGGTCCGAATGCGGCCCCGCCCCATCCCATCTGGATCGAGGCGCAGCGCAGAGGTGCGCGCATCGTAAAGCTCATCGGATACGATTGCGGCATCGCCGACATCCGGCGATCGCGCAGGCTGCCGCCCGCGGACAACGATTTCGACTACTTCTATCCATTGCAGGCGCTGGGTTGGATGCGCGAGGATTGCGTCCGCATCGTTACCGACGTTCTCGGCGCCGACCATGTGCCGATCAAATCGGCATGCTTCTTTTGCCCCGCCTCGAAAATCTGGGAGCTGTTCTGTCTCGCTGCCCGCCACCCCGACCTCCTGGAGCGAGCGCTCGTTCTCGAGCGCAATGCGCTGACGGGGAAGCGCAGCCGGTTCGGCGATGCCTCTTCAGCGCCGACAGCATGGCATGGAGCTTTGCGGCCAGGAAGCGTGGGCGTCCGCCCAACGACTGGCGCGAGGCGGCGGCATTCGTCGCCCGCATTCACATGGCGCAAAATCGATAGATAAACCCATAACCAGGAGCTCGGTCATGGATGAACTGGAAGACCCTCCAGGGAACGACGGCGTTCGCCTGCCGCATCCCGATGCGCAATGGCGCCTTGATTATCGACGATCGTAACGCCAGCGCCGACTCGCCGGTGTTCAGCCCGATATGTTCGGCGCGCCGGCAGTCAAACATTTCCATCGCAATGCGACACCGCCCTCGCCGGAAGACTGGCCGCTCGAGTACGGGGTGACGCGGTTTCAGGATCTCACGCATCAGGAGCAGATGGTGCTGCTCGCAGAAGATCCGCACACGCCCTGGGCGCGACCGACGCGAAAGCGGCTGACCCTGGACGAGAAGGCGGCGATGATTGCGAGTGCTGCCAACTGGCTGCGCCTGGGTCAGCGCGTGCGGATCACCGGCGCATCGCCATCAATCGATGGAAGCAACGCGCGTCGGGTCGGGCGCGTTGGCGTCGTCTGGCGGACCTGCCGCCCACCGTTCGATGACCATGTCCACGTCTACCTCGACCTCGACCTCGTCGGACAGGAGCGCAGCGAAAAGATCGTCTTCGTCGAGTTGGGCGATGTCGAACCGATCAACGGAGGTTGAAATTCGGTCGCCTTGTGCCTGATCGATCCGGGCGACGGGGCTGGCAAACGTCATTCATTTGCACTACATTATTTGCGAAGGAGATCAGCATGGCTGCAAATGCACTCGTCCAGACGCGTATTGACACCGAGATCCGCGACCGCGCCTCGGCCGTCCTCGAAAGCATGGGACTTACGGTGTCCGACGCGGTTCGTATTTTGCTGACCCGAACCGCAAACGAGGGCGCGCTTCCGCTGGAACTCGTCATGAACAGCGCCGCACACGATGCCTGGTTTCGGGCGAAGGTGCGAGAAGCCCTGGAGGACGATCGCTCGGACATTGCCGACGATCAGGTTGAGGCGCATTTCGCGGCGCGGCGCGCCGCCGCCCGCAAGGCCGATAACCTGAAAACGTGAGACTCGTTTGGTCGGCCTTCGCGCTCTCCGATCGCGATAACATCTTCACGCATATTGAACGCGAGAATCCTGCCGCGGCCATTGCTGTCGACGAACGGATTGCGGTCGCGGCACGTCGGCTCTGCGACTTTCCTGAAAGCGGCCGCACCGGCCGCGTTGCCGGCACACGCGAACTCGTCGTTACAGGCACACCCTATCTCGCCGCCTATCTTGTGAGTGGAGAGACTGTTCGCATTCTTCGCGTCCTGCATGGCGCGCAACAATGGCCGGAGGAGCTTTCTTCCGGTTGAAAAGCGGAGCGCAGGATCGGAGGCAGTCGATCCCGCCTCCCCTTCGGGCCGCTATGCTGAGACTCCTGCGGCTGCCCTTATTCCGCTCCTGCGCATCGAGAATTCCCGAAATCCCGCCCTTGTGGGCGGCGCTACGCTGATTTCTCCGATACTCTTCTTTCTTTTGGCTCGTGCCTTGCTCGTTGCGCGTCGCGCAGACCCGATCCGGGCGGGATGCGTCTACCAAACCCGCCCATCGCCGCGCTCCGGAAGGGATGGCAACCGGGTACTCGCCGAGCTGTTGCCGGCGGAAAGAGACGGCCGTGCCTACCGCACCCGAAGCGACTGCGGGCGGCCGCGCCCTACCCCGGACAATCGGGTATCAGGCCCACGACGAGCGCCCAGACCAAATGCGCAGCCACCAAGCCTTTCGGCCAGCCAGGACACGGATCGGGCGAAGAGCGTTTAATGCTGGACCGGCGGAGTTGCGGGAGATCTCAAGGCGCGCCGTCCCGTCAACGAGAACCGCCACCGGCGACGACACAGCCGCCGACATGGTCCGAGGCAGGGAGCGTGGGATGCGAGCGGAGGGGCGCTCGATCGGGGCGAGCCCGGACAAGGAAGTGCCGAGCGCGCGGTGCGGCCGGTGATTGCATTGGCAATGGCAAGAGGTGAAACGGTGCGATGACCGTCCGCCATCTCCGAAACCCATCCGGTTTGGTCAACACGGGCGCGGCCACCACGTTCTCGATGTGGCATGTCTGATCGGTGAGCGGCTGCGCCTCGATCGTCCTCCCGCAACGCCCGTCCGCAACTTTCATCCCCTGGCGGCTGCGCCGCCATTCCGCGCGGATCAAGAAAGCCGCTCCCGGCCGTCCTCCACGTTGTTCCGGCCTGAAGGTGCGGTCCGATCGTCCCCGATCCTTTCGACAGCCATCGAGGTCGCGATGGTCGCGACCCGAACAAACCGGAAGGATTTCGAAAATGGCTGTCATCGGCAACTTCACCACCACTGCCAACGCAATCACCGGCCAGGTCCGCACCCTGACGGTTTCCATGAAGGCCCGCCTCGTCCCGATCGAGCGCAGCTCGCAGAACGCCCCTGACTTCCGGATCATGTCCGGCATGGCCGAAGTCGGCGCCGGCTGGAAGGCGGTCTCGGAAGACGGCGAGCCCTACGTCTCGGTCAAGCTCGACGATCCGAGCTTCAACGTCCCGATCAACGCGGCCTTGTGGCCGGCCGAAAAGGACGGCGACTACGACCTGGTCTGGAGCCGCCCGAAGCGCGAAGCCTGATACCGGAACTGCCCCGCCGCAAGGCGGGGCTTTTCCTTTGCATGATGAAGCCGGAAGCAGGCATCGAGCCCGCTTCCGGTTTTTCAGGTGCTGGGCGGGGAAAGATTGGGGGTTGGTCCAGCGACGCCCGTAGGCTGGGCTTGGCGGCAATGACCGCGCTGCCAACGCGGCCCATTTTCAAATACTATGACAATACGCGGATCCGGGGAGGCTTCGGCCGGTAGCCGCGTGCGCGCCTCAGCACCGCCGTTCTCGATTTGGACGGCTCGCTTTCCGTTCCCAATCAATTCGACCTTCTCGCGCCTTGGAACCTGCCGTCACGCATGTTCCGCTTCCGATTGAAAGCTGCGCCGCTGGCGGCGACCAGCCGCGCCCACCCTGGAAGGCATCATCGAAGCAGCGAGGGTTTA
>Ga0206102_1000192_pt1 | contig 21237 bp, 16 predicted proteins | sample 1B1Ametagenome_FD_148645 | JGI IMG/M metagenome (GOLD analysis project Ga0206102, IMG submission 148645) | Enriched microbial communities from leaf-cutter ant dump, University of Wisconsin, Madison, United States - 1B1A | ecosystem: Environmental > Terrestrial > Nest > Insects nest > Nest dump... | reverse complement strand
CACCGGCGTCACCCTGGGCGAGCTGTATACCGACAACCTGAGGCTGGCGCCGTCGGGTACGCCCAGGCAGAGCAGCTGGATCACCCAGGTGCAGCCCTTCATCAAGGGTGCGCGCAACGGTCCGCGTTTCGTCGGTACGCTGGATTACCAGATGACGGGCTACCTGTACGCCGGGCAGTCCGATTCCAACCAGCTGGCGCATGATCTCGATGCCCGCGGTACGTTGACCGCGGTGCCGAGACATCTGTTCGTCGACGGCACGGTGTCGTACGCGAGAGAGGTCATCAACAACGAGTTGTCGTCGGGCGCCGGTACGTTCTTTCTGGACAACAATCGCGCGAACGTCGCCACCGGCTCGCTCAGCCCCTACTGGGTACAGGACTTCGGTCGCGGCGGCCTGATGACGCTGCGCTACACCTGGGGCCGCGTGATGTACGACGACCACGGCATCTCCGGGCAGGCGGCCGATCTGCTGGACGGTCTTGCCGACAGCACCAGCAATGCCGTGCAGTTCAGCCTCGCGAGCCCCGACTACCAGACCTGGGGCTGGAACGTCGGTTATTCGGAGCAGCGCATCGAGCCGGATACCGGGCGTCGCATCGACTACGCGGTGGCCAAGCTCGGTACCTCGTGGCAGATCAGCCCCACCGTGAAACTGCTGGCGGACGGCGGCAAGGAAACCCGCTTCCTGCCCGACGGCAGATCCGACAAGCTCGATGCCACGTTCTGGAACGCCGGCTTCGACTGGTCGAACACCCGTGATCACCTGAAGATGCTGACGGGCCACCGCTTCTACGGCCGCAGCTACGATTTTTCATGGATGCACACGGCGGCCCTGTTGAGCACGTCGGTCAGCTATGCCGAGCAACCGACCGACCTCAACCAGCAATTGCTGGGGCGTGATCCGACCCAGGCGATGTCGGCGCCGGTATCCGTGCCCGGCATCGGATCGCTGAGAAACCGGCAGGTGTATCTCATGAAGCGCGCGGCCGCGTCGGTCGCGTACACCATGCCCAAGGGCAGCTTGCGCCTGGCGCTTTACAACGAGAAGCGCACCTATTTCACGGCGGACGAGCGCCAGGAAAAGGTCGCTGACGGCAACATTGCCTGGCGAGTCGATGTCGGGGCGTTCACCACGCTTACCCCCATGTTCGGTTGGCAGCGCTATCACTTCAGGGATGGGCAGACAAGCTACAATCGCTACTCGCAGTTGATCCTTTCGTACCAGATTGATCCGAAGAATTTCGGCAGCTTGCGTTTGCGCAGGGACTCGCGAAACGTCTACGCCGAAGTACCTGGCGCACATGGTTATCAGGCGAACGTGGCCTTCGTGCAGTGGACCCATTTGTTCTGAGATAGCTATGTACCAGGCGTTCTACAAGCTCCACAACAAGCCTTTCCAACTGACTCCCGACCCGGCCATGCTGTTTCCGAGCAAGGGCCACAAGCGCGCCATGTCCTACCTGCTCTACGGGTTGGAACAAGGCGAAGGCTTCGTGATGATCACGGGCGCGGTGGGCACCGGCAAGACGTTGCTCATCCAGAAGCTGTTCGAGGAGCTGGCCCATCGCGACATCGCCATGGCCGGTATCGCCTCGGCCAACCTCGATGGCGAGGACATCCTGCCGGCCGTGGCGTCGGCGTTCCAGTTGTCCTACGAGGGACGCGGCAAGGAGGCCCTGCTGCAGGACATAAGACAGCACCTGCTTGCGCTGCGCGAGCGCCATTCACACGCGCTGCTGGTGGTGGACGAGGCGCAGACGCTCACTTCGGCCGCGCTGGAGATGCTGCGCATCCTGTCGAATCTGGAGGTCAACGGTCGCGCCTTGCTGCAGGTTTTCCTGATCGGTCAGGCAGAACTGCAGCGCACCATCGTCGACAATCGCATGGAGCAGTTGCGCCAGCGCATCATCGCCTCGCACAAGCTTGAACCGATGGGGGCCGACGAGTGCCGCCAGTACATCCTGCATCGTCTGCGCGCCGTCGGCTGGAACAACGATCCGGCCCTGGCGCCCGAGGTGCTCGCCAGGGTCTACCAGGCCGCCCGCGGCATCCCGCGCAAGGTCAACCTCATCATGGATCGGTTGCTCCTGCACGGCTATCTGGAGGAGCTGCACAGCCTGGGCGAGGCTGATCTTGCCGTCGTGCTCGACGAGATTCGCGAGGAGATGGCCGACGTGCCGCCGACATTGGAGGCGCCGATCACGCCACCACGCCGGGAGCCGGCCTTTTCCGTCCCGCATTCCGATCGGCAGGCGGAGCTTGTCGAGCTCGATATCAAGCAACGCAACAACATCATGTTGCAGTTGATCCATGAAAACATCCAGCTCAGAAACTCGATGAAGGCCATGTCGCAGCCACCCGTCGACGACGTGGCGGATGTGAGGTCGCGGCAAGGGCGTTTTCGGCGGAAGCGCAAATGAACACACTGACGACCCCGGCCGACGCCGTCGTCAACGCCATGACGGTGGACGTGGAGGACTATTTCCAGGTGTCCGCGTTCGAGAAGTGCATCCGGCGCGAGGACTGGCCGAAATGGCCCGTGCGCGTGGAGAACAATACCCGGCGCGTGCTTGATCTGTTTGCGGCGCATGGCGTGCAGGCCACCTTCTTCGTGCTTGGCTGGGTGGCGGAACGGTATCCCGGCCTGGTGCGCGACATCAGCGCGGCGGGCCACGAGGTGGCGAGCCATGGCTATGGCCACGAGCGCGTGACAACGCTGACCCGCGAGGCGTTTCGCCACAGCATCGTTCACTCCAAGCGGTTGCTGGAGGACATTACCGGCACCGCGGTGCTGGGTTATCGGGCGCCGAGTTATTCGATCGGGCCGGGCACGCTGTGGGCGCATGATGAGCTTCGCGATGCGGAGTACCGCTACAGCTCCAGCATCGTGCCGTTGCACCACGACCTGTACGGAATGCCGGCTGCGCCGCGGTTCGCGTTCATCAGCGAAGCGTCCGGTCTGCTGGAAATTCCGGTGACCACCGCGCGGCGATGGGGGCGAAACTGGCCTTGCGGCGGTGGTGGTTATTTCCGCTTGCTGCCCTACGCGCTGTTCAAGCGCGGCTTGCGGCGGGTCAACCGGCACGAACAGTCCGCCGGCGTGTTCTATTTCCACCCGTGGGAAATTGATCCGCAACAGCCGCGGGTGCCCGGTGCGACGCGCAAGAACCGCGTCAGGCACTATCTGAACCTGCGGCGCACGGTGCCCCGGCTTGAGCGGTTGATGCGTGATTTCCGGTTCGATCGCATGGATCGGATATTTCTCGCCAATGGGTATGCCGACTATCCTTCGGTGGCGCTGGAAGCCACTGAACTTTGCGCGAACTGAGGGGACACCAGGAACATGCTTGACCACGCGGACGCCCGTCGTTCTGCCGACAGCTGCGCCATCAAGCGTCTGGAAAGGGGCGACGACGCGCGCTGGGACGATTTTGTGGACGGTGCGCCGCAGGCCACGTTTTTTCATCGCGTGGCCTGGCGTGACATCGTCGAGCAGGAGCTTGGCCACCGCTGCCATTACCTGTATGCCGAGCGGGACGGGGCCATCACCGGCGTGTTGCCGCTCGCTGAAATCCGCAGTCGGCTGTTCGGCCATTCACTCATTTCCACGCCATCGTGCGTGTACGGCGGCATCGTGGCGGACGATGCGCAAAGCGAGGAGCAGCTCACGCGCGCCGCCGCCGCGCTTGCCGGCGACCTGCGGGTGGATTACCTGGAATTGCGTGATCGCGAATTGCGCCACGCCGATTGGCCGGTCAAGGATCTGTACGTCAGCTTCCGCAAGACGATCGACCCGGATCACGAAAAGAACCTGAAGGCGATCCCGCGCAAGCAGCGCGCCATGGTTCGCAAGGGCATCGCCCTGGGACTGGAGGCGCGGCACGATGGCACGGTGGACGACTTCTATCGCGTCTACGCCGAGAGCGTGCGCAATCTGGGCACGCCCGTGCTGTCGCGCAAGTATTACCGCCGGTTGCAGCAGACGTTCGGCGAGGCTTGCGAAGTCACCATCGTCAGCCATCAGGGCCGGCCCGTGGCGGCGGTGATGAGTCTGTATTTTCGCGACGAAGTGCACCCGTACTATGGCGGCAGCGTGGCACGAGGCCGCGAGCTGGCCGCCAACGATTTCATGTATTGGTCGGTGATGCAGCGCGCGGTGGAGCGTGGCGCGCGCCTGTTCGATTTCGGGCGCAGCAAGCGTGACACCGGCTCGTACCACTTCAAGAAGCACTGGGGTTTCGAACCGCGGCCGCTGCCGTATGCCTACCATCTGGTGCGCGCGAAGGAGATGCCCAACGTCAGCCCCACCAACAGCAAGTACCGCTTGTTCATCAAGGCCTGGCAGCACCTGCCGTTGCCGGTGAGTTGCGCGCTTGGGCCGTGGCTGGCAAGGGACCTGGGCTGACGCATGCGCTCGGTGCTTTTTCTCTGCCATCGCTTGCCCTGGCCGCCGAGCAAGGGTGACAAGATCCGCTCATACCACGTGTTGCGGCGGCTGGCCGAGCACTACCGTGTGTACCTGGGTGCCTTCGTCGACGACGCGGCCGACTGGCGCCATCTCGAGGCGGTGCGGGCGCTGTGCGCGGACGTGTGCGTGCGGCCGTTGACGCCCTGGCAGACACGGCGCCGAGCGCTTGCGTCATTGCTGCGGGGCGAACCGCTTACCGTGGGGGTGTACCGCGACCGCATGTTGCAGCGCTGGGTGGACGGCCTGCTGGCTGACGGCAAGGTGGATCTGGTCGTGTGCTATTCGTCCGGTGTCGCTCCGCTCGTGATGAAGCACCCGACATTGCCGCGCGTAATGGATTTCGTGGATGTGGACTCCGACAAGTGGCGCCAGTACGCGCAGGCGCACCGTGGTCCAAAGCGCATGATCTATGGCCGCGAGGCGCGCCTGCTTTCGCAGTTCGAGCGGATGGTGGCTGCGCAGTTCGACGCCAGCGTACTGGTGTCGGCATCCGAGGCGAAGTTCTTCCAGCAGCAGGTGCCGGAGGCTGCTGGCAGGGTGCACGGTATCGCCAACGGCGTGGATGGCGATTACTGGGATCCACGGCGCTCGTACGCCAACCCCTATCGCCAGGATGAGCGTGCCGTGGTGTTTGTCGGCGCGATGGATTACCGCGCCAATGTGCATGCCGCGCAATGGTTTGCGCGCGAGGTGTGGCCGCGCGTGCTGGCGCGATGCCCGCAGGCGCGGTTCTACATCGTGGGCAGCAACCCCACGGCAGCGGTCCACGCGCTGGGCGAGGCCACCGGCATCACGGTGATCGGCCGGGTGGACGACGTGCGGCCGTGGGTGGCGCATGCGCATGCCGTGGCGGCGCCGCTGCGCATCGCGCGGGGGATCCAGAACAAGGTGCTGGAAGCGCTGGCGATGGAAAAAGTCATCCTGGCGACGCCCGAGGCGTGGGAGGGCATCGAGGAATTCGAGGGCCGCCAGGGTTGCGTCACCGGTTCGCCCGAGGTGATGGCGGCCGAGGCCCTGCGCTGGCTGGACAAGCCACAGATCGCGCGCGTGCCGTCCGCGCGCGCCATGGTGCTGTCGCGTTTCGACTGGGTGCGCAACCTGGATGCGTATGACGCCGTGCTGGACGCCCCCCGGATTGACCCGACCTCCGCCGAGGTTGCCGGTGGCGGAACGCAAGGCGTGCGTCCGTGAACTCCGTGCGGGTCGTCCACGCCCGTACGCCGCCGCGGCTTTCCGGCTGGACACTGGCCGGCGCCGCGTTCGGCATCGCGCTGCTGGCGCTGCTGGCGTGCTACTGGTCGACGGTGCGCTCGTTGCTGTGGGTCTGGGATCACGACGGCACTTATCAATACGCGTTCCTGATTCCGCCGTTGAGCCTCTGGATGGCATTCGAGTTGCGCCACGATGTCCGCGCCCATCCGCCTGCGCCCAGCGCCTGGGGGCTGTTGGCCGTCGCCGGCCTGGTGTTCGTGTGGTACGTCGGTCATCTGCTGGATATCAACCTGCCGCAGCATTTCGCCCTGCTGGCACTGGTTCCGGCGCTGGTGCTGGCATGCTGGGGCTGGAGTGCGTTGTGGGTGCTGGCGTTTCCGCTTGGTTATCTGGTGGTGTTTGCGGTTCCCTGGGGCGATGGCCTGGTCGGCCCCTTGCAGGACATCACCGCGCACATTGCCGTGCGTGCGCTCGAACTGACCGGCACCCCGGTGCTGCTCAACGGCCGCGAGATCACCACGCCTGCCGCGGTGTGGATGGTGGCCGATGCCTGCAGCGGTGTGAAATTCTTCATCGCCTGCGGCGCGCTCGGCTGCCTGTACGCCTACCTGATGTATCAGCGCTGGCGCAAACGGGTGGTGTTCGTGGCGCTGGCCGCGGTGGTACCGATCATCGCCAACGGCTTGCGCGTGTATTTCACGATATTGATCGGCGACACCTGGGGCCTGAAATACGCCACCGGCATGGATCATCTGGTTTTCGGCTGGCAGTTCTTCGGCACGGTACTGGTGTTGCTGCTGCTGGGCGGCTGGTTTTTCCGCGACCGGTTGGTGGCACGCAAACGTTGTCCCGCAAGCATCGACGTGCCGGCACGCGCGCGACGAGCGGTGTGGCCCGCGGTGGCCGTGCTGTTGATCGCCGCGCCACTGGCGGCCGCGATGCTCCCGTCACCGGACCCGGTGGAAAAACTGCAGGTGGCCGCGCCCGCCGTCTCCGGCTGGCGTGGACCGCAAGCGGCGGCAGACGACTGGCGGCCCGTATTCAAGGGAGCTGCCGGACAAGTGGAGGCCGCTTACCGATCGGATACCGATGATGCGGTGGTCGAGCTGTTCCATGCCGTCTACACCGGCAAGCCGCGGCGCGGGCATACCCTGGTCACTGTTGAGAACCAGCTGTACGACAGTGCGCAGGCGCATCTGTTGAGCAGTGCCAGCCGACAGGTGACGCCCAGTGATCACCGGAGCCTGACGGTCGGCGAACTGCGTCTGAGCGGGGCGACGGGTGCGCGGCTTGTATGGCACTGGTATTGCGTGGGTCGCCGCTGCACACGCTCGCCCATGGTGACCAAGCTGCTGCAAGCCTGGGACGTGTTGCGCGGCAAGAGTTCACAATCGTCAGTGTGGGCCTTGTCCTCGTCGGTGGACCACGGTGGTGCCGATCTGGCCCGCGCGCGTCTGCATGCCTTTGTCCAGCGGCTTCCCGTGACGGTCGTGGCGGAGGATCTCCCCGTCGGCCGCGAACACTCCGCTGCCGGGGGCAAGCCGTGAACGACAAGCCGCTGCTCGTACACGTGCTCTACCGGCTCGATACCGGTGGCATGGAGCGCATCCTGGTCTCCCTGATCAACGCCACCGCCGGGCGCTACCGCCATGCCGTGATCACGCTGTGCGGCTTCGGCCCCTTGCGGGCGGAGATCGATCACGCCGTTACCGCGTGCGTCTCGCTCGACAAGAAGCCGGGCAAGGACCCGGGCTGCTACATCCGGTTGTGGCGCGCATTGCGGGCGCTGAAGCCGGATCTGGTGCAGACCTACAACATCGGCACGCTGGACCTGGCACCGGTGGTGAAGCTGGCTGGCGTACGTCGCCTGGTGCATGCCGAACACGGGCGCGATGCGGCTGATCCGAACGGGGAGAACCCCAGGTATCGCCGGCTGCGGCGCTGGATGGCACCCTTCATCGATCGCTACGTGGCGGTCTCGACGGATCTGCAGCACTGGCTCGTCGATCGCGCCGGTATCGCGCGGGCCAAGGTGGCATACATCGCCAACGGCATCGACGTGCAGGCATTCGGTACGCCACGCACCGTACCTGCATCACGCCGGCTGCTGAAGGATTTCGCACCGCCGGGCAGCGTGCTGCTCGGCAACGTGGCACGGCTGGACAAGGTGAAGGATCAGGCCGGATTGCTTTCGGCGTTTGCGTTGTTGCGCGATCATGCCGGGCTGCCATGTCGCCTGATCGTGGCCGGCGAGGGGCCGCAACGGCAGGCGCTGCAGCAACAACTCGCACGACTTGGCCTGGAGCAGACGGTGCGGTTGCTCGGCGATCGCGGTGACGTGTCGGATCTGCTGGCCGAGTGCGACCTGTTCGTGTTGTCGTCCATCGCCGAGGGTATGCCGGTGACCCTGATGGAGGCGATGGCCGCGGGCCTGCCGGTGGTCGCCACCGACGTCGGCGGTGTCGGCTCGGTGGTCGAGAACGGGGTCACCGGCACGCTGGTTTCCGCCAGTGATCCGTCGGCGCTGGCGCACGCGTTGGGCACCTATGTAGCGGACGAAACATTGCGCCGACAACACGGCGACGCCGGCCGCGCCCGCGCTGTCGCCCACTTCAGCCTGGCTGCCATGGTGGCCGGCTACGTGGCGTTGTACGACGGGTTGCTGAACCGGCGGCCGGGCACGGCGCCGTCGCGCACGGAATCCGGCCTGGCCGGACACGAGGAGCATTGAATGTGCGGTCTGGCAGGAATCGTGTTGTCGCGCGAGGGCCGTCCGGATGAGCGGATCGTGCTGGCGATGCGTGACGCGCAGCGCCATCGTGGGCCGGACGAGGCCGGCATCCATCTGGCCGAAGGCGTTGGCCTGGGTCATCGCCGCCTGTCCATCGTCGACCTCTCGCACGGTCAGCAGCCGATGGTGGACGACGCGGCCGGGCTGGCGCTGATCTACAACGGCGAGCTGTACAACGCCCCGGCGCTCAGGGCCGAGCTGGAAGCCTCGGGTGCGGCCTTTGCCAGCCACAGCGACACCGAGGTGCTGCTGCGCGCCTGGCAGCAGTGGGGCGAGGACTGTCTGTCGCGACTGGTGGGCATGTTCGCGTTTGCCGTGTGGGACATGCGTACGCGGCGCATTTTCCTGGCGCGCGACCAGATCGGCATCAAGCCGTTGCACTACGGCTTCACCCGCGCCGGTGACCTGGTGTTCGCCTCCGAACTCAAGGGCGTGCTGGCGCATCCGGATGTGGAGCGCACGCTTGATCCGCAGGCACTGGAGGATTACCTGGCGCTCGGCTACGTGCCGGACCCGAAGAGCATCTATCGCGATGTGCGCAAGCTGCCACCGGGCCACTGCCTGTCCTGGCACGCCGGGGAGGCCGGGCCGGCCATCCGCCAATACTGGGATGTGTCGTTCAGTCGCGCGGGGGACGTTACCGCGGATGAGGCCGTGACCCAGCTGCGCGCGTTGCTCGATGACGCCGTGCAGAGCCAGATGGTGTCGGACGTGCCGCTCGGGGCGTTCCTGTCCGGCGGCGTCGATTCGAGCGCCGTGGTGGCCAGCATGAGCCGGGTGTCGCCACAGCCGGTGCGCACCTGTTCCATCGGCTTCGACCACGACGGTTTCGACGAAACCGTCTACGCGCGGCAGGTGGCCGATCACCTGCACACGCAGCATTTCGAGCGCCGCGTGAGTGCCGACGACTACGCCCTGCTCGATACTTTGGCCGGCATCTACGACGAACCGTTTTCCGACAGCTCGGCGCTGCCGACCTACCGCGTGTGCGAGCTGGCGCGGACCCAGGTGACGGTGGCGCTCTCGGGCGACGGTGGCGACGAGAACTTCGCCGGTTACCGGCGCTACCGCATGCATGCGTGGGAAAGCAGTCTGCGCGCACGCCTGCCGCTGGGCTTGCGCAAGCCGCTGTTCGGCCTGCTGGGTCGCCTCTATCCCAAGGCCGACTGGGCGCCGCGCCCGCTGCGCGCCAAGACCACCCTGCAGGCGCTGGCCCGCGATGACGTGGAGGCGTACTTCCATACCGTCAGCACCACGCCCGCGGCCATGCGGCAGCGCCTCTACAGCGCGCGCTTCAAGCAGGAGCTCAAGGGCTACACCGCGCTGGAGGTGTTTCGCGCCCATGCGGAAAAGGCGCCCACCAGGCATCCGCTGTCGCTGGCGCAGTATCTGGATTTCAAGACCTGGTTGCCCGGCGACATCCTGACCAAGGTGGATCGCGCCAGCATGGCGCACAGCCTGGAGGTACGCGTACCGCTGCTCGATCACCGCCTGGTCGAGTGGGCATCCACCTTGCCGCCGGCGTTGAAGCTCAAGGGCGGTATCGGCAAATACATTTTCAAGAAGGCGCTGGAGCCGGATCTGCCTCACCAGGTGCTTTACCGCACCAAGATGGGTTTCAGCGTGCCGCTGGCCGCATGGCTGCGCGGACCGCTCGGGCAACGTACCCGCGAGGCCCTGCTCGGCGGTGCCGTGGCCCAGTGCGGCTACTTCGAGCCGGCGGTGCTCGACCAGTTGTTGCGCGAGCACGCATCCGGCCGTGCCGACCACAGCCCCACGTTGTGGAAGCTGCTGATGCTGGATGCGTTCTTGCGTCACGCGCAGCCCACCGCGAACCACGACGGGCGGGTCGCCGCGTGACGACGCCAACAGCCCATGGCGCCAACGATGGGGTTGCCCCGACGATGGCAGGGACCGGCGCCGCGCCCGCGCGGGATACCGTCGGCGTACCGGGCGCCCATGACGGACGCACGATCCGCCTGCTGGTCTTCACCAGCTTGTATCCCAATGGCGCACAGCCGGGGCACGGCGTGTTCGTCGAAGAGCGGCTGCGCCACCTCGTCGCGTCGGGACGGATCACGGCGACCGTGGTGGCGCCGGTGCCCTGGTTTCCGTTTCGCCACCGTGCCTTTGGAACCTATGCCACGTTTGCCGCGGTACCGAAACAGGAAACGCGCCATGGCATCCGGATAGTTCACCCGCGCTACCCCGTGATCCCCAAGCTGGGCATGAACGTCACGCCGTCGCTCATGTACCGCGCGCTGCTTCCCGTGGTGCGGCAACTGATCGCGGCGAACCCCGACGTCGATCTGATCGATGCGCACTATTTTTATCCCGACGGCGTGGTGGCGGCGCGGCTTGGCGCTGCCGTCGGCAAACCCGTGGTCATCAGCGCCCGTGGCAGCGACATCACCTGGATACCGCGCTTCCCGCGGGCCCGCCGGCAAATCCAGCGGGCCGCACAACGTGCCGCCGCCATGATCACCGTGTCGCAGGCACTGAAGGACAGCCTCGCCGGTCTGGACGTCGATGCCGACAAGATCACCGTGCTGCGCAACGGCGTCGACCTGGAGCGTTTCGCCCCGCGCGATCGCGGCACCTTGCGCAGCAAGTTCGGTGTGCGGGGGCCGGTCTGGCTCACGGTGAGCCATCTGGTCGAATTGAAAGGCATACACATCGTCATCGAGGCGCTTGCGCAGGTGCCCGATGTCACGCTGTTGATCGCGGGCAAGGGGCCGCAGGAGCGCGAGTTGCGCCAGCTGGTCGAGCGCCTCGATCTGTCCTCGCGCGTGCGCTTCCTGGGGCCGATCCCCCACGCCGACCTGTGCGATTACTACAATGCGGCCGACGTCATGGTGCTGGCATCGAGCCGCGAAGGCATGCCCAACGTGGTGCTGGAGTCCCTGGCGTGCGGCACGCCGGTGCTGGCCACCCCCGTTGGTGGCATCCCCGAACTCATTACCGCACCGGAGGCGGGTCGACTCCTGGGCGAACGCAGCCCGGAGGCGCTGGTGCAGGCATGGAACAGCTTGCGGGCGCACTTGCCGGAACGCCTGGCGACTCGACACTTCGCACAAACCCTTGGGTGGCGGCCCGTGGTTGAGGCACAGAGCGCACTCTATGCGCGCGTGCTGTCGGCGGCAGCCCCCTCCACCACCGGATCCACGGCATGAACGACACGTCTCCCGACACACCGCCCACACCCCCCGTTGCCACGCCCGGCGGTCGGCCGCTGCGCATCCTGCACGTCCTCGACCATTCCCTGCCACTGCACAGCGGCTACACCTTCCGCACGCTGGCCATCCTCAACCAGCAACGTGCGCTCGGGTGGGAAACATTCCAGCTGACCGGCCCCAAGCAGGGCAGCGGTCAACTGCGCGAGGAAACCGTCGACGGCTGGACGTTTCATCGCACGCCACCGGCGACCGGGCTGGCGGCGAAACTGCCGGTGGTGCAGTTCCGCGCGTTGATGACGGCGTTGCAGCGGCGGTTGGCCGAAGTGGTGAAGGACGTGCGTCCCGACATCATTCACGCGCACTCGCCGGTGCTCAACGCATTTCCCGCGCTGGCGGTGGGGCGCGCCACCGGCATTCCGGTGGTCTATGAGGTTCGCGCTTTCTGGGAGGATGCGGCGGTCGACCAAGGCACGGCGCGCGAGTGGGGCATGCGCTATCGGCTGACCCGTGCCATGGAAACGCGTGCGTTGCGCCAGGCCCATGCCGTGACCACCATCTGCGAGGGCTTGCGCGGCGACATGCTGGCACGTGGCATTCCGGCCGAAAAAATAACCGTGATCCCCAACGCCGTCGACTTGTCGCGCTTTCGTTTCACCACGAACGCCGATGCTGAAATCATGCAGAAATACGGCCTCGCGCGTGGCACCACGCTGGGCTTTGCCGGATCGTTCTACGCCTACGAGGGCCTCGATCTGCTGCTGCGCGCGATGCCCGCCGTGCTGCGCGAGGTACCGCAGTCGCGCTTGCTGCTGCTGGGCGGCGGTCCACAGGAAGCCGCCTTGAAGGCACTGGCGGCCGAACTCCATCTCGATGGCGCCGTGCACTTCACCGGCCGCGTGCCGCAGAGCGAGATGACGCGCTACTACAGCGCCATGGATGTCATGGTTTATCCACGGACATCCATGCGCCTTACCGATCTGGTGACGCCGCTGAAGCCGCTCGAAGCGATGGCGATGGGCAAGCTGGTGGTTGCCTCGGACGTGGGTGGCCATCGCGAACTGATCCGCGATGGTCACAACGGCCACCTGTTTCCGGCGGGTTCGCACGAAGCCCTGGCGCGTTGTCTTGTCACGGCGCTGCAGACACCGGAAACCTGGAGCAGCTTCATCGCCAACGGGCAGGAATATGTCGCGGTCGAACGCAACTGGCAGACGAGCGTGGCACGCTACCCGGCGGTCTATGCCGCTGCGCTGGGGCGTGCGCACGAGGCCGCGGGGAAAACCTGATGTCGGCCATAACGCCAGCGGTGGTGCTCGGTGCCGGCGTCAATGGTTTGGGCGTGGCGCGCAGCCTTGCGCGTGAGCGCGTTCCCGTATGGCTGCTCGATGCCGATGGCCGTCGACCGGAAATGCGCACCCGCGTGGCGACGCCGCTGACGCTGCGTTCCCTGCATGGCGAAGCACTGATCGACGAACTGGTGCGCCTGGGTACCAGCCGGTTTTCCGGCGTACGCCCGGTGTTGTTCCTGACGCAGGAGGAGAGTGTCAAGGCCGTGTCGCGATACCGCGACCGTTTGTCCCCACTCTATCGCTTCAGCCTGCCAGCCAGGGATACGGTGGATGCCTTGCTGCACAAGCACGGCTTTCAGCGCGTCGCCGAACAGCTGGGCAGCCCCATTCCGCCGCTGGTGCACGTTCGCACGCCTGCCGACCTGCCCGCGGTGGAAAGGCTGCGTCATCCGGTGGCGATCAAGCCCGGTGAACGCAATGCCGATTACGGCCGGCATTTCAAAAAGGCATATCGGGCGGATACGCCTGCTGAAAGCGTGGCACTGCTTCAGCGCATCCTGCCGGTGATGGCTGATGTCGTGGTGCAGGAGTGGATCGAAGGGCCGGACGCCAATATCCACTTTTGCCTTCAATACATGGGTCGAGACGGTCGGGTGGCCGCTTCGTTCACGGGCCGCAAGATCCGCTCCTGGCCGCCGCAGGTCGGCGGCACCGCAAGCTGCATCGCCGCACCCGAGGTTCATGCGGAGCTCTCGGCGATGACGACCCGGTTTTTCCGTGCGGCCGGCGTGATCGGCATGGCCAGCATGGAATACAAGCGCGACACACGCAGCCATGACTTCCGGATGGTCGAGCCCACCGTGGGGCGTACCGACTACCAGGAGGAAGTGGCTACGTTGAACGGCGTCAACCTGCCGCACGCTGCCTGGTGCGCCGAACTCGATCTTCCGCTTCCGGCCCCCCTCGCGAGCGGGCGGCCGGTGGCATGGCGGGTACGCTCCGAAGACCGGCAATCGGCTGTCGCACAGGGCCAGGGTCCCAAGCAGGGCTACCCGTCGGGTACGCGTGTCGCTGATGCCTGGTGGCGCCGGGACGACCCCATGCCGTACCTTGCCGAGCGCTTTCGATACATCGAACGCACCATGCGAAACCGGGCATCGAAACTGCTGGCCCGCCGTGCGGTCAGGGGTGGGCCATGAACAGGTTTGTCAGGTTCTTTTCCCGCCCAGGGATGCGCCCGGCGTTGGACGCATCGCGTGGATTGCAGGCGGCGGCCGAATGGCTGGCGCGTGCGCAGGACGCCAGCGGTTGCGACGGCGTCAGCGCGTACTACGATGCCAGGACGCGCCAATGGGTCGGCGCCTACCCGGAAACCACGGGATACATCATCCCCACTTTTTTCCGCTATGCCGGATTCTCGGGCAACAATGAATACCTGGAGCGCGCCGAACGCATGGCAGCCTGGGAATCCGACATCCAGCTTCCGGATGGCGGCGTTCGCGCCGGCACGATGGATGCGACGCAGATCGTTCCAACCATTTTCAACACCGGCCAGGTATTGTTCGGCTGGCTGGCCGCCTGGCAACAAACGCAGGCGCCGCGCTTTCGTGATTCGGCGGTCCGTGCGGCGGATTGGCTGGTGGCAGCGCAGGACCCCGATGGCGCCTGGCGGCGTTTCGCATCGCCGTTCGCGTCGCACACGCTGAATACCTACAACACGCGTGTGGCCTTCGCCTTGGCCAGGGCAAGCCGGGTGTTTGATGAACCGCGCTACCTGGAGGCTGCTGTACGCAACGTGCGGTGGGCACTGACCCAGGGACATGCCAATGGCTGGTTGGAGAACAACGACCTGGAAGACAATCGGCGTCCATTGACGCACACCATTGCCTACGCCGCGCGCGGCATGCTCGAAGTTGGCGTCATCGCCGACGACGGCGGCTTTGTGGAGGCCGCCGCACGCATCGCTCGTGCGGTGGCGCAAAGCCAGCGCGGCGACGGTGCGCTGCCCGGACGCCTCGATGCCGCCTGGCATGCGGCCAGTCGCTGGAGCTGCGTCACCGGCAACGCGCAGATGGCCATTGTCTGGTATCGCCTGGCGGAGGAAACCGGTGACCCCGACTGGAAACGGGCGGCGGACAATGCCATCCGTTTCAACCTGTCCATACAGAACTTCTCCACGCCGGATGCGGGCGTGCGTGGCGCCATGCCTGGCTCACATCCACGCTCCGGCGGCTACATGAAACACCGCTACCCGAATTGGGCCGCCAAGTTCTTCATGGATGCGCTGATGCTGCAACGGGGAGCGAGGTAACGGCATGCGCGATATCGCTTTGGCCCTGCTCATCTTCGGCACGCTTCCCTACATTCTGGCGCGCCCCTATGTGGGCTTGCTCGTATGGTCGTGGATTGGCTACATGAATCCGCACCGGCTGTGCTACGGCTTCGCCATCAGTTTTCCGTGGGTGCAACTTGTCGCCATCGTGACGCTGTTGAGCTTTCTGTTCAGCAAGGAACGCAAGAGTGTTCCCTGGTCGAGCACGAGTTTTCTGCTCGCGGCGTTTCTGCTCTGGACGGGATTGACTACGGTCTTTGCCGTAGTGCCCGATTCGGCGTGGGCTGCATGGCTTGAATTTGCCAAGATCCTGGCGATGGTCTTCATTACGCTGGCCCTGGTCAATACCAGGGAGCGCATGCACTGGTTGGTATGGACCATAGCGGTTTCATTGGGGTACTACGGGTTTCGTGGGGGTATCTTCACGATAATCGGAGGCGGCGCCAATCACGTGGTGGGCCCCCCGGGAAGCTTCATTACCGACAACAACGCACTGGCACTCGCGCTGTGCATGACGCTGCCGCTGATGCGTTATCTGCAGTTGCATTCGACGCGAAAATTCGTTCGCCTCGGACTGGTCGCCGGCATGTTGCTCACCGGCGTGGCCGTGCTTGGCACCTATTCGCGTGGCGGGTTGATCGCGCTCGCCGTGGTCTGCATGGTTTTGTTCATGAAGAGCCGCGGACGCCTGGCGGTCATGATCATCTTCATCGCGCTCGCCAGCACCGCATACCATTTCATGCCGCCCGAATGGTCGCAGCGCATGGGTACGCTCAAGGACGCCCAGCAGACCAGCTCGGGCGAAACGCGGATCGAATCGTACAAGTTCGCCGCCAACCTCGCCTTGCACCAGCCCGTGTTTGGCGGTGGCCTGAACGTCTATCAGAGCAAGTCGACATGGGAGCGGTACGCGCCCGAGGGATCGGATTCCCGCGCTATCCACAGCATTTATTTCCGAGTGCTCGGTGAGCAGGGCTTTCCCGGGCTGATTCTTTTTCTTTCGTTGCTGTGGGTGAGTTGGCGCAATTGCAGCCGCGTACGCAAGCGAACGCGTGCCGTGCCGGAGATGCGTTGGGCGTTCGATCTGGCTTCCATGTTGCAGGTCAGCCTGGTGGCATTCATGACCGCGGGTGCGTTGCTGCCAATGACTTATTTCGATCTTGCGTACCAGCTGATGGCGCTTTGCGCGATCCTTGAGCTGCATGTACGTGAGCAGGCGCCGCAGCCGTCGGGCCGCCATCGCCGGTTCGGCAAGGTCAGCGAAGCGCGCACGTCATCGGCCCGGTCCTTCATGGCGGCGGGCCGATGAAGCGCGTGCTGATGATTGCCTTCCACTTTCCGCCTTCATCGATGGGCAGCGGGCATCTGCGCACATTGGGGTTTGTCAGATCCTTGCCGCAATCCGGCTGGGAGCCAATCGTACTGTCCGTCAATGCGGCGGCGCTCCCGCGCGTGGATACGCGCAACCTGGATCTGATTCCCGCGCATTGCCGTGTGTATCGGAGCCCCGCGCTGGATGTGCGGCGGCACCTGTCCATCCGCGGAAAATACTTCGGCTTCCTCGCCCAGCCGGACGGATGGGCGTCGTGGTGGCCCATGGCTGTCATGCAAGGGCTGAGACTGATCCGCAAACACCATGTCGACGCGATCTGGTCGACCTATCCCATCATGACCGCGCACCGCATCGCGTACACCTTGAGCCGCATGTCCGGGCTGCCCTGGGTGGCCGACTTCAGGGACCCGGTGGCCGGTTCGGTGGGCAAGGAGAACCGGTATTCCGCGACGTCGCAGCATCGCTGGGAGCAGCGCGTCGCAGGTGCCGCCACACACACCGTCTTCACCACGCCGGGCGCCATGGCCAGTTACGCGGCGAGCTACCCGGACACGGCCGCCGCGGACAGGGTGAGCGTGATCCCCAACGGCTACGACGAAGACCTGTTTGACGACTTGCCCGAACCGCCGGCGCGCGCGCCTGGACAACCGCTGACGCTGCTGCACAGCGGCACGCTGTACCCGGACGGGCGCAATCCGATGTGTTTTCTCACGGCGTTGGCCAATCTCAAGGCCAAGGGGCGGCTGGCCGAGGATGATCTTCGGGTGGTTTTGCGTGCCAGCGGCTCGGAAGCGGTTTACGGCGCGGAACTGCGACGGTTGGGGCTGGAGCGGATGATCACGCTCGCGCCTCCGATATCCAGTCGGGAGGCATTGCTCGAACAGGCAGGTGCCGACGGCCTGCTGTTGTTCCAGGGGCATCGGTTCGACCATCAGATTCCTGCCAAGATCTACGAGTACCTGCGCATGCGTCGGCCGGTACTTGCGCTGGTCGGCCCGGGGGGCGATACCGATGCTTTCCTGCGCAGCACGGGTTGCGCACGCATCGTGGCGATCGACGACACGGCCGCGATCGAAGATGGCTTCGTCGCTTTCATCCGGGATCTGCGCGATAGTCGCGCCGCGGTGGCTCCGGACAGCCTGATCCGGGCCTGTTCCCGATCACGCGGAGCGGCCACGCTCGCCGCGCTGCTCGACCGGGTGAGTGCGGAGCCGGCCGTGCGGCACGAGCGCTCAAGTTGAACGCATGCGAGGGGCCGGCCATGTCCCGGGGGAGGGGCCGCGGTGGCATGGCGCGAATACAACAACGCCTTGACGGTACGTATCATCTGCGGCGCGGGACCCGGCCTGATCGATCGGAACCGGACATTGTGTACCGGCGGTGTCGTCGAACCCCACGCGTGACGCGTGCACGCGATGCAATTTCCATGCAGCCGCACCATCTTTCGAGCGAATGACGAGATGCCACCCCAGAAACTGAGCCTGCGGAAATCCCTGGCGCTCTCCTTTGCCGAAAAGTACACCTCCTTCGCGGTGAGCCTTGCCGCCATCGTCATCGTCAGCCGGCTGCTCTCGCCGGAGGAGATCGGCATTTTCTCGGTCGCCGCCGGCGTTACCACGTTGGCGAACAGCCTGCGTACGTTTGGCGTCAGCAACTATCTGGTGCAGGTGGAGCAGCTCACCGACGACGTCATCCGTACCTGTTTCACGATCAACCTCCTCATCGCGTGGACACTCGCATTGGTCCTGTTCGCGTTCAGCTGGCACATAGGCGCCTTTTTCCACGATGCCGGCGTGGGCAGTGTCATGCGGGTGCAAAGCCTCTCGTTCGTGCTCGTGCCGTTCGGTATCACGGCGCTGGCGCTGCTGAGGAGGGACATGGCGTTCGGCACGCTCTACAAGATCAATGTCAGCTCGAATGTCATGAACAGCTGCGCGACCATCGGCCTGGCGTTGCTTGGTTTCAGCTACATGAGCATGGCGTGGGCCTCCGTCGCGGCGATGTTCATCACCGTCGCCGGCTGCGTTGCCTGGGGAGACGGGCGCAATGCGCGTGGCCTGGGCCTGTCGCGCTGGCGCGAGATACTGCCTTTCGGCGCCAAAATGACGCTCTCGGACATTGCACTGGACCTGGGGCAGCAATCGGCGAACATCGTGGTCGGCCGGATGCTGGGAATGACCGCCGCCGGCCTCTATTCCCGCGGCTACGGCCCGGTCAACATGTTCCGCGAGAAGGTCGTGGCCGCCGTCAAGGCCGTCGCTTTTCCCGCCTTCGCGGCGGAGCACCGCGAAACGGCGATGGCCCCCCAGTTGTTCCTGCGCGCCGTGGTCTACCTGACGGGCATCAGCTGGCCCTTCTTCGCCTTCGCTGCCGTCATGGCGTTCCCGATGATCAGGATCATGTTCGGCGACCAATGGGACGCGGCCGTTCCCCTGATGCGCTGGCTCTGCTGCGCCGCGATCGTGGGCACGCTGGTGTACCAGTGCAACTCGTTCTTCGTCGCCATCGGTCGTGTCAACGCAGGGACGTTCGTGGAAATCCAGTACCAGCTGGCCAGTGTCCTGCTTGCCATCGCCGCTGCCTTCATCAGCGTCGAGGCCGTCGCCGCATCGCAGGTCCTCGTTTATGCCATCGCCGCCTTCCTGTACTACCGCAGAATGAGCGATTTCGGCGCGCTCGCGCTGGGCAAGTTCGCGAGGGCGCTTGCGCCCAGCGCGGTCGTTACCATCACCACATGTGTCGTGCCATTGGCGGTGGTGATGTGGCCAGGTCTGCTCCATGAACACATGATCCCCGCGTTCGCCGTTGCTACGGCGGGAGCGGGTTGCGGTTGGCTTGCGGGCGTCATCCTGGTGAAACACCCGCTTCTGAGCGAATTGCTGGCCGTCGTTGCGCGCCTGCGGCGGCGCGCCGCGGGCGGCAGTGAGGCCTAGGAGGATTGCTTGGTGACCGAAACCATTTTTGCACTCGGGGTACGGGAATGACTTTCGCCGCCGCCGCGCAGGTGGTGGTACTGGCATGCCTCGCGCTGGCCGTCGTTCTGTGGGCGCTTTACTTTCCGTTCCCGTCGCCGCTTGTCAGACGCTTCCTGTCGCCTCGCCGCCGATGGCCTGAAATGCAGGTTCGAAGCTGGCTGGCCAACGGGCGCTTTCAGCCCGCCTTTCTGCGGTTTTTCAACCGCGACCCCGAGCGCACGGCGCCGCCGGGCAAGGGCCTGCTTGCGCCGGCTGACGGGCTGGTGACCAGTGCCGACGTTCGCGCCGGTGTGCGATATGTGGTGATCGCCCTGAGCTTCTGGGACATGCACGTGCAGCGCAGTCCGTTGCGTGGTCGGGTGCGTGAGGTGAGTGCCCGGGGTGACGATTTCATGGACGGCGAGGGACGCGATTTTGCCTTCCTGCGGGACAAGGCGTGCCCCGTGCAAAAGCGCATCGTGCTCGATACCGAGAGCGGTCCGATTGCGGTGCGGCTGATCACCAGCTTGGCGGCCAGGCGCATCGAGACCTGGGTTTCCAGAGACGATGTGATCGAACGTGGGCAGCGGATTGGACGAATCCTGTTGGGAAGCACCGTCGTGCTCGAATTGCCGGAGGCCATGAACCTGACGGTCAGGCGCGGTGATCGCGTATGGGCCGGGGAAACCATCGTGGCAGAAGGGCCGGCGCAACATGGATGATTTTTTCTGGGCTTGCGGCCGGTTGGGTTGGGGCGCCTTCAGCATGCTGGTATTCAGCATGTTGTGGTTTCTTGCTGGCGACCTCGTGTGGCGTCTTTGCAACGTCCGCATCGGCAGGCTTGCGTTGTCGATGGCCATAGGCTGGATGGCCGGTGCGGGCGCGATCGTGCTGGCGGTCTTCCTGGCCCATCGCTGAAGGTGCGTTGCCGGTTGTCCGTGAAAACAGTTTTGCATGGCTTCTGCGATAATCAGAAACTCCGTATGTCGCGTCGCGATAGAGCCCCGCCCTAAATGTCCTCGCCCCTTGTCTCGGTCATCATTCCGGTACACAACTGTCGCGACTACATTCACGACGCGCTGGAGAGCGTCCTCCAGCAGGATTATCCGCACCTCGAAATCATCGTTGTCGACGATGGATCGGACGATTGCGATTATCGGGAGTTGCGGCATATGGATCCTCGCATCGAGGTCCATACCCTTCCGCGTGGCGGCGTGTCGCGCGCGCGCAACACGGCGATGGCATTGGCCAAGGGTGCCTATTTCGCGTTTCTCGACGCCGACGACATCTGGTTTCCCGGAAAGCTTGTCGCTCAGGTCGATTATTGCGAACGGCATCCGCATGTCGGCTGTGTTTTCGGTGCTTTCGAGAAATGGAAACGCGACAAGTCCGGGCGGTTTCCCGATCCATCGACGTTGGCACGTGACTGCCGCGATCTCACCGAGGCCGATCCGTCACGGTCGGGCTGGATCTACACCCGGCTTCTCATGGGACAGCTGATCGGGATGAACACGGCGCTGATCCGACGGGAGGTATTCGAGAAACTGGGCGGGTTCGAGGAGACGATGCGTGTAGGGGAGGATTATTTCTACTGGCTCAAGGTCTCGCGCACTTTCGAAATGCACGCCCTGGCCGGGACGGTGGCGCTCTACCGCATCCATGAATCGAGCGCGATGGGC
>Ga0206102_1000187_pt1 | contig 21422 bp, 16 predicted proteins | sample 1B1Ametagenome_FD_148645 | JGI IMG/M metagenome (GOLD analysis project Ga0206102, IMG submission 148645) | Enriched microbial communities from leaf-cutter ant dump, University of Wisconsin, Madison, United States - 1B1A | ecosystem: Environmental > Terrestrial > Nest > Insects nest > Nest dump... | reverse complement strand
TGGCTCTTGGCTCTTGGCTCTTGGCTCTTGGCTCTTGGCTCTTGGCTCTTGGCTCTTGGCTCTTGGCTCTTGGCTCTTGGCTCTTGGCTCTTGGCTCTTCGTTCTTCGTTCTTGCCCCACGACTCCATGCCCTATCGCTCCATCTCCACTCCGCCCCGCGCGCTCAACCGGCCCAAGCTTCCCCCGCTGCCTGCCTCAATATCCCGCACTCCGCTTCCTACAACGCCGCTCCAACACTCCAGCGCACACAATCCCGCAGCAGTTGCTGAAAATGCGGATCGTTCAGCCCTTCCGGTTTATGCGCCGGCGTCAGGCAGCAGACGCGCCCCGCTCCCGCTTCGTGCCGCCAGCCGGCAATCGCTTCGCCGTCGCGCGACGACGAACGCAGAAACACCTCCGTGTTCGCTTCATCGCAAGACACGAAATAATGCTCGTCGGAGAACGCAAACGTCGGCGCTTGCTCGATGGGTTGCCCCGCAGCAACAACGCGATAGGTGACAACGCTATGCTGCTCGGGATGATGCAGGAAATAACCGCGCAGCAGTCCGTTATATGCGCCGCCGACCGGGTAGGAGGCCAGACCCGAATGCCAGGCCAGCCAGCCGCCGCCGGCTTCGACATAGCGAACAATCGCCGCCTGCAGTTCGTCCGTCATCCATGTGTCGACCTGCGCATCCTCGGGATTGAGCCGGTCCTCCTTGAACACAATCACCGCATCGGGCCGGCTCGCCAGCACCTCGGCCAAACCTTCGACCGGATAATAATCGATGGACAGCTCACCCGAGACCAACGTTTCAGCGTGCGCTGCCGCAAGCGCCTCGCGGATCGGCTCCGCCGGGTGATAAAAATCGCCGATTACAGCTGCAATACGACTCATCCTACAATCCTCCTTGACCGCCGTTACAGCGGAAGCGGCGCGCCCGTATAGTCGACAAACACCGCTTCTCCCTGAACGTCACGATTTTCGATTAAACGCAAAATGCCTGCCGCCGCTTCCACCGGATCACCAGGCGCCGCAGCGCCGCCCATATCCGTCTGAATCCAGCCGGGATGCACCGCGTACACCTTCGTGCCCGCGTCGCGCAAATACGCCCGCAACTGCAAGGAAAAATAATTCAGCCCCGCCTTGCTCAACGCATACGGATAATCGCCGCCATAAGCCCCGGCCGTACTGCCGGCCTCCGAGCTGATATTGACGATAACCGCTGTGCGGCGATCGGCAACCAGCGGCAGCAGATGTTTGACAACGAGCAACGGACCAAACAAATTCACCGTAAACGAATCGCTCAGCTCCGCCAACTCCAGCTCCTCAATCGTCGCCGAGCGCCCGAGCAAAACGGCCGCATTATTGACGATCGCCTCCAGCCGCACGCCCTGATCGCGCAGCACCACAGCTGCAGCGGCAATCGACGACTCCGCAGCAACATCAAGCTCCACCGGCCGGATCAACCCCGGATACCGTTCGCTTGCTGCGCTCAAGCTTCCAGGGTCGCGCACGCCGGCCCACACCGTATGTCCGCGCCCGGCGGCGGCCTCCACAAGCGCCAGACCAAGCCCGCGGCTCGCGCCGCTAATGAAAATCTCCATAACAGCCTCCCTGAAAAGCCTCTCGCACGCGCACGCTCCAGCATAAAACCCTGCTCCCCTGCGCTACGAAATCTGCGATTTATACAACCATTAACCCGTAAAACTCCCCGGCCAAGCGCGAAGCCTTGCTTCAAGCCGTCCCCCACCGGCTTCGTCTCCGCATGAACGCAGCAACGCCCGCACGCGGCGCTTACCGCATAATGGCGCTCAAACCTGTAGAACATTGGCTCCCCAGAACGAAAGATTGCAACTCGCCCATCTCGCATCGGATACCGTCCGCAATCGAAGACCGGAACGTACAACCAATCACTTACTTATTAAGCAAAACTCCCAGCGGAGTTCCTCGAGAAGAAACGCCCCCATTTCAGCAGCAATTTTTCCTGCCAATCAAATACGCTTTAATCTCGCTCACAATATACATCATACATCTGCTAAAATGGAGTTTAAAAAAACAGCGGATAACCCGCTGCGCCGCTTCCCTACGCCAGCCGCCCCTTCTCCCATGTTACACCCGAAAGGGACGGCAAATCAAAACTTTTTCCCTCGCCCGGCAACCAGCAGCTAGCAGCCAGTGGCTAGCCCTTGTCGTTCTCCAGCAGCTCCAGCATCACCTTCAACTGCGGCACCGTATCCATGTACGCGTAGCGCCCGCCGGTGTACTCACCCTTTTGCAGCAGCGACATGCCATTTCGTTCGAGCAGCGCGATTTTTTCCTTCATGCCTTCGATGATAAAAGCGATATGGTGCGGGCCTTCGCCGTCGCGGTCCAGACATTCGCGCCATGTGCTCGGATGCTCGTCCGGCTCAATCAGCTCCAACTGCAAAGAACCCATATCGAAAAACGCCAGCTTGGCCCGCGCTTCCGTCGAGCTGCCCTTAAACGCCGTCTGCGCCTGGTCCACCGTGTCGGTCCAAAACCATTGCGGCTTGTCCACGCCAAAAAAATCGGCATACGCCTGACTCGTTTGCTCAATATCGTGCACAAGCAGCCCGATTTGCGCGATCACATCTGTACCCAGCAGATTGTTGTCCATATAAAAGCACCCTTTCACCTTGTGAATTGATCTATCGTGCAAGCCGCAAGCGGCGTGAACACGCGTTTACAACGCTCAAAAAAAGAAGTCAGAGCTTCTTGCAAGACTCTCTGACTACAAGCGCGGACTGGATGTCCGCCCGGTGGAACTCGCGGGCACCTTGCTCGATATTTTCGATCAAAAGCCGCGTCAACTGCGTCATCATTTTGTCAAAATCCATGCGGAACGTCGTCAGCGGCGGCTGGCATCTCGCGCTCAGCGCATGATCGTCGAAACCAAGCAGCGACATGTCCTGCGGAATCCGAACGCCGCATTCCTCCAGAGCGCGCATAACGCCGAACGCTACCGTATCGTTGGCCGCAATCAACGCCGTAGGCAGCTCCTTGACGCTGCGGACCAGATGCATCGCCGCCTCGTACCCGCTCGCTTCGTTGAAATCGCCGGGCAGCACCCACTCACCGCGCACACCCAAACCACGCCGCTCCATCGCCCGCACGAACGCATCATATTTGGCCGGACCGGCAAAACGCTTCATATCGCCGTTAATGATGCCGATGTTCCGGTGGCCGAGGTCGGCCAAGTAGTCGACCGCCGCGTGGAGACTGCTTTCATAGTCAAAATTGACCAATACGCGGTTTGGCTCATTGCGTCCGGGCAAAAACTGGTCTACAATAGCTACCATAAAGCCTTCCGCGACCAGCTCCTCAATAAACGGCTCATGATTGGCGGCACCGATAAAAATACCCCCGTCGACTCTGCCCTGATAAAACGTCTCCTTGACGCTGGTCGCCTGCTTCGGGTCCTGCGGATTGCGCACGATGTGCGTCAGCACGTAGTAGCCGTACGCCGATGCGTTTTCGATGATGCTGGCAATCATCAAATTGCTGACAATGTCGCTCGACACCCGGCCCGCGCCGATGAAAAACAGGCCGATCGTCCGCGTCTTTTTGCCCGCCAGCACCTGGGCCGACAAATTCGGGTAATAGTTGTGCTGCTGGATCACCTTCATCACCTTGGCCCGCGTCTTCTCCGGCACATTCGGATAATTGTTGATCACCCGGCTTACCGTGCTGCGGGATACCCCCGCCAGTCTGGCAATCTCTTCGCTGTTCGTGTCTGTCTTCTTCAAATTTAACAAGCCCCCGTTTTCCGTGAACGCGCGTTTACAAAATTATTATAACGTGCAGCCGTTTTCAGTGTCAATGGGACTTCGCAGCTCCCAGCCATCGTCCACACATGCCAAAAACCGCCTCAAACGCCGGTCGGGGCGTCAAGGCGGTGGCGGTCAGGCCTTATTTGCTTTTTGCGGCGAAACGCGCGGACAAGATGCGCAGCAACTCCTGCGGCGAATCGACAAGATAGTCCGGCGCGCCGCTGCGCAGCAGCCGAACGTCGTCGTAGCCCCATGTCACCGCCACGACCGGCATGCCGAGCTTGCGGCAAGCTTCAATATCGCGCAGCTCGTCGCCGACATACGCCACTTGGGCGACGCGCAGCCCGTGGCGCTTCACATATTTGCCGATCGCATGCTGCTTGCCAAGCATTGGCTTGACGGAAATCACTTCGCTGAAAAGCCCCTCCATCCGCCGCACCTTGAGAAAAGCGCGAATCGTCGCCGCCGAATTGGAAGAGACAATCGACAGCCGTCCCCCCAATTCCAGCAGCCGCTCCAGCGTTTCCCGCATGCCGGGCACCGTGTGCAACCGGCCCACATTATCTTGATACCGCATCTTCGCCGTCACGGCCAGACGGGGGATTTGCGTAAGCGGCACGCGCAGGTGGGCGATTCGCTCGCGCAGCGACAACGTGCGCAGCAGGTGCAGGTCGCTCGCTTGTATCGCACGAAAGCCGTGCTCGGCAGCCATGTCATTATAAAGCCGGACGATCAGCGCTCGCGAGTCGACCAGCGTCCCGTCGAAATCGAATAAAAGATGGCGGCGCATCAGCTGTCCGATTGCAGGAACAGCCCCGGACCGTCCGGCGGCACCTGGCGGAGCTGATTGCTGGCGAATTCCTCCAGCGGATTGAAGACGATATGCGGATTGCCGATATCGCGCACGTCCTCCCACACGCAAGCCACACCGCGTCCTCCCGCATCCCCCGCGAACATTTTACAGCCACTGCAAAATTGCTCCTGCTGCTGCCCATCGAGCTTCACAACCTTATTGCGCAAGCAGCAATAAATTTCGTTATCGGCGCTTCGCACATTGATATGAGTAATCAGGGCCATCGCTTCTCAACTCCTTGCAGCACATGTTGTGTGTAATAGTAAGTGTATCGCCCCCGTATACATCGTATGACTGAATTTTGCGGTGCGAACCAAGAAATTGATGACAAGTCGCCCGTTTCGGTTACAATAAGAGAAAAACCTGTGGAGGACTTGGCATGCAAAATGTTTCACACTACGTGATCCCCATTGCGCTTGTTGCGCTGATGGTGTACCGGCGCAGCAAACGAAGCATCGGCTTTCAAAAGCTGCGGCCCGGACGGCTGAAATTCCGGCTTGTCGCGTTTGGCATCATCGGCTTGTTGATTCTCGGCGTCGGCTTCATGCATCCGATTCACTTTATCGCCTATGCGCTTGGCCTCGGCGCCGGCCTGTTGCTCGGCCGCGAAGCGATCCGCCATACCCGCTTCGAGCAGCGCGCCGACGGCTGGTACGCCCGCACCCACATCTGGGTCGAGCTGACCGTGCTGGCGTTGTTTCTCGGCCGGATCGCTTACCGCATCGTCGTCATGTTGGCTACGCCTACGCCGACTACGATAGGGGCAGGGGCAAACCCGAACGATCCGATGCAAATGACGCGCGATCCGTGGACGGCCGGCATCTTTTTCGTGATCATTTCCTATTACATGCTGTATTACGGCTACCTGCTGCGCGAAGAGCGCAAGCTGGAGAGCGGAACCGCAGCCATGCCGGCGGACGCCGAGGTTGGTCCATAACGGCGTGCCAGGCTTTTTTTCCGCACACTGTGCGACTAGCCTCCCGGCGGCGGCGGGGCAGTGTGGCTCCCGGTAGCGGCCGCCGCACGGCGCAGCTCCCGGTGCGCGGCTCCGACCGCATGGCAGCTGTCAGCTCCGTATTTCTCGCCATACGTCGCCGTATCGGCAACAGCACCCGGCGTCGAAATTTTCCACACAACCGGAATCGCCCAGCAGAAGCCGTAACGGCTTTGCGCTCTGTACCTGCTTTTTGCGGGTTTGCGGATTTGCGGGTCTTGTGGGTCTTGCCGGGTTTGCGGACTTTCAGACACTTTCGGCCTCAGCCCGATATAAGCATTATAAGCAACGTCAAAAAAAGCTTCCGGCCCACCGGCCGCATATCCGCCCTTTCGCGCAGACGGCTTAACGTACAGCCCTGTCTGCTTGAAGTCGGGGGTAACGCATTGGTGGACGCGGAAGTTTTTTTCAGTTGCGCTGATGCGCTTGCCTGGCGTTGCGACAGCCGCCCACACGGGCCTGACAGCCGTCGTATGGCAAGCAACCACGCGCCAAGTCGCGTTCGTTCACGCTGCGGGCTGCCGTTCTGCTGAACCGCGATTGATGCCTGCACACTGTGCGTGTCGCGGGCCATTCGACTACGGCTGCTGTTGCCCGTTCGACTACGGCTGCTGCCGCTCTTTCGCACGTTTCCAGACTTCGTGCAACGCCAGCGTCTTGTTCCACAAAGCCTGCCGCTCCAGCGCGCTGTAACGGATCAGCTTTTCGCCCAACACATCGCCGAGCACGCCAAGCCAATCGGCCATCGTGTGCAGCTCCGTGGTCTCTGCGCCTTGCCGGCCCCGGCTTTTCCACATGCAGCCGCGCAGCTCGTTGCTGCCCGCGGCGTGGCGCTGCCGGACCAAAAACAGGTTGATCCACGGCGAATCCGGCGAGGTGCTGTACAGCTCATGCTGCTGCTCAAACGCCTCCGGGCCAGCGACAACATCCGGCGCATAATCGACGCCGGCGAACGCGCCAAGCGGATCGTGGACAAGCCGCCAGCCCTTGTCGACCATGGCCGAAGCAGTCAAGCCGTAGGTCAGCGGCCCTTGCGCGTACACGCCGTGCCGCAGCGGCAGCGGCTCGTAGGGCATATCGCCCAGCCCGACATCGACGAGCCACGTCGGCTCGCCCGGCTCCTCATCGGGCAGTTCGACCGTTATGCCCAGATGAAAGCCGTTGATCCGCGGAGCCTCGCCGGCCGGCTGCACGCCGCCCCGGTGCCAGTTGACCCGGTAGCCCAAGGCGCGCAGCAAAGCGCCAAACGCGCCGTTCAGATGAAAGCAGTAACCGCTGCGCCCGCTCGTCATCAGCTCCACCGATTGGCGCAGCTCGATGGCGGCCGGACGCCCGGCAAAAATATCGACCGTTTCCCAAGGCAGCCGCTCCACATGAGCGCGGTGCAGCTCGAACAGAAACGAGCGGGTCGGCGGCTGAACATCGACGATGCCCAGCCGCTGCAAATACGCCCGAACCACTGCCGCAGTCAACATCCGCTCACTCCCCCTCCGATAAAGCTTTCGGATCTGGTGGCTCCGCTTTGGCAAACTGCGTATTGTACAGGCGGGCGTACAACCCGCCGCAGGCGAGCAGCTCGCTATGCGTGCCGCGCTCGACGACGGCTCCGGCCTCGATCACCAGAATGTGATCGGCGGCCAGCACCGTCGAAAGCCTATGCGCGATCACGAGCGTTGTGCGCCCGCGCATCAGTTCCTCGAGCGCAGCCTGCACATAGGACTCGGATTCCGAGTCCAGATGCGAGGTGGCTTCGTCGAGGATGAGAATGCGCGGGCGTTTGAGAATCGCCCGCGCCACGGCGAGCCGCTGCCGCTCGCCGCCAGACAGCCGATGGCCGCGCTCGCCGACCATCGTGTCATAGCCGTCCGGCAGCCCGGCTATGAAATCGTGGATGTAGGCCTGGCGGCACGCGGCCTCCAGTTCGTCCGGCGTCGCGTCCAGCTTGGCAAAGCGCAAATTATCGCGGATGCTGGCGTGAAACAGGAACGATTCCTGTGTCACGTACGCGATTTGCGCGCGCAGCGTGGCCAGCTCGACGTCGCGGACGTCAATGCCGTCGACCCGCACCGTGCCGGCGGTCGGGTCGTACAGACGCGCGATCATGCCGATCAGCGTCGATTTGCCGGCGCCGCTCGGGCCGACGAGCGCGAGCATCTCGCCAGGCTTGGCCGCAAGCGAGATGTCGCGCAGCGCGGGCTGTCCGGGCCTGTACGCGAACGTGACGTTCTCGTAGGCCACGTGCCCGCGAACCGACGGCAGCGGCGCCGCGCCGGGCTTGTCGAGGACGTCCGGCTGCATGTCCTCGTATTCGAAAATGCGCTGGAACACCCCCAGCGCCGTGGCGAACTCGACCTGTAGGTTAAGCAGCGTCCCTACAGGCATGTAGAGGCGGCCCAAATACGCGGTGAACGCCACGATTTCGCCGATCGACATCCGCCCGGCGATCACCGAATAACCGCCGTAAATATAAATGATCGCCGTGCCAAGCGGGCCCAGCACGCTGATCGCCATGCCGAACCAGCGGCCGACCAGATTGAGCCGCAGCTCCAGGTCCATGACCCGCTCGTTCAGCGCGCGGAACTGCGCCTCCTGCTCACGCTCCCGGCCGAAAATGCGCGTCAGCAGCGCGCCCGAAATGCCGAAAAACTCGCCCAGTTGCGCCGCAATGTCGGCCCGCACCTTCTGCGTCTCGCCGCGCAGCCGCTTGCGCACCGCCGACACCTTGCGCACCGGCAGGACGAACAGCGGCAGCACGACCGCGGAAATCAACGCCAGCTTCCAGTCCAGCGCGAACAAAATGCCGATGCTCGTCGCCACGATCACGATTTGCGTAATCGAAGACACGACGAGCGAAGACACGACGTTTTGCACCGCCTGGACGTCGCCGGTCAGCCGCTGGACGATTTCGCCGGAACGGGCGTCTGTGAAAAACGCCATCGACTGGCGCTGCAAATTGTGAAACAACGTCTGGCCCAAATCGCGGATGACGCCTTGCGACATCTTCGTGTTCAAATGATTTTGCCAGACGCCCAACATGCCGCTGAGCAGCGGCAGCCCGATCATCAGCGCCGTTAGCGCAACGAGCAGCCGCACATTGCCCTGCGGCAGCGCCTTGTCGATAATATCCCGCATGACCAGCGGCGGGAACAACCCCAGCACCGCCGACAGCAGCGCCAATCCAATAATGACCACAAGCTGGCCCCAGTAACCGCGGAACAGCTTGGCGACTCTGCCCAGCGACACGTCCTGCAGCTTGGCCTTCGCCCGTCCCGGCTTATCCAAATCTCCTCCGAATCTCATAGCTCCCCCCTAACCGGCCGTTTGGCCGCGACGCTTCAAGCCCGCTTGAACCTGGCTGGAAGCACGCCGCGCCGGCAGCAGCCCACCTGCCTATGGCTCCAACGCCAGCGCCGGGCCGGAAGCAAGCGGAAACGCCGCCTGCACGGCCTGGGCGATTTCCTCGGCCATCCCCATCACCCGGCGCAGCGATGTCGTCTGCAAAATCGCATATTGCTTCGGCCCGTCGGCATTGACGATGGCCGCAATGGTGTAGTCGCCGACCTGCGGCAGCACCTTGCCGACCGATTTGCCCGGCGACAGCGGCTGGTTCGACACCTGAAACAAGCCGATGGACAGCTGCTGCCCCAGGCAGGCGTCGATGGCGATCACGGTGCAGCCCGGTGGAATTTCCGCCAGCCGCAAAGGCAAATTGCTCGCGTCGCAAGGCGCGTCCAACGTGCCGATCACATGCGGATAACCGGCAGCGGCCAGGCGCGAGCCAACAAGCGGCCCCAGCGCGTCGCCCGTCGAGCGGTCGGTGCCGATGCAGACGAACGCCAGCGACGCCGGCGCCAGACCGCGTTCGGCGGCAATCCCGGCGAGAAAAGCGACAAGCTCGCCGCCTTTGATTTTTTTCCAGTAACGATCTGCTCCCGACAACGGGGTTCCCTTCCCTTCGCGCTCATCCTGCGGCCATTGCCCGCCGGCTTGGACGAGTGGTATAATGCGAGCAACTTCTATTTTTCCATACGGAGGTGCGTCGTGTCCACCATCGGCATCCTTGCATCGGTCGTTTTGCTTTACTGGCTCGCCATGCTGGCGCTCACCTCGCGCGGGCTGCGATTGTTTCACGAACTGCCGCCGGCGGCCGCGCCCATAGACCGGCCCACGGACAAGCTGCCCCTGGTGTCGGTCATCCTCGCCGCCAAGGAGGAGGAAGGCACGATTATGGATACCGTGCGCCACCTCTTGTCGCAAACGTACCCCCGGCTGGAAATTATCGCCGTCAACGACCGCTCGCTGGACCGGACGGGCAAACGCCTGGAGGAGCTGCGCCACTGGTCGGCGGACAAGCGCCAAATCCGCACGCCGCTGCAAATCATCCATATTACCCACCTGCCGCAAGGCTGGGTCGGCAAAAATCACGCGCTCTATCAAGGCTATTTGCAGGCCAAGGGCCAATACCTCTTGTTTACGGACGCCGACATCCGCTTTGCGCCAACGGCGATTGCCGATGCCATGGCGTATGCGCGCGCGAACGGCGTGCAGCACCTGACGCTGGCTCCCGATATGGTGGCCGCCAACCGGCTCTTGCGCTGCTTCGTCAACCTGTTCCTGTTTTCGTTTTCGCTGTTCATACAGCCATGGCGCGCCAATCTCGACCACAGCCGCAAACATGGCATGGGCATCGGAGCGTTTAACCTGATCACCCGTCAAGCTTACGAGTCGATTGGCACGCACCGCGCCATCGCCATGCGGCCGGACGACGATTTGCAGCTCGGCATCGCCGTCAAGCGCTGCGGCTTGCGCCAGCGGGTGCTCTCCGGCAAACGCGTGCTGCAGGTCGAATGGTATCCGACGCTGCGCGCTGCCGTACACGGGCTGGAGAAAAACCTGTTTGCCGGCTTTGGCTACAGCCTGCTGCAGGTGGCAGCCGGCGTGCTCGGCCAATTGTTGTTTTTCGTCTTCCCCTGGTTCGGGCTGCTGCTGACCGGCGGCTGGCGCGCGGCGGCGTTTGCGGCGGCGGTGATCGTCCAAATCGTGTTGTACCGCCGGATTACCCGCGTCATGACCGGGCAAAACGGCACAGAGGCGTATTTGCTCCCGGTCGGCTCGGCGCTGCTCGTCTTCGCGATCGTCCGCTCGGTCGGACTTGCGCTGCGGCGCGGCGGCGTGATGTGGCGCGGCACGTTTTATTCGCTGAAGGAGTTGCGCAGCAAGGCCTCGCGCTAATCTTCATTTTCCGGTTCACAACTCCGATATTCGGTTATAAGACCTTCATTTTCTTACGAAAGGCAGGTTGTTTTTATGCCCATTCCTTGCGCTTTTTCCCGCCCCCGCTTCGCCGCCGGCGCTGCGCTGCTCGGCTGCCTGCTGCTGGCCGACGCCCTGCTGCCTGCGACAGCGTCCGCTCGCGCCAATTCGGTGCAAAGCCAGGCGAAATCGATTTCTTATAATGGCAAAACGTATTCCCTTCAATATGTAACGATCGATCTGACCGACCCTTATTTGCGGGTCAAGCCGGTGACGGCGGAAGACGGCATCGGGCACGTCGAAGATTTCTCGTCGATGATGGCCCGCAATCACGCGGTAGCCGGCGTGAACGGCGCTTTTTTCGATTCCTATGAAAAAGACGACAGCCGCCGCTATCCGAACGGATTGCTGCTGCGCTCCGGCGAACCCGTGCATTCCGGCATCAACTCGGCGTTTCTCGTCCTGCCGGACAAAACGGCCGCGCTCGCCACGCTCAAAACATCGCAGGACGTCACCGTCCTCCACGACGGCGCCGCTCCCTACACGTTTACGGCTTGGGGCGTCAACAAATACTATGGCGAATCCGTCATCGACCAGGTCATCTGGTACACCCGCGATTTCGGCACGCGGATCGATTTCCCCAATACGACCAAGGTCGTCATCCGCGAGCACCGCATCACGGACATTACGCAAGCCGGCGTGACGATTCCCGAAGACGGCTACGTCTGCATGGTTGGCAACAGCGACAACAATCAGACGTACATCGTCCCCAGCTTGCACATCGGCGACACGATCGATATCCAGCCGACGTATACCGATGCCGATACGGGTGAATCGGGCCCGGTGTCCGCGATTGACGCCGCTGTCGGCGCTGGGCCACGCCTTTTGAAGGACGGAGCGGTCGATATCGATTTTGCCCGCGACGGCTTCACCGATCCGAAAATTACAACGCAAGCGGGCAGCCGCAGCTTTGTCGGCAGCGACGCCTCCGGCCGCATGGTGATCGGCACGATGTCCTCGGCGACAATCGCCGATATAGCCCAGGTGCTGCTCAAGCTTGGCTTGACCGATGCGATGAACCTCGACGGCGGAGCCAGCTCGGCGTTGTATGCGAACGGCTTGGTGCTGACCGCTCCCGGCCGCCTGCTGAGCAATGCGTGGGTGGTGGAGAAAAGCGATACGCCGCAGATTCAGATTGCGGTCAACGGCAGCTTCGTGCACGAGTTCCGCGGGTATTTGCAGCATGAGACGACGATGGTGCCGCTGCGGGGGATTTTGGAGCGGATCGGGGCTGAGTTTGCGTGGAATGGCGATACGCGCACGCTGACCGTCGCTTACGGCGACAACCGGCTTACGCTGCATCCCGGTGACAGCACGATGCTGCACAACGACCAGGCGGTTGCGCTCGCGGAAGCGCCGACGATTGTCGACGGCCACATTTACCTGCCGCTGCGCGCCGTGACCGAAGCGCTGGGCGCGCAGATCGACTGGGCCCCCGAGCTGTACCGGGCTTCGCTGACTGTGCCTTAAGCGGCCCAACGACGGGCCAAAGGCAGCCCGCTAATGAATCAGGTTGATCCGAAATATCCGGTAATACAATTCGCCGCTGAGTTGCTGCTCCACCTCCAGATAACCTTCAACGTTCACATGATCGCCCTGCATCAACGTCGATGCATTCGGCACATCCTGGGTGGTGAGAAACAGCATCGCGGCATTGGCATCGCCGATCACAAAACCAAGCTGCTCGCTGACGCGGAACTTGTCGAGCACTTGCCCGCGATGCGAGCGGGCGATATGGTGAAACCGCCAAGCGCCTCTGATTTTGTGAAGCACGTACAACACGCGATTTTTGTGCCCGTTGCCGAATTCGCGCGTGACACCCAGCACGGACACGGTGCTGCCGAGCATAAAAAATTCATCGATTTCGTAGCTTTGCAGCTTCAATCGATGGCGATTGGTCTCGTCGACATAAGCTTCCATCTCCTCGATGGTGCGCTGGTCGACGGGATCTTTTTTCGTTGCGTAAAAAACCTCCTTGATATATGTATCGGTCTGCAAATCTCGCGACGCCTTGAAGTTGCTGTAATTCTGAAAATATTGATCAACCACTTGAGCAATATCGGATGGAATCGTCGACTCCACGTTGTCGGCAAACGTGTTAGAAGCTTGGATTCCTTGCTTGTCTCGTCGAATCCACATCTTCCACACTCCCAGATGCATGGCGATGGATGTTCACCCTTTCTCCCCGGAAGAACCTGCTGCACAATCGCTTCGGACGGAATCGTCCGTTTGTGCCTTTTCCATTATAGGCCAAAATCCGAAAAAATTCGAGACAAGAACCGCAAATCGGCGTAAAATAGACAGCGTTTTTCCGCTTTGTTCGACATCAACACCTCTTCGGACGCGGAATCCACCCGTATTTTTTGTAGAAAAATGTAATCGCCCCTTCGCCATCGCTTGGACTGCACAGTTGGGCCGCAACGTGCCTGACTGGTGTGCAAAGACGGCCTAGCAACGGCAAAAAACCACGGAATGCGGCACTCCCTGAACCCGCTGCTGAGCAAACCGTATAGAAAGCGCGTTTCTGGCCAAAGGGCTGGTCTTGATCCGGGATCAACATGATTTGCATTATAAGAGGAAGCATTAAAGAATTTATGAAACAAATCCACCATGCAGACTTCGCGCTGATCATCGTCAGCGATCATTACTTAAAATCCCCGACATCATCAGCCGAACTGTGTACATCCGTTATTGGCAGGATCAATATCAAGAGTTAGAACGCCAAACAAGGACCTTGGGGGAATTAAACAGGGGCAAAAACATTAAGGCCTTGATTCGCTATGAACGAATGCAACGCGATCTTCCCAATTTTCTTGACGATATATCGGATATGAATTGCATTTCATGCGAAAGCGCCATTTCTGACATTGATTTTGAGAAGATTTGGATGATTGTCACCAGGAATGTGTAGTCAAGGGCCAACGGCGCGCTTGAGTCCCTTAATTCGCTGTTTCTCTCTGGGCTCTACAATTTTTCTAAACATTCAAAAACCCCTTGACCGTGGTCAAGGGGTTGCGTTCACTATGCAAGTGTAAGCGGGTGATGGGAATCGAACCCACGCTACCAGCTTGGAAGGCTGGAGTTCTACCATTGAACTACACCCGCAGGTGTGAGATGAAGCTGTATCGGGACGACACGATTCGAACATGCGACCCCCTGGTCCCAAACCAGGTGCTCTACCAAGCTGAGCTACGTCCCGATATATAGATGGTATTTATGGCGTGCCCAGAGAGATTCGAACTCCCGACCTTTTGATTCGTAGTCAAACGCTCTATCCGGCTGAGCTATGGGCACATATGGAGCGGAAGACGGGATTCGAACCCGCGACCCTCGCCTTGGCAAGGCGATGCTCTACCCCTGAGCCACTTCCGCATGAGGTACTTTCTGCGCCGCTTTCGGGCTTGTTCTTCCGAGGCGACAAGGAATATCATATCAGGTATTTCAGTGAATTGCAAGGGCTCTTTTTAACTTTTTTTGCGGCCGATTAACCGCCGCCAGACAAGCTGCCGATTTGCCCGCTTCCCCTCTCGCTCATCGGCAAGAGAAGAACGTTTTTTATATTAGCAGAAAATGTTCGAAGATACAACTGGATTTTTTCAACCCAATCTGCGCTCCAACCATCGTGCCGGATGCAGCTGGGAACTCCAGCCTTCCAAGCTGGTAGCGCGATGGTTGGCGCGATTCCAGCATGCGGTGAAGGCTGCTTCGCCTCCACTGAGCGGCGCAGGCCAGGCGGCAGCTTTACGAGAAGCGGCGGTGGCGCAGCACGATTTTCACCAGCCAATAACCGGCAAGCAGCGACAATGCCGTCAGCAGCCACACGGGCCGGTGTAGCTGGCCCAGCAAATGATGCCACTGGTGGCCGAATTTGTGGCCCAGCATGACCAGGATCATAATCCAGGCCAGCGCCCCGAAGCAGGCGAGCCCAGCGAATCTCGGCAGCGCCATCCGGCTTGCTCCGGCAATAAACGGGGAAGCGTGCCGCAGTCCCGCTACATAATAACCAAGCAAAATAATCAACGATCCATAACGGCCGAACACATCGGTCCACTTGTGCAGCCGCTCCTGCGGCAGATGAACCCAGCGCGTGACGCGGCTGATCCGTTCGAGGCCGATGGTTCGGCCAAGCGTATAATTGACCAGCATGCCCAGGCAAGCGCCAAGCCAGGCGAAGCCGATCATGCCAAACAGGTTTAACTGCGCCTTAAGCGCCAACGAGCCGGCGCCGAGCAGCATCAGCTCAATCGGAATCGGCAAACCAACGATGCCGACGAGCACAACAATGAAAATACCGGCATAGCCGTAATGCTGAATCAAATGAAGAACCGTATGGCTCATCGAGGCCACCGCCTTGTCTGAAATGGGTGCCTGCACAAGGCGCAGGCTTGTCAAGGGCTTATCTCTCATTATATTCTCATCAAATTCTCAGAATGAACGCCGGGAGCGCGATGCGCCGGGCTTTTTTCATTTGCTGGAAACTTTCAGGAGATTCCGGCTGTGCTACAGTAGTGTCAGGTGGCCGACCTCGAACACACTACCTAAGGAGGAACCAATCATGAACAACATGAAGAAGAACCGCCTGGGCCGCATGTTCCTGGGCATGACACTAAGCGTATCCATGTTTGCCGCATCAAGCCTGATGCTGGGCGCAGCCCCGGCCCATGCCGCGACGACCGCGCAAGCGGCCGCAACCAGCATGTCGGCAAAGGCAAGCAGCATTATCGCCACAGGCGAGCGTTATATGGGTGTTCGTTATAAATATGGCGCCCAGGCTTACAATACGAGCGCCTTCGACTGTTCTTCGTTTATGCAATACATTTTTGCAAAAAACGGCATTTCGCTGCCGCGCTCGTCGCAGCAGCAATCCAAAGTCGGACGTTACGTGCCGCGCAGCCAGTTGCAGCCGGGCGACCTTGTATTTTTTTACTCGCCGATTCATCACGTCGCGGTCTATATCGGCAACGGCAAAATTTTGCACACGTACGGGTCGCCCGGCGTGACAATTTCCAGCCTGAATTCCGGCTGGTGGTCTTCGCACTACGCGACGGCTCGCCGCGTGCTGTAATGCGGACAAGCGGATCGCAGCCGAGCGCTCTTCCGCCGCGCAGGTTTGGCCGCCGCCGGGCAACAAGCACCGCACGCGCGAAGTTCGCGGCACGCGCACCAGCCTGTAGCCAATCAACTTAGCCGCAGGCAGGCCACCTGTTTGTTGACCTACACGACTAGTGTTGATGAAAAAGGCTGTGCTTATGCAAAAGCTCCCGCCGTTGCCGTTGCGGGGGCTTTTTGCCGTGGAGCGATGATCCTGTGATGCAGGCGACGCGTTGGGGTACTAGGAACCGAGCAGGACGTATCTCATCGGCCAATCGGACTACGCCACCCTGCTGCAAAAACAGCCAATATCGGCCGTTTCTGGGCGCCTCGTCCGCATCTGACGGCCCATTCTCGCGCTCGCCCGCTATTTCGCACCATTTTCGTGAAATAGATCACCCCCCAACGCGATATATGACCTTGCCAAAAGCGGCCTTTATCCTTCATATTAGAACAAGGGGGAATATCGTTGTGCGCGAACGCGGCGGTCCACGAAGCTGTGAAGCGGACGGTTGCCGCAATCCCGACACAAATCGGAAGGTGGGAATATGAAGAAATCAATTATTTGGACAATCATGACGCTGCTTGTATTGCTGTTTCCTTGGAAAGCGCTTGCAAGTGAACCGCTGCTGATCAATGGCGACTTTGAAACTGTACAAAGCGGCAGCCCGGCCAACTGGTCGCCCGACGCCTATCAGCCAGGCGAGGATGTCAGCAAGCTGAACCTGCAAGAAGGCGACGCCCATAGCGGCAGCCATTTCGTGCGGATTGAAAACCTGCAAGCCAACGATTCGCGCTGGGTGCAGACGGTGCAGGTGCAGCCGTCGACCATTTATAAATTTTCGGCCTGGGTGCGGGCCACAGGCGTCGGCACAGCGCAAAGCGGCGCGAATTTGTCCGTGATGGGCGTGACGACGCTTTCTCAGGACCTCAAGGATACGAACGGCGGCTGGACGCAGGTCGAGCTGTACGGCAAAACCGGCGCCGAGCAGACCGAATTGACCGTCGCGCTGCGCATCGGCGCTTACGGCAATCTCAACACCGGCACAGCCGATTTCGACGACGCGCAGCTGGAGCCGGTAGTCGAGCCGCCGGCCGGCAAGACGGTCCAGGCGTTTTCGCCGGACCAGCAAGCGCCGGCACAAGCGCAACCACAGGCGGACAAGCCGCATCCCGGCTTCGCCGCCTTCTCGATCATCGCCGCGCTGGCCTACCTCGTCTTCTGCGTCTGGGCCGCCTGGACGACGAACGCCCGGGCCGCGGCCGGCAATACGCTTGCGGCATCCGTTTCATCCAAGCGGCTGATCTGGCTGCTGCTCGGCGGCGGGCTGCTGATTCGCCTGATCGGCGCGCCGATTCTCGAAGGCCACCCGATCGACGCGACCGATTTCAGCATTTGGGCCAGTCACGCGTTTAACGACGGCTTGTCGCATTTTTATACGAAGGACATGTTTGTCGATTACCCGCCGGGGTATATTTTCGTCTTGTATTTCGTCGGCATGTTCAAGCAGGTGTTCGGCATGGACGGCCATTCGTGGATTTCCTTGATCGTGCTGAAAATGCCGGCGATGCTCGCCGACCTGCTCGGCGCGCTTGTGATGTACAAGCTGGCGTTGAAGCGTTGGGACGAGCGGACGGCGGCGATGTTTGCCGTAGCCTGCATCGTCAATCCCGGCGTCTACCTCAACTCGACGATTTGGGCGCAGATCGATTCCGTCTTTACGCTTGTCGCGCTGTTGATGGTGATCGCAACCGCCGACAAGCAGCTGCGCAAAGCAAGCCTCTTGTACGTCGTGGCTTTCCTGATCAAGCCGCAGACGGTGATTTTTACGCCGCTGCTCATCTATGCCTTCATCAAGCACAAAAGCTGGAAAACGCTGCTCACCAGCGCCGCCTACGGCATCGGGTTGTTCGTGGTCGCGATCGTGCCGTTCTCCGTGTATCAATCGTCGCCGCTGTGGATCGTCGATCATTACAAGGAAATGTTCCTCAGCTACCCGTTCGCCACGCTGAACGCCGCCAACTGGTTCGGCCTGATTGGCTACAACGGCGTTCAAGCTACGGAGCCTTGGCTGTTCATGTCAATGAGCGCTTGGGGCAACATCTTCGTCCTCTTGATCGTCGCCTTGACCGCTTATCTGTATTTCAAAAGCAACCGCGACGACCGCATGTACTATCTGGCGTTCCTGATCAGCCTGCTGGTGTTCGTGTTCCGCACAAGCATGCATGAGCGCTATGGCTATCCGGCCGTCATTTTGGCTCTGGCCGCCTATGCGGTGATCAAGGACCGGCGCATTTTTTACATGTTTGTCGCGCTCAGCCTGACGATGTTCGCCAACGTCGCTTATGTGTTCAAGTTCAGCTTGAACGAGCAATATTGGATGAACAGTCAGGACGGCTTTTTCCGCTTCATTTCCCTGCTGAACGTGCTTATCTCGCTGTATGCGGTGTACGTTGGCTGGAGCTTGTATATCAAAAATAAAACGCTCGGCTTCGTGCAGCGGGCCGTGCCGGAAGCGGCGACGCGAACGACGCCGGCCGGGCGCAAGCGATTGTGGGGCGGCCTCGCCGAGCTGCGCGCTCTCGTGGAAGCAAAAATGACGCGCAAGGACAAGCTGCTGATGAGCGGATTGACGCTGGTCTACCTGATCGTCGCGCTCGTCAATCTCGGGTCGTTCAAAGCGCCGCAGACGTATTGGAAACCGCTGCAGGCCGGACAAAGCTTCTACCTCGACTTCGGCCAAAGCGAATCGTTCCAACGCCTCATGTGGTACGGCGGCATCGGCGACGGCGCGTTCCAGATCGAGCAATCCAATGACGCCGCCAGTTGGCAGCCCGTTATGGATATGAAGCTCGACGGCAGCACCGTGTTCCAGTGGAAGCAGTCCGCCGCTTCGTTCACCGCGCAATACGTCAAGGTGACGGCGACCGCGCCGGGCGCTACGCTGTACGAGCTGGCGTTTTTCCGCGAGATGGCCGGAGGCAAAGCCGTGCCGGTGACAGCCAAGCTGGTGCCGGCTTCGGGCATGGACGCCGCGGCAATCGCCGAAGCGCAAAAGCTGTTCGACGAGCCCGGCACTGCGCCGCAAAGCCCGTCGTACCTCAACAGCATGTACTTTGACGAAATTTACCACGGCCGCACCGCCTACGAGCACCTGCATCATATGGAGCCTTACGAGAACACGCATCCGCCGCTCGGCAAAGTGCTGATGTCGTTTGGCGTGGCGCTGTTCGGGATGACGCCGTTCGGCTGGCGGATCGCCGGCACGCTGTTCGGCGTGGCGATGCTGCCCCTTATGTACTTGTTCGGCAAAAAGCTGTTCGGCCGCACGGAATATGCGTTCATCTCCAGCTTCCTGATGGCCGTCGATTTCATGCACTTCACCCAGTCGCGAATTGCGACGATTGACGTGTACGGCGTGTTTTTCATCATTTTGATGTATTACTTCATGTACAAGTTTTACGTGCTGTTCGTCAGCGGCGGCGCCTGGCGGAAAACGCTGGTCAATCTGAGTCTGGCCGGCTTGTTCTTCGGCATCGGCGCGGCGTCCAAATGGATCGACATTTACGCCGGCGCAGGTTTGGCCCTCATTCTGCTGCTGACGCTGATCGAGCGCTACCGTCAGTATCAAGCGACGGCCGGTCCGGTGCAAAAGCAGCCGAAGCATAAAACGAAGGAACGTGCGGAACGCGAGTCCGGCGAAGCGCTGGAGCGCGCCTACGCGCTGAAATTCCCGCGGCAGTTCCTGATCGTCATCGGCGTATGTCTCGTGATGTTCGTCGCCGTGCCGGCCGTCATTTACGTGCTGAGCTATATTCCGTTTATGATGGTTCCCGGTCTGGGCCACGGTCTGCCCGAAGTCGTCTCGTATCAGAAGTTTATGTTCAACTATCACAGCCATCTCGTCGCCACCCATCCGTTCTCGTCGACCTGGTGGCAGTGGCCGATCATGAGCAAGCCGATGTGGTATTACGGCGGCGCTCCGGCTGACCCGTCGCACATTTCCAGCATCGTCGCTTTGGGCAACCCGGCCGTCTGGTGGGTCGGCACGCTAGCCGTCTTCCTTGCCGCGATCCTCACCTTCCGCCGCAAGGACCGGATGATGCTCGTCGTGCTGATCGGCCTGGCCGCCGAATACCTGCCGTGGGTCGGCGTGCCGCGGCTGACGTTCATTTATCACTTCTTTGCCAGCGTGCCGTTCCTGATCTTCTGCATCACGTATGTGATCAAGATCGGGCTGGAGCAAGACGCTTTCACCAAAAAAGCAGTCTACACCTATCTCGGCGCGGCGCTGCTGTTGTTCCTGATGTTTTATCCCGTGTTGTCCGGCATGGAGGTCAGCCGCTCGTACGCGAGCCACTTCCTGCGCTGGTTCTCGGGCTGGATTTTCTTCTCTTGATCCCTTACAAACAATAAAATAAACAAAACGGCCTTCGTCCAATTCGATTTTGGATGAAGGTCGCTTTGTTTTGTTTGTATTCGTTCGCAATTGTAAAAGTGAATAAAGCATCTCATTTTCCTGAACCATTGCTGGGGAGCAGATTACCTAGCCCTGTTTATGGCTGCTGAGACACCTGTCTTCCAGCAACGGAATAGTGCCGGCAGCCCTCCTTAGAAGCAGTATTCACGCCAAGGCAATCTGATTTATTCACTTGGTCTCAGGATTTCTGGAAATTCGTCTTGGAAATGAGCTAATTCTTTAAATGATACACCTACATAATTATCCCATAGTTTTAGATAGTACGAAAATTCTCCGGGCTCTTCCGCAGTCACTTGTTCGAGTCCGCCGCGACCTATCGGGTATTCGTAAAACTTCCAATTCCTAAATTCTTGTGGCCGGTGGAGGTTTCTTCCCAGCATACGGAACCAACTGTAATTGGATCCGACCCCCTTATCGAGATATCTTCCGATTTCCCGAATGTATATCTCGTCCAATTGGGCTTGTCCTCTTAGTTCTGCGGGAGTAGCGCGAGCCCGCTCCTGTGTAATCTCACGGACACGCAGTTCCATATAATTTCGGTCCGTCCCCCGGACCTCCCCTCCTCCGCGATGTATCAGGTTCTGGATTGATTTTTTGATGTTTTCGAACGTAATAACTGTCTCTCCTGTTTCAGGAAACACTGAATAAGGCATAATATAACTATCGTAGAAGGTAAATATAGTTCCTATCAACGTGCTGGCCTGCTGCGCTTGCTTATGCTCCCTGCTCACCTGCATATGCCCCGACGGATCGGTATACAACGTCGGCGAATTGCCCACATACGCATAGCGGTTCATCTCCCCGCCCGGCGTCAGCGTATCCGCCGTGAGAAATTGCCCCAGCTTCGGATCATAATACCTCGCGTTGTAGTAGTACAACCCCGTCGCCTGATCATAGGTCTGCCCCGTGTACTTGC
>Ga0206102_1000185_pt1 | contig 22192 bp, 14 predicted proteins | sample 1B1Ametagenome_FD_148645 | JGI IMG/M metagenome (GOLD analysis project Ga0206102, IMG submission 148645) | Enriched microbial communities from leaf-cutter ant dump, University of Wisconsin, Madison, United States - 1B1A | ecosystem: Environmental > Terrestrial > Nest > Insects nest > Nest dump... | reverse complement strand
GAACGCGTCGATGATCGTCACGTCCTTCTCGGTGCCGTCGGAGAGCTTGACCCAGCCCGGCATGATCGAGCCCGCGTAGAGGAACACCGACGCGAGGTCGAGCCGGGCCGCGGCCATGAGCATGCCGGGCAGCGACTTGTCGCACCCCGCGAGCAGCACCGAGCCGTCGAGCCGTTCGGCCATCATGACCGTCTCGACGGAGTCCGCGATGAGGTCGCGGCTCACGAGCGAGAAGTGCATGCCCTCGTGACCCATCGAGATGCCGTCGGAGACCGAGATCGTCCCGAACTCGAGCGGGTAGCCGCCCGCGGCGTGCACGCCCGCCTTCACGGCCTTCGCCAGGCGGTCGAGCGACAGGTTGCACGGCGTGATCTCGTTCCACGAGCTCGCGACGCCGATCTGCGGTTTCGCGAAGTCCTCGTCGCCGAGCCCGACCGCGCGCAGCATGCCGCGCGACGCGGTCGCCTCGAGCCCGTCCGTCACCTGCCGCGAGCGCGGCTTGAGGTCCACCTGCCCGTCACCCGTCATGGGCCCACCGTAGGAGCCGTCCGACGACCGCGCGAGAGGGTGTCCGCGGTCAGCCGCGACGCAGCAGGCTCACGTCGCGCACCGCACCGCGGTCGGCCGAGGTCGCCATCGCCGCGTACGCCTGCAGCGCGGGCGAGACGTAGCGGTCCCGGTCGCGGGGCTGCCAGGGGTTCTCCGACGACTCCATCTTCGCCCGGCGCTCCGCGAGCACCTCGTCCGGCACGTTGATCCGGATGAGGCGCGTCTCGACGTCGATCTCGATCTCGTCGCCGTCCTCGATGAGCGCGATCGCGCCGCCCGCGGACGCCTCGGGCGAGATGTGCCCCACCGAGATGCCCGACGAACCGCCCGAGAACCGCCCGTCGGTGATGAGCGCGCAGACCTTGCCGAGCCCGCGGCCCTTGATGAAGGACGTCGGGTACAGCATCTCCTGCATGCCCGGACCGCCCGCGGGGCCCTCGTACCGCACGACGACCACGTGGCCGGGCTCGACCTGCTTCGACAGGATCTTCTCGACGGCCTCGTCCTGCGACTCGCACACCAGCGCGGTCCCGACGAAGTGGAAGAGCTCGGGGTCGATGCCCGCGGTCTTGATGATCGCGCCGTCCTCGGCGAGGTTGCCGCGCAGCACCGCCAGGCCGCCCTCGACGGTGTAGGCGTGCTCGAGGTCGCGGATGCAGCCGTTCGCGGCGTCGGTGTCGAGCGACTCCCACACGTTGCTCGTCGAGAACGCCTGCGTCGTGCGCACACCGCCGGGTGCGGCGAGGAACAGGTCCTGCGCCCGCTGCGTCGCGTGCCCGCCACGGATGTCCCAGTCGTCGAGCCACGCGCGCAGCGTGGGCGTGTGCACGCTCGTCACGTCGTGGTCGAGCAGACCCGCGCGGTCGAGCTCGCCCAGCAGCGCGGGGATGCCGCCCGCGCGGTGCACGTCCTCCATGTGGAAGTCCGGGTGGTTCGGGGCGACCTTCGACAGGCACGGCACGCGGCGCGAGAGCGCGTCGATGTCGGCGAGCGTGAAGTCGACCCCGGCCTCCTGCGCGGCCGCGAGGATGTGCAGGACCGTGTTCGTCGAGCCGCCCATCGCGACGTCGAGCGTCATGGCGTTGGTGAACGCGGCCCGGGTCGCGATGCCGCGCGGGGCCGCCGTGTCGTCCTCGTCCTCGTAGTAGCGGCGCGCCAGGTCCACGATCGTGCGACCGGCCTCGAGGAAGAGCTCGCGCCGCGCGGTGTGGGTCGCGAGCGTCGAGCCGTTGCCGGGCAGCGACAGGCCGAGCGCCTCGGTCAGGCAGTTCATCGAGTTCGCCGTGAACATGCCCGAGCACGAGCCGCACGTGGGGCACGCGCTCTCCTCGACCGCCGCGAGCGCCGCGTCCGAGACGGCGTCGTCGGCCGAGTAGTTGATCGCGTTGACGAGGTTGAGGTGCGTCTTCGCGACACCGTCCGCGACGACCGCCTTGCCGGCCTCCATCGGCCCGCCGGACACGAAGATCACCGGGATGTTCAGGCGCAGCGCGGCGTTGAGCATCCCGGGCGTGATCTTGTCGCAGTTCGAGATGCACACGAGCGCGTCCGCACAGTGCGCGTTGACCATGTACTCGACCGAGTCGGCGATGAGGTCGCGGCTCGGCAGCGAGTAGAGCATGCCGCCGTGGCCCATGGCGATGCCGTCGTCGACCGCGATCGTGTTGAACTCCTTGGCCACGCCGCCCGCCTCGCGGATCGCGCCCGCGACGAGGTCGCCCATGTCCTTGAGGTGCACGTGGCCGGGCACGAACTGCGTGTACGAGTTCGCGATCGCGATGATCGGCTTGCCGAAGTCGTCGCTGCCCATGCCGGTCGCGCGCCACAGCGCGCGGGCACCGGCCATGTTGCGGCCGTGGGTCGAGGTCCGGGAACGCAGCGGACGGCTCATCGAGATCTCCTTCGTGGCGCACCCGGCCGGGCTGGTCGAGCGGGGGCTCGAGCAGGCGTGGCGCGGACCGGGAAGCTGGTGCGACGGCGGTCAGCCTACGTCCCACCTGCACCGACGAGCCGTGCGCGTCCACCCCTCGACCCCCGACGACGAACCGGCCCCGCGCCCTGACCGCCAGGAGGCGGGCGGAGGGGGGCGCGGGGCCGGTGGGGTCGTCGCGTCGCAGCCCTACGGCGCGGCGACCTCCGTGGCCGTCCACCGATCGTCGTCGTCGATCTCGTGGACGGGCCCCACCAGGTGGACGCTGGTGCGAGCGGCACGGTCCGCACTCGTGCCGACCCACAGCTCCAGCTCACCGGGCTCGACGATCCGGCGCAGGTCGCGACCGCTGAACGCCACGCGCGTCGTCGGGACGTCGAACGTCACGACCGCCGACTCGCCCGCCGCGAGGCTGACGCGCCGGAACCCGACGAGCTGTGCCACGGGCCGGGTCACGCTCGCGACCACGTCGTGCGCGTACAGCTGGACGACCTCGTCGCCCGCGCGGTCGCCCGTGTTCGTCACGCGGGCCGCGACCCGGATGCGCCCGCACGTCTCGACGTGCGTGCTCTGCGCGACGAGCTCGTCGTACGCGAACGTCGTGTACGACAGGCCGAAGCCGAACGGCCGCACCGGTGAGGTCGGCAGGTTGGTCACGTCACCGTCGCCGCCCAGCGCCGGGTGCAGGTACGAGTACGGCTGCGAGCCCGCGGACCGCGGCAGGGTGACCGGGAGCCGACCGCTCGGGTTGATGCGCCCCGACAGCACGCCGGCCACCGCGGGCCCACCCTCCTCGCCCGGGAAGAACGCCTGCACGACGGCCGCGCACCGCTCGGTCGCCCAGCCGATCGCGTACGGGCGACCCGTGAGCAGCACGAGCACCACGGGCGTGCCGGTCTCCAGCACGGCCTCGACGAGCGTGCGCTGCACGCCCGGGAGCTCGAGGTCGTCGCGGTCGCAGCCCTCGCCGACCGTGCCGCGCCCGAACAGCCCGGCCCGGTCCCCCACCACGACGACCGCGACGTCGGCACCCGCCGCCGCCTCGACCGCCGCGGCGATGCCCGACGTGTCGGGCGCGTCGACACCGCAGCCCTCGGCCGCGACGATCTCGACGCCCGCGAGCTCGTCGCGCAGCGCGGCGAGGACCGTGGGGACCTCGATGCCCGTGGCGACGTCCGGGTGGTGCTCGAGCACGTGGTTGACGAACGAGTAGCAGCCGAACATCGCCTCGTGGCGGTCCGCGTTCGGTCCGACGACCGCGACGCGCGCGGGTGCCGGACGGTCGCCGCCGAGCAGCGGGAGCACGCCGTCGTTCGCGACGAGCACGACCGACTCGGCCGCGAGCCGGGCCGCGACCGCGCGGTGCTCGGCCGTGTCCAGGTCGATGCTCGTCGGAGGCTCGCCCTCGAACGCCTCGTCGAGCAGCCCCAGCTCGGCCTTCTGCAGCAGCGCGCGCGTCACCGCCCGGTCGACGAGCGCCTCGTCGACCGTCCCCGCGGCGATCGCCGCGGCGAGCGGCTCGAGGTACGCGTCACCCGTGGGCAGCTCGACGTCGATGCCCGCCGCGAGCGCCAGCCCGGCGGCCTCGCCGAGGTCGGCGGCCACGTGGTGGAGGATGTCGAGGAACGCGACGCCGAAGTAGTCGGCCACGACGACCCCGTCGAAGCCCCAGCGCCCCCGCAGCAGGTCCGTGAGGATCGTCGGGTCCGCCGCGACGGGGACGCCGTCGATCTCGGTGTACGCGTGCATCACCGAGCGCACGCCGCCGTCCCGCACGGCCATCTCGAACGGCACGAGCAGGACGTCCGCGAGCTCGCGCGGCCCCACGTGGACCGGACCGAAGTTCCGGCCGGACTGCGACGCCGAGTAGCCGACGAAGTGCTTGAGCGTCGCGTGCACGCCCGCGCCCTGCAGGCCGCGCACGTACGCCGTCGCGACCTCGCCGATGAGGTACGGGTCCTCGGCGATGCACTCCTCGACGCGGCCCCAGCGCGGGTCGCGCACGACGTCGAGCACGGGCGCGAGCCCCTGGTGCACGCCGAGCTCGCGCATCGAGCCGCCGATCAGCCCGGCCATCCGCCCGACGAGCTCGGGGTCGAACGCCGCACCCCAGGCGAGCGGCGTCGGGAACGTCGCGGCCTGCCACGCCGAGAGCCCGGTCAGGCACTCCTCGTGGACGAGGGCGGGGATCCCGGTGCGTGCGACGAGGTCGCGCTGCCGCTCCCAGAGCCAGCGCGCGCGCTCGACCGGGTCGACCGGGCGCGTGCCGTAGACGCGTGTCAGGTGGCCGAGGCCGTGCCGGACCGCGTCGTCGAGCCCGCCGTCACGCGTGAACTCGCCCTGCAGCGGGGCGACGACCTCGCCGTCGCCCTTCTCCCAGAACCCGACGACCTGTGCGAGCTTCTCCTCGAGCGTGAGCCGTCCGACGATCTCGGCGACGCGTGCGTGCGCCGACGTGGCGTCGGGGCTCGTGCTCATCGTGGTGCCCGTCGTGGGCACAGGGGTAGCCATGGTGCTCTCCGTCATCGTCGATCAGCCCTTGACCGCGCCCTGGAGACCGCTGACGATCCGGTTCTGCATCGCGAGGAAGAAGATGAGCGCCGGGATCATCGCGACCGAGGTGAACGCGAACACGCCCGCGATGTCCGTCGAGTGCTCCGCCGAGTAGTCGGCGACCCCCAGCGGGAGCGTCTTGTTGTCGGACTGCAGCAGGAGCAGCGGCAGCATGTACGCGTTCCACGAGCCGACGAACGCGAGCACGCCCACCGTGATGAGCCCCGGACCGGACAGCGGCAGGAGCACGCGCCAGAAGAAGCCGACGCGGCTCGCACCGTCGAGCTGTGCGGCCTCCTCGAGCTCGCTCGGGATGGCCTGCAGGAACGGGCGCAGGATCACGACCGTGAGCGGCAGCGCGTAGGCGGCCTGCGGGAGCGCGATCCCCCACCACGAGTTCGACAGACCCATGTCGCGGATGAGGATGAACAGCGGGATGACGCCGACCGTCGCCGGGAACAGCAGGCCGGCGACGAAGATCGTGAAGATGCCCTCACGACCGCGGAACTGGTAGCGCGCGAGCGGGAACGCCGCCATGACGCCGCAGATGACGACGAGCGCGGTCGTGATCGCCGCGATCGCCACCGAGTTGAAGGTGTAGCGCCAGAAGTCGGGGTTCGAGAAGACGCCCTTGTAGTTGTCGAGCACCCACGGGTTCGGCATGCCCGACGGGTTGAGGACGAGGTCACCGTTGGTGCGGAAGCCGGAGACCACGCCGTACAGCACGGGACCGACGGAGAACGCCACGACGACGAGCGCGACGAAGTAGATCAGCGGGCTCCCGCCGCGCATGACGTTGGTCGAACGCCCGCGCGTGCGGTTCTGTGCGGCGGCCGCGGCAGCGCCTCGGGGCTCTGCGATGGCGGTGCTCATCGGGACACCTTCTTCCGACGGACGACCGTCGTGGTGTTGTCACGGTTCATGATGAAGCGCTGGTACAGCAGCGCGAGGACGAGGGCGACGACGAACAGGACGACCGAGGCCGCGGCGGCGATGCCGTAGTTCGAGCGCTTGGTGCCCTCCGTGATGAGGAAGGTCGCCATCGTGCTGGTCGAGTTGGCGGGCCCGCCGCCGGTGAGCACCCAGACCATGTCGAACAGCTGCAGCGAGCCGATCATCGACAGGAACGCCCAGGTGCGCAGGGTCGGGCCCAGCATGGGGATCGTCACGCGGCGCTGGATCTGCCACCACGACGCGCCGTCGAGCTGCGCGGCCTCGTAGAGCTCCTCGGGCACGCCCTGCAGGCCGGCGAGGAACAGGATGATCGCCATCCCGAGGTACTTCCACGTGAGCACCGCGACCAGCGCGGGCAGCGACGTCTCGAGCGTCCCCAGGAAGCCTTGTTCCGGTCCGCTCAGCCCGATCTTGTCGAGCACCGTGTCGATGATGCCCTCGCCGGGGACGAACATCTGGTACCAGATGACACCCGCGATGACCTCGGAGATCACGTACGGGACGAAGATCACGGTCCGCAGCACGCCCTGGAACCGCATCTTGCGGTTGAGGAGCAGCGCGATCGCGAGACCGAGCGGGAGCTGGATCGCGATCGAGGCGACCACGATGATCATGTTGTGCTGGAACGCCTCGACGAACTCGGGGTTGTCGAGCACCCGCCGGTAGTTGTCGAGACCGATGAAGTCCTGGAGGGGCCCGTAGCCCTTCCAGCGGTAGAACGAGATCTGGACGGCCCGGACGACCGGGACGACCACGAACAGGCCGAGCAGTGCCAGGGCCGGTGCGACGAAGGCCGCGATCTCGAGGCGCTTGCGCAGGGACGCTCCGTTCCCGCGGCGTCCGCCCGGCCCGGCGGCCGCCGGCCGCGCCGAAGCGCGACCGGCGACCGTCGTGAGGGAGGACGTCGCAGGCGAGGCGGTGGCGCCCACGGGGGCGGTCGCTTCGTCTGCCACGTCGATCACTTCTCCGCGTCCGCCGCAGCCTGCGTGGCGTCGACGACATCCTGCGGGCTCGCCTTGCCGGCGAACAGGTCCACGATCTTCGAGTTCATCGCGCCACCGATCGAGTCACCGAAGGCGGTGTCGAAGTAGAGCTGGACGAACGGCGCGTTGTCACGGACCTCGAGGAGGCTCGCGAGTGCCGCGTCGGAGACCGAGCCCACCGCGTTCTCGTTGGTGGGCAGACCCATGTCGAGCTCGGCGAAGCCCTTCTGGACCTCGTCGGACAGCAGGTACTCGGCGAAGTCGACCGCCTCGTCGGGCGCGTCGGCCGAGACGCCCCACGCGTCACCGCCACCCATCTGGGTCTCGGGGTCGCCCTCGCCGCCCTCGACGGCCGGGAACGAGAACCACGCGAGGTTGTCGCCGATGCCGGCCTCACCGATCTCGTCGGTGATGCCCTGCATCACGCCGGGCTCCCAGTGACCCTGGAGCTCCATCGCGACCTTGCCCGTGGCGAGCATGCCGGACGCGCTCGTGGCGCCCTTCTGCGCGACCGTGGACAGGAAGCCGGCGTTGAACGGCTCGGCCTTGAGCAGCTCCTGCAGCGACTCGCCCGCGCGGACGAAGCACTGGTCGCTGAAGTCGAGCGTCTTGACCGCCGTCTGCAGCGCCTCGGTCGAGCACTGGCGGACCGAGAAGTAGTACCAGTAGTGCGCGGCCGGCCAGCCCTCGCCCGCACCCACCGAGATCGGCGTGATGTTCGCGGCCTTGAGCTTGTCGATCGCGGAGTACATCTCGGACCACGTCTTCGGCGCCTCGGTGATGCCGGCGTCCGCGAAGAGCGCCTTGTTGTACCAGAAGCCCACGACGCCCATCGAGAACGGCAGCGCGTAGGTCTTGCCGTCGACCTGGAAGCTCGTGACCGAGCCACCGAGCTTGGCGATCGTGTCCGCCGCCGCCTCCGACAGGTCCTTGGTGACGCCCGCGTTCACGTGCCCGACGAGCTCGCCGCCGCCACGCTCCATGTAGATGTCGGGCATGTCGCCCGACTGCATCGCAGCCGAGAGCTTGGTGACCATGTCCTCGTGCTGCATGGCGTTGACGTCGATCGTCACGCCCGGGTTCGCCGCCTCGAAGTCGGCCGCGACCTTGTCGTAGTAGTCCTTGCCCTCACCCGTGTTGGAGTTGTGCCACCACGTGATCGAGACGTCCTTCTTCCCGGCGTCGCCACCCTTCGTGGCGTCGTCGGTGCTCGCGCTGCTGCCGCCGTCGTTCCCACAAGCAGCCAGAAGAGCGATCGTCGCAGCGAGCGCGATCCCCGCACCCGCACGGCGCATGCGTGCCATGTCTGGTCCCTTCAGTCGTCGTTGACCCACCTGGACGAGACCGAGAGTGCCAAAGTTTCGGTCGGAGTGTCAATCGTTATCGAAACCGATATCGACACCGTTACCAAACTGATGCCGAGTGCCCTAGGATCGCGACGTGGAACAGACCGGTCGGATCAAGATGTCCGACGTCGCGCGTGAGGCCGGCGTCTCGGTGGCGACCGTGTCGAAGGTCGTCAACGGCCGGTACGGCGTCGCCCAGGCGACGCTCGACCGCGTGCAGCAGGTCATCTCCGACCTCGGGTACGAGGCCAGCCTCGGCGCGTCGAGCCTGCGCTCACACCGCACGCACGTGGTCGGCATCCTCGTCGCGGAGTTCGAGCCGTTCAGCACCGAGCTGCTCAAGGGTGCCGCGCAGGCGATCGGCTCGACCGAGTACGAGCTCCTCGCCTACTCCGGCGGCGGTCGGCGCGCGAGCGTCGGCTGGGAGCGCCGCTACCTGTCCCGGCTCGGCGGCACGCTCATCGACGGCGCGATCATCGTGACGCCGACCGTGGTCGACGCCCAGGGCGTCATCCCGGTCGTCGCGATCGACCCGCACACCGGCCCGTCGGGCCTGCCGACCGTGGACGCGGACAACTTCGCGGGCGGCGTCATGGCGACCGAGCACCTGCTCTCGCTCGGCCACCGCCGGATCGGTCTCATGGGCGGCCGCCCGGACCTCGAGTCCGCCCGGCTGCGCGAGGCGGGCTTCCGGGCCGCGATGCAGGCCGCGGGTGCCGTGGTCGACGAGACGCTCGTCGTGAACGGCGGCTACCGGCCCGAGACGGCGACGCAGCCCGCACGCGACCTGCTCGACCGCCCCGACCGCCCGACGGCGGTGTTCGCCGCCAACGACCTGTCCGCGATCCGCACCATCGAGATCGCCGGTGAGCTCGGGCTGCGCGTGCCCGACGACCTGTCCGTCATCGGGTTCGACAACGTCCCCGAGTCCGCGCTGTGCGAGCCGCCGCTCACGACGATCCACCAGCCGCTGCGCGACATCGGCGCACGTGCGCTGCACCTGCTCGTCGACCTGCTCGACGGCAAGGACGTCGCGACGCACCTGCGGCTGCCGACCCGCATCGTCGAGCGCGCCTCCTGCCGCGCGCTCGGCTGAGCCGCCCCGACCGCTCCGCGGCGCTCACGCGAGGCCGGGGCCCGGCCTGGGCCCGGCGACTGTCGACGTGCTCGTCCGCACCCTGGCCGTCGCTCCCCTGCCCGTCACTCCCCCTGCGGGACCGCCGGCCGCTCGTCGTCCTGCTCGGCGCCCTCGCGGATGTGCCGCGTGACCCACGGCGCGACGGCGAACATCGCGAGCGCGAAGCCGAGCGCCACCGCACCGATCCACCCGAAGTAGGCGGTCGGACCCACGTCCTTCGTCGCCTGCACGAGCTGTGCCGTGATCGCGTTGCCCGCGCTCGTCGCGAGGAACCACAGCGCCATGGCCTGGCCCCGGAACGCGCGCGGGGCGAGCAGGGTCGTCGCCGCCAGGCCCACGGGCGACAGGCACAGCTCACCGAGCGTCTGGATCACGTACACGACGATGAGCACCCACCACGGCGAGCGCCCGTCCCCCGCGATCGCCGAGGCGCCGGCCAGGAACAGGAAGGACAGCGCCGCGCCCGTGAGCCCGATCGCGAACTTCACGGCGGTCGGCGGCCGGTCGCCGAGCCGCACCCACAGCCACGCGAACACCGGCGCGAGCACGATGATCGCGGCCGGGTTGACCGACTGGAAGAACGCGGGCGACACCGCGCGGCCGAAGATCTCGAGCTGGGTGTGGTCGCGCGCGTAGGCCGACAACGTGCTCGCGGCCTGCTCGAAGATCATCCAGAACAGCATGGCCGCGACGAACAGCGGGATGTACGCGCGCAGCCGCGAGCGCTCCCGGTCGGTGACCTTGGGCGAGCGGAACATGACCCAGAACGTCGCGACCGGTGCGGCCAGCGCGACGTACGAGAGGGCGTCGACGACCGTCGCGGTGTCGAACCCGCCCGAGACGACCGCCGCGAGCGCGAGCGCGAGCGCGCACCCGACGACGACCGCCACGACGAGCCGCACGACTCCGCGCCGGTCGCCGGCCGTGAGCGGGTTCGGCGGCTCGTCGCCCGCGCCGCCCAGGAGCGCGCGGCCCGCGACGAAGAACACGAGCGCGAGCGCCATGCCGACAGCGGCGACGGCGAAGCCCGCGTGGTAGCCGCCGATCTCGCGCGCGATCCCGACGAGGATCGGGGCGAGCAGCGAGCCGATGTTGATGCCCATGTAGAAGATCGAGAACGCCGAGTCGCGCCGCGTGTCGTCGCGCGGGTACAGCTCGCCGACCATGCTCGACACGTTGGGCTTGAGCAGCCCCGTGCCGAGCGCGACGAGCACGATCCCGAGGTAGGAGAACGACGCGTCCGGCAGCGCGAGGCTCACGTGCCCCGCCGCGATCACGACGCCGCCGTACAGCACGGACCGGCGCGCACCGATCACGCGGTCGGCGAGCCAGCCACCGATCACCGACAGCAGGTAGACCGAGGCCCCGTAGGCCGCGACGACCGCGTTGCCGAGGTCGTCGTCGAGCCCGAGGCCGCCGTTCGCGAGCGTGTCCGTCAGGAAGTACAGCAGGATCGCGCGCATGCCGTAGTAGCTGAACCGCTCCCACAGCTCCGTGCCGAACAGCGTCATCAGCCCGAGCGGATGCCCGAAGAACGCACGGTCGCGCGGGACGACGGCGGTCGTCCCGGGGGGCTGCGCGGTGGTCCCGGGTGCGCCGGACCGTTCCTCGGCGGGGTCGTGCGGCTCGGCGGCGCGGCGTTCCATGGGCCTATCGTGCTGGTCGCAGGGGGTGCCGCACCAATCGCTAGGTCAGCTGGCGCGCGCGGTACTCGTCCTCGAGCATCCCCATGTCGATCCCGTCGCACCAGCGCTCGCCGTCCCGGTACGCGTCGCGGCGGCGTCCCTCGACGCGGAAGCCGAGGTTCTCGTAGAGCGACACCGCGCGCGTGTTGACCGCGAGGACGTCCAGCCCGACGCGGTGCAGCCCGAGCCCGTCGAACGCGAACCCGAGCACGAGCTCGATCGCCTCCGTGCCGTACCCGCGGCCGCGGTAGGCCGGACGCATCGCGAGCCGCAGGTTCGCGCTCGCGACCGCCTCGTCGATGTCGTTCAGCACGATCTCGCCCAGGTACTCGTCGTGCCCGACGAGCGTGATCGCGAGGTCGACGCGGCCCGGCTCGTCGGCGACCGACGCGCACCACGCCTCGATCTCCTCGAGCGAGAACCGGTGCGTCGTGCCCGTGAGCCGACGACCCTCGGGGTCGCTCACCGACTCCCACATCTGGGGCGCGTCCGACGCGCGGACCGGCCGCAGCGTGAGCATCTCGCCCTGCAGGGTCGGCTTGTCGTCGACGCTGCTCACGTGACCGGTCATGCGCCGCCTCCTGGTTGGGTGCTCCGAGGCTAGGCCACCGGGCCGTGCGACGCGCCCAGCCCGCCCGGCAGGTCGCGGGACCGGTCGCCGGACGGAGCGCCTCCGGACGCCTCGTCGCGACGCGGACGGACGACAGCGGCGCCGCCGCGGAGGTCAGCCATCCTCCGCGGCGGCGCCGCCGTCCTGCTGCCGGGCGGCGCGGGGACCGTCAGCCTGTCCCCGCGCCACCCGACCGGTCGGCCGGGCTACGCCTCGCCCAGCCGCCTGCCTCGACGCACGACGAGCAGGAGCACCAGACCCGCGACGAGCGCCGCGGCCGCGACCGCGACGAGCCCCGTCTGGAAGCCCGTGGCACCGAGCTGCGGGTCGGCCGCGAGGACGCGGACCGTCGCCTCACCGCTGAGCCCCGACGTCAGGCCGCGCACCTCGAGCGTGTGCGTCCCGAGCGTCGCGTCGGACGGGATCGTCACGCGCAGGTCGACCGAACCGTCCGCCGCCGCGGTCGCGGCGAGCAGCAGGCGCGGCGCCGAGTGCAGCCAGACCTCGACCCGCTCGTCGGGCTCGAAGCCCGTGCCCCGGATCCGCAGCGCGCCACCCTGGCGCACGTCGTGCTGCGAGAGGTGCAGCACCGGCTGGTCGGCGGGCGTCGTCGGACCGTCCGTGCCCGGCTCGGCGCCCGGCTTCGTCCCCGGGTCGGTACCAGGGTCGGTACCAGGGTCCGTGCCCGGGTCGGTACCCGGGTCGGTACCGGGGTCCGTGCCCGGGTCCGTGCCCTCGCTGCCGGGGTCGGTGCCCGGCTCCGTGGTCGCGGCGACGAGCCGACCGACGCCCCAGTGCGCGGTCGTCTGGTAACCCGTACCCGTCGGGTCGGCCCAGTTGATGATCGACGTCCGGCTGCCGTCGGACGCGTCGTTCACCTGGAAGTCGAGGCCCTGGTAGGTCCCGAGGCCGCCCCACTCGAGCAGGCTGATCGCCGCCTCGACGCGGTACCCCGTGTCCGTCCGGGTCACCGAGCTCGTCACCCGGTCGCGCTGGAACTGCTCGTCGCCCGTGCCGAACGACAGCGCACCGTCCGCGTCGATGCGGATCTGCGTGTCGTCGTACCGGTAGGAGCCGTTCTTCACGTTGCCGCCGTCGACGTAGATCTCGACCGAGTCCTTCGTCCACGGGTCGCTGCCCGTCGTGTCGACCGTCGGGTCGACCACGTCGGCCAGCACGTACAGCGTGTTGTCCAGCCAGAGCGTGCGGAACGTGCCGACCGCACCCTTCGCGCCCGACGTGACCTTCGTGGTCGTCACCGAGGACGCGTCAGCCCACACGTCGTCGACGACGCCGTCGATCTCCGGGGCCGTCGTGGCCTGCGGGATCTCGGTGTACGACAGCGGCTCGACGAGCGCGACCGTCCCGAGCACGCCCGGGGTGTTCCAGCCGGTCGTCGTCCCGTCGGCCACGACGCGCACGTCGAGGTCGACGGAGTCGCCCTGGGCGGCACCCGCGAGCGGGACCGTCGTGACGACGGACCACCCGCCCGACCGCTCGACCGCCCCCGCGCTGCCGCGCGCGACCGACACGACCCCGTCCGACGTCTCGAGCAGGACCGCGTCGCCGCTGTCCTTCGTGGCGTCGTCGACGTCGACGAACACCGTCAGCGCGTCGGGCGACCAGCGGAGCTGGAACCGCGCCGCGTCGCCCACGGGGTGCAGCGGGAGGCGCTGCCACTCGTCGGAGCCGACCGTGTAGTCACCGCCGTCCGCCGCGAACGCGTCCGCGCTGCGGATCGCCGCCGGGAGCGCGAGCCCCGCGGCGCCGTAGTAGGCCGGCTTCGCCTTGAACCAGTCGTCGAACAGCAGCGGCTTGCCGTTGTTCGAGGCGCGCCACGAGCGGCCGTCGGTCAGGCCCCAGGTCGTCACCGAGAACAGGCTGTCCGCGTGCTCGCGGAAGCTGTCGAAGGCCGCCTTGAGGTAGTAGCCCTGGTCGATCGACTTCGCGGTGTCGGGCGATCCGACGAACACGTCGAGCTCGGTCACGGCCTGCACGAGCGGCGTGCCGTCGGCCTTCTTCATGCCCTCGAAGTCGGCGATCGCGTCCTCGAGCGTGCCCACCGGGGTGGACAGCGCGACGTGGAACTGGTGGCCGACGCCGTCGATCGGCACGTCACGCGCGACGAGCCGCTCGACGAGCGCCTTGTACCGCGCGCGCTTGCCGGTCTGCTCGGTGTTGTAGTCGTTGATGAACAGCGTCACCGGGTGCGCGGCACCGCTCGCGGCGTACGTCCCGTTGAACGCCTCGTTCGCGAACTCGAACGCGTCGTCGACGAACGTGTCGTCACCGTAGATGCGGTACCAGGCCGAACGGCGCATGCCGTCGGACGTCGACGTGCCGTCGTCGATGACCTCGTTGACGACGTCGAACGCCACGAGCGGGTTCGTCGGCGAGCCGAACGGTCCGTACTGGTCGGACAGCGCCTTGGCGACGTTGCCGATGTGGTCGCGCAGCCGCTGGCGCAGCTGGGCCTTGGTCAGGTCCGCACCCTCGTCGTCCTGGTAGAACCAGTCCGGCGTCTGGCTGTGCCACAGGAGCACGTGGCCGTAGACCCGCAGGTCGTTCTCCTGCGCGTAGTCCATGAGGGCCGTCGCCTCGGGGTGCATCCGGAACGTGTCCACCCCGGTGCCCGAGTACCAGGCCTCGACCTTCATGTAGTTCTCGGAGGTCACCTGGTCGAAGTGCTTGAGCAGCAGCTCCGACGCCGTGCCTGCCGTCTCGCGCGAGTCGATCGCGACCCCGACCGGGAAGTCGACCGTGTCCTTGAGCGGCGTCAGGTCCTCGACCTGCGCGTCGGGGGTCGACACCACGGAGATGTCGTCGACGAGGAACGGCGAGATGTTGCCCGTGCCCGTCGAGACGTACTTCGTCTCGAAGTACAGCTCGGCGGCGGTGTCGAACGCCGGCATCGTGAACGTCCCCGTGACGTGCACCCACTGGCTCGACGACAGGCCCGTGATCTGCACGAGGTTCGAGAACTTGGCGTCCTCACCCGTGACCGTGCGGGCCGAGAGCGTCATGTCGCCCGGGGTGCCCTCGAACTTGATCCACGCCGACAGGTCGTAGGACGCACCCGGCGTCGCCGAGTCGGTGACGTCGATCTGGATGCCCTGGCCCTGCGAGGTGCGCTCGGCGACGCGCACCGCGTAGGTGCTCTCGTGCGCGTCGTCGTCGGTCACCTCGACGAGCCCCGCGGGACCGGTCGCGTCAGCGCGCGCCGTCCAGCCCTGCAGCGTGCCGTCCTCGAAGTCGGAGTCCGCGAGCGTGACGCCCTTGGGCGCCGCACCACCGGCCGGGAGCGTGAACGTCCAGCCGTCGGCGAGCAGCTCGCTCACCACGGTCTTGACCGCCGCGACCCCGGCTGTGCGGTCACCGCCGCCGTCGTGCACGAGCACGATCTGACCCGGGTGCGACGTGATCGTCGAGCGCAGCGCCGCCGTCAGCTTCGCCTCGTCGCCCGCGTTCTCGGCACCGTCCCAGTCGTTCACCAGGTTCGCGACCGCGAGCGGCTGCATGCCGAGCGCCACCGCGACCGGCGCCGTCTGCCCCCACTCGCCGTTGGGTGCCCGGAAGTACGGCACCTCGGCGGTCGGGTCGCCGAGCGCCGTGCGGATCGTCGCCAGGTTCGCCTTGAGCCGCGTCGCCGCCCCCGCCTGGTCGAGGCTCTTGAGCGAGTCGTACGTCGTGGAGTGGTTGCACAGCGTGTGACCGTCCTGGACGATCCGCTTGAGCACGTCGGCACCGCCGGGAGCCGTGACGTTCTGGCCGATGACGCAGAACGTCGCCGGGACGTCGTTGGCCTTGAGGAAGTCGAGCAGCTCGAGCGTCGTCGCACCGTTCGGCCCGTCGTCGAACGTGAGCGCCGCGGTCTTGTCCGTGCCGCGGGCCGACGCGATCGGCGCCTGCGTCGGGTTCAGCGCGCCGCCCGGCACGAAGTCGGGGTCGGTCTCGACGTAGTCGCCGCCGCCCGAGGCCGCCTTGCCCGTGATCTCCACGTCGTCGACGAGGAAGTCAGGGTGCACGGCGTCGATGTCGGCCGCCTCGAAGTACAGGATCACGGACGCGAGCCCGGCCGGGCGCGTGTACGTGGAGCTCAGCTCCACCCACTCGTCCGCCGTGACGGTCGCGGACGCGATCTGCTCGTACGCGTCGTCACCCGACCCGGTGTTCGTCTGGGCCGTGATCTTGACGACGGACGAGCCCGTGGTCCCGGGTGCGAGGCGCACCCATGCCGAGACGTCGTAGGTCGAGCCCGCGACGAGCGTCGACGTCAGGTCGGCCTGCGTCCCCGCCCAGCTCGCGCTGCGGTTCGTCACCGCGAGGGCGCTCGTACCGCCGTGCGCGTCGTCGCTCGTGAGCGCGACCGTCGAGCCCCGGGCTCCCCACGGGTCCGCCGCGCTCTCGAAGTCGTTCCCGACGACGACCTCCGGCTCGCCCGCGTCCGGCGCCTGCGCGGTCACCACGACGTCGTCGAGCTGGTACGTGAAGGAGAGCGCAGGGTCCGGCTCCGGGTAGGGCCCCGTGCCGAGGTAGACCTGCTCGGGCGCGGCCGTCGCCGGGACCGTGAACGTGTTGGTGATCGTCGTCCACTCGTCCGTGAGCGTGGTGTCGGGGCTCAGCCAGCCGTAGGCCGGCTTCGTCACCCAGCGGATCGGGACGCCGGTGTCCCCCTCGACGATGCGCGCCTGCGCGGAGAGGGTCACGACCGTGCCGGCCGCCAGACCGTCGAAGAGCCCTTCCGGCGTCTGCACACCGTCGAAGTTGGCGGCGCGCGCCACCTCGTAGACCGTGCTCCCGGCGGCGTCGACGAACGTCCCGCTCGCACCGGAGGGGACGAGGTCGCCGAGCGTGCTGTCGTCGAAGTCGGACGCGAGCAGCGTGACGTCGGACGCGGCCTGGGCGGCGAGCGAGCTCGCCGTCACGACGGCGAGAGGCGCGACCAGCAGCGCGGCCGCCGCGACGAACGCGGGGCCTCTCCTGCGGCGCACGTGAGAAGGACTGGACATCGACGCTCCCTTGCGTGACATGAGCCGGTGTGTGGTCGCGACCGTATCGCGTGAGTATCGGTTCTCGCACCGATCTTTCGGTAACGATTTCGATACCGTTCCACACCCGAGCGGCGCCATCAAGTCACCCCTCTGGGTGGCGCACGACCCGACGGAACCGCCGATCGTGCGGGTGTTCGCCTGTTCAGTGGCCGGAAGACGACGAAGCCCCGAGCAGCCGTGGGGGCCGCTCGGGGCTTCGTCTGTACCGCGGAGCGGGTCCGCGGCGCCATGAAACTTTCGGTCAGGCCTGGACGCGCTCCAGCACCAGCTCGCGCACGCGGCCAGCATCGGCCTGTCCGCGCGTGGCCTTCATGACCGCACCGATGATCGCGCCGACCGGACCGAGGTTGCCGGACCGGATCTTCTCCGCGATGTCCGGCTGGGCCGCGAGCGCCGCGTCGATCGCCTCGAGGAGCGGGCCGTCGTCGGAGACGACCTCCAGCCCGCGCGCGACCACGACCTGCTCGGGGTCGCCCTCGCCCGCGAGGACACCCTCGAGGACCTGGCGCGCGAGCTTGTCGTTGATCCGGCCCGCGTCGACGAGCGACTGCAGCGCGCCTATCTGCGCCGGCGTGATCGGCAGCTCGGCGAGCTCGACCTCGCGCTCCTTCGCCGTCCGCGCGAGCTCACCCATCCACCACTTGCGCGCCGCGGCCGGAGCCGCGCCCGCCGCCACCGTCGCCTCGATGAGCTCCACGGCGCCGGCGTTCACGACGTCGCGCATCTCCGCGTCCGCATAGCCCCACTCGCCCTGCAGCCGCCGCCGACGAGCCGCCGGAAGCTCCGGGAGCGCCGCCCGGATCTCCTCGACCCACGCGGGGTCGGGCACGATCGGCACCAGGTCGGGCTCCGGGAAGTACCGGTAGTCCTCCGCGTCGGACTTCACGCGCCCGCTCGTCGTGACCCCCGTGTCCTCGTGCCAGTGCCGGGTCTCCTGGACGATCGCGCCGCCCGCGTCGAGCACCGCAGCCTGCCGCGAGATCTCGTAGCGGACCGCGCGCTCGACCGAGCGGAACGAGTTGACGTTCTTCGTCTCGGTGCGCGTCCCCAGCGGGCTGTCCGGCGTCGCGCGCAGCGACACGTTGACGTCGGCACGCACGTTGCCGCGCTCCATGCGCGCCTCGGAGACCTCGAGCGCCCGGAACAGGTCGCGCAGCGTCTGGACGTACGCGCGGGCGACCTCGGGCGCCCGCTCCCCCGCGCCCGTGATGGGCTTGGTGACGATCTCCACGAGCGGGATGCCCGCACGGTTGTAGTCGACGAGCGAGTACTCCGCACCGTGGATGCGGCCCGTCGCGCCGCCCACGTGCGTGTTCTTGCCCGCGTCCTCCTCCATGTGCGCGCGCTCGACCTCGACGCGGAACGTCGAGCCGTCCTCGAGCTCGACGTCCACGAACCCGTCGTACGCGATCGGCTCGTCGTACTGCGACGTCTGGAAGTTCTTCGGGACGTCCGGGTAGAAGTAGTTCTTGCGGGCGAAGCGGCAGGACGCGGCGATCGAGCAGTTGAGCGCGAGCCCGATCCGGATCGCGTACTCGACCGCGGTGCCGTTGACCGCCGGGAGCGCCCCCGGCAGCCCGAGGCTCACGGGCGTGACCTCGGTGTTCGGCTCCGCGCCGAACGTCACCGCCGCACCGTCGAACATCTTGGTCCGCGTCCCGAGCTCGACGTGCACCTCGATGCCGATCACCGGGTCGAAGCGCGCGACGGCGTCGTCGTAGTCGACGAGGTCGACCGTGGCCTGGCTCATCGCGCCACCTCCAGCTCCGGGGCCTGCGCGAGCAGCGGACCGCCCCACTCGTTCTCCAGCAGCGCCTCGAGCGCCGCACCCACCCGGTAAAGGCGGTCGTCGGCCTTCGCGGGCGCGAGCACCTGGAAGCCCGCCGGCAGACCGTCGTCGGACAGGCCCGACGGCAGCGACAGCCCCGGGACGCCCGCGAGGTTCGCCGGGATCGTCGCGACGTCGTTGAGGTACATCGCGAGCGGGTCGTCGAGCTTCTCGCCGAGCCTGAACGCGGTCGTCGGCGCCGTGGGCGAGACGAGCACGTCGGCCTGCTCGAACGCCGCTGCGAAGTCGCGCTGGATGAGCGTACGGACCTTCTGCGCGCTGCCGTAGTACGCGTCGTAGTAGCCCGCCGAGAGCGCGTACGTGCCGAGGATGACGCGCCGCTTGACCTCGTCGCCGAAGCCGCGGCCACGCGTCGCCGCCATGACCCGCTCCGCGGTGACCGGGCCCTGCTCCGGCTCGACGCGCAGACCGAACCGCATGCCGTCGAACTTCGCGAGGTTGCTCGACGCCTCGGCCGGGAGGATGAGGTAGTACGCCGCGAGGGCGTACTGGAAGTGCGGGCACGAGACCTCGACGATCTCGGCGCCCGCGCCGCGCAGCAGCTCGAGCGACTCGTGGAACCGCGCGAGCACGCCCGCCTGGTACCCCTCGCCCTGCAGCTCGGAGATCACCCCGACCCGCAGACCCGTCAGGTCGCCCGTCGCGCCCTGACGCGCGGCCGCGACGAGACCCGGCAGCGGGTCCGCGATCGACGTCGAGTCGCGCGGGTCGTGACCGCCGATCAGCTCGTGCAGCAGCGCGCTGTCCAGCACCGTGCGCGTGACCGGGCCCGCCTGGTCGAGCGAGCTCGCGAGCGCGATGAGCCCGTAGCGCGAGACCGAGCCGTACGTCGGCTTGACGCCGACCGTGCCCGTGACCGCGGCGGGCTGGCGGATCGAGCCGCCCGTGTCCGTGCCGATCGCGAGGGGGGCCTCGAACGCCCCGACCGCCGCAGCCGAGCCGCCACCCGAGCCGCCCGGGATCCGGTCGAGATCCCACGGGTTGTGCGTGTTGCCGTACGCGCTGTGCTCGGTCGACGAGCCCATCGCGAACTCGTCCATGTTCGTCTTGCCGAGGATCGGCAGCCCCGCCGCCTTGAGCCGCTCGACGAGCGTCGCGTCGTACGGCGGCACCCAGCCCTCGAGGATCTTGGAGCCCGCGGTCGTCGGGAGACCCTGCGTCACCACGACGTCCTTGACCGCGATCGGCACCCCCGCGAGCGCGTGCAGCTCCTCGCCCGCCGCGCGGCGCGCGTCGACGTCCGCCGCGGTCGCGAGCGCGGCCTCGTCGGACACGTGCAGGAACGCGTGCACCTGCCCGTCGACGGCCGCGATGCGGTCCAGGTGCGCGCGCGTCGCCTCGACCGACGAGACCTCGCCGGACTGCAGGCGCGCCGCGAGGTCCGCGGCCGAGAGCCGGATCAGGTCGCTCATGCGTCCTCCCCCAGGATCTGCGGGACGAGGAACTTGCCGTCCTCGGACGCGGGCGCCGCCGCGAGCACCGCCGCGCGGTCCACGGGGGGCTCGGGCACGTCGGCTCGGAACACGTTCGTCAGCGGCAGGGGGTGGCTGGTGGCCGGCACGTCCGGCGTGGCGATCTCGCTCACGCGCGCGACCGACTCGACGATCACGTCGAGCTCGCCCGCGAGCCGGTCGAGCTCGTCGGACGTCAGGTCGATCCGGGCCAGCCCCGCCACACGCGCGACCTCGTCGCGGGAGAGGGTGGACATGCCCGGGAGTCTAGTCGGCTACGTCCGCTCGACGGCCGCCTCGATCAGCGACAGCAGCGCGAGCGCGTAGGCGTCCTCCGCCTCGGGCGCCGAGAACACCTGCTCGGGACGGCCCGCGAGCTCGACGAGCACCTGGTACAGCCCGTCCGTCGAGCGTGCGAGCGAGCGGAACGTGCCGCCGAGGAGCTCGCGCAGCTGGTCCTCGCGCGGCAGCCAGACGGCGTCCTCCTGGGCGACCGAGTCCAGCGCCCACTCCGTCGTGCCGTTGAAGCCGAGCACCGTGCCCGTCGGGTAGTGGTGCGCCTCGATCGTCATCTCGCTGACCGTGAACACCTCGTCCACCTCGTCCACGAGCATCCCGAACCGGTCGCCCGACGCCGGGTTCCAGTGCAGCCCGGTCCGACGAAGCCGCAGTGCCAGGTCACGCGAGATCACCGTCCCAGTATCGGCCGACCCGGGACCTCGTGCCCATGCGCCGCGCGGGGCACCCGGAGCATGCTGGCCGGGTGCGCACCACGCCCGTCTACTACTACTCGTCGGCGAGCGGGCTGGTCCGCTCCTTCGCGGAACGTCTCGGCCGCCCGGCGTTCAACCTCGCGGAGCGCGAGCACCGGCGCAGCGAGGTCGACGGCCCGTGGGTCCTGCTGACCCCGTCGTACAAGACCGGCAACGCCGCGAACGACACCATCCCCGAGGCCGTGCGGCGGTTCCTGCGCTCCGAGCACAACCGCCGCCTGCTCGTCGGCGTCATGGGCTCGGGCAACCGCAACTTCGGGCGTTACTACCAGGACGCGGCGCGGCAGATCGCGCGCGTCTCGGGCCGCCCGATGCTCTTCGAGTTCGAGCTCGCCGGGACCCCGTGGGACGTCGAGGAGTGCCGACGCATCCTCGCCGAGCTCGACGAGGCCCTGGCCCACCGCGCCGACCCGGCCCGCGCGGGCTGAGCCCCCGTCATCCCGACGGGGGCTCAGCGCACGCCGTGGACCTGCGTCCGCTCGCGGCGCCGGGCTCGCGCGCCAGGGCTCAGGACCCGGAACCGTCCGTGCGGTTCGTGAGCCCGTTCGCCACGAGCCCGCCCGCCGCACCCGAGAGCACCGACGCGATGTCGATCCCCGTGAGCGACCGGACGACCTCCTGGCCCTCGCCGAGCACCTGCCCCACGGTCTTGGTCACGGCCGACGCACCGTCGGTCGAGACCACCGTGAGCTGCTTGATCGCGGCGATCGGGTCGGAGGCCGCCTTGACGATCTCCGGCAGGACCGCGATGACCTGCTGCGCCAGGATCGCCTCGCCCTGCTCGCGGAGCGCGTCCGCCTGCGCCTTGGTCGCCTCGGCGGCGGCCAGACCTTCGGCCTTCGCGGCCGCGGCGCGCGCGAGACCGAGGGCCTCCACGGCCTGGGCCTCGGCGAGCTGCCGGTCGCGCTCGGCGTTGCCCGCCCGGATCGTCGCCTGCGCGGCGGCGTCGGCGTCGTTGACCGCCGCGACCTTGTTGGCCTCGGCGATGCGCGTGCGCTTGTACGCGTCGGCCTCGGTCGCCGCGTTGGCGGCGTCGCGCTCGGCCGTCGCCTGCTGGACCGCCGCGTACGCGGCGGCCTCGGCCGGCTTGCGGACGTCGATGTCGAGCTGCTCCTCGGTGACCTTCGCCTTCTCGGCGAGCGCCTCGCGCTCCTGCGTCGCGACGAGCTTGTCCTGCTCGGCGCGCGCGAGCCGACCCGCGGCCTCGGCCTCGGCGTTGGCGCGGTCGGTCTCCGCCTTGATGCCGGCCTGCTTGAGCGCGAGGTCGCGCTGACGCTCCGCGATGGCCTCCGCCGCGACGATCTTCGCGAACTCCGAGAC
>Ga0206102_1000177_pt1 | contig 22993 bp, 21 predicted proteins | sample 1B1Ametagenome_FD_148645 | JGI IMG/M metagenome (GOLD analysis project Ga0206102, IMG submission 148645) | Enriched microbial communities from leaf-cutter ant dump, University of Wisconsin, Madison, United States - 1B1A | ecosystem: Environmental > Terrestrial > Nest > Insects nest > Nest dump... | reverse complement strand
GTCGATCAGCAGGTGCCGCGCATCGTCGTCGAGGCGCACGCACGCGTGCCCCCAGCGCGTCAGTCGGACGGTCATGGTCCCCAGTGTCCGCTGCGACCTGCGGCATCGCACGCCACGGCGCGCCGGAACGTCTGTATACAGCACGCGACGTGCCACCTCGGCGGTCCGGAGGCCCGCGTTTCACCCGATACGGTTGTCCGATGCTCGTGCTCGGTGTGTGCAGCCTCAAGGGAGGCGTCGGCAAGACCTCGGTGACCCTCGGCCTCGCGTCCGCCGCGCTCGAGCGCGGCCTGCGCACGCTCGTCGTCGACATGGACCCGCAGGGTGACGCGACGATGTCGCTGGGCGTCGTCCCGGCGGACGGCGACATCTCGTACGTGCTCGACGCTCCGGGCGCACCGACCGTGCAGGCGGCGACCGTCGCGAGCACGTGGGCCGAGTCCGGCCTCGACGTGCTCGCCGGCTCCGAGCGCAACGCGCGCCACGACCGGCTCGGGGACGACGACTTCGACCGGCTGCGGTTCGCGCTGTCGTGGGTCCAGGGCTACGACCTCGTGCTCGTCGACTGCCCGCCGTCGCTGGGGTCGCTGACCCGCACGGGCCTGACGGCGTGCGACCGCGCGATGGTCGTCACCGAGCCCGGGCTGTTCGCGGTCATGGCGGTGGGCCGCGCGATGCGCACGATCGACGAGCTGCGGCGCGGGCCCGCCCCGCAGCTCCAGCCGCTCGGCATCACGGTGAACCGCGTCCGCGCGCGCTCGCTCGAGCAGGCGTACCGGCTCGAGGAGCTCGGCAGCCTCTACGGTCCGCTGCTGCTCACGCCCCAGGTTCCCGAACGTGCAGCGCTCCAGCAGGCGCAGGGTGCCGCACAGCCCGTGCACGCGTGGCCGGGTGCGGCCGCCGCCGAGCTGTCGGCCGTCTTCGAGGGGCTGCTGGACCGCGCGCTGCGCGCGCCGCGGCGCTGACCGAGGCCGGTCCACGCCGCCGGGAGGTGTCCGCCCTCCGGTCAGCCCGCGTGACGCGCGCGACGGCGCTGGGCGAGCTCGTCGCCCGGGTGCGGGGCGTCGACCTCCGCCGACTCGTCCTCGGCCCGCTCCGTGGGGAGCTCGGCGAGCGTGCCCTCGACCTCGCGCCACACGCGGCCGACGGCGATGCCGAACACGCCCTGACCGCCCTGCACCAGGTCGATGACCTCGTCCGCCGACGTGCACTCGTAGACCGACGCGCCGTCGGACATCAGGGTGATCTGCGCGAGGTCCTCGACCCCCCGCTCACGGAGGTGGCCGACGGCCGTGCGGATCTGCTGCAGCGAGACGCCCGTGTCGAGCAGGCGCTTGACGACCTTGAGGACCAGGACGTCACGGAACGAGTAGAGCCGCTGCGTGCCCGAACCGGTCGCCGGGCGCACCGACGGCTCGACGAGCCCGGTGCGCGCCCAGTAGTCGAGCTGGCGGTACGTGATGCCTGCCGCGCGGCACGCCGTGGGACCCCGGTAGCCGGTCGCCTCGTCGAGGTCGGGAAGGTCGTCGTCGAAGAGGAGGCCCTGCGCGCTCGGCGGGACGCCAGGGACGTTCTCCGCGTTCTCGTTGGCCACGCTTCCTCCACTCGTCGCGCGATGGTCGGGCACTCGTCCGACCGCGCCTGAGGCCACGCTAGGCACGCGCGGCCCGCGACGCAACGACGTGCGGGGCGTGTCGCGGCGGCGTGTCTCACGTTCAACCTCAACGTGAAGGTTCCGCCGCCCTCCCCCGGCCTCAGTGGCCGGTCTCGTCCCCACCCGGCCCGCTGCGGGGATCGCCTCCGGTCTCGAAGTCCTCGGGCGAGACCTGGTCCAGGAACTCGCGGAACTCCTCGACCGCGGCCTCGGGGTTGGTGTGCTGCACCTCGACACCCGCGACCGCGACGACCTCCGCCGAGCACAGCACGGGGATGCCGAACCGCAGGGCGACCGCGATCGCGTCGGACGCGCGCGAGTCGACGCGCGAACCGTTCCCCAGGAGCAGCTCAGCGTAGAAGACGCCGTCCTCGAGGCGGGTGATCGCCGCGCGGCGCACCTGGTCGCCCTCGGCCAGCACGACGTCGCGCAGGAGGTCGTGCGTCATGGGGCGGGGCGGCACGACACCGGCCTGCGCGGCGGCGATCGCGCTCGCCTCGGTCGTGCCGACCATGATCGGGACGACGAGCTCCGACTCGGGGTCCAGCAGCAGCACGACGTTCTCGTCCACGACGGGGTGCCGACGCACTCCGACGACCTCGACCACCACCAGCTCCGGGTCCACGGCTCCCACGCTACGTCACGGCAGCAGGTCGGCCACCGCGGCGCGGACCAGCGTCGTGTGCAGGCGTGCGCACAGCTCCCCGAGCTCCGCCGCCATCGACGCCGCGCGGGCCTGAGCGGTCGCGTTGCGCTGCCCCCGGAACGGCGCCACGACCTGCTCGACGAGGTCGGCCTGCCGGTCGGCGGCGGCCCGCAGCTGGCGCAGGTGGCGCACGTCGATGCCGTGCTCGGCGAGCGCGGCGGCCGTGACGACCACGTCGCGGGCCCACGGCTCGAACGCCCCGCTGGGGCCGGGTGCGAGCACGCCCGCCTCCACGAGCTCCGACACGAACGCGGGCTCGACGCCCGCCTCGGTGGCGAGCCGCTCGGCAGGCACGCGCACCTGGGGTCGCTGCACGACGCCGTCCGCGGCGGCGAGGCGGGCCCGCGGCGTCGGCGCGTCCTCCTCCCCCGCGTCGAGCGCGGCGAGGTGCTCTCCGATCACCTTGAGCGGCATGTAGCGGTCCCGCTGCTGGCGCAGCACGAAGCGCAGCCGCTCGACGTCGGCGGGCGAGTACTGGCGGTAGCCCGCCGGGGTGCGCACCGGCTCGACGAGCCCCTGCTCCTCGAGGAAGCGCAGCTTGGACGGCGTGACCGCCGGGAACTCGAGCTGGAGCGTGGCGAGCACGTCGGAGATGCGCATGCTCGCGCGCCGCGAGATGCCCCGCGGCCAGGGCTCGTGCTCGATCTCGGACGCCGCCGCGGCGGTCGCGGCCTCGGGCCGACCGTCACGCGCGCGACGCGCACCTGCCGTCGCGCTCATGCGCCGCTCCTCGTCGTGCGCGTCACGCGTCCTCGCGCAGCGGGCTCGGGTGGAAGGTCATGCGGTACTTGCCGATCTGCACCTCGTCGCCGCTGCGCAGCGTGACGGAGTCGATCCGCTCGCGGTTGACGTACGTCCCGTTGAGCGAGCCGATGTCCCGGACGAGGAACTGGGATCCCTCGCGCACGAACTCGGCGTGCTTGCGCGAGACCGTGACGTCGTCGAGGAAGATGTCCGCCTGCGTCGACCGACCGGCGATCGTCCGGTCGGCGTCCAGCAGGAAGCGTGCCCCCGCGCTCGGTCCGCGCTGCATGAGGAGCAGCGCGGAGGTCGCGGGCAGAGCGTTGACCGCCGCCGACTCGTCGGCGGTCAGGCCGACGGGCGCGCCCTGCTCGAGGTCCACGGGCCCGATGCGCCCGAAGTTCACCGTCGTCTCGGGGCCGGCGCCGCCGACCGTCCGGTCGTCGTCCGTCATCTGGCCTCCCGTGCCTCGCGCCTGCTGCGCGACGGCGGACCGGACCGGTGCGCCGTCGATCGCCCCACCCTATGCAACCGGAGGACCGAACGCAGCCCTCCGACCGGGTCGGTGCGGGCCGGGCAGGACGCGCTCACTCCTCGTCCTGCACGGGAGTCGCATATCGAGGGTCGAGCAGGACGCGCGTCGCGGTCACCTGCACGAGGTCGCGCTCCGACACCGTCCCCGTCGCACCCGCACGGCGTACGGTCGCCATCGCGCCGCCCGGGATCTGCAGCGCGATCGACAGCGTCGACGGGTCGCCGATCGCGAGCCAGACGTACGGCGTCCGCAACGGCACGCCGTCGACCAGGACGTGGCCCTTCGTGCCCGTGAACGACGAGCTCGCCGTGATCCGGTGGTCGCCGAGCTGGATGGCCTCGGCCCCGGCGTTGCGCAGCTCCTCGAGCAGGTTGAGCATCGTCACGGGCTGGAGGTCGCCGGCCGGGTCGATGAGCGTGACCTGGACGCCCGGCCCCTCGGCCGGCAGCCGCCCCGAGAGGATGCCCTGCATGATTGCGCTGCGGCGCAGCGAGTCGAGCGCGGCCGCCTGGCCGTCGGACCCCGAGTCGAGCGCGTCGCGCTCGGTGCGCAGCTCGGTGACCTCGCGCCGCAGCTCGTCGCTGCGCTCCGTCGTCTCGTCGAGGATGCGGACGAGCTCCGACTGCCGCAGGCCCGCGAGCGCGGTCTCGTCGTTCTGCCGGACCTGCACGACGACGGCGAACCCCAGCAGCGCGCACAGCACGCCCGCACCCAGCTGCGCCCGCGTCGCTCGTGGGGCCATGGCGTGCCCCAGCGCACGCCATCCGGTGCGGGTCGGTGCGGGCGCGAGGGACGCGGGCTGTGCCGTGCCCTCGGCCGGCTCGTCGTCGTCCGGTCCGACGAGCGTGTCGTCGGTGCCGTCCTCGGGCGTCCCGACGGTGCGGCCCGCCTCGGACGCGTCCTCGGCCGGTGCGGTCCGGACAGCGTCGTCGACCGGGGCGACCGCGGGCACGACGAGTGCGTCACCCGCGTCCACGTGGTCGTCGCCGAGGTCGCCGGGCGTCTCGTCCGACGGCACGACCGGTGTCGCCACGGCGTCGGTCGGGAGGTGTGCGTCGACCGCCTCGTCGGACCGGGCGTCCTGCGGGCCGTCGTCGGGCTCGTGCACGTCGGCGACGGGGTCGTCTGCCGGCCCGTCGACGACGTCGTCCGCGACCTGGTCGGCCAGGTCGTCGCTCGGCAGGCGGTCGTCGGGCACGGGTCAGGCCTTGAACAGGTGGCGCCGGATCGACGCGGCGTTGGAGAAGATGCGGATGCCGAGGACCACGACGACCGCGGTCGAGAGCTGGCTGCCGACGCCGAGCTGGTCGCCCAGGAACACGATGAGCGCGGCGACGATGACGTTCGACAGGAACGAGATGAGGAAGACCCGGTCGTCGAAGATGCCGTCGAGCATCGCGCGCACGCCGCCGAAGATCGCGTCGAGCGCCGCGACCACGGCGATCGGGAGGTACGGCTGGAGCTCGGCCGGGACGGTGGGCTGCAGCGCGAGGCCCGCGACGACGCCGACCACGAGCCCGATCACGGCGATCACGAGCGGTCCTCCCCCGGTCCGGTCGGTGAGCTGCGCTGGGTGTCAGCCACCTGCGTCGCCGACACTGCCACACGCACCCGCGAGGCGGAAACCGGCCGTCCGGGTGCGGACGGTCCGGCGGCCGACGCGGACGCGGGCGGCGCGGTGGGCGCGGCCGCCGGCGTGGGCGCCGGCGTCGGCTGCAGCGCGGGCGGGAGCTCGTCGTCCGGGACGCGCGCGTAGCGCAGCGTGACGGGGGCCGCGCGCGGCACCTCCAGCGAGTCCTGCCGGGAGACGTCGACCCCGATCCCGTACGTCGTGCGCAGCGCGGTGAGCAGGTCGCCCGCGCTGGACCGCGCGAGGCCGGTCTGCAGCGTCACGGCGTTCCCGACGGCCTCGACCCGGTAGGGCCCCGACAGCGGCACGAGGTCGACGAGCACGGCGCTGCCGGCGCTGCGGATCGCGGTCGTCGACGTGATGCGCTGGCCGTTGATCGCGACGGCTTCCGCCCCGGCCTGCCACAGCCCGTTCACCACGACCTGGAGGTCGACGTCCTGGACGCGCGAGTCGTCGTCGGGTGCGTCGGGGTCCGAGCCCTGCGCGTCGGCGAGCTCGACGCGCAGCCCGGGCCCGGACACCGCCACCTGGCCCGCGGCGACCGTGACCGCCGGGCCGGGGTCGAGACGATCGCTCGCCGAACCCGCGAGCGCCGACTGCAGGGCCGTGATCTGCGCGTCGAGGTCCTCGATCTCGCCCTGCAGCGCCGCGACCTCGTCGTTGCGCTCGACGATGCGGGACTCGAGGACCTCGCGCGCCTTCTGCGCGCTGGCCGTCGGCTGGTGCAGCGCGAGCGCCGCGGCGCACAGGGCGAGCCCGACCGCGGCCGCGACGACGGCCGTGAGCACCCGGCTGGTCGCGCGGGGTGCCGGCTCGAGCCCGGCCGCACGCCGCCGCGCGACGAGCGCGTAGCCCTCGTCGAGGGAGCTCGAGGAGACCTCGGTGAGCAGCGTCATCGACGCGTCGGGACGGCGCCCGGCGAGGTCGCTGCGCGCGTGCCGCGTCGTCATCGGGCGTCGGGGCCGCGCAGCAGGCGCCGCGCCTGGACGAGGTAGAGGGCGCCCGCGAACCAGTAGAGACCGACGCCCCACAGCGCGAACGCCCAGCCGGCCACCTCGGCGACGGTGCCGACCCACGAGTCCCACGACGCGAGCAGCAGGAGCGGGAAGGCGTAGAGCAGCGCGAACGTCCCGGCCTTCCCCGCGAGGTGCACCTGCGGCGGCGGGTAGCCCGCGCGACCCAGCACGACGAGCATGCCGCCGAGCACGACCTCGCGCGCCAGGATGACGACGAGCAGCCACAGCGGGACCACGCCGCGCCAGACGAGCCCGACGAGCGTGACCGCGATGAACAGGCGGTCGGCGGCGGGGTCCAGCAGCTGGCCGAGCCGCGTGACCTGGCCGAGCCGCCGCGCGAGGACGCCGTCGAGCCAGTCGCTGGCGCCCGAGACCGCCAGCACGAGGACCGCCCAGCCGTCGGCGCCCGTCGCGATCAGGACGCCGAACACGGGGACCAGCAGCAGGCGCGCCATGCTGATGAGGTTCGGGATCGTCAGCACCCGCGTGCTGACCTCGACGACCTCGTCGCCGGGGGATCCCTGCTGCGCCTGCTCCGTCACGCCCGCGGACACTCCCGTCGACTCGTCGTCCTGCCGCGCCGATCCTATGCGTCGTGCGACGCTGGGGGCGTGCACACCAACGACCCTGCCGTCGTCGACCGGCTCCTGCGGACCCCGGGCCGGTGGGCGGTCGTCGGGCTCTCGACGAACACCGCGCGCGCCGCGTACGGCGTCGCCGCCTACGTCCAGCACCTCGGCCACACCGTCGTACCCGTGCACCCGGCGGCCGAGACCGTCCACGGCGAGCGGGGCTACGCGTCGCTCGCGGACGTCCCGGGCGAGATCGACGTCGTCGACGTGTTCGTCAACTCCCGGCTCGCGGGCGCGGTCGTCGACGACGCGATCGCCCGCGGCGCACGTGCGGTGTGGCTGCAGCTCGGCGTGGTCGACGAGGCGGCTGCGGCGCGCGCCGCCGAGGCGGGCCTGGACGTGGTCATGGACGCGTGCCCGGCGATCGAGGGGCGGGCGCGCGGCTGGTGACCCGTGCGGGCCTGTGCCCGAACTCACGCGGCCGCCGGCGCCCTGATCCGCCGACCGGACGGTAGGCTCCACCCGATCGCGGAGTTCGTCGCGTCCCCCAGCTGTGAGTGAGGGCGCCCGCCACCGACCACGTCGGGCGGGCGTCGTGTTGCGAGTGGCACCACCGGTGCCCGTGTGTCGGGGTTGCGACCGCCGTGCGCCGATCGGGCGCCGGTTCAGTCCTCCCACCCGACCCAGAACGGTCCCTCTCCATGACGCTGCCCACGGACACCGCTGCGCCCACGCGCACCTCCGGCTCCTCCGCCACCCCGACGGACACGACCGACGCGCCCGCCCGCGCCGAGCTGACCTTCGACGACCTGGCGCTGCCGGCGCCGCTGCACCGCGCGGTCACGGACCTCGGGTTCCGGACGCCGTCCGCCATCCAGGCCCGCGCGATCCCGGCGCTCCTCGACGGTCGCGACCTGCTCGGCGTCGCGCAGACGGGCACCGGCAAGACGGCCGCGTTCGGCCTCCCGCTGCTCGCCGCGGTCGACCAGCAGCTGCGCGCCGTGCAGGCCGTCGTGCTCGCCCCGACGCGCGAGCTCGCGATGCAGGTCGCCGACGCGATCTCGTCGTTCGCGGCGCACCTCGCCGTCGAGGTCGTGCCCGTCTACGGCGGCGCCCCCTTCCTCCCGCAGCAGCGCGCGCTGCAGCGCGGTGCCCAGGTCGTCGTCGGGACGCCCGGGCGCGTGATCGACCACCTCGAGCGCGGCTCGCTCGTCATGGACGACGTGCGCTTCCTCGTCCTCGACGAGGCCGACGAGATGCTCCGCATGGGCTTCGCCGAGGACGTCGAGAAGGTCCTCGAGCGCGCGCCGCGCACGCGCCAGGTGGCCCTGTTCTCGGCGACGATGCCCGCGCCGATCCGGCGCGTCGCGGACCAGCACCTCGTCGACCCGCTCGAGGTCACGGTGTCGCGGCAGTCGTCGACCGTGACGACCGTCCGGCAGACGTACGCCGTCGTGCCGCACCGGCACAAGTCCGGCGCGCTCGCCCGCGTGCTCGCGGTGACCGAGGCGGACGCGGCCATCGTGTTCGTCCGGACGCGCGGCGCTGCCGAGGAGCTCGGCAGCGCGCTCGTCGAGCGCGGCATCTCGGCGGCGTACATCTCCGGCGACGTCGCCCAGGGCGAGCGCGAGAAGATCGTCGAGCGCCTGCGCGGCGGTGCGCTCGACGTGCTCGTGGCGACCGACGTCGCCGCACGCGGTCTCGACGTCGAGCGGATCGGCCTCGTCGTGAACTTCGACGTGCCGCGCGAACCCGAGACGTACGTGCACCGGATCGGGCGTACGGGCCGCGCGGGCCGCGACGGCACCGCGCTGACCTTCGTCACGCCCGCCGAGCAGTCGCGCCTGCGCACGATCGAGCGGACCACGCGGACCTCGATGGAGCAGGTGACGATCCCGACCCCCGCTGAGGTCAGCGCCCACCGCGTGCACGCGCTGCTCGCGCGCACCGCGGAGCGGGCCGCGGCGGGTCGGCTCGACGTGTACCGGACGGCCGTGGCCGAGCACGTGGCGGCCGCGGCCGACGTCGACCTCGCGGACCTCCTCGCGACGGTGCTCGCCCTCGCCGTCGGCGACGAGGGCCCGTCCGCCGTGGCCGACGACCTCGACTCGGCCCTCGCCCGGGCCACGCTCCCCCACGACCGGTCCGGCTCCGGCGACGGCGACCGCCAGGTGCGTGAGCGCCGTCGGGACCTCGACCCACATCGCGGGCGGCCGCCGCGCTGGCGCGTGGCCGTCGGCCACCGTGACGGGCTGCAGCCCGGCGCGCTCGTCGGCGCGCTCACGGGTGAGGGCGGACTCACGGGGGCCGACGTCGGCAAGATCGACATCTTCGCGAGCTTCACGCTCGTCGACATCCCGGGTGGGCTCTCCCCCGAGGCCGTCGACCGGCTGTCGCGCGCCCGGGTCGCGGGACGCGCGCTGCGGATCCGCGTCGACGCGGGCCCCCGCCCGGGCCACGGCGCCAGCCGCCCGTCGGGGCACGCCGAGCGCCGCGACCAGAGGTCCGGCGAGCGTGGGACGGACGCGCGGCACGAGCACCGTCACGAGCACCGCAGCGACTCGCGGTACGAGTCGCGGGGCCGCGGCCCCGCTCCCCGCGGGTCCCGCCCGCGCTCCTGACCGCTGTCCGGCGGCGCGGCTGACCCGCCGCGCCGCCGGCGCGGTCAGCGCACCGCGCGCGCCATCTGGTGCCCCGCGGCCGCCCGTGCGAGCGCGATGTCCACGTCGCGCAGCACGGCGGCCGCGTCCGCGCAGCCCCGCACGCTGGGCACGACCCCCACGCGCACACGCTCGCCCAGCTCGGTCTCCACGGACTCGATGACGCGACGCACGCGGGTCGGTACGCCAGAGCCGCCCGTGTCCTCGAGCAGCAGCGCCACCTGGTCCTCCGCGATGCGCGCCGCCGTGTCGCCCGCCCGCACGGCCGTCTGCAGGCGGCGCGCCAGCTCGCGCACCGAGCCGATGCCGCCGCGCGGGTCCGGCACGGTGGCTGCCGGCACCGTGCCGGACCCGTGCTCGCGCCCCTCGGCGCCCGGCAGGCGCACGACGACGACCGCGCAGTCGAACTCGGGCACGCGGTGCGCCCGCACCACGGCGGCCCCCAACCGGTCGACGAACAGCAGCCGGGTCGTGAGCCCCGTCTCGGACTCGCGCAGCGCGTCCTCCTGACGCGCGAGCTCGGCCTGCTTGCGCGCGGTCACGTCGACGATCGTGCCGACCACGCGCGCCGGACAGCCCGCCTCGTCGAGCACGGTCATCGCGCGGCACATCAGCCACAGGTACTCGCCCGACGCGGACCTGACCCGGTGCTCGAGCTCGAGCGTCGTGTCGACGCCCGCGAGCGCCGCGGCGACCGCGGTGGACACCTCGTCGCGGTCGGCGGGGTGGACGCGTTCGAGCCACTCGGTCGGCGACGAGCCGACCGACTCGTCGTCGTAGCCGAGCGTGCGCTTCCACCGCGGCGAGTAGTAGACCGTGCCGGCCGAGACGTCCCAGTCCCACGTCCCGTCGTCGGCCGCCATGGATGCGAGCGCGTAGTGCTCCTCGCTGGCGCGCACCGCGTCGGCGAGGGCGCGCTCGCGCGCGGCGGCCTGCTCGAGCTGCACGCGCTGCTCGTGCAGCGAGGCGAGCATGCTCTGCTGGTCGAGCGCGACCGCGAGGAGGGCCGCCCAGTGGTTGACACGGTCGCGTGCGGTCGTCGAGCGCGCGTCGACTGCGCCTTCGATCGCGAGCAGGCCCCAGTCGCTCGAGCCGCACGTCACGGGGACGACGAACGTGGCCTCGGTCGTGAGACCGCCCCGCAGCATCGCCGACGGCGGGAACTCCGCGGGCACCGTGCGGGTGCCGACGAGACGCGCGAGCCCCCCCGAGCCGTCGCGGACGCCGACGATCGTCAGCGGCGAGTCGGGACCCGGCCCCGCGTCCGTCCACAGTGCGAGACAGGCGCGGCCGCGCAGGGTCCGCGGCAGCCACTCGAGGTTGCGCGGGTCGGCACCGTCCCCCCGCAGCAGGTCGGTGGCGACCTCGTACTGGTGCACGATCGTCGACTCGAGGCGGCCGGAGCGCTGCAGGAGCGCGGCGGTGAACCCGCGCGTCAGCGCGAGGACGATCTCGGTGGTCGCGCGCTCGAGGGCCTCGCGCGCCGTCGCGTCGACGTCGTCCCCCGCGAGGAGCGCGTCGTTGGCTCGCCGGACGGCCGCGACGAGCAGCTCGAGCGCGTCGGGGTACGGCTGCAGCCCGGTGGTGAGCTCGGTGAGCCTGCTCATCGCGAGGTCCTCGGGCAGGATGCCGTGCCGCGCGGCCGTGAGCGGCTCGACGACGGCCCGCCACCAGGCCTCCTGCGGCGAGCGGCGCTCGTGCCGCTCGGCGAGGCGCGGGCCCCGACCGTCCGTGTGCGGCTCGTGGTGCGCGGCACGCGTCGGGTGCGGTGCGGGGACGGTGATCCGACCGCCCGCGAAGGCGGTGCGCACGAGGTCGAGCAGGTCGTCGCGCCAGTCCCCACCCGACTCCTCGATGCGCCGCAGGGGCGTGCACCCGCACGACTCGCGCACGACGAGCGACGTGGGGGTCCGGTGCTCGCCCACGGGCACGGCCTCGCCGCGCAGGCGTGCGAGCAGCAGCCGGACCGCCGCCTCGCCGAGCCGGTCGAAGTGCGCGTCGACGGTCGTCAGCCGCGGCGTCAGGCGGGCGCCGAAGTCCGCGTGGTCGAACGCGACGACCGCCTGGTCGCGGGGCACCGAGAGCCCCGCCTGGCGCAGTCCCGCGACGAACCCCGACGCGTTGCGGTCGGTCGCGACGACGACCGCGGTCGTGCGCATGCCGTCGGCGAGCATGAGCCGGGCCGCGGACTGCCCACCGGGCTCGTTGTTGTCGCTCGCGGCGTAGACCCAGGCTTCGTCGGGCGTGATGCCGTTCGCGACCAAGGTCGTCCGATAGGCGTCGAACCGCTCCCGCATGTCTCGCTGGTCGAGACAGCCGATGAACCCGATCGTCCGGTGGCCGTGCGCGATCAGGTGCTCCACGGACGCGCGGACGCCGTGCTCGTTGTCGGGCAGGACGACGGGTGCGGTGCCCGACGGCACCTCCTCGCTCACGAGCACGACCGGGATCCCCGACCGCTCGATCGCGGCGAGCCGCTCGGGTGGAAGCGCTCCCGAGAGCACGACGAGACCGTCGACCGCGTCGAGCGCGACCGGCACGTCGTCCGCCGTGACGACGGGCTCGCGCTCGAGCCCCGCACGGTAGGTCTGGACGGCGACCACGCGGTGTCCCCCCGCACGGCACGCCCGTGCGACGCCCGCGATCACGGCGCCGAAGTAGAACCCGCCCACGACGGGCGCGAGCACGCCCACCGTCCGCCGCGCAGGTCCGGGTAGCGGGCTGCGTCGCCCTGGTGTCGTTGCCGTCATCGTCCACCTCGTCCACGTCGTCGGAGCCGAGATGATGCCGTTCGTCCGCATCGGGCGACACACTAGGTGATCGTGGCAACTCCGGCAGCCCCCAGATCAGGACGACGACCGACGATCGCCGACGTGGCACGCGCCGCGGGCGTCTCGACGGCCGTCGTGTCCTACGCCCTCAACGACCGACGTGGCGTGTCCGTCGCGACCCGCGAGCGTGTGCTCCGCGTGGCCGACGAGCTCGGCTGGCGTCCCAACCCCGCGGCGCGCTCGATGCGCGCCGGCGCCCAGGCGGTGGGGCTCGCGGTCGTCGCGGGCGAGACGCTGCACGGTGCGCCCGTGCTCGACGTGGTGGCCGCGTTCCAGCACGAGCTGCTCCCGCGCCGCCTCGGCGTCGACCTGCGGGTCGTCGCCGACGAGGCGGCCGCGGCGGAGCTCTATCGCCGCTGGGGCGCCGAACGACGGTGCGACGTCGTGGTCGTGCCCGAGGTCCGTGACGACGACGTCCGGCTGCGGGCGGCGACCGACGCCGGGCTACGACCGGTCGCCGTCGGACCCGTGGGCGTCGCGCCGGGGCTCGCGGCCGTCGAGGTGGCCGACGAGGAGGCGTACGAGCGGGTCGCGCGCTACCTCGTCGGGCTCGGCCACGCCCGGGTCGCTCTCGTCGCCGGACCCGCCGACCGGGTCCGGACGGCGGCGTGCGAGCAGGGTCTGCGCACCGGGCTCGAGGGCACGCCCGTGACGCTCGAGGTCGTCACGACCGACGGCAGCGTCGAGGGTGCGGCCGCCGGCACGAGGCGTCTCCTCACCGCGGGCGTCCGCCCGACGGCGCTCGTGCTGGCCACGGACCTCATGGGTCTCGCGGCCCTCGACGTCGCGCGCCGCACGGGTCTGGTGGTCCCGTGGGACGTCTCGGTCGTGGCCGGGGCGGACAGCGTCCTGTGCCGGCTCGCGACCCCCGCGCTGACGAGCCTGCCGTCGCTCGCCACCGACCTCGGGCACGCGTTCGCGCGTGCGGTGGGTGCCGTGCTCGACGCTCCCGCGGGCGGTGAGCCCCCGCGCGTCCACGTCGCCGTGGGTGCGCTGGCGGTGCGCGGGAGCACGGCCCCGCAGGCGCACTGAGCCGGTCGGCCGGAACCGATTCCGAGCGACGGCTCGATCCCCGAATCGATTAGCCCGATGCCACGGGCAGGTGCGTGGTGGTCAGGTGGGGACCCGGTCGCCGATGACCTTCGGCGGCCCTCGTCCGCTCGACGTCGAGCGGGCGAGCCGTTCGATCCCTCGGAGGACCACGTGTCCCGACACGGACCCCGCGCTACCCGCATCAGGCGGCGCGCCGTCGGCGTCGCCACCGCGGCGGCACTCGCAGCGCTCCCCCTGTCCATGGCCGTCTTCTCGTCGCCGGCCACGGCCGCCGAGCCGCACGTCGACAACCCGTACGCGGGCGCCGTGCAGTACGTGAACCCGACGTGGGCGGCCTCCGTCCGCGCCGCAGCGGCGCGCCAGAGCGACGCCTCGCTGCGCGCGAAGATGGAGACCGTCGCGCAGCAGCCGACCGCCGTCTGGATGGACCGCATCAGCGCCATCACCGGCAACGCGGACGGCAACGGCCTCAAGTTCCACCTGGACGAGGCCGTCAAGCAGCAGCGCGCCGCCGGCAAGCCGCTCGTGTTCAACATCGTCATCTACGACCTGCCCGGTCGTGACTGCTACGCGCTCGCCTCGAACGGTGAGCTCCCGGCCACCGACGCCGGCCTCGCCCGCTACAAGAGCGAGTACATCGACCCGATCGCCGCGCTCCTCGCGAAGCCCGAGTACTCCGGCCTGCGCATCTCGGCGACGATCGAGCCCGACTCGCTGCCGAACCTCGTCACCAACTCGAGCGAGCAGCTCTGCCAGCAGGCGGCGCCGTACTACCGCGCCGGCGTGAAGTACGCGCTCGACAAGCTGCACGCGATCAGCAACGTCTACAACTACATCGACGTGGCGCACTCCGGCTGGCTCGGCTGGGACTCCAACGCGGGCCCCGCCGCGCAGCTCTTCGCCGAGGTCGCGAAGTCGACGACCGCGGGCTTCGCGTCCGTCGACGGGTTCGTCTCCGACGTCGCCAACTCGACGCCGCTCGAGGAGCCCTTCCTCACGAACTCGAGCATGACGCTCAACAACAACCCGATCCGCTCGAGCAAGTTCTACGAGTGGAACTTCGACTTCGACGAGATCGACTTCACCGCGCACATGCACTCGCTGCTCGTGCAGGCGGGCTTCCCGTCGAGCCTGGGCATGCTCATCGACACGTCGCGCAACGGCTGGGGCGGCCCGAACCGTCCGACGAAGGTCTCGACGAGCACCGACATCAACACCTACGTCGACCAGTCGCGCGTCGACCGCCGCGTCCACCGTGGCGCGTGGTGCAACCCGCTCGGTGCGGGCATCGGTGAGCTGCCGCGTGCGACGCCGTCCGGCTACACGAGCTCGCACCTCGACGCCTTCGTCTGGATCAAGCCCCCGGGTGAGTCCGACGGTGCCTCGTCGGAGATCGAGAACGACCAGGGCAAGCACTTCGACCGCATGTGCGACCCGACCTTCGTGTCGCCCAAGCTCGCGAACCAGCTCACGGGCGCGACGCCCAACGCGCCGCTCGCCGGCCAGTGGTTCGAGGAGCAGTTCGTCACGCTCGTGAAGAACGCCTACCCGGTCATCAACGGCTCGACGACGACTCCCACCCCGGAGCCGACGCACGAGCCCACGCAGGAGCCCACCCAGGAGCCGACGCACGAGCCGACGCAGGAGCCCACCCAGGAGCCGACGCACGAGCCGACGCAGAACCCCTCGGGCTCGTGCCAGGTCACCTACCAGGGCAACGGCTGGAACACCGGGGTCTCGGCGAACGTCCGGGTCAAGAACACGGGATCGACGGCCCTCAACGGCTGGACGCTCGAGTTCACGTTCCCGAGCGGTCAGCACCTGGACCAGGGCTGGAGCGCTGAGTGGTCGCAGTCCGGCGCCAAGGTGACCGCGAAGAACGCGGCGTGGAACGGCTCGATCGCGCCGGGTGGCACGGTCGACATCGGCTTCAACGCCTCGCACAACGGGACCAACACGGCCCCGACCGCCTTCACGCTCAACGGCGCTTCCTGCACCGTCGCGTGATCGACGTCCGCGGGCGGTCGTGCTTCGGCACGGCCGCCCGTCGGCGTCCGTCCTGCCGTCCCGCTGTGGCCTTTCGAGGAGTGACATGTCCGCACGTCCCCGCCGCGCTCGAGCATCCCGCCCGAGCCGCGTCCCCCGCACGACCCGTACCGTCCGTGCCCGCGTCGTCGCCGGCGCCGCCGCGCTCGCCGCGATGTGCGCGCCGCTCGTCGTGACCCCGGCCGCGCAGGCGGCGCCGAACGACGACTGGCTCCACGTCGAGGGCAACGCCATCGTCGACGAGAGCGGACGCGAGGTCTGGCTCACGGGTGCCAACTGGTTCGGGTTCAACGCGACCGAGCGCGTGTTCCACGGGCTGTGGTCGGTCAACCTCGAGAGCACCGTGAAGTCGATGGCCGACCACGGCCTCAACATCGTCCGCGTGCCGATCTCGACGCAGCTCCTGCTCGAGTGGAAGGCCGGGCGGGCCGCCGTCTCGTCGGGCGTGAACACGTACGTCAACCCCGAGCTGACGGGCAAGACGACCCTCGAGGTCTTCGACGCGTTCCTCGCGCTGTCCGAGAAGTACGGCCTCAAGGTCATGCTCGACGTGCACAGCGCGGAGGCCGACAACTCGGGCCACGTCTACCCGGTGTGGTGGAAGGGCACCGTGACGACCGCGGACTTCTACTCCGCGTGGGAGTGGGTCACGGAGCGCTACAAGAACAACGACACGCTCGTCGCGATGGACATCAAGAACGAGCCGCACGGCACCGCGAACGAGGCGCTGCGCGCGAAGTGGGACGACAGCACGGACCAGGACAACTTCAAGAACACGTGCCAGGTCGCCGGACGCCGCATCCTCGCGATCAACCCCAAGGTCCTCATCCTGTGCGAGGGCATCGAGATCTACCCGAAGCCGGGCGTGTCGTGGTCGTCGACCAACGGCAAGGAGTACTTCGGCACGTGGTGGGGCGGCAACCTGCGCGGCGTCGCGGAGCACCCCGTCGACCTCGGCGCGCACCAGGACCAGCTCGTCTACTCGCCGCACGACTACGGACCGCTCGTGTTCGAGCAGCCGTGGTTCCAGACGGCGTTCACGAAGGAGTCGCTCGAGGCCGACGTCTGGGACCCGAACTGGCTCTACATCCACAAGCAGGGCATCGCTCCCCTGCTCATCGGTGAGTGGGGCGGCCGCGTCGGTCAGGACGCGCGCCAGGACCGCTGGCTGACCGCGCTGCGCGACCTCATGATCGAGCGCACCATCTCGCACACGTTCTGGTCGCTCAACCCGAACTCCGGCGACACGGGCGGCCTCCTGCTGGACGACTGGGTCACGTGGGACGCCGCGAAGTACGCGCTGCTCAAGCCGAGCCTGTGGCAGGACGGCGGCAAGTTCGTCGGGCTCGACCACCAGGTGCCGCTCGGCGGTGCGGGGAGCACGACGGGCACGTCGGTCTCGGACCTGGGCGGCGGCACGCCGCACCCCGACCCGACGACCACCCCGACCCAGGAACCGACCCGGGAACCCACGCAGCAGCCGACGCACGAGCCGACCCGGGAACCCACGCAGGAGCCGACGCACGAGCCGACCCAGCAGCCGACGTCGAACCCGGTGGGGCGCTGCTCGGTCGCCTACCAGGCCAGCACGTGGGACTCCGGGATGTCCGTCAACCTCACGCTCACCAACACCGGGTCGACGGCGCTGACCGGCTGGTCGCTGTCCTTCGCCCTGCCCACCGGGCAGAAGGTGGCGCAGGGCTGGAGCGCGCAGTGGGCGCAGTCCGGTCAGGTCGTCACGGCGTCGAACGTCGACTGGAACGGCACGCTCGCCCCGGGCGCGTCGGTCTCGGTCGGGTTCAACGGCACGCACACCGGCACGACGAGCGCGCCGACCGCGTTCACGCTCAACGGCTCGACCTGCACGACCGCCTGACGGCGCGAGCGCACCCCTGACTGACGCCGGTGGCGGGCGAGACGGCTCCCCGCCACCGGCGTCGACCACGTGGCTCGCGTCAGGCGCGTGCGGCGAGCGCCTCCCGCGTCGCGGCGAGGAAGTCGGCGACGTCTTGCTCGGTGGTGTCGAACGCGCACATGAGACGCACGGTGCCGTGCGCCCAGTCGTAGAACCGCCAGCGGCGCCGCAGCTCGTCGGCCACCGCAGGCTCGAGCCGGGCGAACACGCCGTTGGCCTGCGCCGGGTGCAGCAGCTCGACGCCGGCCGCCACGAGGCCGTCGGCGAGGCGAGCGGCCATCGCGTTCGCGTGCGCGGCGGAGCGCAGCCACAGGTCACCCTCGAACAGCGCGACGAGCTGCGCGGACAGGAACCGCATCTTCGACGCGAGCTGCATGTCCATCTTGCGCAGGTAGGTCAGACCGCGTGCGAGGTCCGACGAGCCCTCGGTACCGAGCAGCACGACGGCCTCGGCGAACAGCAGACCGTTCTTGGTCCCGCCCAGCGAGACCACGTCCACGCCCGCATCGGTCGTGAGCGCGCGCAGCGGGACGCCGAGCGCGGCGGCCGCGTTGGCGAGCCGCGCGCCGTCGACGTGCACGCGCAGCCCGAGCTCGTGCGCGTGGTCCGCGACGGCGCGGATCTCGTCGGGCGTGTAGACCGTGCCGACCTCGGTCGACTCGGTGAGCGAGACGACCCCCGGCTGCGCGCGGTGCTCGTCGCCGAAGCCCCAGGCCTCGCGGTCGACGAGCTCGGGGGTGAGCTTGCCGTCGGGCGTCGGCACGGGCAGGAGCTTGAGCCCCGCGACGCGCTCCGGCGCACCGTTCTCGTCGGTGTTGATGTGCGCGTCGCTCGAGCAGATCACCGCCCCCCACGGCGGGAGCACCGCCTGCAGGCTCAGGACGTTCGCCCCCGTGCCGTTGAACACCGGGAACGCCTCGGCCTGCTCGCCGAAGTGCCCGCGCACGACCTCCTGCAGCCGCGCGGTCCACGCGTCCGCGCCGTAGGACGTCTGGTGGCCGCCGTTGGCCGCGACGAGCGCGGCCAGGACCTCCGGGTGCGCGCCCGCGTAGTTGTCGGACGCGAAGTCGCGACGCTGCGGGTCGTGCACGGGCTGGGCGGACGAGGGGGTGCTGTGCGAGGTCGTCTGATCGGTCACGTCCTCAGTCTCCCCCTCTCGACGAGCGGGTCCGACCATCGTTCGTCGCGCGTCGGCCACCGCCACGGGGGATGATCTGCGCGATCGGGACGGTGCCGCGACGCACGACGAAGGAGCGCGGGTGAGCGAGCAGGATGCGGACCCGCGCGACGGGCGCCACGAGACCTACACCGAGCGCATGGACCGCAACTGGGACGAGCTGCTCCAGGAGCTGCGCGTGACGCAGACCGGTGCGCAGATCCTCACGGGCTTCCTGCTGACGATCCCGTTCCAGCAGCGGTTCGCGGAGCTCGACCCGGGCCAGCGGACGGCCTATCTCGTCCTGGTCCTGCTCGCCGCGCTCGCGACCGCGCTCATCGTCGCGCCCGTGAGCCTGCACCGGGTGATGTTCCGCAAGCACCTCAAGCCGCAGCTCGTCCGGGCGGGCGACGTCCTCGCGCGGTGCGGGCTCGCGGTGCTCGGGCTGACGCTCGCCGGGAGCGCGGCGTTCGTGTTCGACGTCGTCGTGTCCCGCACCACGGGCCTCGTGGTGGGTGCCGCCGCGCTCGTCGTGCTGGGCGCGTGCTGGTGGCTGCTGCCGCACGTGCTCACGCGACGTGCAGGAGCCGGGGACGACGACGGCCCGGCCCCCGCGGGGACCGGGCCGTCGGACGCGCGCGTCGGCGGCTGACCGCCGACGCGTGGCTCAGCCCTGGACGGCGCGCTTGAGCGTGCTGCCCGCGGTCAGCTTGACGCGGCGGCCCGCGGCGATCTCGAGCTTCTCACCGGTCTGCGGGTTGATGCCCGTGCGTGCGGCGCGGTCCGCGCTGCCGACCGCGAGGAAGCCGGGGATCGAGACCGTCTCGCCGGCGGCGAGCTGCTCGACGACGACGTCCTGGAACGCGCGGAGCACCTTGTCGGTGTCGGACGCGGTGAGGCCGGCCTTGGCGGCGACGGCCTGGACGAGCTCGGTGCGGTTGAGGCTCACGAGAGTTCGACTCCTGTCTAGTCCTGCGGGCCACGGACGGCGGCCCGACCGGCGACCCTAGTCGGCGTCACCGTGCCGTCGGCGCAGGTGCAGGCGGGTGCGGGTGCGATCTTCGTCACGCGTGCGTGCGCTCGAGCAACGCGTCGAGCGGCCACGCGTTGATCACCCGGGTGGCGTCGAGACCGTGCGCGACCGCCCGCACGCACCCCGCGAGCTGCCAGTCGAGCTGTCCCGGCGCGTGCGCGTCGGTGTCGATCGCGACGTCGCACCCGAGCTCGACCGCGAGCGCGAGCAGCTCGTCGGGCGGGTCCTGGCGGTCGGGTCGGCAGTTGAGCTCGACGGCGACGCGGTGCTCGGCGCACGCCTCGAAGACGGCGCGCGCGTCGAACTCGCTGGCCGGTCGCTCGCGGCCGAGCACGCGCCGGCCCGTGCAGTGCCCGAGCACGTCGGTGCGTGGGTCGCGCACGGCGGCGACCATGCGGCGCGTCATGGCGGCCCGGTCCATGCGGAGCTTGGAGTGCACGGACGCGACGACGACGTCGAGCTCGTCGAGCAGGTCGGGGTCCTGGTCGAGCGTCCCGTCGTCGAGGATGTCGACCTCGATCCCGGTGAGCACCCGGAACGGGGCGACCGCGCGGTTGAGCCCCGCGACCTGCGCGACCTGGGCGCGCAGCCGTGCCGCCGAGAGGCCGTGCGCGACCGTGAGCCGGGGCGAGTGGTCGGTGATCGCCTGGTAGGCGTGGCCGAGCTCGATCGCGGCGAGCAGCATCTCCTGCAGCGGTGCGCCGCCGTCGCTCGCGTCGGTGTGCGCGTGCAGGTCGCCCTGGAGCGCGTCGCGCAGCCCGTGCGCGGCAGCGGCGAGCTCGCCCGCGGCGTCGTCCAGCGCGGTCAGCTCGTCGCCGAGGTCGCGCTCGAGCCCGGCGAGGTACGGCACGTCCTGGCCGCGCCACGCGAGCTCGGCGACGCCTGCGGTGCGGGCCCCGACCGACGGCAGGTCGGCGAGGCCGCCCGCCGCGGCGAGCGCCGCGACCCGGGCGGGGTCCTGCTGCTCGACGACGTGCGCGGCCGTGCGGAACGCCTCGCTGCGGTACGACGAGGCCTGGGCGCGCTCGAGCAGGAACGCGCACCTGCGCAGCGCGGCGACCGCGTCGTCCTGGCGCGTCCGGTCGTCGGCGTGCGACGACGTGGGGCTCACGACGCCTTGGCCTTCTTGGTGCGCCGTCGCTTGGGCGCGTCGTCGTCGGGGGCGCCCGCAGCGTCGTCGGGACCCGCTGCCTCGTCGGCCGCACCCGCGGCGCCCGTCGAGCCGGAGCCGCCGCGCGCCGAGCGGGCCTTCTCGACGCTGCGCTGCAGCGCCGCGAGGAGGTCGACGACCTCGCCGCCGTCGCCCTCGGCACCCTGCGCCCCGGCGGGCTGCGGCACGGACCGCGTGTCGCCCGAGGACACCTTCGCCTCGATGAGCTCGGTCAGCGCGGCCTCGTAGCGGTCCTCGAACTGCGAGGGGTCGAAGTCGGCGGCGAGCGAGTCGACGAGCGAGGAGGCCATCGCGAGCTCGGCGGGCTTGACCGTCACGTCGGCGTCGAGGATCGGGAAGTCGGCGGCCCGCACCTCGTCGGGCCACAGGAGCGTCTGCAGGCAGATCACCTTGCCGCGCACGCGCAGCACCGCCATGCTCTCGCGCTGCCGCAGCGCGACCTTGACCACGGCCATCCGGTCCGCGTCCTCGAGCGCACCGCGCAGCAGCGCGTAGGGCTTCGCGGCCGTCTTGTCCGGCTCGAGGTAGTAGGTCTTGCCCAGCAGGATCGGGTCGACCTGGTCGGCCGGCACGAACTCGAGCACCTCGATCTCGCGCTCGGTCGCGAGCGGCAGTCGACCGAAGTCCTCGTCGGTCAGCACGACGAGCTCGCCGTCGGCGGTCTCGTAGCCCTTCGCGATCTCGTCCATCGTCACGGGCTCGCCGTCGACGCTGCACACCTTCCGGTAGCGGATCCGTCCGCCGTCGGCCGCGTGCACCTGGTGCAGCGAGACCTCGTGCTCGCCGGTCGCGGCGTACAGCCGCACGGGGACGTTGACGAGGCCGAACGCGACCGCGCCCTTCCAGATCGCCCGCATGTCCGCCTCCGCTCTGCGCGTGCCGGCGCGCACCGCTCGTCGGCGCGCGCGTCGCTCGTGCTCCAGCCCCCCAGCCTGCCAGCGACACGCCGAGCGCGCTGGAGACGCGCGGGTCGCAGGCGTCCCGCACGGGCCGGTCGGTACGTGCCGGTGCCGTCCGGCGCCCGACCGCGCGCCCGGGCAGGATGGGGTCGTGCTCCCGATGCTGGCCACCCCCGCCGAGGGCGGCGTGCTGCCCCGGGGCCCCGCGTGGGCGTTCGAGGTCAAGTGGGACGGCGTGCGCGCGCTCGCGACGACCGCCCCGCACGACGGTCCCGCGCTGCGGCTGTGGAGCCGCACCGAGCGCGAGATCACGCCCGCCTATCCCGAGCTCGCGGGTCTCGCGACGCTCGACGACGTCGTGCTCGACGGCGAGATCGTCGCGCTCGAGCGTGGTGTGCCGTCGTTCGCGGCGATCGCCGAGCGCATGCACGTGCGTGACCCGCGGCGCGCGGCCGAGCTCGCGCGCGTGCACCCGGTGACGTACCTCGTGTTCGACGTGCTGCGCGCGTCGGGCGTCGACCTGGTGGGCCGTCCGTACGACGAGCGTCGCGCCGTGCTCGCGGCGCTGGACCTGCCCGAGCACGTGGCGCTGTCCCCCGTCTACGAGGACGGTGCCGAGCTCTGGTCGGTGACGCGCGAGCACGGTCTCGAGGGCGTGGTCGCGAAGCGCCGCACCGCGCGGTACCGGCCGGGCGCTCGTTCGGCGGACTGGGTCAAGGCTGCGCACCGGCGCACGCGCGCCGCGGTCGTCGGAGGGTGGCGGGACGAGACGGGCGGCTCCGGGCGGGTCGGTGCGCTCCTGCTCGGCGCACCCGACGCGGACGGGCGGCTGCGCTACCTGGGCCGGGCCGGCAGCGGGCTCGGCGGTGCGCTCGCGCACGAGGTGCGCGGCCTGCTCGAGCCGCTCGCCCGTTCGTCGGACCCGTTCGACGAGGCCGTCCCAGCGGTCGACGCGCGCGGCACGCACTGGTGCGCACCGACGCTCGTCGCGCAGGTGCGGTACCTGACGCGCTCGCCCCAGGGCCGCCTGCGCCAGCCCGTCGTGCTCGGCGTGCGCGACGACGCCGCACCCGACCCGTGGGAGGTCCCGTGAGCCCCGGCCGGCAGACGCTCGACGTGGGCGGCGTCCCGGTGCGCGTGTCGCACCTGGACAAGGTGCTGTACCCGGCCACGGGCACGACGAAGGCCGAGCTCATCGACTACGTCGTGCGCGTCGCGCCCGCGCTGCTGCACCAGCTCGCCGACCGGCCGGTGACGCGCATCCGCTTCCCCGACGGCGTGGGCGGCCAGCCGTTCTTCGAGAAGAACGTGCCGCGCGGTGCGCCGCCCTGGCTCCGGCACCGGAGCCTGCCCGCCGCACCCGGCAACGACGACG
>Ga0206102_1000174_pt1 | contig 23230 bp, 24 predicted proteins | sample 1B1Ametagenome_FD_148645 | JGI IMG/M metagenome (GOLD analysis project Ga0206102, IMG submission 148645) | Enriched microbial communities from leaf-cutter ant dump, University of Wisconsin, Madison, United States - 1B1A | ecosystem: Environmental > Terrestrial > Nest > Insects nest > Nest dump... | reverse complement strand
CAACGCCATGGGCGCGAAAATCTCCGGCGCTGGCACCTCCACCATCACCATCGAGGGCGTCACCCAGCTTTCCGGCGCCCGCCACCGCGTGCTGCCGGACCGTATCGAGACCGGCACCTATGCCATGGCCGTTGCCATGACAGGCGGCGACGTCGTGCTGGAAGGCACGGATGCGGCCCTGCTCGACACCGCGCTCGAAGCCATCCGCCGCTCGGGCGCCGAGATCACCTCGACGGAAAGCGGCATCCGCGTCGTGCGCAACGGCGGCGGCATCAAGCCGGTCGACGTCGTCACCGACCCCTTCCCGGGCTTCCCGACGGACCTCCAGGCGCAGTTCATGGGCCTGATGACCAAGTCGAACGGCATTTCCCACATCACCGAGACGATCTTCGAGAACCGCTTCATGCATGTGCAGGAGCTCGCCCGCCTCGGCGCGAAGATCTCGCTCTCCGGCCAGACGGCCAAGATCGAGGGCGTCGAGCGGCTGCGCGGCGCGCCGGTCATGGCCACCGACCTTCGCGCCTCCGTCTCGCTCGTCATCGCCGGCCTTGCCGCCAAGGGCGAGACCATGGTGTCGCGCGTCTACCATCTCGACCGCGGCTTCGAACGGCTGGAGGAAAAGCTCACCCGCTGCGGAGCCGTCGTCGAGCGCGTCAGCGACTGATCGTTTCCGCGCGGTGGTTGCAGTCCGCCGCGCGGCGTCCTATTTCGTCAGGGAATATTCGGGATGGCGCATATCCGCGCCTCCCCGGGAAGGACACGAATTATGGACAGCCTGAAACTGCTCGCCCTCGACACCGAAGACCTCGCCGTCGTTTCCGCCCATTTGCAGGATGCGGTCTTCAAGACGGACGGGCTCTCCTACGATGCCCGGCACCACGTCTTTTCGGTCGCCGTCAACCGCTTCGTCTGGGAAAAGGCGGAGCGCCGCGGCAGGAGCTTCGAGCGCCGCCGCGCCGCCGTCGCCTTCAAGCGCGTTTCCGCCGTGCGCTCCATCGGCATCGACCGCAAGGACAGGGAAGCCGTCTTCTCCCTGCTCGCCATCGATTTCACGCCGAAGGGCGAAGGACCGGACGGCACGCTCGAACTCATCCTTTCCGGCAACGCCTCCATCGCCCTCGATGTGGAATGCGTCGAAGTTCAGCTTGCAGATACCGGCGGGGCATGGGAAACCAGCTTGAAACCCCGCCACCCGGCGGTTTGAGGCATATCCGGCGCCTGCCGCCGGGAGACGACAGGAACGAGCGACTTGGCGATCAGACTTGACTACCAGAGCAGCGATTTCGAAAGCCGGTTCGCTGCCTTCCTGACCACCAAGCGCGAGGTCTCCGAAGACGTCAACGCCATCGTGCGCACGATCATCGACGACGTGCGCGCGCGCGGCGACAAGGCGCTCGCCGACTATTCGAAGAAATTCGACGGCCTCGATTTCTCCGTCACCTCCATGCGCGTGTCGCTTGAGGAGATCGAAGCCGCCTACGACGCGGTCGACCCGAAGATCGTCGCCGCGCTGGAGCTTGCCGCCCAGCGCATCGAGAAGCACCACGCCCGCCAGAAGCCGAAGGACGACATCTACGAGGACGACATCGGCGTCGGCCTCGGCTCGCGCTGGACGGCGATCGACGCCGTCGGCCTGTATGTCCCCGGTGGCACCGCGAGCTATCCGAGCTCCGTGCTGATGAACGCCGTGCCGGCCAAGGTCGCCGGCGTGCCGCGCGTCGTCATGGTCGTGCCGGCGAAGGACGGCGAGATCAATCCGGCGGTGCTTGCCGCCGCGCGCATTGCCGGCGTCGACGAGATCTACCGCATCGGCGGCGCGCAGGCTGTCGCCGCCCTTGCCTACGGCACGGGGACCATCGCCCCCGTCGCCAAGATCACCGGCCCCGGCAATGCCTTCGTCGCCGCCGCCAAGCGGCAGGTCTTCGGCACCGTCGGCATCGACATGATCGCCGGCCCCTCCGAAGTGCTCGTCATCGCCGACGGCGACAACGATCCGGACTGGCTGGCCGCCGACCTCCTCGCCCAGGCCGAGCACGATGCCGGCGCCCAGTCGATCCTCGTCACCGACAGCCTCGCCCTTGCCGATGCCGTCGAGGCCGCCGTCGAGCGGCAGCTGAAGACGCTGGAGCGCTCGGAAACCGCTGCCGCGAGCTGGCGCGACTTCGGCGCGATCATCCTCGTGCCGGAGCTTGCCAAAGCCGTGCCGCTCGCCAACCGCATCGCCGCCGAGCACCTGGAGATCGCAACCGCCGATCCCGACGTCCTGCTGCCGCAAATCCGCAATGCCGGCGCCATCTTCGTCGGCCGCCATACGCCGGAGGTCATCGGCGATTATGTCGGCGGCTCGAACCACGTCCTGCCGACCGCCCGCTCCGCCCGCTTCTCCTCCGGCCTTTCGGTTCTCGACTACATGAAGCGCACCTCGATCCTGCGCCTCGGGCCGGACCAGCTTCGCGCGCTCGGGCCTGCCGCCGTTACGCTGGCCGAGGCCGAAGGGCTCGGCGCCCATGCCCGTTCCGTCGCGATCCGCCTCAACATGGAGACGTAAGGCATGGCGACGAAAGGCCGTTTCCGCCTCTGCGACGTGGTGCTGGACGATACGATCGGCCGTGCCACGCCGGACGTGGAGCACGAGCGCGCCGTCGCCATCTTCGACCTGATCGAGGAGAACAGCTTCGAGCCGCTCGGCCATGCCGGCGGGCCCTATCGCCTCAATCTTTCGCTGCTCGATTCCAAGCTCGTCTTCGCCATCCGGACCGAAAGCGGCGAGGAGGTCGCCACCCATATCCTCTCGCTGACGCCCTTCCGGCGCATCGTGAAGGACTATTTCCTGATCTGCGAGAGCTACTACCAGGCGATCCGCTCGGCGACGCCCAGCCAGATCGAGGCGATCGACATGGGCCGGCGCGGCATCCACAACGAGGGCTCGCAGACGCTGATGGACCGGCTTTCGGGCAAGATCAAGTTCGACTTCGACACGGCCCGGCGCCTGTTCACGCTCGTCTGCGTCCTCTACTGGCGCGGGTGAGCGGATGGAAGGCGCTTCCCCGGCCCCCGGAAAGACCCCGCCGCGAACGCTCCGTTCGGTCCTCTTCATGTGCCGCATGAATGCCGTGCGCTCGCCGATGGCCGAGACCATCGCCCGCAGCCTGCTGCCCGGCACCTATATCGCCTCCGCCGGTATCCGCCCCGGCGAGCGCGATCCCTTCGTCGATGCCGTGCTTGGCGAGGTCGGCCTTTCGCTCGGACGCCACGCGCCCCATTCGCTCGACGAGCTGGAGGATGACTATTTCGACCTCATCGTGACGCTGGCGCCGGAGGCCCATCACGCCGCCCTCGAGCTCACCCGCTCCATGGCCGTCGACGTCATGTACTGGCCGACGCCGGACCCGACGGTGGCGACCGGCACGCGCGAGCAGATCATGAGCGCCTACCGCGAGGTCCGCGAGTTCCTGAAGACGCTGATCGAGAAGCGTTTGAAGGCGTCCGGCTGAAGGGGAAGCGGTTCTCTTTCCGGCAAATGCAGAAACCCGGCGCTTCGGTGTTCACAAAGCCCTGGCGATTGTGTAGTTTCCGGCAACTTTTTCGAGGCGGGCATCCGGCCTCCCCGAATTCACCCCACAGGAATATCACCGCAAGATGGCAAAAGAAGAAGTCCTCGAATTTCCCGGCGTCGTGACGGAACTGCTCCCGAACGCAACCTTCCGCGTCAAGCTCGAAAACGAGCACGAGATCATCGCCCACACCGCGGGCCGCATGCGCAAGAACCGCATCCGCGTTCTCGCCGGCGACAAGGTGCTGGTCGAGATGACCCCCTACGACCTCACCAAGGGCCGCATCACCTACCGTTTCAAGTAAGCCCGCGGATCGCGCCCTCGCCCCGGCTCGACGCTGTGGCGTGAACGACGGCGCATCCCGGCGCTTCCCGGAGCCCCCATGGCGCAGACCGACAAGCTCATCCTCGCCTCCGGCTCGCCGCGCCGCGTCGAACTGCTCGCGCAGGCCGGCATCACGCCCGCGCGCCTCATGCCGATGGATATCGACGAGACGCCGAAGCGCTCCGAGCATCCCCGCTCGCTCGCCCGGCGCCTGTCGACCGGCAAGGCGCAGGCGGCGCTCGCCGCCGTCAAGGGCGATCCGGCCTATGCCGGCAGCTACATCCTGGCCGCCGACACGGTCGTTTCCGTCGGCCGGCGCATCCTGCCGAAGACGGAGATGGTCGACGAGGCCTCGAGCGCGCTCCACCTCCTTTCCGGCCGCAGCCACCGCGTCTTCACGGGTGTCTGCCTCATCACGCCGGACCGCACGGTGCGCCAGAAGGTCATCGACACCAAGGTCCGCTTCAAGCGCCTGTCGAGCCTCGACATCGAGCAGTACCTTGCCTCCGGCCAATGGCGCGGCAAGGCGGGCGGCTACGCCATCCAGGGCATTGCCGGCAGCTTCGCCGTCAAGCTGGTCGGTTCCTACACGAACGTGGTCGGCCTTCCCCTCTACGAGACCCTCGCGCTGCTTTCCGGCGAAGGCTTCGACGTGCATGCCGGCTGGAAAGACGCCTGACATGGCGAGCGGGACCGAAAAGCCCTCCGCCACCGTGGCGCCGCTGCGCAAGGCCGTGCCCTGCCCGATCTGCAAGCGCCCCTCCGCGCGCGAGCATTACCCCTTCTGCTCGCCCCGCTGCCGCGACGTCGACCTCAACCGCTGGCTCTCCGGCTCCTATGCCATTCCCGTCGCCGACGACGAGGCGAAGGCGGACGACGACGAAACGTAAGGAAAGCTCAATCTTTTCCGCAACTTGAAAACAGGACCAATTTTCCCGCAAAAAACCGCCGTTGGGGCTGGACACATTTTTGCAAGATGCTATAACCCCGCTCGCTTCCGGGGCGGAACCAAACGCCCCACGGATTTCAACGAAATCCAAGCCGGATGCCCGGATAGCTCAGTTGGTAGAGCAGCGGATTGAAAATCCGCGTGTCGGTGGTTCAAATCCGCCTCCGGGCACCATTAAGCCCTTAAAATCATTGAATTTTCGAAAAGCTCTTTGAGCCCGCTTGTGCTGGAAATACGCTAGCACACGTCTAGCACATCCCGCAAAATTGCTCTTTTCCTTCAAGGTCCGGCGTGCCCGCCACGGCCATGCGTTAGCACAGTTTTAGCGCAGGCGTGCTAGCAGCGTAACCACTTGGAGAGTGTCATGTTGCAGCGTGCGAAGCAGCCCAAACAGCCCTTTACCCTTTTTCAGCGGCCCGGCGGCACCATCTGGTCCGTTCGGTTCTCTGCTGGCGGCAAGCAGATCAGGAAGAGCCTCGAAACCGACAACTATGATGAAGCTCATCACCGGGCATATCAGATTTGGGGTGAGGCGAACTATCGCGTAAAAAACGGGCTGACAGCGACTGTCCGTCCTTTCCATGAAGTCGCGGAAGAGTTCATCAAGCTCGTTGAAACGGAGAGCGAGCGTGGCGATCGCAGCGAATACCAGCCCCGTGACTGGCCGCCAGTCATCCACCGTTATCTCGTCGGCTTCTTCGGCGACAAGCCCATCGATACAATCCGTGAACCGGATATCGAGCGCTATATCGAGTGGCGCCGGACCTACTGGACGGCGGGACCGGGCAAGGACATCCAATACATTCGCTATGAACGCGGTGGCAAAATCCTGCGCCGCTCGGCGCGGCACGAAGTTCCTTCGGTGAGCCGCCAGCGTGGCGAACTCGTAATCGTCCGCGCGCTTTTCCAGCAGGCCCTAAAATGGGGTTATATGGGCAAGATCGAAATCCCCGACATCAAGGTTCGAAAGCGCACCGACAATCGGAGGCCGAGTTTCACACCGGAGGAATTCGCGCTGCTCATCACCACGAGCTTGGAGCGAATTCATCCTGCCCCGAGTGGCCAGAAAATCTTTTCTCGCGATGGCCGTGTCTGGTTGCAACATAGGCAGAACCAGCATGTTCTTTCAGACCGCATAAAGCTTCACGCCTATATCGAAATCGGTGCGGGAACGGGAATGCGACCAACAGAGATGAAAAACCTTAACTGGGGAAATATCGTCGGCTTTCGAGCAACCCGCGACGCACCAGTCCGCGACCGAGACGTCCGCTTCCAAGTCCAGGGTAAGGGCAAACATGGAACACTGGTGCCGCTACCGGGCGTGATTTCTTGGGTGCATACGCTTTGGGACAAATTCTTAGATGAAGTCGGTCGAGAGCCCAATGATGACGATCCGGTTTTTGCTGACCGGGAGGGCAAGCGCGTTCAGTCGTTCAAGAAAGGTTTCGCGGAACTCCTGAGTGCCTGTGGGCTGAAACAGGATTATCGTGGCGTATCCCGCACGACCTACTCCCTACGCCACTACTATATCTCGGAAATGATCGCGAGCGGCGCCGATGTTTACGATATCGCACGCAACACCCGCACTTCCATCGCGATGATCGACAAGCATTATGGTCAGGTCGATGTGGAACGCTTGAAAGACAAACTCAGACCGGAGCAGACCCGATTTTGAGAGTTCGGATAGGCTGTCCGTAGTCTTTTCCGAGCCTGTATGCCGACACACCATTCGCGACGGCTAAGGTTATCGTCTCGTCTTCCGCGTCGAAATCAATGGTGGAGACCAGTTCCCGGATTGCGGCATGCGCTTCCGCCCGCAGCAGGTAACGGGTGTCTTCGTTTGTCGTTCGCTCCCACGCGTCTCGAAGCCGCCCGACGTGATCGGCGTCCAGCGACGGGGCAACACGACACGCATGATGGACATCCCTTTGTTGAACTGCATGTCGTAACTGCCGCTCGATCTCATGGCGCTGCTGCTGACGCTCCTTCAACAGATCGACGATGCTCGTGATGGAACTATCGCCTTCCTCCAATGCTGCCAGCAAGCGCTGCTCTTTCAGCATGATCGCATCCAGATCGAGCTTGAGGGTCGCGACACGGTCGTCGGCTTCCTCGCTGCCGGAGCCACGAGGCCTAGCCACTAAACTCTCCGCAAGGTTCAGTTCCTTGACATGATCAAGCACCGCCGCCTCCAGCGGCTCGTACCGGAAATGCCGCTTGCCATCCTTGCAGCGATGACCGCGCACATAATTCGCGCAGACAAGATAGCGGCCGTTCTCGTTACCTTTGACCCGGCTGATCTTCATCGTCATCGGCCCGCCGCAATGCGTGCAGTGGCAAAGGCCGGTAAAGAGATTGGCGAACGTATTGCCCTTGCGTCCGGGCCGGCCGGGATTGCTGCGCATCGCCTGCACGCGCAAGAACAGATCCTTGTCGATAGCGGCGGGGAAATAGCCGGCAATCGGATCACCATCCGGCACGCGCCTGCCATCAACGACCCGGTGCGGCTGGAACGTGCCGATGACATCTGAGCGGACCAGCAGCGCCTTGATGATGCTCTGATACCAGCCGTCCTTGCTCCTGAAGGCAGGAGTGCCATCCGAATTGAGCTTACGGGCAATGGCCGTCGCGCCGAGCCCGCGCGCTGCCATCTCGTAGATGGCCCTGACGGTCTCGGCGTGATGGTTCAGCGTGAAGGTGTAGCGGCTCGCCTCGATCCGCTCGGCATCGATCCATGCAGGGGTGATGCTGGTGATATGGCCCTTGCCCTCGCGTGCCTGCTCCCGCTTCCTCTTGGCAACGGCCCGAATGCGCTCGCTCTTCGTCTGGCTCTCCTCATGGCCGCGCGACATGACCGCAAGCCCGATGATCAGTTTCGTCCAGTCGCCGTTGAGGCCGCTTCGGCTGTAAATCTGCCGATCCTCGCCCAAGGTCACGATAATGATGCCGGCATTGATGATCGCCATGAACAGAGTCAACGCATCCGGCACGGCCTCCCTCGATAGCCGATCAAGGCTTTCGATCAGCAGATAACTGCCTTTGGGGATTTGCCCATTCTCGACCATGGCGAGGAACCGGCCGAGCGCGCCGGTCTTGAAGTTGCGGCCCTTCCATGCCGACACACCCAAGTCCTGCAAGCTGTCGTCTAGAAGCAGGGAGTGTTCGTCCGCAAAGGCCTTCGATCGTTCAAGCTGCCGGCGCAGGCTGTCGCCGCGAAGCTGCTTGCGGGTGCTCATACGCACATAGGAATAGGCCCGCACCGGACCCGAGGAATGATGATTGCCGGGAAAATCGTCCTGCATAGCGCCTCCTTTGCGTCGGACCGCTAGCACCAGAGGCGGTGAGGTTCGAGCGCGAAGGCAGCGGGTGTAAACGGCGAAGTCGGCGTGCAGGTACGGCTTGCTAGATCGAACGGCGCAAATCGCCGTTGATTCGAGCATATGTTAGCGCAACCTCAGCGGTTAAAGAACTGTTAATTCTCATGAGTGCAACGGCTGCCATGCGCACACAGGTACAGCTTGCGGACCACTGAAACGAAGCAAGCAAGACTGAGTGGGGCTGCACGGATGAGCTTATACGGAACCATGCGAACGGGCGTTTCCGGCATGAACGCGCAGGCGAACCGCCTGAGCACGGTTGCCGACAACATCGCCAACGCGAACACGACGGGCTACAAGAAGGCTTCGACCCAGTTCTCTTCGCTGATCCTGCCGACGACGGGTGGCGCCTACAATTCCGGCGGCGTGACGACGGACGTGCGCTATTCCATCTCATCGCAGGGCACATTTACATACACGACATCTCCGACGGACCTCGCCATCAACGGCAAGGGCTTCTTCATCGTCAATGGTTCGGACGATACCGAATACCTGACCCGTGCCGGTGCCTTCAACGTCATGGACGACGGCACATTGCAGAATGCGGCCGGGTTCACCCTCATGGGCTATGAATATTCCTCGACCGAGGACCCGACCATCGTGATCAACGGCTTTGCCGGTCTCTCTAAGATCAATCTTGCCCAGCAGGGCTTGAGCGCGACGGGCTCCACAAGCGGCGTATTGGATGCGAACCTGCCGTCGAATGCCGAGGTCGGCTATTCAAAATCAACATCGCTGACGGCTTTCGACAGTCTCGGCAATGCGCGGCTGCTGGACTTCACATACACGAAGGTCGCCGATAACACATGGGAGCTCGATGTCGCCTATGCCGGCACGCCCCTGACCGGCACGCCGGCTGTCCCATCGAACGCCGCCGTCGTCTCCGGCAATCTGGATGCTTCCGCCGCCGTTGGAACGACCTATTCGACTTATTCGGTTTTCTACGATCAGGATGGTGCGCCGCATGTTCTGAACTGCGACTACGTGATGACCACCGATGGGTGGGAGTTCACCGTCAGCTATGCCGGAGACGAGGTTTATTCAGACCAACTGCATGTGGACGAGTTCGATGCCGCGGGCAACTATATCGATCCGGAAGACATGTTCGTGCCGCAACTAGATCTTGGCGGCGGCGTCCTGATCGGCCCGGTCACGATTTCGCAGGTCGGCCTGACATCGCTGCCGTCACCCTCGACGATCACCCAGACGTTCAATGGCAGCCCGGCAATCCCGAACCCGGTCGAAATGGAGTTCGATACGGACGGCAAGCTCATCACCCCCAACTCCATTTCGCTCTTCGATTTGACGACTGGTGGCGCAGTCCTCAATCCGCTCGAGATCGACATATCCGGCTCCACCCAACTTGCCACGGATTTCAGCGTTTCGAACGGCAAGGTCGATGGCAACGGCGCGAGCCAGGTTGTCGGCTATGAGATCAACGATCAGGGGATCGTCTTCCTAAAATACGACAGCGGTGCGCTGACAGCAAAATACCGTATCGCCATGGCGAACGTTCAGAGCCCTGACAACCTCAAGCCGCTTGCCGGGAACGTCTACTCGCAAAGTCCCGACTCGGGCGTGATCGTCATGGGCTATGCCGGTAATGGTGGCTATGGCACGATCCTTTCCGGTGCGCTGGAAGACTCGAACGTTGATGTCGCCGAGGAATTGACGAGCATGATCGAAAGCCAGCGGAACTACACGGCCAATTCCAAGGTGTTCCAGACCGGCTCCGAACTGATGGAAGTGCTGGTCAATCTGAAGCGGTGACGCTGTTCTCTAGCGATGCGCTTTGCGCCAACCAGCATTGCGGGCCTCATCCTCGGAGCAAAACCAGCGTTCTCCATACTCGTGCCTGATGACCGTTGAGTTATAAAACTCTTGGCCCCGGACATGGTAGATGCGCTCGCCCGAGTTTATCGAGATGTTGCCCTTGATGTCGCAGGCAGGGTCGTAGAGTGCGCGCGGCACGAAAGCATATCCTCCGGTTCCAAGGAACACGGTCAGCCAGGTGCCGGCGACGATCAGAGGAAACTTACTCATGGAGTAAGAATAAGTTGCGCCCTCTTACGTCACGTTGAAAAACACGTTAAAATTGTCGCAGTCTCGAATGGGCGCTATTGTACGGGCGCGTTTAGGCCGGATCTATATCGTGGGCCGGGGTGACGCTGAAGCTGACTGCATATTCGAATAGGTAAACGTTCGGCACGACGGTTCGCCCGTATTTCAGATTGCGGCTGACGGACTTCGACACAATGATGCCGGATACGTCCTTGTCGCGGCCGATGGTCTGCTTCACCCACCCCATGTACCGGGCAATCTGGCCCAAAGCGCGGTCGGCGCTCTGTGCTCGTTTCAGCTCGAAGACGAAAAAGGCGCCCGCGTCATCGACAGCGAGAATGTCGATTGGCCCGACGGCCGTTGGATATTCAACACCGTCCCTGCCCGCAGGATCGACATAGACGCTCAACTTACGACCGCCGAAGTCGATGGACGACAGGTTTGAGGCAAGGAAATCCCGAAGCTGATACTCCAGCGAGAAATAGGGAAGGCTTTCATCGCCATCGCTAACGGGTTCATCAGGTCCACCCAACACCTCATCGACGACATCGACGCGTGCCGAGTGGCCGGGGAAGATCATGCGGATTTCATCTGGCGTTTCCTGCATCGTCCATCCGGCTTGGCGAAGCGCCGCGCGCAACTGATGGGACGTATTACGGGTGCCATCCATGCCCGCGGGCAAATGATCCGGGTTCTGCCGGAGCCACTGCTTCAGCGGATAGACCTCAACCCCGCCATCGTCCTTCGCAATGACCACGCTATGCCGTTGGACCATAATTGCGTCCTCCCCTTACCCTGCTCAACCAGCAGTGATAGCTAAGGCGACTTTCCCATTGGTTACGGCGCGCCTCGAAAGCCAGTCTTCGCTCGCCCTTTTGGCGGATGGCTGTATCCCGAGAACACGTTCAACGGTTTCGGAAAGGATCGCAGCATGTCCCATCTCAAGGCCCTCAAGCTCGCCAGCGCAGTCCCGGTTCGCTCTGCCGCCGATCCGGTGCAGCGCGCACGCGAGAAGATGATCGCCGTGCTGATCGAGCAGAAGCAGATGGCCGAGGCGAAGATCGCCGGTCAGGCGTTCACCCCCACGCATATCGTGCGCAAGAAGAATGCTGAAGGCGTCCGCATCGAGGTCGAAACGGCCAAGCGTGTGCGTCAGGGCTGGTTCACCGATGCCAACGGCAAGGTGTTCTTCGGCGTCCGCTATGCCGGCAAGCTCATCGAGTTCGCCAAGGACAAGAACGCCATCGAGGCCGGCGAACTGTCGGCGCTGCCGAAGATCATCGATACGCTTGCCGATGCCGTGCGCGCCGGCGAACTGGATGCGCAACTGACCGCTGCCGCCGCCGAACGCAGCAAGATGCTGCGCAAGGCCGGATAACAGCAGTCCATAAAGACAAGATGTGGAGCGGGAAGCTGGTTTCCCGCTCTATCCGTCTGCCGTACCCTTTAACGAAACAAAGCCCGGACGCTCATGAACCCGAACCATCCGAAGACAAAATCCATCGTCATCCTGACCGGAGCCGGGATATCGGCCGCCTCGGGACTGGATACATTTCGCGACAAGGGCGGCGTGTGGGCGCAGTACGACTATCGGGAAGTGGCGACCCCGGAAGGCTTCGTTCGCAACCCCGAAAAGGTGCATGCCTTCTACAATATCCGCCGCCTTCAGGCTCTCACGGTTGAACCGAATGCAGCGCATTTCGCCTTGGCTCGCCTGGAGCGGGAATGGCACGGCGATTTCCTGCTCGTGACGCAGAACGTCGATGGGCTTCATGAAGTGGCAGGATCGGAAAAGCTCCTACACATGCACGGCGCGTTGAACTCTGCGCTCTGCCAATCCTGCGGTGACCGCGTTTCGTGGACTGCCGACATGGATACATCGTCGATCTGCCCGCATTGTCAGGAGGTCGGCCATATGCGTCCGGACGTCGTCTGGTTCGGCGAGATGCCTTACCATATGGAGACAATTAACACGGCACTTTCGCAAGCTGATCTGTTCGTATCCATAGGGACATCCGGCACGGTTTATCCGGCCGCCGGCTTTGTCTTGGAAGCATGGCGCAACGGCGCGGTCACCATCGAGCTCAATCTAGAGCCTTCGAGCCCCGGAACCGACCTGTTCGCCGATAGCATCGATGGGCCGGCCGAGGAAACGGTGCCCGTATTCGTCGAGCGGCTGTTGTCCACGCAAACGGCTCGCTAAATCGCGCAGTTTTCGAGAGGCAAGCATCCGAAGGACATGGGATCATAAATGATCCCATGTCCTTCGTGCATTCCGGCAGGTGCCGGAATGCAGTCAATGAGCGCCACGGATGCGCGTTCGAAGCGGGGCGCAGCCGCGATGCACTTTTGCCCTGCACCGCACTCATTGACGCTTCTATGCCTCTTCGCGGCTGCGCATGCGCCCCGGTGCGCGCTCCTGTTGCCCCCGCGCCGGCCGATAGCGCTGTGGCAGGCTGCCCGCAATCTCCACTCGCCCTCCCCGTCGTTTGGAACTTCCCTCCCGCCGACACAACAGCGAGGGCCATATGCAGGACGAGCAGCGACAGAACGGTGATCACGGCAGCGACGATAACTCCAAGCGGATCGAGCAGGCGCGGATCGATCTCGCCTTGCTGTTCAGGACCGATCTGCATGTCGGCGCGAAGCGCCTCTACACGATGAAGCGCAAGGGAACCGTGCTGAACCTGCAATTCGATGTTGATGGCGACATGCGCTGGCGCAGCTACAATTCGGCGCTGTCCTGGCGGATCACGATGCTGCTCGCACTGACCGAGAACAGGACGGTCACCATCCACGAAATGGACCAGCCGGGGCGCTATCGGCAAATGTTTCCGAATACTCTACTTCGCCGCCTACACTGGCACGCACGGCCGAAGGCGGATTTCCCGCCCGTCGCCCGGTTCTACGACCCCCATGGCAAAGCGGTGCTCTTGGTGACGCGCAGCCGGTTCTGCGGGCATGCGGTAGATGCGCTGCATAATCTCACGGATGGCGGGCCGGTGTTTCAACCGCTCTGGATCTCCGACATCATGGCACTGCGTCCGATGCTCGGCATCGGGCTGGTGCGCGACGATACGTTTTCTGCATCCATGCCGATCAGCGCCTATCTGGAAGCCGCCGGGGCACATGGCCGGATCGTGGAGGAGCCGGAACTGTCGAGCATGTCGCTCACCGGCAACGTCACCCAGCTTGCTGTGCCGCCTTCATCGCGAAGCGTTGCAGCGATTTTCCAACAGGAATGTCATCACAACCCGGCGATGGCGAAGCTGCGAGAGAGGACGATTTACGAGGACTATGCCCTCGGGAAAGCTATAGCCGCTAAAGATATGGGCGCTGCTTGAGCACGAGGGGCGCGCGTAATCATACACTTCTCCCTCCCTTGGTCGGGAGCCAGAAATGGCTTCACTTTGAGTGAAGACATTTTTGGCCTGCGCCTTCACGCTACATTAAATGTAATTGCCAAGCTTCAGCCAAACCGGAATTCGCATATCAACGACTTTACCCGCAATTAAGAATTGGCCTCGTATTCATCCATTGTCGAGAAGAAATTCCGACTGATCTTTGAAAATATGGAAATCATAAACGTCCTCCCAGTGCGCGATTGGAAAATATCTGCGCATGGCTCGCAGGATTGCGCGCTAATCCGAATATAGTTTCGGATCATTGAGTTAACACTACAACGCGACGATCCGCCCTTTGGGCAAGCACCCGTCGTATCGGGTGGTTTAACTCAAAGGAGTACGTAAATGAGCAATGCAAACACCACTTCCGTTTCCAACGAAACCCTTCTTCTGGACTGCAAGAACGTGTTCAAACACGGGAAAGTCGTTCTGGATTTGGGGTCCCCGGTTAGGAAAACGCTTTCCCAACTCAACATTCACGCAGATACGGTTTTTGACCTTGAGGTAAAAACCCGTCATGTGACGTATATCTACGTTGCTGCCTTGGTCGATGCGGCCCGGGAATTTGCTGGTGATGCGGCGGTGAACGCCCAAATGACAGATTTCTTCGACGCCCTCTTTGGGAAGCCGAAGGATACTGAGAATGGGGCCAATCCGTACCTTCGCCTCGTCCGCGCAGCGGATGGTGAATGGGTTACCGAGACGAATTCCAGGAACATCGTCTCGTATAAGTGGGTGCCTAATCGTAGCAGCGAGAAATACGCGGCTGTCTGCCGTTTCGCTGTCGATTACGGCTTTACGGGAAGCAACCTTCTCGACTTCTTCGGAGGGAAGGATAATATTTCCTATACCTACAATGGGAAAACCCTTGAGGCAGAGCCGACTATCAATGGCATCATTGCGGCCGACCGGAAGCGCTATAAAACCGCTAGCCGGAAAGTTCTAGATAAATCCGATTGGCAGAAGATTGATCTTCTAAAGCCGTTGGTAACTATCCCTTACACGGAGAAACTGAAAGAAGTCTTCACTTTGAGTGAAGGTGGACTCGGGATCGCATCTATCCGTGTAATCGGCAATCAACTGCACATTTACGGCAATGCCGGCAAGCAGGACAATGAGGTACACCGCATCTTCAAACAGGAGTGCGGGAAAATCTCACTTGCCTACTACAAGGCATCCCAGAAGTCGGACGAACCGGCTACTCTCGATGAGGCTCTGGTTCGTAATGACGAGTAATCCGTTGGAAGGAAACAAGGAGGATGGCCATTGGCCATCCTCCTCCACTTTGAAAATCGATCCATTGTTCGTGGACACAAACACGGCGATGGTACAGGTTCGCCGCTCGCGACTTCAAAACCTTTTGGATCGCGTAATGCTTGGTAAATTCCATCGAATAGAGGATTATGACTATCTCGGTGACGAGAATTTACGGGCTTGGTCTGCTGCATTTAATCAAGTGCAGGATGATCAGGACGGGCAAGGACATGTCCGTGATTTTGCTCCTGCTGCGTGCAAGTCATATGTGATACTTTCGAAAAAGGTAGCGTATGAACTTAACTTGATCCATTGGGGAATCTCGATGGTTGAGAGTAACCCAAAATACGATGACAGTCGCAAGAGGGTTGAGAAACGCCGGTTTCTCATACGGCATCGAGCAGCGTTAGATGATCTCCGAAAGGTGTTCATCCAGCGAAAATCTCTGACTGACACGGACCTGCATTACATTCGGTTCAACTCGCAAGGGAAGTACCGATGGTGTGCCGATTTTATCCCTGATAACGACTATTTCAATTGGCCTGCTGAGGTCAAATATCGCCAACATATCGCTTTGTTGCGACGGTTGATAAACGAAATAGATATCGCGTTGGTGGAATATCGAATTTCGAAGTTTTCGGAAGAATGACAAAGCCCCGGCAAATGCGCCGGGGCTTTTTTTATGCCTTCACTTTGAGTGAAGGAAAAACCATTTCGAGTTGGAAAACAATGGACGCCTGTAGGCGCAAGAAGGGAAGTTTCGAACCGGACGGATCATAAGGTGGGAAAGTTCGATGGCATGGGTATTTGAATGTCCGTGTCTTCGTCGGTGAGAAAGCGGAGCTTTTAAAGAGGGGAGTTCTGGATTTCGATCCTTATCATCTGTTGGTAGAAATCAATTGCCGCTCTTCGGGAAAACGGCAATTGCTCCAGATGATCCATGCACACGATTATCCGCCGGCGTGGCCAAACGGATCGATGCGCATGTATGTCAGTTCGCCATGAATTGTCGGGCGAGAACGACCTGATCGGGATCGAAAAGAAAGCTGCGCATTTCCTTTGTGCAGTAAGCCGCGCAGCCCTTCGCGTCGTAGATGCGCTGGAAGTCGACCGTCCCTGCTTGCGTCAGTCGGTACCATTTACGGGTGGTCAACAATGCAAGGTCGGTCTTTTCAGGATCGGCAAACCTCAGAAGCCCATGGGCGTGAATGTTCGTCTTCGTGTGCTCGATCACGAAAATCCCATCCGTTCTCTGCTCCACCGGAAATGTCGGCCATTTCTGCCCGAGTAGCGCCCTATCCAGCATCCCGCAGAATATGCCGATCAGGCGGGTTATTTCACTGACGGAACCATGGCTGTTGGTCGCGAGGCTGACGAAGGCGTTCGGCTCCATCTGTTCCGCCAATTCCATATAGGCTTTGCGCAGGCGTTCCCGTTGCTCTCGATTGTTCTGTGCCATGCTGCTCTCCTGCTGCTGCCCCAGCAGCGTGTTCCGATAAATATCCGCAGCTATTTAGCGACGAGCAGCAAAAGCCTGCGCCAAACAGGCTCGAAAACGCGGGTATTCATGAAGGAGGAGCACATGATCAGCGATATCGAATTTCTGGAAGAGGTCTGCGAACGCATGCAGCAGGTCGGCCTTGTACAGAGCAAGGCGGATTTCTCCGCACGGATGCTCGGCAAGGGGCCGAGCTATCTTACCTCGATGAGCGCGCGAGACCGCAAAGTGCCCGACGAAGTGATGACGCATTTTGTTGAGCGGTTGCAGACCGGCATCATCGATGATGAAACGGCGCTGGCATGTCTCGCAGATGTGGTCGCATACCGGGAACATGGCCGAAAGCATCGCATCGACATGCTGGAGTGGATCGCAAGACACCGTGCTATGGAGGTTGCGCCGGAACTGCCAAGGCAACAGACCGCCCACGCCCTGTCCGTCTTCGCCAAAATTGCCCGCTGGTGGTCTCGAAGTCAGGCCGTGACCAACCGCAGTGCGCGCGCCGAGCTACAGTAGATCGACGGCGGCCTTCATCATGTCGTCGCGCACGTCGATATAGCGCTGTGTCGTCGTCAGGTTCCGATGGCCCGCCAGCGTCATGACAACCTTCGGGCTCACACCGGAATGCGCAAGCCGGGTGATGAACCAGCGCCGGCCGCTATGGGAGGTCACCCCGTCGAGACCGGCGCTACGATAGAGTTGGCCCATCAACTGACAGAGCGTGTTCGCGGAAAATGCCGTGCGCTTCTGCGTCAGAAGCAAAGGCATATCGGCATGACGTACCTCCGGCCATTCGCCCCGATGTTTTTCGATCTCCCGGCGCAACTTGTCGTTCAGGAATACGACACGTGCATGCCCGCCCTTGGTGACTTCTGCGCTCAGCCGTAATTGCTCGCGGACCATGCCGTCACCGTCGATGATATCACGCACGGTCAGCGCGGCGATCTCGCCAACACGTAGGCCGGCCAGATGCGACAGCATGAGCGCCAGCCTGTTCCTGCCTGCGTGCTTCGTCTGTGCTACCACGGCGAGGAGCCGCTTGAATTCAGCCTCGGTCAAAACGCGCGCCTGCTTCATCGAACCTCACAAAAAGTCGGGCTTCCATGCCGTTCGTTATGTTGCCGATGAGCAAGAAGGGCGAGCGCCGATTGCAAAGCCGGAATTGCTCTGAGAGATCAAGAGCTAAGGTCCGCTTCTGGCCAAAACCTCACAAAATGCACATTTTGTGAGGTTTGAGGCCAAACGCTCACATTCGTTCTTGGTGTGAAATGCTGCGGGCTTGCGTTAGCGGATACTGCTGATAGCATCTATACAACTTTAAATTAACATCTACCTCTAGGTTGGCGAAAGTGATCATCAATCGAGTTGCCGAGCTAAAGCAGGCTGGAGTTTGGAAAGACTTCACCGCTGCCGCTGACCTACACTTAGCGCCTCGCACTTTGATCTATGGGTTCAACGGGTCCGGGAAAACAACCCTATCGAGGGTATTTTCTTCGATACAGAGGGGAAGCTTGGAAGAGCGATTACCAACGGAAACCACCTTCAAAATTGAAGCGTCAAACGGTACGACCGTAGTGCACAACCCCATTTCCAACCCCTTCGGGAATAACCTTCTGGTTTTCAATTCGGACTTCGTGTCCAGGAACTTTGAATGGGATGCCAGCAGCACGAAGGGCATTGCCTATTTGAGCGAAAAGAAGGTCGATGCTCGTAAAGAGTTCGACCAGATAGCGCCGCAGCTTTTAGCCGCAAAGCAAAACACCAAAGAGAAAGAGAAGTCTAAGACAAAAGCTGACAAGGACTTGTCGGATTTCAAGACTCGCGTGGCTCGTAACATCCGTGAGGTGGCGTCATCGAGCACCTACACCCAGTCCTATGACGCACGAAAAATTCAGGGGCACTACTCGAAAGCATCTTTTGTCGCGGAGAAAAAGCTGTCCGAAGATGACCTCAGGAAGTACCAAGGAGTGCTCACTCAGCGTGAACCGCTGCCAACCCTTGGTTTTTCTCCTAGTCTTCCGGATGGTGTAGCCGACTGGTTCAAGGGCGGGCAGTCAATTCTCACGCAGAGTATTTCCCGCATCGCCCTTCATGAATTTGAAGCCCATTCGGACGCTCTTCGATGGGTTGAAGAAGGGCTTCACTATCATGATGAGCATAGTGTGGCGGATTGCCTTCTTTGCGGCAATCCTTTCTCAGAAGGTCGCCGAAATCAGCTCAGAGCCCTGTTCGATAAGTCATGGACCGCAGCATTGACAGCTTTGGAAGACGCCATGAGGCGCGGACAGGAATTTCAAGAAGATCTAAGGGAGCTTTATCGTTCTATTCCTAAGGAAGCGGAAATTACCGCAGAAGAGCGCGAAGCTTTCGCTAAGAGCCGGGTATCTATGGAGACCGCTATCACGCGGCTCGGCGTTTGTGTCGGTGAGCTTCTCAAGGGCCTAAGAGAACGGGTTAAAAATCCTACCAAGGAAGTTTTGGTCGCAGGAGAACTGGCGGACTTCAATATCGACCACTGGCTTGCTGTGTATGCGCCCATCGAAGCTGCCATGGCGGCGATCGTCAAAAAGCATAACGATACCTTTGCGAGCTTCGCGGCGATGCAGAAAGACGCCTTCACCAAAATTGAAGCACATGTCTTGGCGACGAACCAAAACGAGTGGAACCTTCTTCAGAAGAATGTGCAGGACATTGAGACGGAACTGACAGCAGCGCGAGCAGGCGAAAAAGGCCTTTCCATCCGTGAGCTGGAACTTCGTAACGACCTGCAAGATCATGGGGTTGGTGCGGACAAAATGAATGAACTCATTTGGGCCTACCTCGGGCACAGAGAGCTACGCCTTGTCGCCGAGGATGGCGGATATAAAATTCTTCGCCAAAGCGGGAAACCTGCAACAGACTTGAGCGAGGGAGAACGCACAGCGGTTTCCTTCTGCTATTTCTTGACTCAATTGGCTGCTGAGGGCCGCAAAGTTGAAAATCTGGTGCTGGTCATCGACGATCCGATTTCAAGCCTCGATACCGCCGCTCGGACCTATGCATACAGCCTGATGACCCGCATGACCAAGAAATGCGCTCAGGTCATTGTTCTCACGCACAACACCAGCTTTATGAACATGGTGAAGCGCGAGTTTCAAAACCTCCAAAAGCGGGACAATATCAAAAAGGTGACGGCGCTCCTGTCCCTTGATTGCCGGAGTTCAGGAGACGGGAATGACCGCATCACCTCGCTCGCCCACATGCATGCGCTATTGGTGACCTACGACAGCGAATATCACTATCTTTTCAGTCTGGTTCAGGATGCGGCACAGAAAAAGACAAGCGACTATGTCTTCTTGCTTCCGAATGCGACCCGAAAGCTGCTGGAGATGTTCGCAACATTCTGTTCCCCTGGACAAGCCAATTTTGCCGGGGCGCTAGGAGATCACCATGAAGCTGTGAAAGACAAACTCGATATTCGCGCGCTCGAACGGCTTATCCAAATCGAGTCACACGGTACAATCGATGGTCTTGGTACTCTGCCGGACCTCACGCTGGAGGAGGCTATACGCGCGGCTGATGCAGGCATCAACTTCATCAAAGAGGTAGGCAAGGATCACTACAAGAAGATGTGCGCTGCTTGTAAGGTCGATTGATCACAATGGCTCTGTCGAGCCTTGCGCTACGGTCGAATTTGTTTCGCATTACAAATCCGGTTTTCTGTCCGTCGTCAGAGCTCGCATTCGGTGCAGCGAGAAACCGCTGCCGCAATGATCATTCGTTCAAGCCGCAACGAATTACCGCTTTCGGGACGTGTGATCGGCACGTCGCTAAGGGCACCCCGGGCTAGTACCTCAGGAAATGTGCATTTTGTTATTTTCAGTACAACCATGTGCCGAAAGAATTCCGTGCCAACTCCCTTGGCCTTTTCAATTGCTTAGAATCTGCCTTGAGAGAGCTACAGCAAAACAAGCTGGGCGGTAGCGGTGCTGGACAACGCCTTTAGAAGGTGCCTCTGAGACTCAGAATTTAAACTTTTGGGCCGACTCGAAAATAAATCTGACAGCAGTTTCAGGCAAGCAGGTGGGCCGAGCCTGGTACCAACCTCGGCGTCGACTCGACGTGACCCCTTGTGAGCCGCCCGCGATATGATATTTTGCGCAGCAAGCAGCCGACGTTCTTCACTTTTTCTTTTTGGTGAAAGGACCGGCCATGGAACCCAAAGATTCTCTCTTCCTCGAAATCCTCGGCATCAAGGCGGGTGCGCATGGTCGCCTCTCGATTGTCGCTGTGCTTTTGACCTTTCTTGTGGGAGGGGCGGGTTACCTGTTGGGCCGAACCTTCGGCATCTGGTGATATCGAATTAGAACGACGGCCGTGGCCGTCTGCCTGATGGCGAGCAGCGGGTGGCAAGGGTCAAGCTCTTTCGCGGGGAACCGCTCGCAGGCTGATGGGACCTAATGCATGGGAAGGCGGAGCCCCACGCTCCCCTACTGGCCCGAGAACGTATAAAGAACGGGATAACCCCAATTTAGCGGGAACCGAGATTGTTTGGACTGCGGGGCACTATTATTTAAGTAGCGTGGTGGTCAGCTGGGGACGCTCTAGTGCCGGACTTTGAAAACTTTCCCGACGATGATGAAATTGCTCTGCTTCAATACATCGAAGAGTTCACCGCCCTCTATCAAGAGGAGCTAGGCAATTACGGTGAGAACGACGATACCCGTCAGGTCGGGATCGAGTTCATGAACAATGTACTGTCGGCGGCGAAAGCCCTCGAAGTGGAAGAGTTCAACGGCTGGCGCATCCCGGATTGGGACGCCGCATACTCGACCATCAACGAATTCAAACTCTTTACGCGGAGCTACGTGATCCGTTCGCAGGTGAAAGCCGCGCGGCTCGTAAAGGTATATTCTGTCAGCCTCGACGCTCCGACCCGAGAGCGCGTCCATTCCTTGATTACGGCGATTAGGGAGGTGTTGGACAAGGCCGATATCGAAGAGCGAAAGCGAAACTCTCTCTACGGCAAACTCAACGCCTTTGCGGCCGACGTGGACCGAGCCAGGACAAGATTCGACAACGCCATGGCGTTCATGATTGACGCGGCTGACGCGGTGAAAAAGGTCGGGGAAGGGCTTAACCCGCTCACCGAACTCGTCAAACGTATCAACGAACTGCTCGGCCACGCCAAGGATTTGGAAGGCGAGGTGAAGTTGCCTCCCCCTGTCGAGCGCAAGCGCATCGAGGGGCCGAAGAAGGTTGAGCCGGCATTTAGCCGCGACATGGACGATGATATCCCGTTCTGAGGAATTGACGTGGCAAAACACCCTGATGAAATCGTAGGAGACGTCGTCGTCGCACTTTTGAGAACGGCAGCGGATTTTGTCATCGACAGCATTTTCCTGCTTCGACCAACGCTAAAAAGGCTGGGCTTGGAGCGGAAACTGAACTCGTATTTCGGTGAGATGGAAGTCACCGTCGATCAGCGCATTCAGAAAATTGACCTAGCGCGGGATAACTTGGCTGAAGCTCTTTCGGCTATGGACGAGCTGAAATCCAGCGCGGAAGAGAACAGGGCCGAATTGCAACGGCTGCAAGTCGCTCTTGAAAAGGCGACCGCCGAAAAGCAAGACCTGTCGGCATATAATCAAGACCTTCGGAAGCTGGCCGAATTGGAAGCCGAATCCGTGCGTCGGGCTTTAGGTATGCCCACGCCACGGGAAGTGCTGCGGAGTAAGGTCATAAGCTTCTTTGCGGGCGTGCTTGTGACGATCCTGCTTTCGCTCCTCTACGACTTTGCCGCGAAGCCATTATTCCTGTGGGCGTTTCCATCGTTGAAAGGCGGTTAAATCCCTCTGGGAATGCGCGGACCCGCACCGGTTGATAGGCAAGCGAAAAGTTATTTTACGCAACCCATTGTAGAGTATTGAAAACGCAACTGCGCATCCATAAATGTTGAGTGCTTCGGCGATAGGATGCACCTCGCGCTGGCCTATATGCGACTATACGGCTTCACGGCTTCATGGCGCATTGGCTTCGAGACTTAAACCCTCTCTCAGTTGACAACTCCATCGTGAAGATGAGGTTGCGGATCGGCCGAAGCTAGCAATGGAGGTACCGCCGATGAAGAAAAATCAGAAGCGCCTACGCCTTGCTGGGCAGTATCTTGCACTTGTACTTCTCATCCTTGAGAACGTAAATGTTGCACTTGAGCTGCTTAGCAAGGCTGTCAACTATGCCGCACGCATTCGAAAACTACCTGCATTCGTACTGGAAGAACGGCAAGCCGATCTTCGTACCCAATGATTTCAGTTCTGACCTCGGCACCAAGCTCAAACGCAAAATTGCGAAGAAGTATACATTCGATAAGTTCGTCTACCACTTCAAAGACGGCTCGCACGTAGTGGCCCTCCACCGGCACAGGAACAATCAGTTTTTCTGCCGGATCGACTTAGAGAAGTTCTTCTACAGCATCCGCCGCAATCGCGTTAAACGGGTGCTGAAGTCCATAGGAATTCGCAATCCTGAGTATTATGCGAAGTGGTCCACGGTGAAAAACCCCTTTGCCGGGGGCGGGTATGTTCTCCCGTATGGCTTCGTGCAGTCGCCCATATTAGCAACGCTCGTTCTCGCGGAATCGCCAATCGGCACGTACATCCGCAAGCTTCCCCTCGGTATCGCGGCGTCTGTCTACATGGACGATATCTGTCTCTCCGGCCCTGATGAGGATCAGCTCGCTGAAGCATTCAAGGGGCTCTTGGTCGCGGTCGAGGAGGCGGGGTTCCAGTTGAACCACGACAAGACGCGAGAGCCCGCCAAGCAGATTGATA
>Ga0206102_1000169_pt1 | contig 24116 bp, 18 predicted proteins | sample 1B1Ametagenome_FD_148645 | JGI IMG/M metagenome (GOLD analysis project Ga0206102, IMG submission 148645) | Enriched microbial communities from leaf-cutter ant dump, University of Wisconsin, Madison, United States - 1B1A | ecosystem: Environmental > Terrestrial > Nest > Insects nest > Nest dump... | reverse complement strand
TATATTCCTTTATTATAGTAGAAAGATTCCTTAACCTTGGAAATTCCCTGTTTAAGTGTTCCTGCCAGTGTTTTGGTCCATGTGGCACCCTATGATCTCTGGGACAGTTCAATTTGCAGTCTCATCGGCAATAATAAGTGTTGATAAGATTTATTATTGATGGAGTGAGATTTTGCAAGTCTTTACGTCGATAATCAAAGTCTAGTTTTTCCATTAGTAGGACTGGATCCTGTGTTCTTAATTCCCTATATGTTATTTTTTGGCGATTAGTCCAGCTAACCTCTTGTATATCCCTTGGTAATCGTATTGGATCAGGTTATCGCTAATGTTTATTGGTGTATGGTTTTAGGAAAAGCATCGCTTTTAGAGAAGATCGATAAAGAGTAGCGAGTTTTTCTCTGTCCATCTCTCCAGCGTAGTAGGAATACATAATGCTATAATCAAGTAATGGCCTTATAAAAGTTGTCCATGTGTTGTGGCAAAATTTCACGCTCTCTGAAGCTTTTCGTATTGCAATGAAACTATTTATAAGATAATTTATTTTCTGTCTTAGTTTCATGAGATGGAAGTCTAGTTTCAGATCCCATTTTATGTGAATGCCAAGGTATCGATAACATTTGACTAAAGGGATTTGATAGGTGATATTAGGCCTAGAGCCTCTGTGTATACTAGAGTCTATATTGAGAGTTAGTATTGCTTTTCTATCGAAATGTCTTCCTGTGAATTTTGTCCTGCAGTCTGAAAGTTGTGAAGCATTTTCAGATTTGGTTAGTGTGAGCATTATGGCAGATTTATCCCAATTAATTTTAAGACCCCATGTTGAAGATACTTTATCTAGAATCCATAGAAATTTTTTTAGTGCTATTTTGTGACTTGTTATAGACCCTTCCAGGTGAAATGCAAAAGCAGCATCGTCTGCAAAGAAGAAGCTATTTCGACTGTCTACGATAATGCTGGGATGTGAGTTGTTGGCTCTTCTCGTTATTTCCATTTCAGCCATTAAATCTTCCATTAAAAAATAGATAGCCCAGTCGAAAAGTATAGGGGAATTTATCCCTCCTTGTGGAACTCCATATTTGGTTTTGAATTGTTCTTTTCCTATATGTATCTTCAATTGTTGGTAGGCCCAGAATAGAAACTTTAGTTCCCGTATGTCAAACATTGGTTGACCTTGATGTTTAAGATTTTTCATTCTGTTGAATAATTTGCGCATGTTTATAGAGTTGAAAGCTTGTTCATAATCAATGAAGACAATATAGGTTCTCATGCTCGGGTGAATGAGTGGATAGCCTGGAATAGCCTGAGAGAGTCTAATGTAGGGGGCGCCTGGTTTATTTTTGTCTGAATAGTAAGGCTTGGTAACATAGTCAAGTAGTTTTTTTATGTTGACCTGCGTTGACATTCCATGGATGAAGCCTACTTGGCTTTCAGAGATTTTCGGTAGAAGATTGAATTTTTCGTATAGGACATCATTGAGTCTCATTTCTAACAGTTTAAATAGTACATTGGTTACTACGATTGGCCTCATTTGATGAGGTTCAGGAACATTGGGATGAACCTTGTTTAACGGGATCAGTCTAGAGTCGAAGATTTCATTGTTATTTAGTAGAAATGTTGGATTCCAGAGTAGATTCAAGGAAGTTAGGAAAGCTTCTGATTGTGCAGAGTGGATAAATTCATCAGGAATTGGGAAGTCTGTAAGAGCTTTTTTGGTAGCGAGCCTGCTTATGAGAGATGAAATTTGTTGATTTGTTAAGGGAGGGAGGGCTGGAGGAGGATCTAGAGAGAAATTGCCGTGAACTCTTAATAGATATTGTTCTCTGTCAGTTAGTACTTTTAGTAACAGGCGGTTCACTTCATGTTCATAGGTAATGATCCGTCCACATTGTAGCTTTAGAACTGTGATGATCGATCCATCCCGTTTCAAGAAGCAGTCGTATTTTGTTATCTGCCTTATTATCTTGAACGCATAACCTTGCATTGGAGAGAATCGCAGTTCAGCGATGTCCTTGGCAAATTTTTGGAAGTTATGAGACCATACCAGTACTCGGCCATTTAGATCTTCAGGGAGATTGAAGTTTGATAAATCCATTTGGACCTTTTCAACTCTTCTTTGTACGCTGTATTTATGCTTGTAGAGAGTGACATGATCAATTAGATTTTTAAGGGTGATATTTGGGATGTTTAAGAGGTCCTCTGTTAACTTTTTTCTGTTGTATAATTGTATCTTGCGTATTCTGGCATTCTGTAGAGGTGCTTGTATAGCGAACATACAATGATCTGAAATATTGGGATGGTAGGTGAGTTTAACAGTGGGATTGGTGTTGGTTATAAGATAGTCCAGGCGAGAGTATATAGTTTCATTGTTCCTGTTTTTACCTTTTCTTGTGTACCTAGGCTCAAATTCTGTGGGAAGCTCATAATCTTCTATGATCTTGAGTTTATTAAATCCTATGTAGAATTCTTCTTTATTAAATGCGCGAAGAAAGGTTTGCTCCTTTGGCATGTTAAAATCTCCGCATAGAAAGATTGATGGTGATACGTAGTTAAAGGCTTCTATGTGTATTAAATTTATGATTTGAGCGAGTCTGGATGCTTTATTAATTCCTTCCTTCAAGTATGCTACTGCGACAATATAGGTTGTGCCATGTTTTTCAGCGCTGAGGATAATCAGATCTTCTAAGTCTTTGTTCATTTTTATGATATTTGAGGATTTGGATATTATTATGGATACCCCACCCTTATGGGTTTTGGGGGTATTTTGGATTATTGTATGTGTTTTTGACCAGGCTTTAAGGTGGATAGGATTTCTTACTTCGGCGAAGCTGATAATATCTGGTGTGAAAGGTGAGATGGCAGCTCTGAGTTGCTTGGCTTTTATGTTACCGAGAGATCTTATGTTTTGGTAGAGAATCTGAAGTTTGATATTGGTGGGTTTAAAATCAGTTTTCCTAGGCTTCTCAAGCTTAAGAGTGTTATAACCATGATTGATTATATTGCTGAGACCGAGGGCTCTTTGTGATATCCAAGTTATGTGGGGCACATATGGGAGGTTATTTGCTACAAATTTTCTGTTTCTCTTTACTTTTGCGAGCTTAAATTGGTCGGGAGTTATGCGTTTCGTTGTTGAGCCTTGAGGAGGATTACCGCTGTCATATAGACTTGGCTTCCACCTTCCTTGATTATAATCTTGTTTGATAGTGATTAATTGATATTGATTCCCAGTCTTCATGAGTTCGTTTCGTGTTGTGTTGACGTTTGGAAAGAGTTGCTTTTCTCTTAAAAAGTTGCTTATCTTTGAAGATGGAAATCGTGTTGAGCCAGTCAGTAGGAAAGAATTTGGTATTAGTAATTTGCTTTGACACGCTATTGATGAGGGATTGTGCGAGCCATCTGGATACAGGACAAGGGTGTTTAGATAGAGTTTTCAGCCGAGAGACATGAAAAGAGTGTTTTATAAAGGATTCTTTTAGGGAATGTGGCAGATGTATGTTTGAAATCTGTTCTACAGTAATGGAAAGCCATATTTTGTTTAGCTGTGCTCTCCATATTTTTAATGACTTTATGTTGCAATCACAAGCTTAGGCCTGTTTTATTTCAGTGACCTGAGAACTAAACTTTGTTCTGTTTTCACGATGAGTGCTCCTGGTGGCGACCTTTTCATTTGAGCGAATGAAAGGAAGAGAGGAGATATTGAGTTTCCTTACCCTCTCCTCTATGGGGCTTTTTGAAAGATGGTTTCTTTTTAAATAATTAGAACCGAGAGCCGTTGTTTCGTTGGTTCTTGGTTTGAGTAGGCTGGTACTGTCCTTGAAAGTTTCCTGGTTGGGAATATTGCGGCTTCGAAAGGACCTTTCTAAGTTCATTGAGATCCCCTTTTGTATCTAAAAGTTGTTTCGGTTGAGGCTGCAAGGTTTCTCCCCTCCAATAGATTTTAATGCTTTTATAGTTTCTTTCATGCCATTGAGGGGATCGCGAGCCAAGTGCCCTTTCAATGCTGTTTAGATTACCCTCATGCTTCCTGAGTTGATTATAGGTCGGTGTTAAGATGCGTCCTTTCCAAGGGATGATCAGTGTACCTTGTATCTGTTTGCGTTCGCTCAGTCCAGAAGGCTGACAATTTTGTGGTTCTATTCTTTGTGGGTAGGATTGTCTGTCTCTCTGGTTGAAACGATTGTTCATGTTGTGGTTGCTATTATTTGTGAGGAAGGTGAACTCTCGCTGATTCGCTGGATTGTGGTGTACTGGTTGTAGATGTGACACAACGTATATTTCCCCCGTTTATTCTATAATTTAACCCAAAAAAGAAAATTTAAATTTTGCAGTTTCGTAGTTTGGGTGGCTCTAGGGCTTAGAAGTTATTAGAAAATTGTGTGCAAAATACTATATTTCATGCAGAGGAGCGGTTAATTGTAAAGTAACCCCTGTTTTTTGTAATTTCTGTATGAATTCTGTATAATTCTGGCATTATACACTGTATTATTGAAAAATTATTGAAAAATTATATATATAATATAGAAATTATATAAAAATTATACTATATAATGCAGAAATGGTTGAAAGGAAGAACGTTTCACAGTGTAAATACATTTTCTTTATCTTTTTATATGATAATATATGATCATACATGATCATATAGAATTTTGTATTTTCAGATACATAATTTTGCAAAACTACATAATCTAAATATATCATCATGTAAAATCGTATACAAATGTAAGAAATTACACAGTGTAAATACACTTTTATTAAGTCTTTACTTTTGTAAATACACCTTAATACAAAAAAGCCTATAATTATAGATAAAAATACATTTGAGGCCTATGAGGATATAGAATCTTGCAAAATCTTATAAAATGACCCATTATCATACACTCTTTGATATGATCATAAACTTCCTTCTCGATTATTATCTATAGTTTCGTTTCCAAAGTCGGACCAAACAAAGAGAAGAAGAAACAATTTAATGAGTCTTCTAATAAGCAATTTCGCTAAACTTAAGAAGAGATTGTTTGGCTTATTTAATCGAAAATTATTAACCGTGCCTCAGCTTGTTTGGCTGCAAGTCCTTGTACCTTTAGTATCCCTCAACATCTATTGAGACAGCAAAGAGATTCACCCCAGAACCTCGTTACCATATCATGTTCAAGTAAGGCAAGCAACTTCTTCTTTCTTCTTTCTCCTTCCGACTCTCGTAACTCTCAATCTCTACCTCTGATAATAACTCTTGAAGACCATACACACCTCCTTGAGGCCATTGAAACCAGAAAACACACACTTGCGTTCTAGTCCAATAATGATGATGTCTAGTCAAGCAAATTCTTGTTTCTCGTCAATACCACATCTGTTGCAATCGTATAACTCTCAATTTGAAAAATCTCCTAAGAGAAAAGAAACTTCTCTGACTTCTTGACTGGCCTCATCAGGAAAAATAACTTCGAAAATGACAAAAATATATTATTTTAGAGAATAAAATATATGATTATATGAAAAAAATACCTGGCGATGGATTATTTTACAAAATTTCGCAAGATTCTTTATTCTCATAGGCCTTAAATGCACTTTTATGTATAAGAATAGGCTTTTTTGTATTAAGGTGTATTTACAAAAGTAAAGACTTGATAAAAGTGTATTTACACTGTGTAATTTCTTACATTTGTATACGATTTTACATGATGATGTATTTAGATTATGTATTCTTATAAAATCATGTATCTGAAAATACAAAATTCTATATGATCATGTATGATCATATATTATCATATAAAAAGATAAAGAAAATATATTTACACTGTGAAACGTTCTTCCTTTCAACCGTTCTTCCTTTCAACCGCAGAAATAATATATTATACATGAATTTGGAGGTCTTTCCCTATGAGCTCGATTCAGAAAAAATACACTGTTTTACACTACCTGTAATCAACAGACTTTGACTAAATTAGGGCAAAACTTGACGTTTTAGGCGCGAGCAGTCAGCAATCGCTTAAATCTGAAGATACATCTGTTATACATAAGTACCCTTTCTTTCATACTGTTCAAGGGTTTTTTTTTAAACAAAAAAAAGGTACCCTTTCTTTTATTTTTGGGATACATATGACGACTAAAATAACTATAGGAGTTTTCCAGATAAGAGACTAATATCTACCAAGGGACAGAGCATGTTTTTTTCAGGTTAGAGGACCTCTGGTAACATTTAGTCCCCAGAGCCAGCTAGAAGAGCATCTCTAGTATCTTGCTGTAGGGACCAGAGTAAATTGATCCTTATATATCCTGAGAAAAATGCTCTATCCATTATTAGGTACCAGTCCCTTATTTGGAAAATTTCTATAGGTGGCAAACAAAGTCTGAGTTATGAGCTCAAAGCTGATCAATGTCTGTCTTGGTTTGAAGTGTCCCAAGATTTAGAGATTTTCGCTCAAGAATAATGACTAAAAATGTCGAGTTTTGCTCTAATTTAGTCAAAATCTGTTGATTACAGGTAGTGTAAAACAGTGTATTTTTTCTGAATCGAGCTCATAGGGAAAGACCTCCAAATTCATGTATAATATATATTATTTCTGCATTATATAGTATAATTTTTATATAATTTCTATATTATATATATAATTTTTCAATAATTTTTCAATAATAGGGTTGAAAGGAAGAACGTTTCACAGTGTAAATACTTTTTTTAAATCTTTTTATATGATAATATATGATGCTACATGATCATATAGAATTTTGTATTTTCAGATACATGATTTTATAAGAATACATAATCTAAATCCATCATCATGTAAAATCGTATACAAATGTAAGAAATTACAGGGTGTAAATACACTTTTATCAAGTCTTTACTTTTGTAAATACACCTTAATACAAAAAAGCCTATTCTTATACATAAAAGTGCATTTAAGGCCTATGAGAATAAAGAATCTTGCGAAATTTTGTAAAATAATCCATTATCAGGTAATTTTTTCATATAATCATACATTTTATTCTCTAAAATAATATATTTTGCCATTTTTTCAAGTTATTTTTTCCTGATGAGGCCAGTCAATAAGACAGAGAAGTTTCTGTTCTCTTAGGAGATCTTACGGATTGAGAATTATACTATTGCGACAGGGATGATATTCACAAGTTTAGAGGAGAAGCAAGGAGTTGCTTGACTAAATATGATCGACTAAACATGGTCATTGGACTAGAACGCAAGTGTGTGTGTTTTCTGGGTTCAATGGCCTCAAAGAAGTGCGTATGGCCTTCAAGAGTTGTTATCAGAGGCATAACTTGAGAGTTACGAGAATTGGAAGGAGAAAGAAGAAGTTGCTTGCCTTACCTGAACATGATAGAGTAATGAGGTTCTGAAGTGAATCTCTTTGCTCTCTGGATAGATGCTGAGGAATACTAAAGGTACAAGGACTTGCAGCTAAACAAGCTCAGGCTTGGTTAATAATCTTAGATTAAATAGCCCAAACAATCTCTTCTTAAGTTTAATGAGATTGCTTATTAGAAAGCTCATTAAATGACTTTTTTCTCTTTGTTTGGTCCGACTTTGGAAACGAAACTATAGATAATAATCGAGAGGAAAGGATATTATCATATGAAAAAGTGTATGATAATGGAAACTTTTATCAAATTTTGCAAGATTCTATATTCCCATAGCTCTCAAAATGCATTTTTATCTCTAAAAATAGACTTTTTTGTATTAAAGTGTATTTACAAAAGTAGAGACTTGATAAAAGTGTATTTACACCGTGCAATTTCTTATATTTCTATATGATTTGACATGAAAATAGATGATGATTTATCCAGATTTTGTATTCATATAAAATCATGTATCTGAAAATACAAAATTCTATATGACCATGTATGATTATATAAAAAGATATAAAAAATATATTTACACTGTGAAACATTCTTCCTTTCAACCAATAATAGAGTGTATAATGCAAGAATTATACAGAATTCATACAGAAATTATACAAAAAACAGGGGTTACTTTACAATTAACCCTTGGAGCTTCTATGCAGATGCGAATTGTTCCTTTGAGTAAAGCTAGACGACCCCAGCTACCTGACCCCAGGGATATTCGGCCACTTACTATTATGTCACCAATCCTAAAACTGATGGAAGCTCGTTTCTTGCCTTCATTAAAACAATATGGTTGTGAAAAGCTTTTTAAAGGACAAGTTGGCTTTGTTAAAGGACTTGATACAGGTGTCAATATTTGGCGTATATGCCATATTATGGATAATTCTCAGAAGAAGAATCGATTTTTACTATTTATTGATTCCTATAATACCATAAGCAGAGAAAAATTGTGGAAGTATCTTGAAAATGTTCTCCAGCCTGAAGAAATACTACATAGAAACTTTATGAAACAATCCGTATTAAGGTTAATAAATCTCAATTTATCCCTAACAAAAGTGTGAATCAAGGATCTCTTATTTCCCCTATGCTCTTTAATATATTACTTGAACCTATGTTCCGCCAAATCCAAACGAAGACATTTTTGCCTCTTTTATGGATCCTTGGCTATGCTGATGATGTCCTGATAGTGACGGAGCTTGAACCAGCTCAAAGAGGTCATTAATATCATAGAGAGCTTCAGTCAAGATCATGGATTGAAGTTAAATCGGAATAAGAGTGCAATAATCCATCTCCCTATGAATAAAAAAAGTAGACTGAATGTTTCACAGATTAAAGGCATTCTAATAGTTAAAGAATATAAGTATCTTGGACTAACCCTCTCAGAACGATGGGGCATAAGTCCAATGCTGGAAGATTTCAGAGCTAGTTTTAACAGGCTCTCAGACAAAATGTCTATCATACTTCATAAGACCTCCCTCCACTTTAGATTCAATATGTGGAAATTGTTTGTGCAACCGCTACTGAGGATGATCCTTATTCCCTACTCTTTTGAGAAGAGAGTCACCCGGAAGCAGCTTCAAAAGGATGTCAAGAAATCATTAAAGCTCTTTTTAGGGTTTAAACCCAAAGTTCGAGACATTTTCCTTGATAAATTTGTAAGGATTGATCTCGATGAATGGGCTTCTAACCTCAAAGATATAGCTAAGTGGAAATGGGAATGTCATCTTAAAAATGGCATTCTTTCTAATAAACCTGTTCATACAAGATAATAGACAATACTAGGTTTCTACCGAAGGAAATTTTATCAATTGTCAACTCTGACGCCTGTTGGTGCAGACAATGTAAATGTCGGTGTACTTCTGAGCATTTAAACAAAAGACATTTCACTAATTGTCCCTCTATGGAAATGACCATAGATAAAGCGATCCTGTCTGCCAGAACTTATAAGGGTAAGCACCGGGATGGTATTAACTTCATTAAAGGACTAGTTGGAAAAGATGCTATAAGTTATATAACTGCTGTTAAGACTATTAAAGAGGCTGAAAACCCTCCGTACCCCAGTTAAATTTAATGTAAATACTTCACTAATGTGATGATTATCTCCATTAGACTTGTTATCTTAAAACCCTGAAATCTGCTTAAGATGCATGCCGTATGATTGTATGCATTGCGAATAATAATAATAATAATATTATATTTCAAAGGGCAGGTTTAACTAGATGAAACAGAAGAAAAAGAATGTTCTTTTCAGAAAGATTGACTCACAAAAAATATATTTGAACCCGTTCCCATGCCCCTCACATATTTTTTTGTCCTCAAACTTAAATTTAACACAATGTCGCATGGACGACTGTCTGTTTTGGATTAAAATATTTTCTATCTATTATCATCCCGTGCATTCATATTTATGTGATTCTAGAAAGAAATCTATTTTGATGCAGGGCTGAATTAACCTAAACGAAATCATTGTTTTTCATTCAAAGCTCTTCCTCAAAAAGCACTGTTTCAGGAGTGCTAAATTCAATTTTCCCCAAAACAATAACAAAACAGATTGTTATAATTTTTTTTCAACAAAAATGGTCGTTTTAGAAATTCGTTGATTTTTTATTTTTCACGTCCAAAGGTCTTAAATACTAAGCTGAAAGGCCTATGAAAATTTCCAACTTTTTCTCTCAGAGATATTTTTAAAAATCTTTTTGTTTTTTATTGAGTTTACAGAGGACAAAGCTTTTATGAATCTTTAAATATTTACTCAAGTTCTTCCTTTTTTGCTCTAGGCTTGAAAATTATGTCTTCGTATAGTAGTCCAACCCCGATCGCTTATATATTTCGCTTTGGCTTGTCAATGACCCCGTCGTCCAACCCGAATAAAAAATATAGTCGTCTATTCTATTATCTTCGTCAAAAACACGCCAATTTACCCCTGCATCCCCTAAACGCAAATCGTCAGTCAGAATCTCATCTCTAATGCATTGGTTGCTTTTTAATTTGCAAATTTTGGTCATTTGATCTTTACGAAGAGTATCTGCAAAACCGAGACAGGAAAAGAGAGTTGGGACACTTTTGGTCACTATGGCATCAAAAAAGCTTCCATATTCTATTCCCATCCATCGAGATTCTTTTCCATCTTCGACATTGATTCTGATAAATCCTTCTTGTTCACTTCCATAATAAGTGAATTTGGTAGCAACCTCTTGTACAGAACTACCAGACGGAAAAGCCACATACCCTGTGAATAATTTTGCTTGTTTTCCAATTTCATTAGAAAACAGGACAACTTTTACCTTGTTAGCCCTTTCATTTAATAGGTAGAAATTTCGCAAAGTTGGAACCCCCTCAAACAAAATCTCAAACTGTGTTCTAATCTCTGATTTCTCATTACTCGCAATGATTTTTCCATCTTCTTGACTTTCTAATCCAAAACCGTTCAATGATTGAAGTTTCCAGCCTCCATAAAATGTTTTGGTTAACATGAACTTCCCTTTGCTAAGTCCGAGTTTTCCGTTTTCAGATAAATATTGGTTTTTGATTGTTATGTGATCACAATAGAAAGAATAATTATCTTCTGTGTTCAAAGCACACATAAATTCTTCTATTGTTTTATTTGGTTGGCAAACAAGCATTCCGCTGTCCAATTTACAAGGATATCCGTTATAGTTTTTCAGAGATATAGTAATTGGAAGTGAATTAAAGAAATACTCATAATTAGCAGCATTACGCAGAGCCTTGTCCCTCTCATCAGGACTTGAACCCCAGGTCTGACAAACTTTAAGAGAATAAGGATTTGTACCGGGTTCACTATAATCATCAATATTAGCCAAAGTATGCAGGAATTCATGAAGAATCGAAGAGCTAAGAGTCAAAATCCCATTGTTAAGTTTATCCCAGCTGTCAATAGCCCAATAAATTTCCAATTTTTTGGAGTTTAGACGAGAATGAGCCAGCCCCATATTGCTTTGTTTGGCGCTGTAATAGATTATATTTTCATCTCCCTCGGTACCATCGCCAAAATACTCCAGAATTGTGTTGAAGGGTATTCTAACAGAGGTTATATCAACATGGTCCTCGTCGGCGTCGTCCCCAAAAAATGTTTCTTTAGCCTCTATAATATCATCATCTTTGAGTTGCGTGAATTTTCTAAGCCGCTTTACCATCAATATTGTCGCCTTTTTTAGTTCAGTCTTTTGAAAATCAGGAATTGGGGTTGGATTTCCCAATTAGTCTCTGTGTTCACAAAATTGCTCTTGTCAAAAAATATTTCTTTCTCTGTTGAAGACAAAAATCTGTTGGTATTGGTTTTTTTTCTTTTGCCACCACTTTTTTCTTTATGTAGTTCATCCGGGCTTAGTTTAGCATGATGGAATAAGCAAAAATTATAAAATAAACAATTTCTTATAAAAGGCCATCGTTCTTCACAAAAAAAATGTTTTTTTTCAAGTTCAAATGATAAGGATAAATTGAATGCACGCATACTTGCTTCTTTGATATCAGTTGGGTCAAGTGAAGAGCTGGTAGGTATTTTATCAAGTTCAGTAATGGTTTTGTACTTCAATTCCAAATAAGAATCTAAGTAAGAGTTCGAATCCTGCTGAAAAGAATCCAAAGACTTAACTTCTTTCTTCATATTATCAGATTGCAGATAGAAGGTGTAGTTTCCTGTTCTTGATAGCTCAAAAAAAGTGCTAAGGTCAATATCAATTGCTTGGCTCGAAAATGCGGGTAACACAATATATGTTGATTCGTTCTGCCTTTTTTGATTTTTTAAAGGAATCCATTGTAGCATTGGAGATAAGCAATCTCATTGTTCCAAATAAGTTTCATGTAACGTGTTGATGGCACCTTGCTTTCAAAAAAGGTGTTGAACACTGGAACTTTTAAAGTAGAATTGGTCGGATTTGTAACTGTGTAGCGAATAATGGGTCTAACCTCGCGTAAACATGATGAAGCATAGGAAGCAAAGGGTAAAAGCAGGCAAAAAAATATGACGTGCAGCATTTTGTAATTAAATATTCTTTTTAACTTTTGACCAAAAATTATGACGTGCAACATGTTTTAGTTGCTATTTAATTTTAATATTTACAAATGCTGTGGTTGTTCTTTCTGGCACTCTTCGCCTGTCGCTTGTTCATCTGTTGGACTTTTGAAACCCAATACCCAAACATTCAAATTTCTTATAAGGTTTCAAATCCTTCCAAGGAAAGAGCAAAGTTTTTTTCCCCTTATACACCTTTTGGACCAGGCCGTTCTTTCCGGGTTGAATATGAAGGTGTTCAAGTAGCATCACACGCTCCGTTGCATTTACCCAATTTTTCGGTAATTTTCCCTTATTGTTTTATTATTATGGAGCCAGAGGATGAACTGGAAGTTCTTCTTGATCTTGTTTATTATGACTTGAGCAGGGTTGGGATGTATACGATTGAAATATTTGAGCCGGGTAGAAGGAATTATCCCCAAGACCTCAGCGATGATATTCCTATTGAAAAAGAAGTTACAGGAAAAGCGGAAATAATAGGTCATGAAAGTATTAGTGCTGACGAACGCCACCGATTTTCACATCTCAACTGGCGATTCGGTACTGAGTTGGATCAACTAAATCACATTCCCGATCTAATCCTTCCAAGACTGAAATTTACTTTCTATGTGAAGAATTACGAATACACCCACGTTCCAAACCCTTTTCGGGACAATCTTGATATAGAATTTATATTTGTTTAGTATTGCTGGTTCATGTCATATAGCACATAAATTCCTTGGATTTTTATTGATGACTTGCATGCTTATGTGTCTAGTTTGAAAACACCCGATTAAGCCCTAATTTCTTTTACTGCAAATAACTTCTTTTTTTGTTGTTGGCACAGACGTATTGATTTTTTAAGATTGGTGTACCACTGATCACAAGTCTGAAGCCCAGATGTGAATCAAAGAAATGGAGCTTTTGAAGGCAAGATAGAAGCCGAATTCAAATGAAGCTAATGAAAGAGAATGAGGGGAAACAGCTCTGCTTTAGAGAAGTTAAAGTCGAGTGGCAACGGCTGACAGACAAAGAAAACAGGATTGACTTTCTTATCTTAGCAAAGCAAAACGCAGCACAACAAATCACACTTCTTTCTCTGAAGGTTACCTAAGAAAAGACAATAGAGCTCAAATATGAGATTTTGGTAATTTTTAGAATAATTCTCAAAAATAAATAGAATAAAAGATCATCTGCTTCTATAATGAAGGACAAAATATCAGGATAACCAAGATGTAGCTCCCAAGTCCTAAAAAAGAGGAAAAAAATGATCAAGGGAACAAGTTTTATAGACTGCGAACAACTTTCAAGGATGAATCAGGGTTTAAACTTCTATTATCAGATTCAAAGGAGCTCATTAAATTCGCTCCACGAAGTTTTCTTGAACACCCAAAACACAACGATGAAAAATTTGTGTAACTCTTTTATGCATAGAAATTTGTCTGAATTTCAAAGGCGCAGATAAGAAATTCATCCAACGTCTCACTAAATTTCTTCAAAGTTTTATTCAAAGCTTCAAATTGCTCGTCCACCTTTTCAGTTATGTCCATTTAGACTTATAATTGCTTGTTTATCTGTTTTGTTGATTCTGTGGTTGCTACTGTTTTGTTTTTGGAGATGTTTTGATGAATCGTATCTCGGTATTTGTCTGAATATCAGAAGTACTCGGATTTGAACTTTGATGTTTTTTCATTAATTTTTAATATTTTGTTTTATCACAGCAGATGATTTAATATTTTTAATGTAATTGAATTGAATAAATACCTATGGACTTCATATTATGATTAATCAAAATTTAAGTACAACTTTACAGAAGTTCTCTGAAATTTTATGAAAGTTCGATGATATTACCATCTGATGAGAAGTCACTACAATTCTTTCGCTTAGAGAAAATTATAACAAACTTGTTTGTTAATTTGAAAAGCAAAATTTTTTCAGAATATTCCTCAGAAGGAAAAGTTTCGTCAATTAATACATGTATGATATTCATACAAGTAAAAAAATATTAATCGGAAATCAATTAATCAAATGGCTAGGCAGACTTGAGATGTTTGTTTTTTATTAATATGTGCTTGTAATTTTCCTATTTTAGAACCAGAACAAGCTTCGTGATTTTTAATATTATTTTCTTTGATGTGTGCTTATTTACATATGGGCTTGTAATTTTTTCTATTTTAGAATAAGTACAAGCTTCGATTGAGTATGAAAAAAAAGTCTTTACAATACAGAAAAATTGAGTTTGACTGAATATCGAAACATATTTAAGTAAAAAATTGCTTTCATTCAGTTATATATCTTTTACGATTCTGTAATTAAGCACGGGAAGCTTGAGTGACTGCTTGAGGAAGAATATAACTCATTTCTCAAACAAATAAACTACTTTTGAAGGAATCTTAAGTGACGTTGATTAAAAAGTAACTTGACTTGCTTAGGCCGAATGTAACCGTGCCTCATAAATTTCGGCAAAGCGCCAGTTTTTTTCACCAAGAAATAGATCCAAAAAGAGTTCACCAGAGTCTCTATTATGGTTAATTAGGAAGCTTTGAAGCATTCCTTTCGCTTTTTGACCTTTGTTTGAACGTTCCTCCTGCTGATACGGCTTTAAACTTTGCATATACTTTTCAATTTGATTTTTTCACTTTCTGTGAAAAAGGTTCAACTTTATGTAATTCGAAAGAAATTAAAATTTTATTAATCTGGGGAAATTCCCGATAATATGGATACTTTCGTTTATTTGGAAGTCAGACAAGATAATTTGACCAGTTTATGTTTCTCTTCCACGCCGTAGATAACAATAAAACAAGAATAGAAAAAGCGCCCTCAAACAAGATGCCAAACCCCACAATTTCAAGTTTCGAAGAGATCTTCAATATTGTCCAGAATTTTTCTATATCTGATGTCATCCTGACTCTCCTTATTGTTTAGAGCAAAAGTACCAACTTGCCATGATGAATCTCCTTTTGACTGCAAAGGAAAAACAAGAAACTGAAGAATTTGAAGAAGATTCACTTGAGATCCAATTTGAAGTTTTCTGTGGCATTCAGTCAAGACAGGAGATGATAATTTACCTGGATGACTTCAATGACATTCAGAGACGTTTTCGGATGGGGAGGAAGAAGAAGATCAAGAAGAAGAAGATGGTGATTATCAATTTATCACGATGCAGAAGCAAATTCAAATCCATAAGGAATAACCTACTTCATAATGACAAAAGTTCGCCAAAAAAAAATTTGTTTTTATTGCTTTGCCTGAGAGGTCTATAATCGTTTGCTTTGCCTAATCAAAATAGCTAGCACTAAATCTATCCCAATCTCTCTATACTATTCTTGAGCAAAGAAAAAAAAAACAAAGAAAGTTTGCTTTCTCTTTGAATTATCCCAAATAACTGCAGCCCAACAGCCAATCATTTTTGTTTTTGGATGGCTTCTGAGTCTTAGAAGATTTGATTTTGATTTCGATTTCCATCAATTTACGCAATCAAATTAGCTTTAACCCTTTCTCCCTTCCACATCATTTTTCTACTTTTTCAAGTTATGAATGAATATAGGGTCCAAAGGCTAAAATTCGCAAGTTTAAAAAAAATTTTTTTTTTTAAGCTCAATATATATATAGAGAGGCAAGGGAGAAAGGGTTAAAAGGAGTTTCAATTGATTTTGGAGCAAACAAAGTTTGTAGGTTATTGAGATTGGGCTGAATAATCTAGTTATGGTTATGCAAAATAGCATACTTTATACACAAGAGTTTCATAAGCCTTTAGAGATTTGATAAATATGTTGCTACTAGAAAATACAAGCCTTTTACTTTCGCATTTGTTTTCAACTCTCTGGAACTTTTTGTCTTGAATCTCTTGAACATCGTCATCATCATCTGAAATTAGAATCTCTTCTTGTTTAATCATCCTCAGGAAGGGGTTTGTGGAATTAAGTTTGAGACGACCCAGCTTCTCTAATCGCTTTTCGATTTGCTTTCTTTTTTCATCAACAATCTGGGTCCAAAATCCATTGCCTGGTTGGCAGAAACTCGTGCTGATCGCCTCTTCATGCTTTTTGAGTTCGCTTTTATGATCTACCAGGATACTCAGGGCATCAGTGTCTTCATCAAGGGTTACCTTGTGCATTAAAGCATCGTACGTATAGAACTCCACCGTAATCAATCTTACCATCTCCCCAAAGAGGTTAGGACCGAGTTGGGTCATCGGAAAACGCATTTCCAAAGGGTTATTCATTGTTAGCGAAGCCTTTGGGTAAATCGGTATTTGGTTAGGAAGCTGAGGAAAACTATTCTCTGATTCTCCAAACTGATACACTGGCGAAGTTGGAATAAATCGAGACGCTGTTCGGTTAGTCTCTGCATTAGCCTCATGGTTTTCTGATTCAGAACTTGTTTGTCTTTTCTCAGGATTTCTCTTTTCAGCTCTTTTTCTCATCACTTCATTTTGCACCTCGGATCGCGATTTCTTGTTTCTTTCTTCAGTCGAAACCCTATGCACTTCAAGTGCGTATAAGAGTTGATATTTTACAGCCTCGTAGTCTCTAAGCCGGCAACTCCTCTCTTCAGGTGGAACTGGCATTCTATAACAATCAAGTTCATTCAGGAGTTTAGATTCCAATTCAGATTCGAAAGCAGAGTCCTCTCAAGGTATCAGCATCTTTTTTACCACTTTTGGGGAAGAGCAGATGTCTTTTCGATTTCAGACTACTGCTATTTGGATCCTTCTTTACTTTCTTTTTCGGCTTTGACCCTTGAGGAGGACTCGCTGAACGATCATCTTGAGGCGATAGCTTATTCTTGCCTTTACCTTTCTTTTTGCTCACAGTTTTGGCTTCTTCTTCTCCAGCAAGACCTTTTGCCTTCGTCCATATGAGGTGACTTCCTCTTCATCGAGGCTCTCACTCCTATTTGGCATTTCGCCTTTTTGGCTAGGAAAAGGATGAAAATTAGAAGGCCCTTTTGAGTCTGATGATACAACACATGCTGAGGCGTCAGCTGGATTGAGATTGTTGTTAGGGACTGGAATCGAGAGTGGATTTGGCAAATTGTTCTGCTGATCAGGCTCAATCACTTAAGTTGGATCATTATTCTCTCCATTCTGTTGATCTTGAGGGACACTATTATTCTTCTTCTTCTTCTCAAGGGTTTTCATCATCTTCATCTTCATGTTTTGCTTTTGTTGCTTGTTTGTTTCGAGCCTTCTGAGACGCAGAATTTCGATTCTTTGTCTTACTCCCTTTTTTTGATGGAGTAGCCTCCTTGTCATCTTCGTCTACGTCTTCATCTAAGTATACTTCCTCTTCTTCTTCGATTTCATTTCTTTTTCCACGTTTTGGCTTTGCTGCTGCTGTTTCATCTTTATCCTTGTCTTTGCCTATAAATTAAAAAATTAATTAAAATTGGCCAAATTGAATTGATACCTCTAAAGGGATTCGCTTTGGGATTCAATCCAAACTTTTCTCCCCTTTCTTTTTAGTGGGTTCTGCTTCCTTCTTGTCTTGCTTTTTTTCTTCGTCCTTTGCTGTAACTTTTTTGGCATTCTAGTTTTTTAACAAATGATTATTATCTGCACTATCACTTCAAGCTTTTATTTACTATTTTTCTGATCTGAGAGTAGTCAACTGCTTGAAACTACAGAAGAATGTTGAGAGTCAAAAAGAGAATTTCTCTTCCTTTTTTGTTCTTTTCGGCATTGAACAGACATCAAAGAAGAGTAAACTTAATCATTTATTTTGTATTATGTTAGAAAGCCCTTATACTATGCATCCGATCACAGACTTGACAATAAAAAGAATTTTTTTTATATCAGAACAACAGAAATTACATTTCACCTTGTACTTTGAAAGACGGGACTTTGTGACTTTCGCATTTTATCCAGCAAGTTTCGTTTTTTTCGTTTAATTATTTCAAAGATGTCTGTATGCACAAACGACGAAGGAACTCTCCTAAGAACAAAATCAAAAGTTCTCTTGTTTTCCTTTGAAGAAGTTCTCAAAATATAAGTTCAGACTACACCTTAGTAGGATATGAGGACTCATAAGCAATATTCTTACTAAAAAGAGAAGAATTAATCAAAGAAGACCTAATGATTTTGAGAGTTGGATTCTGATCTTTCTTAAATCTTCTTCAAAACATATGCAATGATCACAATCAATTACCAGCATCAGAGGACGGAGGTGTAAGCCCAACACCAAGCGCTTTTTGCACACTTTCATGCAGCTCTTTCGGGATGTCCGAGGGCAAAGAGGAGCGAATAGTCCTGTAGAATTGCTGGAACAATGCAAGTGATTGCTCGCTATCCTTTTGAATGGGGTTTGAAGGCATGACAGTCTTTCCAAGTTTTTTTTCAAACCTCATTTTATTGTCCTGTTCAGGAGCTACATCTTCTGAGAAGTGAATTTTGTTTTTATCTGCTGTACTTATGTTTTCGAGTTCGAAAGAGACTAAACTTGGATCAATAATGGACTCAAGCTGAAAAAGTTTTTTTTTCAAAGTGTCCTCAAATTCATCAAGAGCCTTCTTCTGAGTTTGGAGGTCTTCAAGTTCACTCACAATGTCGCTGACATCCTCATCTTCAACTTCTTCATCAGTGACCTCACCTTTATCAGAGATCTCTTCGTCCATTTTCTCGTCAGGAGAATCTGGAGTTTCTGGAGATAAAAATTGAAATGGAAGAGATTCTTGAAGTTTAATGAGAGTATTTCGTGAGACTGACCCTTTCTTGAAAATTATTCTCACAGTCTTTCCGTGAAGATCTTCGAGGGCGTGTATTTGCACTTCTCTCTTAGGATGCTCAATAATTTTCTTAAAAATGAAATGGCTTTTGGTCAATGCCCAATCTTCTTCACTTTTTAAGACGAGAAATACGTCTTTTAGCAAGTTTGACATGAGCGAATATCAAAATTTAAAAAAATATATTGTAGATTAGAAACAAAATCTTCGAGGTGAAATAATCCTTCCTTTCGATAATTTTCAAACCATTTTGATATTACTTCGTTGTTAAATATACGCTCAGAGTGGTTTGTCAGTTGTTTTTTCCTTTTTAGTTCCATAAATTTTTTAATGATTTTAATTTGGGTCAAACATTTTTTATTACACGTGGGTCCAAAACTTTTTAAGTTGGGTCAAACACTTTTAGGGTCAAAGACTTTTGTACACATGTGTCCAAAACTTGGAAAGGCTTTTTGTAAGATTTAATTTCACAATCCGCTGTGAGGCTATTCTGAAAAACCTATTCCGTTTCCCTATCCGGGCATAAATTCAAGATCTCTTTATTGTGCTCAAAAGGTGAAAGTTTGATCTGGTCCTCAAGCGTTAATATTCTCAGAAATTTTGGATAATAATAATAAGAATAAAACGTAGAATGAGTGAAAGAAAAGAAAAGAGAGATCAAATACCTTCAGGTGCTCGGCCAACATGGTATAAAACTGACACGGGCCAACACAGGAAAACTGGAACCTACTTTGTGGTGAGTCTTCCACTTCCAAAACTTGTGGAGAGGTTTCTTGCCATTCTTAAAGACGAAAGTCATTTCGATGGCTTAACCTTGGACAGCACGATTACAATCTCTAATTCACAGCTTGCTGGCAGGCGTTTTGGCCTTTTTCTATCTTATAATTCCCACAGTCGGGATAAACAGCAGACAATATTCAATCTCCTCTTTCCAACTTGTGACGACAAAGCGTCTGAAGATGCTGAAAATTCAAAAATTGACCTAGTTTCCGTAAATAAATGGGGTGATAAGTTGTCTCGTGCAATGCAGTTGAAAATCAACATCTCCAGCGTAAATCCAACTGAAGAGACGCTTGCGTTTTTAACTCAGATCGATGCCTTTGATAGGCGATTGAAAGCTCTGATACGTTTGAAGCGTGAGAGATCAGGCCCGCCTTACTCGGAAGAAGTAAAACAAGAGCGTTCAAAGAGCCCATCAAAATCAAAGAAAAAACTAACAAACGAAAAAAAAAAAACTGAGAGGAATTGTGCAGAAGAAAAAGAGGTGGAAACCGGCATGGTAACAAGTGGAGAGGATGAAAACGATCGTAAAATGATAAGCAAAAGTAATAATTCTGAGATAAAGCAAACTCAACTCAGCGACAGTGGAAAGAGACAAGCGCGTGTTAGTGCGGGAAGAATTGCAAAGCAAGTTGGAGTTTCTCATGGCACCGAGAAAAAACCAAAATTAACTGAAATGCTTCGAACAATAGAGAGTGTGAGAAAGGAAATCACAAGTCGGCGACAAACGTATGAAGGACTGATAAATCGGAGTGAAAAATGGTTGAAAGCATTTCAAGAGGATACAACATTTAAACATCAGAAACTTTCGATGATTTCTGGCGGCAATCTCCCACAAGCGAACATTGTTTTTAAGGAAAAAGGTAAATTCGAGGAAGAAGTGAGATTAAGGAAAGAATGCGAAGAGCAAAATAAGGCAAAAGACACAGAGACTGAGTTGAGGAAACAAATTCAAGACTTGAAGAGTTATGTAAAAGAACTTGAGGAGAAGGGTGGAATGGTGACAAGATATTCAGCAGATATTGCAGATAACCAGAATGTTAAATCGAATAAAGAGGCTAATACCATAGAAATATCGGACAAAGGACTCAGAGAAGAACAAACAGAGGCGATTACCAACGATGTTACCTTTTTCTGCTCTTCCCAAAACGAGGAGGCTGCTGGCAATCTTCCACAACAAATCAATCTCCATGAGAGCAAGGTCCTTCCAAGAATAACAGAACAAGAGTTGAATGAGAAAATTAAGGCTTTACAGAATGATAATACTCGAATGATTGACATTATTCTTAACCATAAACTTGAGTTTACGATAATGATGAACACAATCAAGGCTTTAAGAAATGGAAAAGACGAATTGATTAGGGAAAATCAGAAACTTAAGGAAGAGTTGGGCTTAGTGAGACGTGCTTACCTCTCGGAAATGTAGATGAATATAAGAAAATAATTGATGTATCAAACTTGGATCACAAAGAAGAATTAGATGAACAGAATAGGAGTATCGCTGAGTTGCGGGAAGATATTGCTAGGCAAAAGAAAGAAGAACTGTTCACTCGTTGCTACCTGTTTCTTTCAAAAGATAGACAATTTGAAGCGGTCACTCAAATCAACTCTCATAAATCTCAAAACTCCTATGATTCTAGAAGTTTAGTGCTCCTCGAATGGGGTCAAGTCCAGGAAAGATCTTCAGAGAGATTGCTAAGGATGTTATAGAAGAAGAGAAGGGAGAAGTCGATTTGAAGCCGCTTCCAATGAAAGAAAGAGAAGCCTTGGATGTTGGAATAATGTTGAAAGGGGGTGATATCCCTTCTTCTATACTCTATGCCTATTTAAAGGAGAAGACGTCACAATATTAATGGAAAGTTCATTTTGAATCCATTATTCTATTCTAAAGCTCAAGAGATCGTTGAACAGAATCAAGTACATTCTCTAGAGAAGTTAGGTCTGACAGAAGAAGAGTACACGATGATTGCCTCCTCAAAACTTATAATACTACCTTATTGGTCAAAAGAGAAATGTTGGAGGCTAATGGCACTTTTGAACGATCAAGCTCTTCCTTTGCCAAAACAAAAGGCCACTAAGAGGATAGAGTTCTTCTTCCTCCAATCTACTCCAAAAATATGGAGAAACGATGAAAGTTCCACCGTAAGGGTTGTGGAAAAGGCCGTTGCATATCTTGCTGGCGTAATGATAGTGAAGCTCCAGAACTGTATGCTGTTGGCAATGTAGAGGCCACAACATTGGAAATGCCTCTCTACAACAAAGAGGAGAATGCCGGTCTCTTTGTCGCACAAAATATTGAATATCTGCTTCAACATAATCCATCATGGATTTTGGCTGAGACAAAGTACGATAAAGGGTATGATTCTTTAACTTGTGAATTATATAAAAAATACGAAGTATTGTTACATTTATTTATGAGGCATGCATATACATTGTATGCGTAGCCGGGTCTGAGGACCCAAGTATAAATAAATAAATAAAAATTGTTACATCTCTTGAAATCTAGAAAATATGCATTCCGTTTATAGAAAAATGCCTGAAAATTTCTAAAAAAACAAGACAAAAATACCCAGACTCAAAAAAAGCAATTTATTTAATTTAAATTTTAAGAAATGAAACACAAAATTCTTCTAAAAGCCAAGAGTTATTCAGGAAGAGAAAAAACGATGCTCCAAAGTGACAAAGAAACTTGTAGACCAATTGCTTCAGCTCAAAGCGAAGGAGAAAATCTTTATGGCCTTCTTCGAGGAGTATCTTGCCCCAGGAACTGATTGTCCAGTCCTTTTAGAACCTTTTACTCAAGAGAATCCTCCATATCGGCTGAATTCTTGCGAACATAGATTAACTGCTTCTGTTCTTCGTAAGCTGCGCATCAAAAATATCAATCAAAAGTTCGGCTCGGCTTGCATGTTCTGTCCTGTCTGCAGAGGTACTGTATTATTTGCACATTCAGATAACAGTTACCTCCAAGCAATACGAACGATGAGAAAGATCAATACAATAGAAAAGGCAAAGATCTGGCAAGTGATTGAACGCTCAATGGACCAGCGAATGGTTCTGGAAAAATAAACCTAATTTATTTCACTCCTATTGGTGGGATTTTGCAACTTTGGGAGAAAATTTGTTTTGAGACTGATTATGTTTGGTTCATCACAATTTCGGTTTTAATGGTCGAAAATGTCGTTGTTGTAATAATTTTTTATGTTTGTAGTATGCTTGTATTTTATTGTTGCTTACACGAAAAACCAAAAATAATTTGAGTGTTTCGGCATCATTTACAAATCTCAGTCAGCGAACAATGCAAGTAAACTATTGAAAAATCATTCGAATACAACAAGGACAAGGATATGCATTCTTTATAGTTTGTAAGTCGACACTATTTCCTTGTATATTGCCGTCGTCTTTCGTGCGCATCTCTAAGCAATAAATCTTAGGTTTGTAATTCTGGAGGCAGTCCTTTGCTTATACTTCCTAGTCCGCCGACTAACGAGAAAGGCTCATAATTTGTTTCTAATTGATTTACCTCTTTATTTCTTTATTGCATAGTCATTAATCCCATTAATACGTATTGAACCTATTAAAAAGCGAATTTTAAACAAAATCTGGGAAGAGGACGAATTATTACCGTAAACTCTCGAATTCGCGACGCAACCAATTGCCCGCAGCCCCCCATTTTTCTCCAAAAAATCGTCGAAAAAGTGAGTGCGACTGTCGAACTATCGGAGTTCTTGGAGTGAGGCCATAGGCTTTGTCTGGAGCAGTCCGGTCTGGAGTCAGTCTAGCCGAGATGAGTCTGGGTCAGTCCGGTCTGAACAAAAAATTTTATGAATATTGAGAGTTTCAGCCTCGGACCCATACCATTATAATCGCTATATCCTATGGGATTGATGTTCGCCAGTCTGGCCAGTTTGCATTTGGTTTAGAGGTGTTTTTCCAAAATTTTATTATTTTTATCATTAAAGACAAAAGTTCGTGAGTTTTCGATATTTAGGCCCGAATTTTTGAAATTAGTCTCTCTAAGATAAATACTACAGATAATTCTCAGTCTGTCTAGCCTTGCTTTGGTGAACTATAAAAATTAACACTCAGTGGTATCCAAAGTCAGCCAAAGTTGAGACTGAGAAACTACAACCTTGCCAGACTGAAGATTAATATGTAATATGAGTCATGAAGAGACTAGCCTCAAAAATTTGGGCCTAAATATCGAAAACTCACGAACTTTTGTCTTTAATGATAAAAATAATAAAATTTT
>Ga0206102_1000160_pt1 | contig 24698 bp, 14 predicted proteins | sample 1B1Ametagenome_FD_148645 | JGI IMG/M metagenome (GOLD analysis project Ga0206102, IMG submission 148645) | Enriched microbial communities from leaf-cutter ant dump, University of Wisconsin, Madison, United States - 1B1A | ecosystem: Environmental > Terrestrial > Nest > Insects nest > Nest dump... | reverse complement strand
GTTCGTTGATGCGTTTCTGTTCCTCTGGCCCCAGACGAATCTCGTATTTTTTGTTCATTTGCTTGCCCTCCCATTTTCTTCTATATCAAGAGGGTAAAGCTAATATGCTATACGGTCAAGGTACTAGGAGGAAAAAGCTTACATAAGGCGAACCTATATCCCCAATAAAACACAGAAGTCAATAAGCGGGTTACTTACTCAAAATTTTATTGGTTTGCTTATGGAATGTATGGTTAGAATACAGAAATTAAGGAGGCTCCATTTTATGCCTGTACGCAGTATCAAGCTCAAATTGATGACCCATTCTGGCGACAACGCGGCCATGTTGCGCAAAGCGCTTTGGCAGACCCATAAACTGCATAACGAAGGTGTCGCTTATTATATGAAATTACTGATCATGCTGCGTCAGCGGGATGTGTATAAGCAGGATTTGAAGGAACCGGCTGAATCGTTCAGGCTGGATTTGCTCGCTCACGTCCGTCAGCAGCAGCAGCGTAACGGTTCTGCGCATATTGTTATTCCCGAAATGGAATTGACTGCGGCGCTCCGGGAGTTGTACGAGTTACTTGTTCCTTCGCATAATGGCGGCAAGGGCGATTCGCAGCAGCTTTCGCGAGCGTTTCTCAGCCCATTGACCGATCCGAACAGTCAGGGTCTGGAAGGAACGGCCAAAGCGGGGGCCAAGCCGCGCTGGCAGAAGATGCAAGCCGAAGGCCATCCCGATTGGGAGGCTGAAAAGGAGCGGGCCGAACGGGAGAAAGAAGCCGACCCTGCCCGTAAAATCATGAAACAATTGCGGGAGTGGGGGCTGAAGCCGCTGTTTTCGTTATTTACGAACGAGCAAACGCATATTCAGTGGGCCCCGGCTAAAAAAGACCGCGACTTCGTTCGTACCTGGGATCGCGATATGTTTCAGCAGGCGTTAGAGCGGCTGCTTTCGTGGGAGCAGTGGAATCATAAAGTGATTGAAGAGCGTGCTTTGGTGATAGCGAGGCGGGAGGCGTATGAAAGCGAGCATTTTGCAAGCGAAGCCCAGCAGGCGTGGTTGCAGCGAATGCGTGGCTATGAGTTGGAGCGTGCGGCCAAGCTGGCTGAGCAGTCGCTAGGTCTGACAGGACCGTTTCGCATCAAAAGCCGGCAGCTGCGCGGCTGGAAACGAGTCCATGACTTGTGGCGCAAGCTGGACAAGAAGGGCCAGCGTTCTTTGGACCATTGCTGGGAAGCTGTGGCTAAGATTCAGGGCGCGCAACCGAAAGATTTTGGCGATCCCGAGCTGTATCGGTTTTTGGCCGAGCCTGCCAATCATGATCTATGGTTGGAGGAGCCGGAGCGGCTGTTTCACCTTGTCACTTATAACGCTTTATTGGAAAAGGAAGAGCTTAGCAAGCAGCAAACGACCTTGACACTGCCTGATGCAGTGGAGCATCCGCTGTGGGTGCGTTTTGACCCGAAAGGCGGTAATTTGCATAGTTATGAGCTGCAAAGTGAAGACGATAAGTCGCCACAAAAGCATTTGAGCGTTACTTTTGCTCGGCTTATCTGGCCAGACTCTACTGGAGATGGGACACCACTTTGGATAGAAAGCGGCCCCATCCAGGTCGGGCTTGCGACGTCAGCGCAATTTTACCGCCAGTTCCGGTTGCTGCCCATGGGCGACGACAATCGGCTGGGCAAGGCGTTGGAGGTTCAGGATTACAGCGCGGCGGACACCAAGACAACCGGGCTGCTCGGAGGGGCCAAGCTGCAGTTTGAGCGTCCTTATGTAGAGAAGCACTGGCAGACGGTGAGCGAGGGCGATATTGGCCGCGCTTATTTTAACGTGACGATAGATATGGAGCCGATTCAGCCGATGAAAAATGACCGCTTGATCAGCGGACTCGGCAAAGCGTTCAAAACCTTCAAACGCGATTTCATGGAAGTAACGCAATATAAGCCGGCCGACCTGGAGGCATGGATGGCCACGCAGCCGGCCAAGACTGAGCTGACGGGCACGAAAGCGCTCCAGGAGGGACTTCGCGTAATCAGCGTGGACCTGGGTCAGCGGACAGCCGCAGCGGTATCTGTCTTTGAGGTGGTCCGGGGTAAGCCTGATGCGGATAAGTTATTTTATCCGATCCGCGATACGGAATCGCTTTACGCGGTTCATCGGCGGAGCCACTTGCTCCAGTTGCCGGGCGAAGCGGTGACGCCAGAGGCGGTGAGCGAACGCCAGTCCCGCAACCGGGCGATGTACGGAATCAGGATGCAGGTTCGGCTGCTGTCCGGGATTTTACGGCTGTACGGCAAAGAGGAAGCAGCAAGCCGACGTAAGTCGATCACCAGAACGATGGATATGATCCGAAGCACCGATAATCTCTCGATGGACGACAAAACGCGCTGGAGTTCGGTCTATCAGCGACTGGCCGATGCTGCTGAGCTTGATGTACCCCTGTGGCAGTCGACCGTTATTACCGCGCATCGTGAATTGGAGGCTATCGTCTCCCAAGCGTTCTCCACATGGCGGACCAGCTCGCGCCACCGGGGACGAGGTGTCGGGGGCAAATCGATGTGGAGTCTGGAGGAATTGGATCAGACACGCAAGCTGTTAATTTCCTGGAGCAAACGAGCACGCGAGCCACATGCGATCAATCGCTTAGACCGCAATGAACGGTTTGCGCAGCGACTGCTGACACATCTGCAGCGGCTCAAAGCCGACCGGCTTAAGGAAACGGCCAATTTAATTATTATGGCAGCGCTAGGGTATAAATACGACAGTCCCGAAAAAGGGTGGCTGCCGGTTTTTCCGGCCTGCCAGTTGATTTTATTCGAGGATTTAAGTCGATACCGTTTCAAGATGGACCGTTCGCGCAGTGAAAATTCCAAGCTGATGAACTGGGCGCACCGCAGCATCCCGCGTGAGGTGTATATGCAGGGTCAAGTATTTGGCTTGATGGTCGGTCATGTCCCTTCGGAGTTTACTTCGCGGTTTCATGCGAGAACTGGAGCCCCAGGTATTCGTTGCCATGTCGTGACACAAGCTGATCTCGATGGACGGACTGCGATGCTCAAGCTCGTCGATCAGGATTTTCTTGCCGAGGTCCGGGACGAGCTGCAACCGGGTGATTTGCTTCCGTTCCGGGGCGGTGAGATTTTTGTCAGCTTGAACGGCTCCACAGAGAAGGAACGGGCATTAAACCGTCTGCATGCCGACATCAATGCTGCGCAAAATTTGCAGCGTCGCTTCTGGAGCCGGTATCCGCAGGACCCGATTCGCATATCCGCTCAGCGGATTACAGCCGATCAGGAAATCGCCTACGAGCCTAAAACTACCAAGATGAAAGAGAGTATGGGCAAAGGTTTTTTCCAAGAATTTGAGATTTCCAAGTCGCACCACGTATACAAATGGAATTCTTCTGGAAAACTGGGAGGTAAAAAGAGGATCGCCGATTCCAAAGACATGGAGGAGACGGACGACTTGGCCGAAGAAGCAGCTGCAGCCGAGGAACTGATGGACGGTTACGTTACGCTGTTCAGAGATCCAAGCGGTTACTACCGGGCATCCGATCTGTGGGTGCCGCAGGTTGATTTTTGGGGCATGGTCACGCGGAGACTGGAGAGCTTGTTGAAAGCTGCGATTAACGAGCGTCCCGGCAGAGCTTTGTCGCGATAATCGTCAAACTACCGTCCCGGGCATCGGCGGCTCGCAGGGAGAGGATTCGTTTGTCTGCTATACCGATTCGTATGCTAAACGAAATTCAATATTGTGAGAGATTGTTTCATTTGATGCATGTGCAGGGGCTTTTTGAAGAAAGCGCCGACACTGTCGAGGGCAGCCATCAGCATGAGCGTGCCGAACAGCGCAGACGCAAGGGGGAGATGGCTCCTGCCGAGCTATGGGGAGCGGCGCCGCTCAGCCTGCATTTGGGAGACGAGACGCTTGGTTTGACCGGCAAATTGGATTCTTTGGTGCACGAGGACGGCTGCTGGATTCCTGTCGAGGGCAAGCATTCGGCTTCCCCCTCCGCCGACACTGTCTTTCAGACGGATGGCTTTCAGCTTAGCGGTGCCGCTTGGCCTAATGATCAGATTCAATTGTGCGCGCAGGGACTTTTGCTGCGTTCCAACGGGTATGCGTCCCATTATGGCTATTTGTATTACCGGAAAAACAAGGCCAAAATACGGATCGATTTCACCGATGAGTTGGTGAACGCCACGTTGTATTTTATCCAAAAAGCGCAGCAGTTGGAGCAGGCCGAGATGCCCAAGCCGTTGATTGAGTCAAATAAATGCTTCCGTTGCTCGCTGAACTACGTTTGTCTTCCAGATGAAACCAACTATTTGACAGGCGTTGCTACGCCCATCCGACGGATTGTACCCTCCCGATCCGATGGCGGCGTCGTGTATGTCGCGGAAGCGGGGACGAAGCTTGGGGTTCACGGTGAAAGTCTCATCGTTACCAGTAAAGAAGGAGTTCGCTTCGACCCGCTGCCAATCAAGGATTTGGTGCATGTTTGCTTGATGGGAAGCGTTCAACCCTCGACTCAGCTCATGCATGTGTTGTTCCATGCCGGAGTGACGGTTTCTTACCTGTCCACTCACGGCAGATTGGTGGGCATCGCCTCTCCACTTACGACGAAAAATGTCCATTTGCGCAAACAACAATTTATGAAATTCCAGCATCCTGATGTGGCGTTGCGGCTTGCCCGTTTTGTGATTCATGCCAAAATTGCCAACCAGCGCACGCTGTTGCGTCGTAACGGTGTTCCTGCCACCGCTGTGCTAAAGGAATTGATGGCACTTCGCAAAAAATCCGAGCAAGCTGCTTCGCTGGATACGCTTAGGGGATATGAGGGCGCGGCCGGACGGCTCTTTATGAGTTCCTTTTCCGGTATGCTCAAATGGAATGAAACGGAGAGTGGCCTTGCTATCATGAACGGCCGCAATCGTCGTCCCCCCAAAGACCCTGTGAATGCTTTACTATCGTTCGGGTACAGCTTGCTGACACGTGACGTTGTCTCCGCTTGCGCTGCTGTCGGCTTCGATCCGATGTTCGGTTTTTTTCATATGATGGAACCAGGGCGCCCGGCGTTGGCATTGGATTTGATGGAGCCGTATCGCCCTTTAATCGTTGACAGCGTGGTGATTCGCGTCTTGAATACGAAGGAAATTGGCATTGAGGATTTTTACTGGGGGCCGGATAGCTGCCAATTGAAGAAAAACGGGCGGTTGGCGTTTCTGAACGCCTATGAGCGGCGTATGCATGAGGAGTTTGTGCATCCAATTTTCGGCTACAAAATCAGCTACCGTCGGGCATTGGATATGGAGGCTCGTATGCTGGCCCGTCATCTGGAGGGAGACTTGCCGGAATATCGTCCCCTGACCACTCGTTAAGGAGGCGATTACTGTATGAAACAATACGTTCTTGTCTGTTACGATATCTCTGATCAGCGACGATGGCGTAAAGTATATAAAATGATGCAGGCTCACGGCGAGCACGTGCAGTATTCTGTATTTATTTGTCAACTGACCGACGTGCAGGAAGCTAAATTAAAAATCAAGCTGAGCAAAGAAGTTCACGCTGCCGAGGATCAAGTGATGTTTGTGCGGATTGGACCTGTCAGCAAAGATCAATTGCAAAAACATATTTCCACCGTGGGCCGTGAATACATTCCGCTGAACTTGGCAAAACTGTTTTTTTAAGTTAGAATAAAATCGTGCTATAAGCACATACTATAAACGTTCAGTGCCAGAGAGATTTCAGGTCTCCTACGAACGTTTGTACCTTACCTTCTGCAAAGGGTTTATGCCAAATAAATAACGAGTAGTCTCGAAGACTGGTGCCGGTCTGGAGCTGCTCGTTATTTACTTTAGATAGTCGAGCACCGCCCCAGGGCGCAAATGCCCGCAGTCGCTCGTAAGCCGCGATATATAAGGGATAGTGCTCTGCTGGAGCGTGCGAATCTGAGGTTTCTTCTGGCCGCTGACCGAGATTTTCGCAAGGTGCTCGAAAAAGTACTGTCAAGTCCGCATACCGCCTGCCATTGCGGCGGGAGCGGCATGAACGCTTTGCAGAAGCGTAAGGTAATGGCACATTACCCGTGAGGAAGCAGACATGATCTTGGCGACGCATGAACGCTTTGCAGAAGCGTAAGGTAATGGCACGTCAATGTGGATACGAGTGTTCCAACGATCAAAAGGCATGAACGCTTTGCAGAAGCGTAAGGTAATGGCACCGGTATCCGTATCGACAAGAGCGAAATCATATCCTTGCATGAACGCTTTGCAGAAGCGTAAGGTAATGGCACCTGTTGGGACGAAGTACTACAATAACTATTCGCTTGGGCATGAACGCTTTGCAGAAGCGTAAGGTAATGGCACCGTCGAAGCGGGACAATCGCTCAGGGCAATCGCTTGCATGAACGCTTTGCAGAAGCGTAAGGTAATGGCACTATAGACAAAGTTGGTCCACTTGCGGAGCTTATCGCATGAACGCTTTGCAGAAGCGTAAGGTAATGGCACCGAAGATTCAATTTGTACCTATGACCCTCATATGTCGAAGCATGAACGCTTTGCAGAAGCGTAAGGTAATGGCACGTAGAGATTGTCCTTCCTGTTATAGGCGTACTGCTCTGCATGAACGCTTTGCAGAAGCGTAAGGTAATGGCACGTAATTTCACCACTGGTGTCATCGATCCATTTGTCAGCATGAACGCTTTGCAGAAGCGTAAGGTAATGGCACAGCTCTTATTATGAGTCAAAAGGTTAGTAGATACCTGCATGAACGCTTTGCAGAAGCGTAAGGTAATGGCACTTAATTATTGTACAATTTGTATTTCCAAAAAAACTAGGCATGAACGCTTTGCAGAAGCGTAAGGTAATGGCACTACTTCCAATAGAAAAATCTGTCAAGATGTAAGTACGCATGAACGCTTTGCAGAAGCGTAAGGTAATGGCACGCCGACGGACCTGTACGCGGTGTTCGTGGCATTTATGCATGAACGCTTTGCAGAAGCGTAAGGTAATGGCACGCGACGGTAGCAGCAGAGGCCGCCACCTGAAAATGAGCATGAACGCTTTGCAGAAGCGTAAGGTAATGGCACTTGACAACACGATCTGGAGGTCCATCGTCGAGTTTCGCATGAACGCTTTGCAGAAGCGTAAGGTAATGGCACACGTTCGGTTCGATAATTGAAACGCGGTACGCAAGGCATGAACGCTTTGCAGAAGCGTAAGGTAATGGCACACCTCGATATCTCCAAAGCGTCGCCTGCCTTCAAGGCATGAACGCTTTGCAGAAGCGTAAGGTAATGGCACATGAACGGCGGTACGATGGAGACAAGCCATATTTTACGCATGAACGCTTTGCAGAAGCGTAAGGTAATGGCACGTATCAAGGAAAACAAATTGAGGAGCGTGAACGACGCATGAACGCTTTGCAGAAGCGTAAGGTAATGGCACGTTCACGAAAGCTTGCTCATCATCCAGTGAGTACTGTGGCATGAACGCTTTGCAGAAGCGTAAGGTAATGGCACGTAATAATAGCCCGGCGTGGTTGTTTCTTGGTGCCTAGCATGAACGCTTTGCAGAAGCGTAAGGTAATGGCACGACCTTGACTTCGACAGCCAGCCACCGGGCATGAACGCTTTGCAGAAGCGTAAGGTAATGGCACTGAAATCCGAAACGCTCATGGTTTTTTAGCCGGTACGCATGAACGCTTTGCAGAAGCGTAAGGTAATGGCACCAAACTGTGGTACGTAGATATCTACGGGCGAAGTAAGCATGAACGCTTTGCAGAAGCGTAAGGTAATGGCACGTTTGTGTCGTGATCAAAATAACGGTACATGGTCATGCATGAACGCTTTGCAGAAGCGTAAGGTAATGGCACTTGTTCCCATAGACACGCTGCCAGTTCGATGTGACTGCATGAACGTTTTACAGAATTGCGGGATTTTATACCAGGTCCAACATATCCGTGCCACACTTGTAGTAACAAAACCCAGAGAGCATAAGGCATACTCAAAACCATTTTTTGAATAGTCAACTTACAACATTTCTCTGGCCTTTCCCCACCCCAAAGGGGTTGTCCAGAAAGTCGTTGAATGATGTCAGAATCCCCACTAAGCCCCCCTATATAGGATGAAAAAGATGCTTCCAGCCCCACTTCTATAGTGGGTTTGGAGGCATCTTTTTATATCGTTTGGGACTGGCCCATTGGTTATGGGGCTTTTTGGACAGCTCCTTATTTTGTTCTCTCCACGATTCCACCAGCTACATCCCCCTTAAAATTCCCTAAAAGTCCAACTTCTAAAGTTTAAACTTTTACAAATTTCCCCATACTGATCCTAGTAGCGAACAAGGGAGGTGGGGAGAGATGAGCGACGAGGAGCGGGAGCTGCGCGGGGAGGCGGGGCTGGCGGATCCGGTGTATGCGGAGGGGTTTGCGTATCTGTATACGCTGCTGAGTCATTTGACCAGTTCGAAGCTGTTGTTTGTCCATAAGTTGTTGGTGCTGATGGAGTTGTCCAGTCAGGTGGCGCGCGGTTCGTTTACGAGGGCGGAGATGGAGGCGATGTTTCCGCAATATGCGCCGCGGGTTATGGAGTCGATCGTCCATAGTCTGATTGACGGGACGTGGTTGGTTCGCGAGGAAGGGACGTTGAGATACACGCTCTCCAAAGCGGGGTTGCTGGCCCTGCGGTTTTTTCCGTTTTTGTATCGCGGCGATGAGATGGAGGAGTTGGCTTTTCAGCAGGCGTTGGCGGATATTTTTCAGGCGGCTGAGCAGATGCAGTTGCATATGCGTTCTCTGGAAATGCTGCGGGATCAGGCGATTCACGCGATTCAGCGGAATATTGCCGAGATTCGTTCGGCGCTGATTTCCCGCAATACGGAGCGGATTCGCGAGGCGCGGGAGAAGATGAATCAATTTATTCAAAATATTGAGCAATTGCTGGGGCGTCTGGGCCAAATTGCCGAGTGGAAGCGCAGCACGGACGGAGAGGAGCCCGATGCCAAAGACAAGCAGGCGCTGGATGTGCTTTTGCAGCTGCAGGAGCAAATTCAAGAGTTGTTTACGCAGCAGCACAAGGCGCTGTCCGAGACGCTGACGGTAGGTTCCGCGCAGTTCACGAAAGCGGATATGGATCGTTTTTTGTATCATCAATCGTTTTATCAACTGGCGGGTTATACGGAGGATATCGGCTACACGCCGTCCAATGCGAAATGGGTGGATGAGGACGATATTGTGGTTGCGTTAAATGTGTTTTTGCAGCGTGTCAAGCAGATCAGGAAAAGGACGTTCAGTCCACGTGTGTACGGCCGCAAGGAGGAGGCGGGGCTGCGTGCGGAGCCCAGCTATCTGGATAAGGTCCAAGCGAGCTTGCGCTTGGCGCTGGCCGATCGGGACAAGGTGCCGCTGGCGGATTTTGTGTTTCAGCAGCAGACGAAAACCGATGTGTTGATGTATTTGGCGGCGTTATGCTTCATGGACGGCCAGTTGCTGTACGACAACCGGGAGGGGCAGGCGTTCACCGGCTTTCGGCTGGAGGTTGGCAAGCGGGCTGAGCGGTATGAGAATCAATGGTTTCGGATTTTGTCGGCGGGAGATATTGTCAGAAAGGATGTGCCGCATGGACGAGCTTAGACATTATGAGGTTGAGGAGATTTGCGCGATGTTGACCACGAGGGCGTGCGCCAAAACGAGTCTGCCGGTGCTGGAGTCGAAGCCCGACATTCGGCGGCAGGTGAAGGAGCGGTTGCGTCAGGCGGGTTATGAATTTGTCGACGATCCGTTCTCGCAGCATTACGATGCGCGGATTCAGAAGGAGATTCGCAACCTGAATTCCATGCTGGAGGAGCAGTTGGGCGGGGATGAGTTGACGGTGCAGGCGAAGGCGTTAATTGCGATTTTGTGGTGCAATCTGGTGTTGCCGCTCTATGACGCAAGCCGAGGGAGCCGCATTCGCGAGGAGCCGCTAACGGTCTCGGAGGAGCAGTTGTACGAAAATTTCAAATCCCATATCGGTGCCAGGCAAAATCTGCGCAAGGTGCTCACGCTGCTGCGTCAGTATGATTTCATCCGGCCCGTGTGGGGCCAAAGCGAGCTGCAGGCCGGTCCGCGGCTGACGACGGCGCTGGACTGCTCCACCATGTACGATCGGCTGCGCAATTCGATGATCGATTTCCTGATCGACGAGAATCTCAGGCAGCAGCATCAGGTCAACGAGATGTTCGAGCAGCACATGGGATATATGCCGGAACGGGAGGAGCCACGGTATGGCTAAGACGCTGGAGAAACGTTATTTGCCGTTAAAGCTGTTAAGTTTGGAAACGGAGGGGTTTTCGTTTTTTCCTCGGCAGGAAGTGATTTTGCATGCCGGGATTACGGTGCTGAACGGTGAAAACGGCTCGGGCAAAACGACGTTTCTCAATATGCTGCGGGTTTTGTTCGGGGCGACGCGTTTCGATAACGGGCATACGTTGAAGACGTTTTTTGAACGTAAGGATAGCCACGAAATTTATGTGATCGGCCGTTTTGACAATCAGCGGCTGGAAGCGTACGATCGTCAGCCGTTTGAAGGGATCGGCAAAACCAAGGATGTGGTGTCGGTCGTCTGCCGTTTGCTGAACGATCAGCCGGTGCGCCGGGATTATGTGATTTTTGACGGCGTGTTTGAATTGGATGTTCATGCCAAGGGCGGCTTGCGCTGGCTGGAATCCGGCCAATATTTGCAGCAAATGAGCGAGGTCGGGTTGTCCAAGGCGTTGGTCAACGCGTTCAGCTTCAATCAGGGCCATACGGAAAAGCTGCTGGACAAAAACGAGGAGGAGTTGGCCGACTATTTGCTGCACATTTGCGGCGAGCAGGAGCGCATGGAGCGTTTCGAGCAAATCAAGCAGGCTTTGCAGGAACAAATGGCGCGCTTTGCGCAGTTGCAGGAGCTGAAAAGGCAGGATGAAGCGCAGTTGCAGCGGATTGCCGACAAGATGCAGCGTTGCAAGCAGATTGTGGAGAAAAAGGAACAGCTCGACAAGCTGCGTTTTGACGAGCCGCTGGCCCGCTGCCGGGAGCATATGCGGGGGCTGGAGGCGCAGACGCGGGAGCTGCAGCGGCTCGATGTCGCCTTGCTGGAAGCGGAGAACCTGTGCCGACAGCGGCAGCAGGTCTACACGGATCAAGACCAACTGCATAACGAGATTGTGGAGCTGCTGCGTCAGGTGACGGCTGCGCTGGTCCGATTGCGCAGTGAGCGCGAGCAGTTGCAGGAGCGGCTTGGGCCTTTGCAGCATGAGGTGATCGAACTGGAGACGTTCGTCCGCACGTATGAGGGGATCGCCGAGCTGCCCTTGGAACAGGTCGCAGCGGAACTGACCGGTTGCGAGCAGGCTTATGAGGCTGGTCTGGCCGAACGGGCTCATTTGCAAAGCCAGCGGCGCAAGCTCGAAGAGCAGATCGCTTTTATCCGCAAGCATCACGCCATTGTGTATCCGCCTGCGGTGCAGCGTATGTTGCAGCAGCTCAAGGAAGCGGGAATCGAGCATGTGCTGTTGGCCGAATGTGTGGAGATCAAGGACGCGGTGTGGCGCGAGGCGATCGAGGCGCTGCTTGGCACGGAGCGTTTTACGATCACGGTGGCGGAGCCGCATATGGTGCAGGTGATGCGAATGGCGCAGCAGCTGAAATATCCGTTTTGGATTTCGCCGTTTAAGGTGGTGGAGCTTACGGCCGACCCGGCGTCGGTAGTAGCGCAGCTGGATATCCGCGATCCGCGGCTGACCGGCTATATCGCCAAGTTCCAAAACTACATGCTGGCCGCGTCGATGGAAGAAGCCTGGGCGTGGATCGGCCGCGGCCGGCAGGCGCTGCTGCATCACCCGCATCCGTACAAGGTGGTGGAGCGAGGCGGCAAGTGGATGGATGCGCACGGCTTGTATTGCGGCAAGCAGGCCTATGAATGGCAGCTGAGGCAGTTGGAGGAGGAGCGGCAGGCGTTGCTTCCGGCTTGCGAACAAGCGGAGCGGGCGGTGACGTCATCCAAACAAGCGATGGAGCAAGCGGAGCAACACGTACATGTGCAGCAGCAAGTGCGCCAGCTGCCAGCCAAGGCCAAGCGCTTGCGCGAAGCGGCCGATGCCTCGGCGAGACTGGTTCAGGAGCAGGACGAGCTGACCGCCCGCATTGCGCTGCAGGACAAGGACAAGGAGCAGCTGCACCGTCGCGACAGCCAGCTTCAGCACGAACTGGGCCAACTGACGGCCGAGCTAAAGCATCTGGAGCGGGGGCTGGCCGATGGCCGCAGGAACAAGGCGGTGCTGGAGACAACGCTTGGCAGCGGTCAGGAACAGTTGGAGCAGATGAAGCTCAAGCTCTCGGAGTCGCAGCGCTTCAAGCTGTGCGAGCCGGCTTATCTGGAGCAGCTGTACGCGCCGGACTACTACGCGCCGCAACTGCGCCTTTTGCAATCGATCATCGACACGTTCCGCGGTCAGGGGCCGGATGCGATTGCGCCGGGCGAAGAGACGAAAACGCTGGCCTTGGAGACGAAGTATGCCGCCCACCAGCGCATGCTGGAGCAGCATCAGCAGGAGATCGAACAGGCGCAAGACGAGTTGGAGCAGCTCGAACACAAGCATCGGGAGGCGGAAGCGGAGTATCGGTATATGGTCGAAGACGTGTTCGCCAAAATCCGCCGCTCGCTGGAGGAGCTTACCCGGCATACGAACATGCATGTGTCGCTGCGCGCGCTTCATATCGGCGATCAGCGCTGGCGTGTTGAATACCGGATCGGCTTTCACGGCAAAATCCCGTCGTCTTACCGCAACAAAAGCGATTTCAGCGGCGGTCAGAAGGTGATCGCGTCGCTGCTGCTGACGTTTGCTGCCGTTAAGGCCGACGGTGTGCTTAGTTTTATGGTGCTGGATGAGCCGTTTGCCCATCTGGACCATGAGCGGATCAAGCTGGTCGGGGATTTTTTGAAAAAATCGGAAGTTCAGTACATGATCGCGATGCCCTACACCGAAAATTTGAAGCTGGTGATGCCGTGGGTCGACATGCTGCTGAATTTGCGGCCGAAGTCAAGCGATGCCGAGTTGGCTCCGCCTTTTACCTACGGGGGGATTGATGAGGGCTATGTGGAACGACACAGCTTGTACCCATCCGGCACATAGCTGGCAATCCGCGGTGGAGTGGGGGACGTTCCAGCGGCAGGGCGAGCTGTTCCGCAGAGAGAAGCGCCGGACCGTGCGCTGCTTGCATTGTCGCCAGATCAAACGCAGCAAGATTACGGAATGGGAGAGTTATGGCAGTCAAAATTTCCATGGCAGCTTGGCCGACAGTTTGCCGGAGCTGTTGCTGCCGGCGGCCCGCCAATTGCTCAGGGAGCTGCACCAAGCTGGCAACAACAAGCGTTGGGTGCGCTGGAAGCTGAAAAGCCAGGCGTGTCATCCGCATTTCATGGACGCTGTCGATGAGCTTTACCGGCGGGGAGTGATGATCAAACGGGAGGCCAAGGACCCCACTCGCACTGTGGCGACCCGGCTGCTGCAGGTGACGTATCATCCCGGGCATCTGCCCGCCATCGAGCAATTGCTTGGCGTGCAGCATACGGTCGTGCCGGAATGGCTGGCTGAGGTCAAACCGCTTCCGCCAACCGCGGCGTCGCCGCTCACCGGGCAGGGACGGCGTATCCTGGCTTTGCTGCAACAGCAGCAAGCGCTGCTGGATCACGGCGGTCCGGCTGATCTGACCGATGCGGCGGGCGTCGTCGTCACGACTTCTTCTTATAAGAAGACATACGCCAAGATGATCCGCGCCCTGCAGGGCTTGTACCAGCTTGCGGAGGAGCAGCGGACGGAAAGCTGGAAAACTTTTTCCCAATTGCTGTTTCATCATACCAAGGAGCTGAATGCCGCGGATCGCAGGAAGCTGGAGCGGATTCTCGGACAGGACCTGACGGCGTTTGGCATTGCGCCAACGAGCGATACGGTGCTGCTGACGGCGGCTTGCCGGTGGGCTTTTGACGGGGGCGAAGCCGATAGCCGGGCGTTGGGCGCTTATCTCTCCTTGTCCCACCCTGTCATTCAGCACATGGAACTGCTCGCCTGGACAGCGCCCAAGCTGCTGCTGATTGAAAATAAAGATTTGTTTCAAAATGTCGTGCAGCGCCGGGCTTTGCATCCCCAGGAGTGGGCTGTGATGTTCGGTGGCGGTTACGTGTCTTCCGCAGAGATCGAGCTGCTGGGCAAAGCCGAAGCGCAGGGGTTGCAGCAGTTGTATATATGGCCCGATCTGGACCCGTACGGTTATCAGATTGCGCTAAACGTCAAGGAACGGCTGGCACGCAGGGGCAGCGGTTTGCGCCTGTATGTATTCGGATTTCACCGTGAATGGCTGGCTCAAAGCGCGGTTGCGGCCGAGCTGTCGTCCGTGGACCGCGAGTGGATTGCGCGTTTGCTGCAAGGGCCGCTGCCTCCTTCCGTCAGGGAGACGCTTGTTGATATGCAGGTTGCCGGCCGCAAGGCCGAGCAGGAAATGTGGATTCACGAGATTGGGCCAAAGGGCTTCGGGGCCAGAGTGGAGCAGGAATCTATTTTGTTATAAGGCGGTGGCGGCATGCAGGTTGTTGTAGATCAATTTGGCTTTTCGGTAGGCAAGACCAGCGAGCGGTTGGTGGTGCGCAACAAGGAGCGCAAGCCCGTGCAGGAAGTGCCTTTTTTTGACGTGGATGATTTGATTATTGCGTCCCGGGGCGTCACGTTGTCGTCGGATATTGTCCAGATTTGCACGGAGCATGGCATTCGCATTTTTTTCCTGGATCATCGTGGCGATCCGTATTCGATGCTGGTTTCCCCAAGTCTGCAAGCGACAGTGGCGACAAGGCGGGCGCAAATTGCGGCGTTTAACGATCATCGGGGCGTGCATATCAGCAAGCTGTTTATTACGGCCAAGCTGAGGGCGCAAGCGAATCTGGTTAAATATTGGGCCAAAAATCGCCGGGACAATCAGGAGCTGCAGCCGCTGCTGCTGGGTGCGGTCAAGGAGCTGGAGCATAAAATCGCCGAGCTGCAAGGCATTGACGGCGCTTGCATCGATGACATTCGTCTTAAGGTGATGTCGGCGGAAGGCCGGGGCGCCAACGCTTACTGGGAGATCGTCAAGAAGCTGCTGCCGAATGCGCTGCAGTTTCCCGGGCGGGAGCATCGCGGGGCCGAAGACCCTGTGAACGCCGCCTTGAATTACGGCTACGGCTGCTTGAGAACGGAAGTGACGAAGGCGGTGCTGCTGGCAGGTCTGGAGGAGTGCGCGGGATTTTTGCATGTGGATCGTTCGGGCCGGCCTTCTTTTGTGCTTGATTTTATCGAGGAATTTCGCCAGTCGGTCGTGGATCGCACGGTGGTGTCGATGTTGACGAAAGGGTTTACCCCTGTGATGGGGGAGGAGGGGCTGGATCGGGACAGCAAAGCGGCGATCAGCGGCGCGATTCGCGAACGGCTGGAAAGCAAGGACCGTTTTGAGGGGAAAAAGGTGCAGATCAAAACGATCATTCAGCGCCAGGCGAACCATTTGGCGACGTATTTTCGCGGGGAATGGGAGTATAAACCGTTTGTATGGAGTTGGTGAACGATGCAGGTGCTGGTGATTTACGATGTGGAAAATGACCGGGTGCGCCACCGGGTGTCGGAGAAATGCAAGGATTACGGTTTGCGGCGGGTGCAATACAGCGCGTTTAAAGGGCAGCTGAGTTTGAACCGTTTTGAAGAGTTGCATCTGCGGTTGAAGGCGATCCTCGGTGTGGATGTGGGCAATATTCAAATGTATCCGTTTTGTGAAAAGGATGTCAAATTGGGCAAGGAGATTGAAAATGTTGCGATCTGATGCTGATTTCGTCTGGACGGCTGCGCCGGAGCTGAATGTCACCGATTTGAAGCAATATACGTATTGTCCGCGCATTCCGTATTATTGGCATGTGCTGGCTGTGCCCCGTCCGGTTTCTTATAAAATGCAGCATGGCACGCAAGCGCACATCGAGTTGGACCGTTTGGAAAAACGCCGGCGCTTGCGCTCCTACGGTCTGCAGGAAGGCCGCCGGTTGTTTCATCTGCGCTTGAAAAGCGAAGCGCTCCGGCTGCACGGCAAGCTGGATCTCGTAATTGCGTATCCGCATGGAGATGGTCTGGGCTACTTGCCGGTGGAGTTCAAATACAGTCATGGCAAGGCGCATGCCAACTTCAAGTATCAACTGGCCGCTTATGCGATGCTGCTGGAGGAGCATTATGGGGTAACAGTTCACGAAGGGGTGATCTACCAAATTCCGACGCGGACGCTGCAGGTCATCGCGATTACGGAGGAGATGCGTCATCATGTGCGCAACACGTTGGCGGCGATCCGGCGGATGATTCGCCACGAAGCTTACCCGGAGCCGTACAGCCGCCGGCGCTGCACCGATTGCGAATACCGGAGGTATTGCAATGATATCGATTGAAGCCGATCTGCCGGATGAACTGCTGCACGGTTTATCCAACGGGCAATCGATCTTGTACATCTGCAGCCATCCGCTGCTGATGCAGCAGCGCAAGCGGCAGTTGATGACGGCAACGGGCGGTTATATCGGCGTGCGCTGGGAGCTGTTGCCGCGCGTGGCGGATCGCATTGTGCAGCGGGCGGGACTGGCTTATATGCGCATCGATCAGGCGGCTCGCGAGGATCTGTTGGAAAGCTTGCTGGAGCAGTTGGACCGGGAGCAGCCGTTCCTTCATTTGCGGCAGGTGCTTGGCAGCCCCGGGTTGGCGCGTTCGATTGCGTTATGGATCGAGGATTTGGAAAAAGGCCACGCCGCTTGGGTAGAGCCGTGGATGGTTGCTGACGGTGGCGTCAGGGCGTCGGCGCCAGCGTCGGCGCTTGGCGAGCTTTGGCGGATCTACAAGGCGTATGCAACGCGTACCCAGGAAGTCGATTTTCCTTATAAAGAGACGGCGGGCCTCTACAAGCTTGCGGCCGATTTGCTGCATGCTCGTTCGTGTGCCGACATGGAGCCGGAGCATTACGATTTGGTCCTTGTAGAGGGCTGGTTTGCGCATTCGCCTGATGAAAAGCGGTTTATCGAGGCTTTGTGGACGATGGCCGGGCGGGTGGTTGTGCCTGCGGTTGCGTTACGGCCGGTAGCGTCTCGGTTGCAGTGGATGCCCGCGCAGTCTCGGCTGGAGGAGATCCGGCAAGTGGTTGCCGCTGTAGCGGCAAACGCTGCCGCAGGGCGAAGCGACAGCTTGATCGTTGCCGCCGACGCGGCGTATTTGCGCGGTTTGCGGCGCGAATGCGCGGCCCAAGGGCTGGCTGTGCGCGGTGCGGCAAGCTGTCCGCTGCTGCACGCCGAGGAAGCCCGCCGCCTGCTGGTGGTGCTGCGGCTCGCGCAAAGCAACTGGCAGCGTCGGCTGCTGATCGAGTGCGCCCACGGCTACAGCGCTGCGTTCGGGCTCGCGGGTGAAGCGTTCGCTTGGGGGCGCGAGCTGATCGAAGGCTCGGGCGTGCAGGGCGAAGCCGAAGCCTGGCGGCGGCTGTTGCTCGCTGCGCGGGCCCGTGCGGCGTTGCGGCTGCAGCATCTGGGCGAAGCTGCGCTGCCCGCGTTGGCCGAGGAGGCGCGCCGCCGGCTGCGTTATGCCCGGCAATGGCTGCGGCTGGTCAACAAGCTTCGGCAGTGGACCGGCTTGCTGCGGCAAGCGGCTTCGTGGTCGGAGCTGCTGCCGATCACGCTGCGCATCAGCCAGGAGGACGCCAAGCTGTGCCGGAGCCAGACGCGAAGCGCCGTTGATGAAGCGCTGCGCCATTTGCTGCGGATTCGTTTGGCGATGGTGCGTCTGGCCGGCCCGCCGGCAGCCGGCCGATTGCTGCTGCAGCGTTACGTGCGCTGGTTGCGGACACGGCTGGGGCAGGCCACGTTCAAGTCTGTAGAGGCGAAGCGTGTGGATGATGCCGGGGTGATGATCTGTTTGCCCGATGAATGTTACGGGTTGCGCCATGCCCATGTTTATATAGCGGGATTGTCGGAAAAAAGCTTTCCCCGCTCCTACGATCCCCATTGGATCTGGCAGTTGCTGGAGCGCGAGCTTCCTGCGGCTTTTGCAGGAAGGGATCAACGTGCGGAGCAGGAACAGGCCGATGAGATGTATCTCAACTGGGCGATTCGGGCTGCGCAGCATCGTCTGGCGTTATCGGCCGATCTGGGCGCAGCCGGCGAAGGGACGGGGCGCGTGTCCCGCTTCGTCAAGCAGCGTTTTGGCGTGCCTTTCGGGGAACCGACGGGGCCGATCCTGTTGAGCGAGTCGTCGTTTGAGAATGTGCCGTCCGCTAGCCCGACCTGCATGGGCGCCGATGTGCGGCAGCCGGCGGAGCGGCGAGCGGTTCCTTTTTTTCAACAGCAGCGATCTTTATCCGTAACCGGCCTTGATTTGTATGGGAAGTGTGCGTTTCGTTATTTTGCCGAGCGTGTGTTGCAAGTAAGTGAGCCGGTGAGCCGTGAAGCGGGGTTGCGTCCGCTTGATGCCGGGCATATGGTCCATCGCGTGTTGCGCGCTTTGTTCAGCGAAGGGCTGCAGTTGGATGAGCAGGCGTGGCTGCGGCTGGCTGATGAACGTTTGCAGGAGGCGTTGTCTGCACATGCGCACAGGTTTCAACTGTCCGGCTCCCGATGGGAGGCGCAGGCACGGCAGTTGCAGCGGGAAGTGTTGAGTTTTGCCGCCAGTGAATATGAACAGCGGCCGCAACGGGCGTTGCTGGAATGGGGATTCGGCCAGGTGCATGCCGAGAAAATGGACGCAGAGTCGCTGGCGCAGCCGCTCCAGCTCGTTCGTGGATCGTTGCGCATTCAGCTTACCGGGATGATTGACCGCATCGATTTGCAGGAGCAGTCTTACCAAACGGTGGACTACAAGCTGTCTTCAAGTCCGACACCGGCTGAGATCGAACAGGGCGAAGACTTGCAGCAAATGTTGTATGTATGGGCTTATCAGGAACTGGGGCAGCGTGGGTTGCGGGCGGAGGGGGCCCGATATGCGGTGGTGAGAAACGCTGCGGATAGCGTGTCGATTGCTTTTTCCGATTCAACGGCTTGGGACAAGATCAAGGAAACGGTGCTGGATCGGGTGTTTGCGCTGGTGCAGAAGCTCGAAGCCGGGGATGTGTCGCCGCAGCCTCGCCGCCTGTCGATGTGCAGTTTTTGCTCTTTGCGCGGGGTGTGCCGCAAGCGTGTTTAATTTTTTTTACCGTGGATAGGGGGCGCTTGACATGAAGCTGACGAAAGCTCAACAGCAGGCCGTGCAGTTGCAAGGCAGCCGCATGCTGGTATCGGCCGGAGCGGGTTCCGGCAAAACCCGGGTATTGATTGAACGGATGGTGTATGTGATCGAGCAGATCGGGTTGCCTTCCAGCCGCCTATTGGCTTTAACGTTTACCGATCAGGCGGCCCGGCAAATGGCCGACCGTCTGGAGCAGCGGCTCGGTGACCATGAAGCGACGATTTGCACGTTCCATGCGTTTTGCGGCAAAATTCTGCGCGAGTATCCCCCTCTGGCCGGTGTGGCCCCGGCGTTTGTGCTGATTGACGAGACCAAAGCTCAAGAGGAGCTGCGGGCCTTGTCCCAGCAGTTGTTATTCGAACCGCATTTGGTGTCGCCAGGTTTCGGGGATTGGGCGGGCGCATACGGCTGGGACGCGGCTGCGGAGCTGCTGGTCGTTTTGTATGCCTGGTGGCGCGAACGTCCGCCAAGCATCGAGGAGTTGGGCCGCTTGTCGGAGCAAGCCGCCGGGCAGGTGCGCAGCGAGCAGTTGCGGCAGTTTGACGAGGCGTTGGCCCGGTTGCGGGAGCTGTATGCTTCCGGCCGCATCAAGGCTCCGGGCACGCTTCGACGGATGGAGGCGATAGTGGCTTGCAGCGAGCAGGGGCTGGCGCAAGGGGAGCAGCTTTTTGCCCAGGTCAGCCGCTAAGTCGCCATTGAAGCCAAAGCTGTATTCGAGCGGCTTGCTTATTGGAAGCCCCATGCGCTGTGGCAGGAGCTGTGCGGGGACCGGACCGCTGCTGTGCGCAAGGATTGGCTGGCGCTGTTGTCCCGGTTGGATGCTCGCTATAGCGAGATCAAACAGGAGCAAGGCTGGGCTGATCTGGCTGATTTGCAGAAAAAGGCCCATACGCTGCTAAAGGAGCACCCCGCTGTGCGCTTATTATACAGCCGCCGGTATCCACACATTTTGGTTGATGAATATCAGGATACAAGCTGTTTGCAGCAGGAGATTTTGCAGTTGCTGGCCGGGGACGGGCCGGAAGCAAGCTCATCTCTGTATATGGTCGGCGATGCCGGGCAATCGATTTACCGGTTTCGCGGCGCGGAGGCGGCCGGTTTTGAGCGCATGCGGCAAGCCGCCGTGGCCGAAGGTACTTGTGTGGAGCTGACTGACAATTTCCGGGCGCATCCTGCGTTGACCGCCTGTATGCGTGAGTGGTCGGAGCGCTTGTTTGCTGCGGGCGGTGACGGCGGTCAGACCGGGGAGGATGTGCGGTCCGGGCCGACGGGGCCGGATTTGGATGAACCACGGATCGAGCTGCTGATTCCCGAGGCAGATGAAGGCGAAGACGCCTGGACGGCGGAAGCGGAGCTGATCGCGCGGCGTATTTCTGAAATTCCCGTGGCGCAGCGGGGAGGCGTGGCTATTTTGCTGCAGGCGCGTACACATTTGGATGTATATAAACGGGTTTTGCACAAATACCGTATTCCCGTTGAGATTTATGCAGAAACAGGCTATTGGGCCCGTCAGGAGGTATTGGATTTATTCCATATGCTGCGGGTGCTGGAGCATCCGGGCGACGGGATTGCTTTATTGGGTTATTTGAAAAGTCCGCTGGCCGGGCTTTCCGACGAGCAGTTGTGGCAGCTTGCACAGCGGGAGGGGCTGGTGCGGGGCTTTTGGACCGTGGCGGCTGCTGAGGGGGAGGCCGTGCAGAAAGCGCGCCGTTTCGTCGAACATTGGCGGATGCGCTGCCGGGACATGGGACTGGCGGATTGGCTGTATGCCCTATTATATGAAGGACAAGCAGCGGCCCGGTTGGGGCTATCGGATGTGGAGCCTGTGCTGAAGTTGGTTGATGAGATGGAGCGCAGGCACGAATGCAGTTTGTCCGACCTGCTGATGAATTGGCAGGAGGCTGCGAACGGACCTGCCGGGTCGGCCAAGCGGATAGGAGAATCGCCGACAGGCCATTGCGTTCAAATGATGACGATTCATGCCGCCAAAGGGCTGGAGTTTCCTATTGTGTTTGTTCCCGATTTATCGCACCGCGTGAATGCCCGCTTGAATCCGGTTGTGCTTAGCGATACGCAGGGGCTGGCGGCTGTGTGTCCGCCTGATGGAGCGAATGGGCCGCTGCCTTCGCTGGTATATGAGCAGGTGCGCTTGGCGGAAAAAGCAGCGAATCACGAAGAGCATAAACGATTGCTGTACGTGGCGATGACGCGGGCCAAGGAGCAGCTGATTTTCTCGTCGCCGACCGACCGCTATTCGCAAAAAAATGCGTTGGCGGAATGCTCCAACTGGCTGGACTGGCTGCCTTTTTTATGCCCTGCCCTGCGGGATGATTGGGCCGATGGCCGTGTGGTTGCCGGACAAGGCTGGAGTATGCGTATTCGCAGACGGCTGGCGGCGCCAGGCAAGGGCGCGTCAGATGAAGGGGCGGGGGATGTGTTGTTGGCGAGCGGGCTTCTGCCTGCGGCGGTTGACGATGCTGACCGATTGGTGACTAGCGTTGGCTTGATGCCTGCTGCACAGGTGAAAGCGAATAGGGATGAGGACGAGCCTTTGCGGATACCGGCATACGAGGTGTGGTCGGTTTCGGAGTGTGTCGCCAAGCTGGACACTTCGCAGCGAAGCTATCGCTACAGGCAGCCGGGGGCGTCTTTGGGAGAGTCGGACGGTCTTGAGGAGCATGAATGGGGGCAAGTGCTGCATCATATGCTGGAGCATCTTCGGCCGATCGATACCTTGGATACGCTTCGCGATCAACGATTGCCGGCTGCCTTGGCGGCGGAGGGCGTTGCGGGCGTAGAGCGGGACTTGACCCGAGAGGAGGTTTGGCGCCGGTTAGGCCCTGAGATTATAGCCTATATGCAAAGCCCGCTGCATCTGGAATGCAGTCAGGCGGCTTCGGCGTATAATGAGCTTCCTTTTACATATCGGTTGTTCGAACAACAAGGACGGTCGCTGTATATAAGCGGGATAGTAGATAAGCTGTGGCTTCGTCCTGACGGCGGGGCCACGCTGATCGATGTCAAAACCCATCGCATTCCTAATCGGGCCAAACGGCAGCGGCTGATTCGCACCTATACCCCACAACTCCAGCTGTATGCGTATGTTGCGGAGCGTTTGCTGGGCTGGCGGGTCGATCGCGTCGGGTTGTATTTGACGGCAGAGCAGTCGTTTGTGGAGGTGCCTTGCGGGGGCGCAGGTACACGTTCGCTGCTGCAACGCTTGGAGCAGTTGTGGCTGGGCGGTGGGCCGGAAGAGAAGTTGAAGCGGGCGTAAGCGTGTGTTACGGCAAGCGTAGTCCTATTTGGCCGTACATGCGATCAGGGGCCGGGGCTGGCTTCGGCCGGCTCTCTGCTTTTGAAAACCATTTATTTTATCCAAAATCTTGAATGCGCATACGTAAATTGGTTAAAATAAAAACAAGCCATGGGGCCGTCGGCAGCCGCCGGTCATGCTCTTCGAGGGTTAAGCGGGTTTTCCGGCAACTGCGGCATCCTCGAAAAAATGGCGGATACCTGCAGGCGAAGAGATGCGGGAAAGCTTTGCTGCATCTGGATTTTTTGTCGGCCGTGAAGGTCGGTAGCATGGAGACCCGACTTATGTAGGGGATTGAAAGCTTTTTTGTTGCCAATATGCGGAATTTGTCGGAAAAGTAGCATGGAGACCCGACTTATGTAGGGGATTGAAAGTTTAATATATTTGATATCCTAGATATCGACTCAGCTTGTGTAGCATGGAGACCCGACTTATGTAGGGGATTGAAAGGCGAAAAGATGGCCGGGATCATGGGCGAGTCGGTTATGTAGCATGGGGACCCGACTTACGTAGGGATTGAAAGGCCGCAAGGCTGTTTTACCATACACAAAAACAGGCATGTAGTATGGAGACCCGGTTGATGTAGGGGATTGAAAATGGGCGGCTAACAACGACTGTTTTAACGGATTCGACGGGTAACATTGAGGCTCGACTTACGTAAAGGAATTAAAAATCTGCAAGCCGCCCCTTTCCTTGTTCGTATCACCAGCGTGGGGCCGAAGCAAAAGAGGCAATATTTTCAGGCGATAGGATGGTTCTAGGGCAGATTAACGATGAAAGCTCGCACGATAGTCGGTGCACTTGGTTCGATAAATGGGCTTGTACGGATATGGATTTTTCTGTGGAAGTTCATACTTTCATGCTGGGAAGCGGTGAAAAGACATAGACGTTGCGTCTTTAGTTTCCGTTCCCGTCTGGTCGGTTTTAGCTTGAAGACAGGCCCCAATTGACTGTACTGAAAAAACGTTTATTTTATCCAAAATCTTGAATGTGCATACGTGAATTGGTTAAAATAAAAACAGATCATATAGGCTCAAATTTATTGTGTAGGAAGAATTTCGAGGATAGAGCTAGATTTTACACAAAAAACCGATCCTCGAAAAAAAGCAGAACTTGCAGAAGTATAAGGATGTGGAAAAGCCTTACTACATCTGGATTTTCGCTCGACCGTGAAGGTCGGTAACAACTTGACCCGACTAACGTAGGGGATTGAAAGTTCGACGACAAGTCGGATATAGGAATACTTGAATTTGTGTAACAACTTGACCCGACTAACGTAGGGGATTGAAAGGTGATAGTAGGTAGCGGAGGCGAGCCAATTTGCCTCGAGTAACAACTTGACCCGACTAACGTAGGGGATTGAAAGCACCGATCTTGGCAAGGCCGTAGGCATCCTCCACATAGTAACAACTTGACCCGACTAACGTAGGGGATTGAAAGTTTACACCCGAATTTCGCCGCGGAAGGTTGTTTGATGTAACAACTTGACCCGACTAACGTAGGGGATTGAAAGCAGTTTGATTTCGGTTACTTTAACCGATTTTGCGCGTAACAACTTGACCCGACTAACGTAGGGGATTGAAAGCAGTTTGATTTCGGTTACTTTAACCGATTTTGCGCGTAACAACTTGACCCGACTAACGTAGGGGATTGAAAGCAGTTTGATTTCGGTTACTTTAACCGATTTTGCGCGTAACAACTTGACCCGACTAACGTAGGGGATTGAAAGGTGCGAAATGTGCCAATTCGTGCATGGGTTGCCCCGGGTAACAACTTGACCCGACTAACGTAGGGGATTGAAAGTGTCATAATCGGGGCTGCGCGACCTCGACATTTCATTGTAACAACTTGACCCGACTAACGTAGGGGATTGAAAGCATTAGGAGACGTCAAAATAGCCTTTGCTATTTGACGGATTGTCAAGCCAAGTGCGACACCTCTTCCCAGAAGGCTTCGTGTGCCGATTTCCAGCCTAAGCACTTGCGAGGGCGGTTGTTGATAAGCTGAATGGCTTCCGCAAGCTGCTGGTCTGTAACAGTGGCGAAGTCGTGACCCTTAGGGAAGAACTCACGGAGCAGACCGTTGCCGTTCTCGTTGGAGCCCCGCTGCCAGGAGGAGT